>Ga0207865_100239_pt1 | contig 64411 bp, 92 predicted proteins | sample HigsolmetaAR204D_FD_184836 | JGI IMG/M metagenome (GOLD analysis project Ga0207865, IMG submission 184836) | Ionic liquid and high solid enriched microbial communities from the Joint BioEnergy Institute, USA - AR20-4-D (SPAdes) (version 2) ... | reverse complement strand
GCGGCCTGTGCGGCGATGAGATGGGCGACGTTCCCCGAAGGCAGCGGCGACAAATCAGTCTTGGTGGTCATGTGAGTTCCCTTCGCAAAGTGTTCAGCAGCATCTCATCTGCCTTCAGGCAAATGTCCCTGTATTCGTCGTGAGCCTTCTGTGCGCGCTCGATCCTCTCCGCATCTCCGCTAAGGCGGGCCTGCCCAAGCTCTGCCGCAAGCTGCATAAGCGTCGCAAAGCTAGCCACGACCCTCACGGCTTCGGCTCCTGGTGCTTGGTGGCGAGGGGATCAGCGCCGGCATAAACCGCGCTCGGCGCGTCAGGCCACTCGCGGCGCAGGGTGTCAAAGTCGCCCTCGTTCCATAGGCGCAGGAACGCCCTACCCTCCGGGTCGTTCAGGGCGAACTGGATCGCTGCCACGGCTGCGGCCTGCTTGCAGTAAGGGCAGCCGATAGGGTTCAAGCCATCGTCGAGCCAGCTGCAGCCGCAGTTGTCGCAGAAGGTGATTGCGGAACGGGTCGTCTGCCGCAGCAGGGCTACTGCGGTGTCGGCGCGCTCAAGCTCTTTGCGCCACCGGGCTTCCAGGACGTCAATTCCTTTACGGGCGTCCGGCCCGAACAGCTCCTTCAGAACCTCGGACCAGTACGCAGACCCCGGCGCCCACCGGACGGCGCTGGCACCATCATCCCGCAGTCGCTCCACCTCCGCCCGCAGCCGCTCGACCTCGGTGCGCAGGTTGTCGGCTTCGGCTTGGGCTGCGCGCGCTTTGGCGCCGTTGCTCATCGCTTGCTGAAGATGCTGCTCGGCCTCCGCCCGCAGCGCCTCGATCTTGTCGGTGGAGTCACGAACAGTGTCCTCCAATCGGGTTCGCAAGGCGTCGATCTCGGCCTGTAGCGATGCTACGGCGCGGGCGACGTTGGCGCGGGCGTAGTCGTGCATACGGTCAACGAGCATTACGCCCTTGTCGCACTCAAAGTCATCAGCGGGGATGGTGTAGTTGCTCATCCACTTCGGCAGCGGCAGCAGATCAGTCTCGGTGGTCATGGCTGGCTCCTGGTAATCGGTGGTGGGGGCTGCGGGCTGCGAAGCGGCGTGTTTCGGATACCGACAACACTCGCGCACCTCGTCCAGCTTGCCCCAGACGCGCAGCACTTCCTCGCTGATGAGCACGTAGCCTTCCGGCGGCGTGTACCGTGCGATAACAGCCCGAGCGAAGGCGTTGGCCCTTTCGACCACGCCCTCGGCTCCCGTTCCGTACTCATAGATGTGGTCCAGCAGACTGTCGAACTCGGGCATCCCGACGACGTTGACATCACTCACTTCCCTTCCCCCTTCGCCAGCGCGGCTTTGGCCGCCTCATGCGCTCGCATCGGCGTTTCAGGATCGAAACCCAAGCGCCGATACGTGTCCGCTGATGGAATCCAATTAACCAACACTTTCAGCGCTTCACGCAGCGCATCCCGTTCTTCCACCAGCGTCTGGACGGTGTCGGGATCGCACGCGGCGATGAGGGCAGCGTTGGCGCGGGCGTTGGGTAGCGCCTGAAGGCGCGCGCCGAATCCAATATAGTCGTCTGGCGTGACATCCTCGTACAGCGTGCAGATGATAGGATCGTTCCAGCGGCAGCCCTCGTTTTCCGGCAGGGCGACCGTCACGTAAGGGTAGCTGTCGCCATCGATCACGCGCCTTGGGCCGGACGTCGGCCCCATCGCCAACGCCTGGCGGATGTTCGCGTAGGGATCAGTCATCGCTGCTCTCCTTCGCCAGTGCAGCTTTGATCTTTCGCCGCATACCCCAGTACGAGCACGTGCACACTCCGACCGAGTGGTCGCACGTGTCAATCTCCTCATCGAGCCAATCCAGCTCGTTGTCGGCGTCCTTCAGCGCCTCGCGCAGCGTCTCGTTCTCGGCCTTCAGCGATACCAGTGCCTCCCGCAGCGCGTCTCGTTCCAGCACGATGGCCTGCGCAGCCTTGATCGACTCGTAGTCGCCATGGACGAACAAGTTCCCGCCACCGGAGCCGACGCCCATCGTCACAGCGGTCATGGGCTGCAACCTCTCCACCTCCGCCGCCAGCCGTTCGACCTGCCTAACGGCGCACTCGTAGTGCCTCGGGCCCCAGCTCCAGCAGTCGTCGGCGTGGGCGTTTTGGTGGTCAGTCATTGCTCAGTCCTCTCAGTTCCAGCCGTGACTTCACGGCAGCGGCGATCTGGGCTGCAACTGCTTCTCGGCATTCGTTGCAGACTTCTTTGTATTCGATCACTGAACTCTGCCAATTTCTGTTCGTGCTCACTTCACCCATCGGGTTGCTGCACGGGAGGTAGACTTTCAGGTACAGACCAACAGCTTGAAGATACCATTTCGTCTCCTCTACCCGCGCATGACACAAGTCGCAGACAAACACGTTCTCTCTCATTGCTGCTCTCCTTTGGGTGCTGGTGGCGCTGGGCGTTTTCCCTTCGGCATCCAGTGCGTGTAGTACGGCGCGTCTGCCCGAGAGAAATGGACGCTGCTTACGTCTGCAAACACTTTGTCGTACACCCACACGGTGCCAGATTCATCCGCATCGTCTACGGTTGGCCTGCGGTCGGTCATACGAATCCAATTCATATCGTCGCGGCCTACTCCTCGGTGTGCCCGGCGCGCACTCGTGCCTCTTTGATCTGCTCGGGGATTGGTTGCTCTGCGGTGCTTATCGCTTCTGATCCTTCATCTTTCGCCTCGATTGCTGGGCGAACGCGCTTAACAGCTGGTAGGAAATGCGCTGGATGCTGTACGCCTCGAATTCGTCGCTGGGTGACTTCTCGCCGATGTCCTCGCAAAACGCTTGCCACACGTGCACGGCCTCGTGGACCAGCAGGGCGGCTACGTCAACGGGAGAGCGCCGGCTAACGTCTCCTAAGCAAACGACCGCGACCAAGCCGTGATCTTGGTTCTCCAGCAGATGAGTGGTCGCGTCGGCGCGCTTGCCCACCCAAGGACGCCGCTGATGGGCCGGAACCTTGAGGTAGTCCAGCACCGCGTGGTAGTCCTTCTCTGTGGTGCACAGGCACAGATACGGGCCGATGATCAGAGAACGGTCCAGCCAAGGAACTGATCTAGCCTTGCGCTTCAAGTCTGCTCCTCAAAGATCACGGTAAGGCACGCACCTTCGCAAGCGTGCGTTCCGCCAATTCAACCGCTTCGTCTGTAGGCAATGGGGCTTCATCGTCAAAACCCCGACAGCGCCCATGTGCGTACCACTCCAACGACTGGGCTACTTTTTTCAGCGCCTCTTCCAGCCGCTCGGCACGGGCCTCGGCTTCGCCGTGTAGTTCCGCCTGTGCGGTGGCAACGCGCTTCCACTCAGCCACCTCCGCCCGCAGCGCTTCGAGTGTGGCGGCAGCTTCGGAGAGCAGCGAGAAGTCACCGTTCCCGAGTTCATCGGAACCCTCAAAGGCGCGTAGCCGTTCAATCAGGTCAGCCATTTCCCCCTCCGTTTGCCGCTGCGATGGCGGCATCTCCGCACATCGTTGGATCTGACATATCCTCGCGCAGGGCCTCGTCCAGCGGCATGTGAGTAACTCCCAGCCACCCCAGGTACTTGATGGCACAGCGCCTCATAGCCTCGTTTTCGCGTGCAAGCGCATCCCTCTCCGCCAGCAGCTCGCACAGGGCGGCGCGATGCTTGTCTATGCTCTCGTACATGGCTAGCTCGAAGCGGCGGTCCTCGTCCGTATGGCAGCCGAACCCCCTTTTGGCCTGAGTCGCGCCCAGCAGACGTGCCGCCTCCACCAGTTCGTCCAGCTCCCGCAGCACTTCGATGTTCGTGTTCATGGCTCGGCTCCCTCGCCCAATCGCTCGCGCAGGGCAGGAATGAGTTCCTTGCGCTCATCCGCATTGGTGCCGCAGCGAAGTTCTAAAGCTTCCAGCGCCTGCCGCAGCAGGGCTTCATCGCGCTGTTCGCGTTCTTCCAGTTCCCGCAGCGCCTCCGCCAGTCGCGCGGCGCGGGCTTCGGCTTCGGCCTTTGCGGCGGAAACGCGCTCCCACTCGGCCACCAGCAGCCTGATTTCCTCGATCGCGCACTCGTAGTGCCTCGGGCCCCAGCCCCAGCAGCTGGGGGCATGCGTGATCTGGCGGTCAGTCACTGCTGCTCTCCTTTTTTCTGTGGCTGTGGTTCACAAAGCCCCAGATTCCGCGCGGTTTGTTGCTATCCTCATAGCCCTCGCAAGAGGGGCAAAGCGGCGCTCCGCAAACGAACTGACCGGCATAGCTGCATTCATGGTCGGCTTGATTCCCGCACACACAGCACTTTTTCTGGAGGTGCGTATCGCAGAAATCTCCTTGACTTGTGGCTGCGTTGCACCGCCCGACCCAAGCGACGACAAATTTGCATTTGTTTTCGTGTCGGTCAGTCACCCTTTGCCCTCCAGTCTGGAACCGCCATCCACGCCACGATGTCGTCCCGGTCCACATCACGGAAATCCCGACCCCACTCGGCAGGCCAAGAATTGGTGGTCTTGGCGTACCACATACCGACCTCGACGTTGTCCTTACTGTCGCGGGCCACGTACAGCCCTTCGGTGACAGGGTCTTCGCCTTCTTGCCAACCGCAGGCGTCCATAGCGAAGTCAACACCTTCCTTCCACGCTTTGTCGACAGCTTTTCGCAGCGTGGCCATCTCTTCCCGCGCCGCTTCGAGCGCGTCGGCGGCTTCTTCCGCAACGGAAACGTCGGAGTGTTCGTACCGAGCCAGTGCCCGCAGCCTCTCGATCAAGTCGTTCATGTTCAGTCCCGACTCCTGTTGCTCCAAAAAACAAGCCCCCAGCAGCAACCTCCGACGAAACACGCGGCGAAAACTGCGAACCACACTCCACGATCAAGCCCGGCAACCAGGCTAGCGAACGTCATGAAGGTGGCTACAGGGACTCCAGGGTGGTCTCTCAGGCGCTGCCAGTAAGTACGGCGAATTTCGCGGTCAGCCACTCTTCGCCGCTCCGTTGTCGACGCCGATCTGGAAAGGCGTCTTGATCGGCAGGTCTTTGATCGCCTCGTATATGTGCGTCGCGGTCTCCATGTCGCCGCACACCAGAAAGAAAGGGATGTCGAAGCAGTGCCATTTGCCGGGCTGAATGTTCGACGCGACAGCCTGCTGCCGCGGCTTCATGTACTCGACAAGCTCAGGCGGAAAAGTCACGCCTGCGCGGCGCTGGATGTCCTCGACACTCAGGTTTCCAAGATAGATGCAGCTCACCCTTCATCCCTCCTAAACGTGTTTAAAAAACCTCCTCGTCCCCAGGGGAGAAGAGACGAGGAGGACCCTTTCTCCCGGGCTGGGGGTGCGCCCGGGACCACTGGGCCAGTGGATCAGTTGGCCTGGCGAATGATACGCGCGGGCGCCATCGCCTTGGCGACGATGTCGCGCGCTGCGGCCTCGATCTCGACGAGCGACGGCATGTCGTCGTCCCTGCCGAAAGCTCGGCCGATCCAGATGCCCAGCGGCTCGGCCACCTCATACGCCCAGACGCCCGGCCATTCGCCCTGTATTTCCTCGTACAGGCGGGCCAGCACTCGCGCGGTATCTTCCAACACCAACGCACGTTCAACAGACAGCGCCGTGGCGCGGCCAGTCTCGGCTGCCCCTTGCGTCCAACCACACACCAGTAGGGCGAAGTCTGCGGGGTCATAATCGGTCATGTTGGATCTCCTCTGGATCGGTCAGGCGCCGTGCGCGAGGGCCCCGGCCACCAGCAAGGCTTCTGCGAACCTGTAGTAGCGTCGGGCCTCCGTGAGCGTCCTGAAGGTCTCCCAGAAGCGCCTGACCTTCTTCTCGTGGTCGTACGCCCGCACGTGGTAGACGCTATGCCGATACAACAGCGTGACTTGGACGGAGCCGTAATACTTCTCCTCCATGTACCCGCAGGCCAAGGCGTACGGGGTGAGCCACCCGTCTTTCGTGTAGAACCTCGGGTGCGTCAGATGGCGCGGATCAACCTTCATGGTTCAGTAGTGCTCCGCTTCGGCTCGGGTGATGTAAAAGTGGATGCCCGACGCGCACTCCTGGCGCCAGTCGTCCTCGAACCGGTCCGCCACGACGCGCTCGCCTACGCGGTATGTGGTCTTGCCGTCGTGCAGACTGATGCCGACCTCACCGCCGATGACCTCAAGCACGTCCGCGAACTCGGCCCGGCACTTGCGCCCGAACGCGTGGGACCGCTTCGCGTCAGCAGGAATGCGCAGCTTGACGAGCACGCCATCCTGGCACTTCTTCCATCCGATCAGATCACCGTCTGGAAGGATTCGGGTCCTGGCAAAGGCCAGTTCGGTAAGATCGACTTTGGCCAGGTGTGCTTCGGACAGGTCCGCGCCGATGAGGTCCGCATTGTCCAGGCGCGCTCCGGTCAGGTCCGCATTGCGTAGGACTGCGCCGGACAGCCTCGCGCGAGACAGGTTTGCGCCGCGCAGATCCGCGTGAGGCAGGTCTGCGCCGCGCAGGTTCGCATCAAACAGGCGTGCGTCACGCAGGTCTGCGTAGGGCAGACTCGCTCCGACCAAAACTGCGTAAGACAGGTTTGCGCCGTACAAGTTCGCGCGCATCAGAGACGCGCGGGGCAGGTACGCGCCGTGCAGGCTTGCGTAAGACAGGTTCGCATTGTCCAGAATTGCGCGAGACAGGTTTGCGCCGCACAGGTCTGCGTCTACCAGGTTCGCGCCGTCCAGGTTCGCGTGGGACAGGTTCGCGCTGCACAGGTATGCTTCGGCCAGAGCCTCGCCATTCGGGTCTACGTTGTACGCGCATTGGACTGCGTACCCGAGCTGCTCGCCGTAGCTTTTCCTGGCGATCTCTGCAGGCAGTTCACACTCGAACTGGACTTTGCCGTTCCATCGATTCATGATTGCGAATTTCATGGCCTGACCTTTTGCTTACGGGATGATCTCCAGGCGCCAACCTGTGCAGCACGCCCGCAGCTGCTCATACACCTCGTGCGACACGTTGATGCACCCATCGGTGACGGGCGGGCGCTTCGTTCGCTGCAGCAGCTGTTCACGCGCAGGGCTGGGCGGACGATGAATGGCGAACACGCCGCCTCTGCCATCGCGGGCGAACTCCAGCACATCGCCCCCGTACTGAGGCGCAGACACCTCCAGACGGCGGAGCTGAAACGCGCCGTGCGGTGTATCAGGTCCGACGAGCGCCGGGTGGCACATGCCGGCAAAGCACAGTAGAGCTTCGCTGAGTAGGACGTGGATCGTCGTGCTCATGCGGGGCTTCCAGATAGGTGGTGGGCGGCGCCCTGCTGCTCGGGGCAGGCATCTGGGGAGAGACGCAGCAGGACGCCGCTTTGGCGTCTCACGACGCGACGGAGCCACCCCTCCGCGTTAACCTCGAATGTCCAGCTCCGGAGCGGACTGCAGCGGCAGCTCGCACTCCTGCAGCTGGATGCGCAGGATGGTGCGCTGCACCGAGCTACCCGAGCTGGCGCCGGCCTGGCCCCAGTCGCCGCCGGTCTTGCCGCCGCCCAGGCCCAGCGCACGGCTGGCAGCCACGCCGTTGACCGAGGCGAAGGTGACCACCTGGTGGCCGAACACGTGGGTCACGCCCTGCGGGTCGGTCCAGTACCGGTACGGCTCATCGGCCGGCACCAGCTCATCGTCCACGCCCAGGTCGATGGTCGAGCGCTTGACCAGGCCGACATAGGTACCAGTGACCCGCTCCTGGCGCTTGGCCTGACGGGGGCCGCACACGCCGCGGTCCACCACGAGGGTCGGACCGGCCACCAGGGCCGGCGCGGCGGTCTGGATCGTGGGCAGGTACAGCGCCTGCGCCTCGTAGTGGGTCGAGCTGCGATCGGACGCATCGACCGCCACCTGGCTGTTGCCGGCGTTGCTGGTGCTGGCGTCCGCGTGCCCGCCGGCGCTCACCGACGAGCTGGTGGTGTCACCGATCGACTGGCCCTGCGTCGCAGCCGCCCCGGAGACGCTGGCCGAGTTGCCGGAGTCGTTGATGCCCTGCGACTGGCCCTGCTTGGCCGCAGCACCGGAGACACTGGCCGAGTTGCCGGAGTCGTTGATGCCCTGCGACTGGCCCTGCGCCTGGCCCTGCTTGGCCGAGGCATCGCCGCCGGTGGCGTAGCCGACGCCCAGACCGAGGCCGGCACCGATCGCACCGGCCGAGGCGTTGGCGTTGTTGTCGCCGCCGCTCGGCGGGGCCGGCTCTTCCTGCGCCGGAGGCGGGTTGCAGTTCGGCCACTTGCCGCCGAACTCGCACTTGTTGGTGTTGCCTGCCACCGCCGGCAGGGCCATGCCCACACCGATCAGCAGCGCCATCAGCTGCTTGTTGAAGTTCAGAGTCATTGCTGTTTATCTCCCAGGGATGGAAAAAACAACGGACCGCGCCCCCCTGTGAAAGCGCGGTCCGCCGAGAAAACCTGTGGAACGTGCTCAGTTGAGCTTGTCTTTGTCCTGCGTCTTCTGCAGCTGCGCAAGCAGCGCGCTCTGGTCGACGTAGGCGTAACCGATCAGCATGTTGGCCAGTGCATCGAGGAGGTTGTAGACCGCCTTCGCATCGGCGAACTCGATCGTGAGCTTCACATCGCCAGAAGGCAGCGGGAGCGTGACCTCAAGGATGGGCGCCAGCTTGTCCGGCTCGTAGGTGTTGATGGTCGCGCCCGACTGGAACTTGCTCGCGCCCGTGATGACCAGGTAACCGTCGGAGTCGACGTGTCGGGGTTCGCATGTGGCGCCCTTCATCACCTTGTCGATGAGTTCGCGCAGGCGCTCGCGCATGTCGTCAGAATCGTTGCTCATTGCTTGGCTCCAAATTTGACCACGTTGTCTCTACGTGCCTCGGACAACTGTTCGACCAGCTCTTTGAACTCATCGTCCGGTGCTGTCCACGGGCCCATCTTGAACCCGTATACGGTGCGCCCAGCGCGACGGCTGTAGTGCGGCGCCGGATCGGCGAAGTCGTAGCGGCGTAGCATCTTGCGGAAGGCCGCCTGGCTCTCGACCGCCTTGGGGTCCTGCATGACCACCCGGAACAGCACGTACAGGTCGTTGTACCCAGCCACGGTGAGCGAGTTGTCCAGCATGCCGCGCAGCAGATCGTCGTACTCGGAGATAGGCAGGATGCCGCCCATGCCGACCTTGATCTGGGCGGCTGTGGGGCGCGCGGCGAGGAAGAAGTTGGTATCGCCCTGGCGAATGGCCATTGCGATGGCGTCGGGCATGCCGTGAGTTGCCTCGAACAGCTTCTTCTTGGCTTCGTTCTCCAGCGGGTTGTGCAGCCACTCTTCGTTGACGATCAGGCTGCCCAGCAGCTTGGCCAGTTCAGGCAGCTCCAGGCCCTGCTGGATCACCGACACTTCGTGCGGCGTGGGCAGGAACCGTTCTTCCTGACGCGGGGCTACGTTCCAACGACGGTCACCGGGACTGAGCAACAACGGACGACGAACGTTGGACGCCACGATGAAGTTGGCCGTGTTCGGGACCGACTCTTCGACCCGGTACTTCTGGTTGATGATGATCTTCGGCTCGGTGATCCAGTTACGCAGCCGCGACATCACTTCGACGGGGTCCATCGTCTTGGACATGTTGGCCTCGTCGATCATCACCATCAGCTTGCCTTCCAGCAGGCTGTTGAAGTTGCCTGCCAGGTCTTTCATCATGACCTGGACGCAATGGTCACGACCGAACAGCGGCTGCAGCACGTGCTCGAAGAGCATGCCTTTACCGGTGCCTTCGGTGCCGTGCAGCAGCCAAGCCGTGCCGGGCTTCTTGCGCGTCTGGAAGATGTACGCCACCCAGTTCAGAAAGCGCCGGATCGAGTCCTTGTCGCCTGCGAACACGCTCATCATCAGCTTGCCCAGCACCGGGCAGTTCTGTCCCAGCACGTTCAGACATTCGGACGGGTCGAGCGTTCGCGCGATGCCGCTGAACTCCTTCATGAACTCGGTCCGTGCGAACAGGTTGATCACGGGGTAACCCTCTTCGTAACGGATGTCAGACGTGACGTCGTAGATCAGGTCGTAGTGCGGCAGGGTCGGTTTGGCGATGGCGCCCATCTGGGCCAGCCAGGCGTAGGCCGCTTCGGTGGTCGATTTGTCCACACGCAGCCGGTCGCTGACCCGATCGTAGGTGCCGATGTAGACGTTCGAGCCTCGGTTGGTCGCATAGAACGCCAGCACCTCCGTGCTCTCCGACAGCGACGACAGCGCGCGCTGTGCCCGCGGCGCGGCTGCGACCAGCTTCTCGTACAGCTTGGGCGCCACCAGATTGGTGTGCATGAAGGGCTCGCCCTTGAAGTTGCCGATCACGTTCGGCCGCTTCAGGTCGATGTAGTACGCCATCGAGTCACCGCCGTTCACGTTGAACCGCAGGTGCCCCGACGGCGAGACCCGGATGTCCGAGATGACGATCTCACCCGCGCCGCCCAGGTCCGTGTAGAACTCCTGCCCGCCGATCACGCGTGTCTCCAGCTGCAGCGCGGGCAAGCCCAACTCATCGCGCAGCTTGTTGACGTGCTCTCGCAGCACCGTGGAGTCCACTTTGGTGAAGTGTGGGATGGTCAGAGCCCGCACGTCCCCCGGGTAGAATCGCACCGCCTCGCTGAGCGGTGGAGCAAAGCCGACACAACGAGGCGGTGCGATGTAGATCAACTTGGCCGGTGAACTGACCGAAGTATCCAGTGGGTAGGACAACGCGCGCTGTGAGTCGGTCAGCCGGATCTCGTCACGTAGCGCAGGCTGCGTCCAATTCAGGTACAGCAGCCAGTCACGCAGTACTTCGGTCGAGACCGGCTGGGTCAGCTTCATGAATATATGTGCCGACAGCTTCGTCGCATGTGGATGGAAGCAGCTGGCCGAGAGCTGGATGACCATGTCCACGTCGTGGGTGATCGGCGGCAGGTACTTCTCCACCGCCTCCAACGCCCCTTCGAACGTCGGCGGACAGTCGACCTTGTCGAAGTCGAAGCAGATCCACTCGTGATCGGCCGTCATCACGGTACGCCCTGCGCGCGACTCATCCACGAGCGGCGCGTCAAGCTCGCCCTTCAACAGACACCAGCCTCGACGACCGTAGTGGTCCACGGCCCGGGCGAACGCGCGCATGTCCTGAGCGTCCACCGCCTCCGAGGTCATCTTCGAGACCATCGGATAACTGGTGACGGTGTACTCGCCGGTCCTGGGGGAAAAAGCGATGGTCTTCGTCAGCGGGATGCTGGCCGACAAGAACGTGAGGAGCATACTGACCCTGATAACGTGGGTCCGCCATCGGCGGGGATGCGACCGCTGCTGATGCTATGCCCAAGCGACGGGAGCGTCAAGACTACGCCAAAAGTCCCCTGGTCAGGTGCCGTACCTGCACCAGTATCCGATCAGCAGGAGACTCACACCGGCCAGATACAGCCCGGCGATGCCGAGCATCTTCTTCAGCGCGGTGTTGCGTCGTGGCGGTCGTCCTGTGCAGTACGTGATCGAGTCGTAGACCGCACGGGCCAGCATCCGTTCTGCGAGCTTCTCGTTCATGCTGATCTCCTGCTCTTGAGGTTGTTCCAGGTCAGCGGCTGGTCTGCTTCACGCAGGCTCTTCAGTCGTCCTTGGATCGTGGACAGGGACAGCCCCAGGCGCTCAGCGATCTGGCGCGAAGTCAGGTACTCTCCTTCGACGTGGTAGGTGTATTTGCGCGCGTACGCGCGTCCACCACGGGGGCTGTACCAACCACTGAGGCGAGGATCGCCGGGCTCCAGACGCAGCCCTTGTCCATTGCGACGTGGAGTTTCAGTCACGACGACGATCCAACTTCCTGCACAGGAGCATCACGGACAGCACGAGGATGCCCAGGAGGTAGATCCCCAGCACCACCGCGACGATGCACAACAGGCTATGCGTCAAGGTCTGCCACACGGTAGAACTCCCGCTTGAAGAACCAACGCGGCACGACGAGCAGGGGAATGTTGCTCGTGTTGTGCGCCGCTTGCAGCATGATGTTGCCATCACGCGCGCCGACCACGCGCCAGGCCAGAGGCGGGTTGTGTATGGACCATCGGTACGCCCAGTAATGCCGCAGAATACGACGCGTGTCGTACCAGGTGTAGACGTGCCAGGCGCCAAGGGCGACGAGCGTAGCGAAAAGCAGGGTCAGCCACATCATTCTTGCTGCTCCATGTAACGACGGCGGATGTAGTTGAAGTACCGGTACATCGTGGCCCGGGATATCGGGTTCACGTCACCGTAGAGCTGGTTGTAGGCCGCTTCGAATCGCCGCAGGGTCAATTCCTGCTGCTCCAACAATGGGAGCAGGCGCTCGTACAACGTGTTGAGCATTTCGTACGTCACCCGACGGGGGCGGCCGGGGCGGCTGGGCGGAGTCATGCTGCGCAAGAGCCTGGCGACAGTGTGATCCGCCACAGGGTACCCGAGCAGCTTCTCCACTTCGTAGCGCACCTCGACGGTGTGCAAGGGACGAGCGGCGGTCGAAGGACGTCGACGAAGTGCCTGGATCGCCGATTGAAGGGCTTCGGGCGGCACTGGCCCGCCACTGCCGGGGGCGCCTCGACGTCCTCGGTGCAGCTGCAGCTGGTCCTGCAGGCCCAGGGCCTGTACTGCCTTGCGCGCCAGATAGCGCGTGACACCGGCGTGCCGCGCCAATGCGCCCAGGGTGCGGTGGCCTTGGGCGTAGGCGGCTTCTACGGCTTTGATAGCTGAATGCAGCTTGACTTTCTTGATGCGAGGCATTGACGGATTGGGTCAGGTTGTGGCTGGAGGGACGAGCATAGCGCGGCGTTATTGAGTGTTTCAATACTTGGTGTCAACGGTGTTGCCATGGGCGGGAATTGGTGACTCTTATGTCGACCGAAACCCTTGGCGCACAAGGCTTTGGGGCTTGTTCAAAACTAAATGTAAAACTTATGTTAAGGGGTACCTGGTGGGGGATGTACCCCGGGGTGCGGACGACGGGCGACGGGCGACGGATGTCGTAAGTAGTTGATAGTTCGTCGTGCGCAAGGAATTCGAATTTCTTCGTGCAGTCTCAAAAGTAAGGGCCAGAAATTCGTTTGAGGGTGCTCTCTCCCTAACTCCTTATTTCTTATACTCTTTCTTCTTCAGTTCTTAGACTTAGGAAGAAAAAGTATGGGGAAAGAAGCGTTATTAAATAGTGGCGTAGTAAATAACAGCGCCTGGGAAGAAAGGTTCTGGAAAATTACTTTTAACATTTGGCGGGACCTGAACGCCGGCTGACTTCTTGGGCGTCCGCCTGGTCCCCTTCCTGGCCTCGCTGCCCGTCGCACTTCGCCTTGGTCACGACGCACGTCGCACTGGTCACGTCGTACGTCGCACTCATCACTGGTCACGACGCACTTCGCACGACGCACGACGCACGCCGCACGACGCACTGGTCACGTCGCACTCATCACCACGTACGGCGCACGACGCACGTCGTACGTCGCGCTTTTCATCGCCTGCCACGTGTCCCGTTGCGACGAAAAAAGGGACCGCCCTCGCGGACGGTCCCTCGAAGTACATCAATCAGCGCTGGACGCGGTGCACACGCGGCTGCTTGAGCGAAGCCGCGACGATCGCAGCCGCAGCCGCCTGCGCCTTGGCCAGCGCGCGCAGCCGCTCCTCACGCCGGCGCTGCTGCGACGCACGACGTGCGACTTCCGCAGCATCCAGTGCCGTCATGGCGTCGGTGATCGGCGTGAACGTGCCGTCCCAGTTCTGCGTGTTTGCGTACGGCATCTGGCGCTCGCTGGGCCAGCCCACCGACTCCAGCTGGTACTGGAACAGCAGCCGCACGTCCTCCAGCGCGCGCACGACCGCTTCGGTCAGCTCGTCCGAGCCGTACTTCTCGCGCATGTACTGCAGCTCGATCTCACGCCGCAGCTCGTAGCCCTGCTCGTCGCGCATGAAGTCATCGAACTCCTTCTCGCGCGTGTCCTCGCAGCTGAGCACCTGGTCGTCCACGACCCGGCCCAGCGCCTCTTCGATGTACGTGGAGGACACGTAGCGCTCGAAGAACGCATGCACCGTGGCTTCGTCGCTGTACGCGTCCATGCCCTCGGCCGCGCGGTAGTCCAGGTTGGCGAAGAACACGCAGTTCTTCAGGACGCGGTAGAGGACGCGGTACAGCTGACCGGGCACGTCGAGCGTCGGGGTGGCGCTCACGACCGCCTGCACGAGGGTCGCCAGGTCGTTGTCGCACGCCCGCACCAGCGCGGCCAGCTGCTGCGCTTCCTCGCGCGCGTCGGGGTCCTGCAGCCCGCGCCCGTCGTTGCGGGAGAGCGAGTCCAGCGCGCGATCAATCAGGGACCACGAGCCCGGCGCCAGCTCCAGCGTCTGCAGCGCCTCGCTGGCCCGCCGCATGGTCTCCTCTTCGGTCAGCGGCGTCTCCAGGTCGTCGAACGAGGTGTCCGCGGCCTGCGCGGTCGGCTCGGGCGTGACCTCGCGGTACTCGTCCGTCAGCTCACGGCCGATGGCGGTGTTGGTGTCGATGCCCAGCGACTTCTTGATGCGCTGCGTGATCGAGGTGTTCATCTCTGTGTCTCCTTGTGTCGTTGAACGTTGAACGTTGAACGTTGTACTGCGTCACTTGGCCGGGGGCACCTCGTCCGGCCTGCCCTTCCTGGTTGTACTACCGCTCACGTGAGGCCACGCTTGCGGTTGATCTCGCGGGCGCGGTGCATGATCTCCTGCACGTCCTGCACCAGCGCGGCGTGCTGCTCCGGCGAGAGGTCATCCATCTCGCGCAGGCGTCGCTGCAGCACCGCCAGCCCGTCTGCGTAGAGCCGGGCGTCGTACTCCAGCCGCACTTCACGTGCGAACTGCCGCGCGTAATGCCCGAGCTTCTTAATCCGTCGCACGTCGAACATTGGTCAGAACCTCCATCTGTTCGGGACTGAATCCGGCGATCTCGCCCAACATCTGCGGCAACTGGGAGAGGTCACCGGTGAAACTGGCCTGCGGCAAGTGCAGCTCGTACACGCACTGGCCGCGGTCGTCCGTGATCACCACATCAAGTTGCTTCGTCGCAAAGTGCACACGCATGTTCGTGCTCCTATGGTCAAGGACACCCTCATCGCTGCGCCCGAGGAGCGCAGCGACGAGGGCCTTCAGCGCGCGCTCAACGGGCGACACGCGTGAGCACGCCGGCGTATCGCACCCAGCGCCAGTCGCTGAACGAGAAGCGCTCGTAGCCGAACAGCCAGCGGTAGACACGGAACGACAGCGAGAACAGGATGCCGGCAGCCTCTGCCTGCAGCAGGCCGAGGGTCGAGGTGCCGAGGAACACCCACAAGATGGTGCCGTGGATGAGGAAGTCCAGCACCATGGCGTAGCCCATCAGGCGGCGCACGCTGCGCGGGGAGAAGTGCGAGCACAACAAGGCCATGGAACCGAACGTGATGATGGCGGCGAGAATCCAGCTCATTCCAGATACTCCGGATAGTCAGACAACCACGTCGTCACAACGAACGCGGCAACGAAGGCGAGTGCAGCACCCACTGCCCCCCAGCGAGGGAGGGCAGCGAGCGCAGCCAGGGCAGCGATGATCAGCGCAGCGTACGGCATGTCGAACTCCACTTCGGGTGGAAGATGCGCTTCCAGAACACGGGGCGGATGAAGCCGGCGAGTTCGATATGCTCGGCGTGCTGAAGCGCGCGGTCATACGACGAGAACACGTGGTCGAGCTGGAGCCCGAGCTTCGGACTCCAGCGCACACGCAGCACGTAGCCCGTCGCGTCAGCGCGAGGCACGACGTGCGGCGTACGACCATGCAGGAACCACCGCGTGTGGTCATCGAGGAGAGGCACTTGACGCATGGGTTACTCCTTCAGCAGGTCGTCGAGGCGGACAGGGCGGGGCTCGGGGGCCGCGCACAAGGCATCTATCTCGCGCCAGTACTCCTTGAGGTACTCGTCGCAGTACGCCCGGCCAGCAGGCGACAGCTCGTGGTACCTGGCCTCGCCATTCATCCACGCGTTGAACTCCACCAGCACGACATCGATCTCGGTCACGACACTAATCTCCAGTCAACGTAGCGACATCGCTACACACCTATCGATGAGCCCTTCGCGCGAAGCGCGAAGGGCCTGGTGTTTGAGGGACAGGAAGGCGGGGCTCACGCCCGCACCTCCGGCTTGACGACGCGCACGTACCAGTAGCGCTTGGACCTGCCGAGCTTGAACTTGGCCACGAGCCCACACTGCGCGCAGCCGTGCGCAAACTTCGCAGCATCGGACTGCGAGCCGACACGCACGATGCGCAGGTTCTTCTCACGACGCACGACGGTGTGCGGGATGAGGGACAGGAACGCGTAACTCACGACAGCACCTCCAAGGTCGACGGGCAAAAAGAAAAGCCCCGGCAAGCGCCGGGGCGATGGGAGGTCAGAACAGGTCGGTCACAACGCCGATGACAGAGGCGGTGGCAGCGCCGACACCGGCCGCAACGCCCGCAGTGCGCAGGGTCTCCTTGTTGCGCGAGACCGTACGACGCATCTTCGTGTAGGCCTGCTGAGCCTTCGCAGCCAGCATCTGGGCCGAGGTCTGGACGGGGGCCTTACGCTTCTTGGCCATGTTCGCAACTCCTGGTTGAGCCAGCGGAATTACTGGCATACGCATAGATGCGCCCGAGGAGCGCAGCGACGAGGGCCCGGGGGATATGGAGTTCCTTCGGAGATCGCGGGAACGCAAAAGCGATCGGCCACGGTGGGCTGAGCGTTACCCGGGGGTAGGGGGACCCATGTCGCAAGGAGCCTTGTTTTCCTGGACGCAGTTGGGGTACTATTCCCCCATGCCCAGTCCTGCCCAAACCAAGTACCGCGTCCGTCGCCGCATGTCGTCCAAAGGACCACGCTCTGCGCGCGCACTACTGCGCTCGTACCTCCGCGAACGTGGGGTGCTGATCAAAGAGCTGGCCACCGAAGCCTGGGGTGTGAAGGAGCGCACAGGTTTCGAGATCTTCTCCAAGCCCGACCGGCCGCTGGCCGCTGACTACGTCGAGGCGGCGATCAAATACCTGAACCTGTCGAACGAGGAAGCCCATGAGCTGCGAATCCGAGCCCTCCGTGAAGCCGGCTGGGGCGTCTGAGCCCGCCGTCCAGCTGATCGTCGATCCAGCGACCGGCACGCACTACTACGTCCCGCGCCCGTTGTTCCAGGACGCCGTCCTGGCCTGGGGCGCCCGGCAGCCGTTCGTAGACTTCGTTCTGGCGCTGGCGGACCGTCGCCAGGTGCCCGTCCAGCTGGGTCTTCCACTCGCTGTTGTTTGACGCTATCTTCCCCTCGTCGGCTCCGTCCGTCAGTCTATGCAGCCACGCCTTCCTTCTTCGTATCCGGTTCCTAGGAGGGAGAGATGACGAACGAGCGACCGGCCTATGGCCACGGCACTGCTGAGCGCTGGATCACCAGTGCCGTGGCTGTCATTTTGGTCTCTCTTGGCGGCTGGTTCGCCCGTGAGCAGTCGCAGGCGATCAAAGAACAGGCCATCAAGTTCGACGAGCTGAAAGACCGGTTCATCCGGGTCGAGTCCAAGGTGGAGTCCGTCCACCTGGCCCTGGTCGACATCCCGAACATCAAGATGGAGCTGGTCCGCATGGACCTGCGCCTGCAGCAGCTTGAGGCCAACAAGCGCGCCAACGAGCGCCGGGAGAGCGAGCGATGAAGAAGATCAGGCAGTGGCTGGAAGACCGGCTGATTCCGGACTGGAAACAGGCGTGGCGGTACCGGTCCACGCAGTTCCTGGCCCTGATTTTCCTCATGCCGGACGTGTTCAACGCCCTGGCGACCTACGGCGTGCTCGATCATCTCCCCACGCCCGCCGTGGCCACCATCAAGGTGCTGGCGGCGGCAGGGCTGTTCGGGCGTGTGTACAGGCAGAACCGTGAGCGGAAGGGTGCATAAAGCGGGGATCAAGGTCTTGCAGCGCCTGGAGCGTCAGAGATGGCATCAAAGCCGCGTCTGTCCGAAGCCGATTTCGCCCGAGCCGCGCTACAGCTTGGGGTTGACGTTGCCGCGGTCAAAGCCGTTACCGAAGTCGAGGCCCCCGGCGGCGGTTTCCTCGCCGACGGACGTCCCACGATCCTCTTCGAGCGGCACATCTTCGACCGTGAAACCGGTGGTCGGTACCGGTCCCATGTTCCGGATCTGAGTCACCCCACTCCGGGCGGGTACGGGCGCGTCAGTGAGCAGCACGAGCGCCTGGCCCGGGCTGCGGCGCTCGACCGTACGGCGGCGCTGCGGAGCTGCTCCTGGGGGCGTTTCCAGATCATGGGGTTCAACCACGCGCTGGCCGGCCACCCGACCCTGCAGGGGTTCGTCAACGCCATGTACCGGTCCGAAGGCGCCCAGCTGGACGCCTTCGTGGCCCTGCTCAAGAACCAGCCAGCCATTGCCAAGGCCCTGCGTGCGCGGGACTGGGCAGGCTTCGCACGTTTGTACAACGGCCCTGCCTACGCCAAGAACAAGTACGATACGAAGCTGGCAGCCGCGTACGCGAAACACCTACGATCGACGGGGTAAGCCATGCTGACGCGTATCGGGATTGTTTTTGCAGCGCTCCTGGCGCTTCTGGCTGGGGTCCAGACCTTGCGGCTGTACTCGACACGGGCGGAGCTGGAGGCGCTGCGCGCCGGACAGGCGCTGTGTGCCGAGGTCAACCAGCAGCAGACCAGGAAGATCGCCGAACTGGCCGCCTTGAACAACGCGCTGGTGGCCAGGAACGCAGCCGACCTGGCCAAAGCCCAGGAAGCGGCGTCCGAATACTTGTTGCTGGAGGCCGAGTATGAAGCACTTGCCAAGGAAAACGAGCGCCTGCGCGAGCAACAGGCCACACACGATCCGGCCATGGCGTCATGGCTGTCTGCTGGCATGGACCACCGTGTGGCTTGCAGCCTGTGGCGCAACCCAGCCCATTGTGCGGACTGAGGTCGTCGAGACCCGTGTCCCGGTCTACGTGCCCCTCGATCCGGCCCTGACGGCCGACCTGCCCGAGCCTGCGCCCCCGGCCTGGCGCTGTCAGGACGGCGCGGGTCGGCCGTCAGTGTGCAACCGCGACCACGTGAACTACACCGAAGCCCTGCGTACGTGGGGCAGGAAACTGCGTGCGAAGCTCGAACGTGTCCGAGAACTCCAACCACCCCCTGCAGAACGCCCTTGAGGCGCAATTCCCGCAACTGAGTGGCAAAATCCAGGTGCAGGACTTCACCGAGCGGATTTTCGTCACCCTGGACCTGCCCGAGAAAGGCAAGACGACACTGTCTACGCCCCATACCGTGAACGCTGCGGTCGAGCCGTGGCAATATTGGCTGGCCCGGTTCAGCGAACAGATTCGTCGGAGGCTCTGATCATGGCGTTCCGTCCTGCATACATCACCCTGCACATCTACCAGGGGCAGACCTTCGACGATGAAGTCAATTTCAAGGACGCCAACGGCGATCCGCTCGACTTCACCGACCTGGAGGCCCGTATGCAGGTGCGGCGGGCGGTCCAGGACGACGAGGTGCTGCTGGAGCTGTCCACCGAGGACGGCACCATCGAGCCTCTGGATGAGACCGGAACCGTGAAGTTCGCCGTAGATGCCGACATTACGGCGAATTTGCCGACAGATAACGTCCTGCAGACCTGGGTGTACGACCTGGAGCTGTACGGGGCGGGCCGGGTGACCCGGCTGATGGAGGGGTCCGTGGTCGTGTACCCCGAGGTGACGCGTGACTGAGGTCATTCGGGACTCCCGTTGCGCCGTCCAGACCGTCGTCCAGCGCGCGCCGGTCGTCGTGACGGTGCCCGTGACGGCCCGCAAGACAGTCTCCAAGCCCACTGAGACGGTCGTCAAGACTGTCCTGCCGGTGGAGACGACCAAAATCCTGCGTGAGCGGGTGTATCACGTGGACCGGGGCCCGCCAGGACCGCCTGGTCCGCCGGGTCCGCCCGGTCCTGCAGGCGGCACGGCCATTGAACTGCCTGCAGGTGAGGTGATCCATGGGCTGCGGGCGGTGCGAGCCACCGCCGGGGCGCTGTACCACCCCCTGTTGGCCGATCCGGACCACGCCGAGCAGGTCATCGGCATCGCGCTGCAGGCCGGCACCGGTGTCCTGCAGGTCCAGGTCAGCGGGCTGCTGACCGAGTCCAGTTGGGCCTGGCAGCCTGGGTTGGTGTATTGCGGGGACGGCGGAGTGCTGACACAATCCCCACCTGTGACGGGATGGTTGCTGGCCGTTGGCCGCGCGATCGCCGCAGATACCATTGAGATCGACATCGACACAGCCGTTTACCGGGGGTAACCCATGGCCGCCAAGCCGCTGCACCTGATCAACAACCGCATCACCGAGGTCGAGGCGAACGTTATCTCGCAGGGCGCCACCGACGCCGGGAAGCTGGTGGCGCTGGACGCCTCGGGCAAGCTCGACGTGTCGCTGCTGCCCACCGGCATCGGCGCCGACGTGGCCGTCATCGAGGCCAGCGAGAGCCTGGCGGCGGGGGACTTCGTCAACATCTACGACGACAGCGGCACGGCCAAGGTGCGCAAGGCGGACGCCTCGGACCCGGGCAAGCAGGCCCACGGGTTCGTGCTCAGCGCGGTGTCCGCCAGCGCCAACGCGACGGTGTACTTCGAAGGGGCGAACACCCAGCTGTCGGCGCTGACCCCGGGCACCACCTACGCGCTGGATCACAACACTCCGGGTGACGTGGTGGCGCTGGCCTCGGCGACGACCACGCCGGGGCACATCCTGCAGGTGGTCGGGGTGGCGGTGAGCGCCACTACCATCAACGTGGAGCTGGCCAAGCCGATCGTGCGCGGGTGACGCCGGCCCCTGCGCGGACAGGAGGGCAGCCATGGCGCAGACAGTGAAGTACCGTTACCGCAGTGCCGTCACCGGGCGGTTCGTGAAGGCATGGTACGCCGCCCGGTACCCCCGCAAGACGGTCCGCGAGCGAGTCAAACCGCTGCAGAAGAAGACGTGAACCCCGAGATCCGCCAGCAGATGACGGTGTGCGGCCTGGACGAGGCCGAACAGGCGCTGCTGTACCACGTCGAGGTCCTGCGCCTGCCGGTCAAGCGCGCGGCCGAGGTGGCCGGCGTGTCCAACGGCTATGAGGTCATGCAGCGCCCGCACGTGGTGGCTGCGCGCGAGCGCCTGCGCGTAGCCCTGCGCGAGCGGGTCGAGATCACCCGTGAGGACGTGATCGCCGGACTGAAGAAGGCCATCGACCAGGCGGAGATCCTGGCAGACCCGACCGCCCAGATCGCCGGCTGGCGCGAGATCGCCAAGCTGCTGGGCTACGACAAGACGCCCAACGTCAATATCCACATCCAGGGCAGCCTGGAGCAGATCCGGCAGCAGTACCGGCAGATGCCGCTGGACCAGCTGATGGCCGAGGCGGGCATGGACGGGGTGATCGACGCGGACTTCGTGAAGGTGCACGATGGCAGTTGAAGCGCAGTGCCCCGGATGCAAGCGGCTGCTGCCGCTCAAGCAGTTCCCGGTCCTGGACAAGGGGCCGCCGGTGCGCCTGTATGACTTCTGCACCGAGTGCATCGACCAGTTCGGCCTGGTGCACCTGTACCAGACCTACAGCGAAGGGGTCGATCCGCTCACCCGGCGCATGATGCTGCAGGATCGCAAGGCCGCCGAGCTGGACCGGCAGCGGGTGGAGCACGCTCGACTGGTCGAGGAGGCCCGCCGCGAGGCCGCCCAGCGTGAGCTGTGCCGGCGCGCGCTGTTGCCGTTCATCAAGCGGTTTTTCCCCGACTACGAGGCCGGCTGGGTGCACCAGGACATCTGCCGCCGCCTGGAGCGGTTCGTGCGCGACGTGGAGGCGAAGAAGTCGCCTCGATTGATCCTGACCATGCCGCCCCGGCACGGCAAGTCGACCATCGTCTCGGACATGTTCCCGTCCTGGGTGTTCGGACTGCACCCGGAGTGGGAGCTGATCGCGGCCAGCTACGCGGTGTCCCTGCCGGTCAGGTTCAGCCGCAACATACGCGACCGTATCCGCGATCCGAAATACCGGGCCGTGTTCGAGGACACCGAGCTGCGCGCCGACGCCCAGGGCGTGGAAGAGTGGCGGCTGACCCGCGGCGGCGGTTACCGCGCGGCCGGCGTAGGCGGCGGCATCACCGGTACGGGCGCGCATATCCTGCTGGTCGACGACCCGGTCAAGGACTGGTCCGAGGTCAAGTCCGAGCTGGTCCGCGAGAACGTGCGCAGCTGGTTCAACACGGCCGCGTACTCCCGTCTGGCCCCTGGCGGCGGGGTGCTGCTGGTCATGACCCGCTGGCACGACGACGACCTGGTCGGCAGCGTGCTGACGCAGATGCGCGAGCAGATCGACGCCGGCTGCGCCCCCGAGGAGATCGACAACTGGGAGCTGATCAACTACCCGGCCATCGCTACGGGTGACGAGTACCTGATGCCGGACGGCTCGATCCAGGTGGACCCGCCAGAGGCCAGCCTGGCCGGCGCGCGGCTGCTGCGCCGACGTGGCGAAGCCCTGCATCCGGAGCGCTACGACCTGGGCAAGCTGATGCGGATCAAGCACCGCTACAGCCCGCACGAGTGGGCGGCGCTGTACCAGCAGAACCCGGTGCCGGACGACGGGGCTTTCTTCAGCAAGGACATGTTCCGGCACTACGCCTACCTGCCGGGGATGCGCGAGGAGTACACCTACATCACCGCCTGGGACGTGGCCATCGGCGAGCAGCGGCGCAACGACTGGACGGTCGGCGTGGTCTGCGCGGTCAACGCCGCCGGCGACATGTACGTGGTGGACATGGTGCGCGGGCGGTACGGCACCTACGACCTGGTGCAGGCCGTGGTCAACATGATCGAGCAGTACGACTGCGCGGTGTTCGGCATGGAGCACGGCCAGATCAAGATGACCCTGTGGCCGCTGATCCTGGACGAGATCCGGCGCCGGCGCCTGGCCTGCTCGATCAACGACGACCTCAAGCCGATCACGGACAAGGAGACCCGTGCCACGCCGCTGCGCGGCCTGATGCAGCAGGGCCGGGTGTACTTCCCGCTGGCCTCGCACCGGCCGTGGGTGGAACGGGCCATCGAGGAGATGCTCCGGTTCCCCACGGGCAAACATGATGATATCGTCGATGCGCTTGCCTGGGCGGCTCGGATGTACCGCGCAGCGCCGCGTCCGCAGACGGCAGTGAATGAGGCGGCCCGCCGCGTGGTCAGTTGGCGCGAGCGGATTCACGAGTTCCCGGGGGTCGACGGTCTCGGCAGCTCGGGCGGTTCGTACATGGCGTACTGATATGAGCGAGCGCGAAAAGGCAGAAGAAACGTATCGCATCTACCGGTACGACCGGGAGAACGGCCACGAGCAGTACATACGGCGTGCCGAGGAGGCGCACCGGTACTACGCCTCGCAGCAGTGGTCGGAAGAGGATGCGGCAAGGCGGCGGCAGGAAGAGCGGCCGATGGTGACGGTCAACGAGATCTTCGAGACCGTCAACGCCATCTCCGGCGAGCTGTCGCAGCTGTCGACCGATGTGGCGTTCCAGGCCGACGTGGGCGGGGACCCCGCTACGGCGGACATCCTCAACAAGATGTCCGAGTATGTCGATCGACAGAACAAGCTGTACATCCACGACGACCGGGTGCGCCGTGACGGCCTGCTGACCGGCCGCGGGTTCTACGAGATTCGGGTCGAGTTCGATGACAACCTGCAGGGCAACATCAGGATTCGTTCGCGCCGCCCGCAGAACGTGATCCTGCCTGCTGACCTCGAAGAGGCCGACCCCTCGACCTGGTCGCGCGTGTGCACGACCGACATCCTGAGCTTGCAGGATGTGGAAGAGCTGTTCGGCGACTCGGTGGCCCGCGAACTGCGCGGGATGCCCTTGCCTGACTTCTACGACGCCGAGGACAAGAACCTGGCTTCGGTGCTCGGGTACAACTCGATGTACCGCGAGATGGGGCACTTCGACGAGGAAACGAATCCATTCATCCGCAAGTACCGCATGATCTCCATGCAGTACCAGGAGCTGAAGTGGAAGGACTTCTTCGTCGACGTGGACACCGGCGACATGGCCGAAATCCCGGAGAACTGGCCGCGCGAGAAGGTCGAGTACGCCATCCAGACGCTGGGGCTGGCCACCACGCGCAAGAAGGCCAAGACGGTCCGCTGGCGGGTGGTGCTCAACGACCTGGTCGTCCACGACGAGGACAGCCCCTACAAGTTCTACACGATCGTGCCGTACTTCCCGTTCCTGTTGGACGGGGCGACGCTGTCGCTGTTTGACGTGCTCAAGGGGCCGCAGGACCTGCTGAACAAGTCCCTGTCCGAGGAGATCCACATTCTGACTTCCGTGGCCGCCAGCGGCTGGAAGGTCAAGGAAGGTTCGCTGCGCAACATGACGCCGCGCGAGCTGGAGACCCGCGGCGCCCGCAACGGCCTGGTGATGGTCCTGGAGGACATCGGCGACGCCGAGAAAATCCAGGGCAACAGCGCGCCGTCCGGCTTCCAGGACTTGTCGGCGCGCGCCCAGCAGTGGACCAAGCAGCTGGCCGGCCTGACCCCGTCAATGCAGGGCGCCCAGCGCGCGGATGCGTCCGGCAAGGGCATCCAGCTGCAGCTCAACCGTGCGCCGGTGAACCTGTCTACGGCCCTGACCGCGTTCCATTTCACCAAGCACCTGCTGGCCGAGCGCAAGCTGAACCTGTTCCAGACGTACTACACCGAGACCCGGTTCATGCGGGTCCAGCATGGTCGTTACGGGCACACCGAGGAGATCGGGATCAACATTCCGACCGTCGACGGGTACCTGCACGACATCACCTCGGGCAACTACTACGTCGACACCGTGCCGGTGACCAGCCGGCTGCAGGCCGAGGAGTACGCGTTCGACGAGCTGGTCAGGCTCAAGGAGCTGGGCCTGCAGGTGCCGAACCGGCTGTTCATCGAGGCCAGCTCGATCAACGCCAAGCCCGACGCGGCGGCGGCCCTGCGCGAGGCCAACAGTGGCGAACTCAGCCCCGAGGAGCAGATGGCCCGGCAGCTGGAGCTGCAGAAGATGCAGCTGGAGGTCGAGGCCGAGGCGGCCGACGTGGAGAACAAGCGCGCCCAGACCGTCCTGGCGCTGGGTCGCGCCCGTCGCGCTGCAGCCGACGCGCAGACTCCCGCCGCCCGGCTGGCTGTGGACGCCAATCGGCAGCGTCTGGAGGCCGAGCGCGACGCTCGCGCCGCCGACCTGGCGCGGCGCAAGCACGAGGCCGACGTGGCGCTGCAGCTCACTGAAATGGAGCACAGGATGGAACTGGAGCGGGAACGCATCCAGGCCAGCAAGGAAGCCGCACGCGCGGCGGCGAAAGCCGAGCCGCCGGCAGACAACACCCCCAGTAAGCAGCCACGCCAGAGGAAGTAAACCATGAACCGAGACCTTGATCCGCAGGCGTATCCGAACGAGCGGAGTGCCGAAGACCTGACCGACCGCGGGGACGATTTCACCCCCGAGGAGGACCAGGACACGGAAGACACCCAGGACGCGGGCGAGGCCAAGAAGGCGCCGCTCAAGAAGGACGATGCGCCGTCCAGGAAGAAGTCTTCGCGGGCGTCCGATGATGAGGACGAAGACGAGGACGACGAGGACGAAGACGAGGACGAAGACGAGGACGAAGACGAGGACGACGAGGACGACGAGGACGACGAGGACGACGAGGACGAAGACGAGGACGACGAGGACGACGAGGACGACAAGCCCAAGAAGGGCGCCAAGAAGGCGCACAAGGGCGGCGCCACGGTCCCGTTGTCGGTCCTCAAGCGCGCGCAGCAGCGCCGGCGCGAGGCAGAGGCCCGTGCCAAGGAGCTGGAGTCGCGGCTGCGCAGCATCGAGGAGTCCAAGTCCGAGCGCCAGAAGGAGCAGCTGGACCGCCTCAACAAACAGATCGACGAGCTGTACGACAAGATCGAGGAGGCGCGCGCCGAGGGCGACACCAAGGCCGCGGCCAAGCTGCAGCGCGAGCTGGACAACCTGCGCGACAAGCTGACCTCCTCGCAGGCGGCGGCTTTGGCGGCCCGGCGCGCGCTGGAGACCCAGCAGACCCTGGCCTACAACGCCCTGGTCGCTGAGCTGGAGGCGATCGACCCGCGTTTTGATGAGGAGTCGGAGGAGTACGACGAGGACCTGGTCGAGCGCGTGGACGACCTGACCCAGGGCTTCGAAGCCCGGGGCATGCCGCCGGCGGACGCCCTGCGCAAGGCCCTGCGCTACATCCTGGGCAAGGACCCGTTCAAGGAAAGCCGGCGCCTGGCCCGGGACCTGCGGCGCCGCGCCGAGGAGGAAGAGGAAGCGCGGAAGAAGCGCCTGCCGCCGCGCAAGACCGACGTCAAGCGGAACCTGGACGCCAAGCGCAAGCAGCCGCCTGATGAGCCGGACGCCCGCAAGGAGCAGCCCAGCCGGATCGACCCGCGGCGGCTGTCGGATGAGGACTTTGACAAGCTGCCGAAGTCCAAGCTGCGGGAACTGCGCGGGGACTTCTTCTAACAGGCTTGCATCTGCAATGAACTTCGTGTAAGTTCGCCCTCAAGGTGGTCGGGCGTCACCCCCCGACGCCCGGCCGCCTTCTCCTTCGTTTGCGAGGCACGAAAGCCCTCGCCGCCCACGAGCAGCGTCATCCGCTCGCCTCGATGGCCCTTGCGATAACGGGCGCGGACAAGCAGATCAGCAGACCACTTCGAGGTAAGCCACCATGGCAATGACTAACTTCGGCCGCCTCACTGAGGAGCAGGCCACTGTTTGGGCGCGCGACGTGTGGCGCGAGGCCCGCCAGACGTCCTTCTATCTGTCCAACTTCGCTGGCGACAGCAAGGACGCGATGCTGCATCGCATCACCGAGCTGCGCGCGGTGAAGGGTCAGGCGCGTGCTGTGATCACCCTCGTGCCGGATCTGGAAGGCGACGGCGTTGTCGGCGACAACCAGCTGGAGGGCAACGAGGAGGCCATCCGGGCGTTCGATCAGGTCATCGAGTTCGACCAGATCCGTCACGCCAACCGCCACGAGGGCGTCATGGCCGACATGCGCACGGTCGTGCGGTTCCGCGAGACCTCCCGCGACGTTCTGGCCTACTGGCTGGCGCAGCGCATCGACGAGCAGATCGCCCTGGCGCTGTCGGGCGTCAGCTTCGCCTACCGCATCAACGGCGCCCCGCGTGTGGGTTCGCAGTGGACCCAGCTGGCCTATGCCGGCTACATCACGCCGCCGTCGGCCAACAGGCACTTCCGCTGGGACAGCGCGAGCCACACCCTGGCGTCGGGCTCGACCTCCTCGGTCACGGCCAGCGACACCCCGTCCTGGGAGATGCTGGTCGAGATCAAGGCCAAGATGTCGGAGCTGGGCATCCGCCCGGTGCGCGCCGAAGGCGGCTACGAGATGTACAACGTGTTCATGCACTCTCGTGGCATCGCCAAGCTGAAGAAGGACCCGGACTTCCTGAACGCGTGGACCCACGCCCAGAAGCAGGGCGACGGCAACCCGCTGTTCCGTGGCACCCGCAAGGGCGGTCGTCAGGGCTTCTTCATCGACGGCCTGAACATCATGGAGTACGAGAACGTCTTCAACACCACCGGTCTGGCCCCGGGCAGCAAGTGGGGTGCGGCCGGCGACGTTGAGGGCCAGCGCGTCCTGGTGTGCGGCGCCCAGGCCCTGGGCATCGCCGACATCGGCCTGCCGCGCTGGGTGGAGAAGGAGTTCGACTACGACGCCAGCCCGGGCATCGCCATCGCCAAGCTGTTCGGCCTGCTCAAGCCGGTTTGGCCGTCCAGCCGCACCGGTACGAAGGAAGACTTCGGCGTGGTCGTGGTCGATACCGCGATCTGACCCGGGGAGGAGACCATCATGGCAAACTACTACATCAATTCCCGCCAGTATGAGCGGTCGGCCGTGGCCGTCATCGATGGCAGCCTCTCGCAGGGCACCAGGATGCTGCTGCCGCCGGGCGCGGTGGTCACGGGCGGCGGCTACACCGTCGCGGCCGCCGTCGGCGGCACCACGCCCACGCTGACGCTGGTCGACAACGCAAGCTCGCCGCACACGTACCTGAACGCGGTGTCGGTGGCTTCGCCGGCGTCCGGCGCCCTGGCCAACAACACCGTCGGCCGCTACTACGCGGCCGGTGCGGAGCTGACCTTCAGCCTGGGCGGCACGCCGACCGCGGGCTCCGGCAAGGTGCTGGTGTGGGTCAACTACATCGTCGAGCAGACCTCCGACGAACTGTACGGTCGGTCCGGTTGAGGTAACCTGGCGTGGCTGCTAGGCTTGGGGGCGGGGGAGAACTCCCCCGCTCCTTCTTGCCGAACAAACTCCCTGCCAAGGACCTCAAACCATGCCTGTGATGATGGTGTCTCCGCGCGATTACACGCTCCGCACGACTTCGGGGCACGTGATCGCGTTCAAGGCCAACGTGCCGCAGCTCGTGCCTGACGTCGTCGTGTCCGACGCCATGGCCGTGAACATCCTGCCCTGCGAGGGCAAAGCGGTTGACAACGATCGCCCGGCTGACGGCGTGGTCAAGATGCCGGCGCTCCCGTCCACGCTGCGTGATGCGCTGGTGCTGACGGTGATCGATCAGCTGGTGCGCGAGAACGACACGGCCAACTTCAACGCCGGCGGTCAGCCGAAGCTGGCTGTGGTCAACGAGCTGACGGGCGTGCGTCTGAGCAGCGGCGAGCTGTCCAAGTACTGGGACCGCTACCGCGAGATCAAGTACAACAACGAATCGCTGCCCACCCACAAGCACCTGTCGCTGGTGATGGAGCTGCAGTCGCTGACCACCCGCAAGCAGCTGATCGAGTTCGCCCGCGATATCCGGTTCCCGACGCGTGAAGTGGAGCGGCAGCCGTCGGTGAAGGATGCCAAGGCGCTCCTGCTCAACGCCGTCCTGAACTATCACGAGCCGCTGGCGTCCGTCGAGGAAGCCAAGGCTGACGGCAAGGAGTCGTGATGCCGTACACCGTCGACGATCTGATCAGGCAGTTCCGTAGCGACGTTTACGACCGCCCGGACGTCGACGGTGAAGGCAACCCTCGTGACACCCTGTGGTCGCACGAGGACGTCATGCACTACCTGCGCACGGCCTTGTCGCAGTGGGCGAAGGACACCCTGGCCGTGCGCTACAACGTGACGCTCGATGTGGCCCCCGGAAAAGCCCGGTACTACGCCGGCCGCGAGATCATCGAGATCGCCCGGGCCGCCCTGGTGCTCGGGTCCGACCCCGCCGCCCGTCCGCGCCCGCTGGCACAGTTCAACCTGGGGGATGCCTGCTACGCAGACGACTACGGCATGGTCTACCTGACCACCTACGACATCGAGAACCGACAAGGGGTGCCCCGGGCGATCACGCGCGACTACGACCCGACGTACCTGCGGCTGTTTCCGATCCCCACCGAGGCGGGGTTTCTGCACCTGAACCTGGTGGTGTACCCGCCCCTGGCCGAGTGCGGGATGCCGCTGCCGTCGGACAACATGCAGGACATCCACCTGCTCCTGCTGTACATGAAGCATCTGGCCTACGCCAAGCAGGACGCCGACGTGCAAGATCTGTCCCGCTCGGCGGAGTATCTGCAGCAGTACCGCGCTCTGGTGCGCGAGCGCATGTACACGCTGGACCGTGAGCGGCGCGGCGGAGGCATCATTCGACCCCGGTGGTGAGTCATGGCCATCCCAACCGACCGCGACCTGATACAGCTGGGACCGTGGCCCCGCGGAGCAAACAACCTCGCGCCGGAAACCGGCGTGCCCCTCGGGTCGTTCCGGCGCGGTGTGAACGTCGATGTGAGCGACGGTGGCACGGTGAGTCGCCGCCAGGGGTACACGCGGGTCATCGCGGTGGACGAGCCTCATGATCTGTTCGGCTACGGCGACCGAGGCTTCTTCGTCTCCGGGAGCACCCTGTACGGGTTCGAGGTGGTGAACGGGCAGCTTACGGCGCCGATCCCGCTGTACGATCAGATCCGCCCCGATGCCCGCATCGCCCACTGTCTGGTCGATCCGGACATCTTCGTGTCGGACGGCGAGGTGACCTTGCGCATTTCGCCCAGCAACACGGTCGCCCCCTGGACGGTGGCCGCCGGCCCGATGCCTGTCCTGACGACGGGCAACGCCGGCTCCCTGACGGCGGGGGTCTATCACGTGGCGGTGGCGCTGAAGGCGCCGACCGGCGAGGAGGGGCCGCTCGGCCCGCTGGCCAAGGCCGAGGTGCCCGACAACGGCAGCCTGACGGTCAACTTGCCGGCGCTGGCGCCTGGGATGCGTTACGCGGTCTACATGACCAAGCCCAACGGCACCGAGCTGCTGCACCTGGTCACGGCCCCGAGCGCCACGATCAACGTGTACAAACAGCACCAGGGCCGGCGTCCGCCGACCGAAGACACCGACCCCCTGCCGGCAGGGCACTTCGCCCTGCTGTGGAAGGGCCGACTGCTGGTGGCCAAGGACAACTACGTCTTCTGGTCCGAACCGATGCAGTACGGCCTGACCCGGCTGGCCTACAACTACCTGGTGTTGGCCGAGCCGGTGACCATGTTGGCGGCAGTCGAGACGGCCGACGGGTTCTTCATCGGGCAGGGCTCGCGGACGTACCTGGCCCAGGGCGCCGACCCGGCCGACGCCACCTTGCGCGAGGTCTACCCGGCCGGCGTAGTGGCCGGTACGCTGCAGTATGTGCCTGGGGCACGCTTGCCGATGGAGGTCCCGCCGACCGAGCGGTGCCCGATGTGGACCTCCACGTCGGGGGTGTTCTGTGTCGGTCTGCCGGACGGCTCGGTGCTGCCCCTGACCGAGACCCGCTATGCGGCGGCCATCGCCAGCGAAGGCGCCGCGTTGTTCGTGCAAAACGCCGGCAAGAACCGGTATATTGCAACCCTGCGAGATCCGTCCGAAAATGGGTTCGTCCTGTCCGACTCGTTCTCGGCAGAGGTGATCCGAAACGGCAACTGAGGGCCCGCCCATGTTCCTGAAGCTACTGAGCCACCTCCGCAGCCGCCTGAGCAACCTGCTCTTCCACGAGTCGTATGGCTTCTGCGTGGTCGATCCGGCAGGTCGTGTGGTGACCCCGCGGGGGTACGATCGAGACGGCTATCTTTGGACGCCCAACCGAGTGGTCGACCAGGGGCTGAACTACGCGCTCAACGCGGCGCTGCGCGCGGACGGCGTGATCAGCGCCTGGTACCTGGCGCCGTTTGCCGGCAATGTCACGCCGAACGCGTCAGTCACGGCGAGCAATTTCGCTTCGACCCTGACCGAGTTCACCAACTACGATGAGCCCAACCGCGTGGCGTGGGTGCCGGACGGCGCCGCAACTGCCGGCGTGATCGTGAACAACACCACCCCGGCGGTGTTCACGATCGGCAGCGGTCCGCAGGACAGCATCTACGGCGCGGGGCTGCTGTCGGCCCAGGCCAAGGGCGCCACTACGGGCGTGTGCTTCTCGGCCGGTCGCCTGCAGGGCGGCTCGGGCCTGCTGAATCTGCAGGAAGGCTACGAAGTCCGCCTGAAGTACCGCATCACCGCATCGTCGTCGTGACGTGAGCTACACCGATCCGCTGCGGATCTACCTGCACGGAGACAAGGAGAAGGCCAAGCAGTTCGTCCGTGAGGCGCGCCGCTTGGCCTTCTTGCTGCTCCGGCAGACCACCGAGTCCGGGGCGACGACGGCGCGCCGCCGGTGGCAGTCTGCGGACGGCACTACGGTGGAGGTCATCATCATCCCCGGCCAGGTGACGGCCATCATCACGGCTCCGTCGGTCGGCAAGAAGGCCGAGCGCAAGTTCGAGGACTTCGTTGTCTGGGCGCGCACCCAGGCCCTGCCGGACGGTATCGACCCGGACCATCCGCAGCAGATCCTGCGTCCGGCCTGGAAGACGTTCTTCTACGACGACCAGATCCCGCTGTACGCGGATTTCGGCCGGCCCAAGGGCACATATCGGCTCAACCCGGACGGCACCGCGCTGTTCCCGGACGGCATCACCCACGCTGGCAACATCGACTGGCGTGGGCCGAACAAAGAGCGGCTGAGCTGGTACGGGCCGATTTCCCGTTACTGGTACGACGCCTGGCGTCAACCTTCGGCCCAATACGGCAAGTTCGTCTTCCACCTGGGGCAGGTGCTGTTGGACGTGGCGCAGTTCCAGATCGACAACGAGGAGGTCTGGGACGAGCAGCTGGTGCTCGGGGCATGTGTGCGCGAGCACGAGGACGGCCGGTGGCTGTACGTGGTCCTGGCGGACATCCCCGACCAGGTGACCCCGGTGGTCTCGCTGGAGCCCAGAGAAATATACTTTTCCCAGAACTACCCCTTGGGCGACATCATCCACGCGGTGCGGCGCATTCGACTGACCCGCGACACGGACACCCAGGAGGCGCAGAAGTGGCGGCTGTTTGGCGGTTCGCAGCTGCTCTGGCGGGCGAGCATCCCCCGCGCCTGTTCGCCCTGGATGTTCAGTCCGGACGGGCGCACGGCCTACACCGTGGCCCAGGATGCCACGCCGTTTTGTGTGTTCACCGACCTGCTGTCCGAGGAGCTTTTTTCCGCCCCGCCAGCCAGTTCGGAGCTGTACCGCATCCAGATCGCGGAGGACGGTACGGTCTCGGGCGAGGGCTGGTCAACCAGCATCCCGGCCGGCGCCGGCGAGGCCGTCGTGGCCATGGACTTCGCCGCCGACGGGGCCGAGCTGCCGGTCTATCTGGGGCGCGGGCCGGTGGAGCAGTCGCCCCACGGGATCTACTTGCGGGTAGGGGGCACCCGATTCCCGCTGTACTTCAAGACCAACCCACCCTCCGGCGACTTCACCGACAGCAGCGCACAATGCGCCATCGTACTGTTCGACGCGCGCGAGCGCTTTCTGGTGACCCGGCGCCTGCAGCGCTCGTGGAACCGCCAGGTCCAGCCCAGCACGGTGCACGCGGGAACGTTCGTGGAGATCTACTGCAACGGGCAGTACCAGCGTGAGCTGGTCGGCGAGGAGCAAGGCCCCGGAACCGGGGCTGCGCGCTTTGATCGGGCAGTCGGGGCACTGGAGTCGACGGCGACGGAGCCGGTCGGGCCGCTGTGCTGGCTATGGATGATGATCGTCCAAAGTACGCCCGTGCAAAACTGGCTGCATCGGACCGGGCTGACCGCGAGCAACCAGGACGTGCCGTTCGCCAAGGCGGACGTGTTCGGACAGTGGGGATTTGGAGGGCCGGCTGGCGCCGACTCCATCCCGATCGCCGACGATGCCGTGGACGGGTTCTTCAACACCCGGACCGACGCCCATGGCCACCGTTCACCCGCCGCCGGGGCCGCCGTGGACGGGGTCTACGTGCTGTCGATCTACCACCCGCTGGCCATATACGGGGACCAGTACGGGCGCGCGGACGAAAGCTACCACGCAGTATCCGGCAGCGATCTTCGGGCATTGACGGGTGTACAGGGCGCCAAAGAGCGCTATCATCCCATCTGGGTTTTGGGCCAGCCTATCGGTGGAGAAGCCTGATGGCGACGCTGACCTCTACGGGCTACCGAACGGCGATTCTGGGCGGTACCGCGTTTGTCGACATCTTCAAGTACGGGTGCATCGAGGTGCGCACCGGGCCGCAGCCGGCCACGGCAGACGACGCCGCCACCGGCACCCTGATCGCGCGCATCACCGCCAACGGGGGCGCCTGGACGGCCGGCTCGCCCACCAACGGCCTGCGCTTCCTCCAGGACGGGCCGCGCATCGTCAACGATCCGGTCGAGCCGTGGGTGCTCAAAGGTGAGGCTACCGGCGAGGCCGGCTGGTTCCGCCTGGTGGGCAACACGCCCGACGATGGGCAGTTCTCGCTGACTGCCCCGCGCATCGACGGTACGATCGGACTGCTGTCCGACACGACCGACATCCAGCTGTTCCTGCCGACGGTCTCGATCACCCCTGCCACTTCCATCGTCGTACCGTACTGGTGGTACGGCCTCCCGCCACTGTGAGGTACTGCTATGTCCATCACTGCCACTCTTGCCACCGCTGCGCTGCTGGAAATCAAGAACGCGCTGGACGGCGGCTTCCTGTACATCTATGCCGGGCCGGTGCCTGCTGACGCGACCGAGGCGCTGGACATGGTGTCGAGTCACACCGAGCTGGTGGTGCTCTCGGTGGACGGCGACGGCGTGACCGGTTTGACGTTCGACTCGCCGGTCGGTAGCACGCTGCCCAAGAGTTCGGGCGAGGTCTGGAAGGGCACCATTGCTTTCGACGGCGCCGAGGCCGCCGAGACCGATCTGACGCCGACCTTCTTCCGCTTCTGTGCCGCCGGCGACGATGGCCGCGGTGACGGCACCGGACTGGTGCGTATCCAAGGCTCGGTCGGCGGCCCGACCTCGGGCGCGCAGATGGTGCTGGGAACGGCCACGCTGACGTCCGGCAACGAGCAGGTCGTTTCGATCTTCAACGTGACCCTGACTGGCTGAGATGCTGCTCAAGCCGCCCGAGAGCATTTACCACCCCGGCACTCCGGGCACCGCCGGCACCCCGGAGCAGCCGGCGATCCCCGAGCGCACGGTGTGTGGCTACGTGGGCGGGGTGACCGAGACGGTGCGCATCTGCAGCACTGTGCGCCTGTGGGCGCCGGCCTCCGGCATCTGGAGTGTAGCGTTGCCGCCAGGCACAGAGTGGTACACGTACGGCGAGGAGAACGGCCGCGCTTACGTGGACTGCTACGTGTGCCGCACCGAGACCCGATACACGGTGCCGCCCACGTACTCCTGCGTGACGTATCCGGCGGTGCCGTACAGGCCGGCCACTCCGCCGACGCCGCCGACGCCGCCCTGGGTCGAGAGCCGTCCGCGCTTCGGTTGGGACGCCGGTGCCAACAGCCGGCAGGAGCTGGATGGGGACGTGTTCGTGCGGTTCACGCAGCCGGTCGTCGTGGGGGTGGTGACCGGGTTCACCCACAACCCCGATGCGGTACCCGACCCGACCCGCATCTCGCACGGGTTCTACTTCTACACCGACGCCGAACGCGGGCAGTCGTACGTGCAGGTGTATGAAGCGGGTATCACCCGCGGCGGGCGGATGGTGCACTACCCGGAGGACGAGTTCCGCATCCAGCGGGTCAAAGGCGAAGTGTCGTATTGGTGTGGCGGCGAGCGCGTGTACACATCCGCGACCCCCAGCACGGGGCCGGTGCGGGTGGGTACCAGCCTGTTCGCCACGGGCGACCAGGTCCCGACTGCGAAGGTCAGAGTATGAGCATCGAGTTCGCCCCGCTCGACACAGCGCAGTACGACGGGTCGGCGTGGCTCACGTTCCGGCTGAAGGTCCAGGCCCTGTACGATGTGCCGGCGGGCTCTGGCGTCTGTACGGTGCCCCTGACCCTGGGTCTGTTGGCGCAGGGTGATTCGCAGGGACAGGCGGAAGATCCGAACATCCCCGGCGCCGCCCTGGTGACGCTTTCGCTGGGGGTGCAGGCCCAGGGGCATACGGTGGCAGACGGCGCGGCCGACGTGACGCTGTCCGTGGGGACGTTCAGCACCGACGGGGTCTTCGCCAACGTGCCGCTGCGGCTGGGCGTCAACGCCTGGGCGCCGCCTCCGGACGGGTACCCGTACTTCTTCTTGAGCGAGGCGCCGCCCTGGATGTACGGCACGGGCGGGGCCTGGTACACCGACATGGAAGAAGGGCTGCGGCTGGGCGCCGACGTCGACACTGTGGTGGTCGCGCTGGTCCAGTCGATCTTGCAGCTGGAAGCGGCGCCGTTGCCGCTGATGATCTTCGCCGAGACGGTCCAGGACAACCTGGTCATGCGCGAGGCGGTGTCGTTGATCTTCGCCCGGGAGGTGCTGTCCGACATCACCCTGGCGTCCGACACCGAAACGCTGTTGACCCAGGTTGTGGCGGTGGTCGACCAGCTGTTGCTGCAGGACGAGTACCTGCCCGTGCAAAGTGCGCTGGTGACGGTGCTGGCGGCGCTGGCCCTGCGCGACACCGCCGTGCCGGTGCTGCAGCAGGAGGTCCAAGCCGCCCTGGCCCTGGACGAGGAGGTGACTCGCGCCCTGCTGGCGGCGGTCGAGGTCATCTCGGATCTGGCGCTGGCTGACGAGGCCCCGCACTCGGCGGTGATGTTCGCCCTGGCGGCGTCTGACATGGAGCTGCTGTCCCAGGTCGAGCGCAACCTGGTCGCGCTGGTCGAGCTGCTGGACAACCTGGAGCTGGGTGTTCGGCTGCGGGTCGGCAAAGAAGTTTACGCCGGCTACGTGGTCAATCTGGCGCGCGGGGCCGTGACCGAGTACGAGAACTACAACTTCAACTCGCTGGCCATGATCGGCGGCAAGCCGTTCGGTGCCGGCGAGGAAGGCGTGTACCTGCTGCAAGGCGACGATGATGACGGTGCGCCCATCGACGCCTATGTGCGCACCGGCGCCCTGAACTTCGGTTCGCTGACCAAGGTCCTGAATGGCTACATCGGCGTGAAAGCGGACGGCACGGTGCTGATGAAGGTCATCACCCGTGACGGCGGCGTGAAGAAGGAAAACTGGTACCGCATGAAACGGCGTCCGACTGGCGAAACTGTCGAGACCCGCTTCGACATCGCCAAGGGCCTGACCAGCACCTACTGGCAGTGGGAGCTGGCCAACGAGGACGGCGCATACTTTGAGCTAGACTTCGTCAAGGTCTGGCCGTTGCGCCTGACCCGTCGGTATTCCGGGAGGTAATTCATGGCTGTTCTTGCCCCAGGCGCGTACGTCACCCCGGCCTCGCCGCTGGTGGTCGAGCAGATGTCGCGGCTGAACAACCACGCCGACCACCTGCTGAACCGGACGGAAAACGTCGTCAACAACATCCTGAACCTGCGGTTCAGCAACGTAGACCTGGACCCCCGGTTCCAGTTCTCGCAGGATGATCTCAACGCCCTGCTGAACCAGCTCGGCCCGCTTCCGGACGTGGAGATGGCCGACTGGACGGCCGGTCTGGACCTGTCGGCGGGCAACGAGAATTTCGTGTTCAACCCGCTGCTCCTGCAGCGCCTGCAGGAGCGCTTCGGCGACCTGCTGGAGCTGCCGCAGCCGCCGGAAGCCCCGCCGCAGCCGCCTGCGCCGCCCGACCCGGTCGACTTGCCGGACATCCTGCCGCCGCAGAAGCCGGTGCTGGAGAACTACCAGGCGCCGCAGATCGACACCAACATCCCGGTGCCGCAGTACGAGGACGCCACCGCCGAGGTGCCGTTCCCGACGCTGCGCCCGATCGAGCTGCCGCCGGTCCCCCAGATCAACCTGGATGACATCACGTTCCAGGGAGTTCCGCCTGTTTTCGAGGGAGTTCCCCCCGATATCGCGGACTTCAGCTTCACTCCGGACACCTACACGGCGAAGTTCATCCCGCAGGTCGAGCAGGCGCTCAATCGCATGTTCGCCGGCGGCACGGGGCTGCCGCCCGAGGTCGAGGACGCGCTGTTTGAGCGCGCCCGCGAGCGCGAGGTCGAACTGGGCGAGCGCGAGGTCGACCAGATTCAGAACGAGTGGGCGGCGCGCGGGCACCGTTACCCGGCCGGGCCGATGCACCGTCGGGTGGACCTGGTGCGCAAGGAGGTCAGCTACAAGGTCAGCCAGCTCAACCGTGAACAGTTCATCGAGCACTGGCGAATCCATATCGAGCAGCTGCGTCAGGCCCTGACCACGGCCCTGGCCGCTGAGGACGTGCTGCTGCGCGTGTTCAGCCAGGCCGAGGAGCTGCGCTTCCAGGCGGCGCAGTTCCGCCTGCAGATGGCCATCCAGATTTTCAACGCGTTTGTCGCCAAGTACCAGGCGGATGCGTCGCTGTTCCAGGTCCAGGCCCAGGTGTACCGCGACCGTATCCAGGCCGAGATGGCCAAGCTGGAGGCGTTCAACGCCCAACTGCGCGGCCAGCAGCTGATCGGCGAGCTGAACATGCAGGACGTGCAGATCTTCGCCGAGCGGCTGCGCGCCCTGCAGGTCAACGTCGAGGTGTACAAGGCCCGGGTCGAGGCGTTTGCGGCCCAGCATGAGGCCCTGCGCACCCAGGTCAGCCTGTACCGGAGCCAGTTGGAGAACAATCTGCAGCTGGTCAACGTCTACGAGGCCGAAACCCGGGCCTTTGCCGAGATGGTCCGGGCCCAGACCGCCAAGGAGGAGCGGTTCCAGACCAAGGCGGCCATCTACGGGCGGCAGATCGAGGCGTGGCGGACCCTGTACCAGGGGCTGATGGAGCAGTACAACGCCCAGCTGGAGCTGCAGCGCCTGAAGCGGGACATCTACGCGGCTGACTCCGAGCGCTTGGGCCAGTGGGCCAGCGCCGAGTCCGCGCGCATCCGGGCCCTGACCGACAAGTACCAGGCCATTGCGACGGAGATCGGCGCACGTTCGGAGGCAGAACGCACCAAATACCAGCTGTATCTGGCGGTTGCCCAGGCCGCCCTGGAGCGGTATCGTGCGGCTGCGGACATCCTGTTGAAGAATGCCGAGGTCAACATCCAGTCCGGCCTGACGGCGCAGAGCCTGTACCTGCGGGCGCAGGAGACTGGCGCGACCACCCTGGCCCAGCTGGCCGCCGGCATGACCAGCGCTGCGGGCATCCAGGCGTCGATCAGCGACAGCTCCGACTCCAGCATCAGCTACAACTTCAGCGGCGAGCTTGACGTCGTATGACCCGCCCAAACGACCGCGTCGTCTATACTCCGCTGCGCCTGCAGAACCAGGCGCGGCAGCAGAGCCGGCAGGCCCAGCTGGAGGCCCGCCGCCTGGCCCATTCCGTCCGCCCGGAGAAGAAACATGGCCGTCGACTTCCGTAGTGCGTTCGCGGGGCGTCCGTCTTTGCGGAGGGCGCTGCAGGCTTTGGATGACTCTGGACAAGCGGCGTTCGCCGCGTCTGTGGCGGACGTGGACCCGCTCCGGTTCAAGAGCCTGTACCGCGACCGGGCGCGCCAGTTCTTGGACAGGCGGCGCGCGCTGAACCGTACGCTATTCCGAGACCAGCTGGAGCAGCAGCGGCAGCTGGAGCGCGAGGACTACCTGCGCCGTAACTTCAATATCATGGGCGGATGAGATAGGGGCACGTATGGCGACCGATCCGTTCAACGACAACGAGACCAAAGGCCGGCTCCGGCGCCCGGTGGACGCCACTGCGGCGCCGCAGGGCTTCTATCCCATGACGCCGGGCGCCTTCAACACGCCCCCGCAGGCCGCGCCGACGGTGCAGCTGCGCAGCCAGCGGGATGCGGAGGCGTCGCGCCCGCAGCTCCGGCGTCCAGAGGTGCGCCTGGTCGAACCGACGCCGCCGAACTTCGAGAACGCGGGGGAGCGGCGGCGGGCCGGGGTGACCCGCATCGTACGTACTGCTCCGGGCGTGTACACGGACGACCCGTACGCCGAGGGCGAAGTCCGCTACTACGGCGCTTTGGGCGATCGCGTGGACGTGCCCCAGATGCCGTCCGGAGTGACGACCAACACCACCCCGGAGCAGTTCTACCAGGCCCAGCGCGCCTCGGCGTTCGACGTGACGACCCCCGAAGGGGCGTGGCGCGCGGCTGGCAACGCCGAACGTCAACGCCGGACTCTGGGGCGTATGCTGGCCGACCAGGCGGCTATCGCGGCCGGCCAGGACCCGAGCAACCCGCGCGGGCTTGAGTGGGTGCCGGACCCGACCAACCCGGACCGCTACACGGTCTTGTCGCGGGAGCAGCGCGAGGCGGCCGACCCTGCCTTGGCGGCCGCCCGGGCGAGGGGCCAGAGCGGTCCGGACCTGGGCGACCTGATCGCGTTTTTGCGCCTGCAGATGGACGCACAGAACAACGCGGCCAACCAGCAGCTGCGCGAGCGCGCGCTTCAGCGAATGGAGGCTGAGAGCCTGTCGCGGCGGTTCCGCGACAACCCCTCGGCGTTCGTGCGCGAGGAGCTGGGTGCGCTGCGCACGGCCGCGCCGGAAGAGCGTGCCGCGTATTTCTCGTCCCCGCGTGGGCAGTTCGTCCGTTCGCTGATCGACGACCAGGCCCGACGCGCCTACACCCGCAACGCACGCGGCGTGGCCGGCCTTTTCGCCACGCCGCCCGAGTCGGTCGCCGAGCTGCGGCGCGCCAGCCGTCTGGAACGAGCGCTCCCGTTGATGTCCCCGGCCATCGGCCTGCTGGGCGGTGCTACGCCGCTGGACTTCTTCCGGTCGCGGTACGTGACCGCCCGAGACCCGCTGCAGCGTGGCGTCTCGCTGGAGGACATGGGCCTGACTCCGGGCGATGCGTGGGTGCTGGACCTCCTGGCGGACCTGGATATCAACAGCGGACGGTGAATCGATGGCCCTTCGGCGCTACGAGCCTGATTACTTGGGTATCGCAGACCGGTATCTGCAGCGCGGCCAGCCGGAAGACGAGCTTACCGCACCCCGTCCGACCCGGCAGCCCGTCGAAGAACCGGCTGGTTTGCGCAAGGTGACGCCGGCAGAGCGCGCGGAGTGGCGCTTCCGGCGCGCCAACCGCCGCACTGGCGACACTGAGAAGGCGTTCGACCAGGGCGCGGCCAACGTCGGCGCCAGCGTCATCGCCACACGCGGTCTGGTGCGGAACCTTGTGTCGCCCGGCTCGGGTGACGAGGATCTGATTCGTTCGGTCCGCATAAACGAAAGAGCCGCCGAGTACGGCCCGCGTGTCCAGCAAATCGAGGACATCGAAAACCCGCTCGACGCGCTGGAGTACGCCCGCAACGTCGCGGTCCAGCAGGTGCCCAACGTGGCCACCATCATTGCTGGCGGCGGTATCGGCGGCGGTCTGGCGCGCGGTGCGACGGCCGTGGCGGCGCGCCAGGCGGCCAGCCGCGTCGCCCAGCGCGCTGCTGCGCGTCTAGGCGAGGAGGTCGTTTCGCGCCAGACCCGGAAGCGCGCCGCCGACGTGGCCGCCCGCGCGCTGGCCGGCCGCCGGCGTTACAACGCCGTGGCCGAAGGTGTGGGGCAGGCAGCGGCCGGTGCGGTCCTGCAGTCCGGACAGATGGCCGAGGCAGCCCTGGACGACACCCAGATCCAGGACCCGCGCCAGCGTGCGGCCATGGCGCTGACCGGCGCGGCCGTCACCGGCGCCATCGACGCGCTGCCGGTCAGCCGCCTGATGAAGCGCCTAGGCCTGTCGAGCGCCGATGATGCGGCCAAGTTCGTGGCGCAAGGCCCGCTTGTCCAGCGCGTCACCAAGCAGGCGGCGCGGCAGGGTCTGGAAGAGGCCACCACTGAGGTCGTGCAGACCGTGGGCGAGCTGGCCACGCACAAGTGGATCAACAACAACGTCGAGCTGCTGGACGACGACGCGCTGAGCCAGTACGCCAACGCGTTCGTCGGCGGCTTCGTCGGCGGCGCCGCCTTCGGTGCGCCAGCCGGCCTGCGCGGCAGCACGTCGGATGACCGGCTGTTCGCCCGCGTGCGTGATGGACTGCGCGAGGGCTTCAACAGCCTGCGCGAGAAGCTGCCGGGGCTGTTTGGCCAGGTTGGCGAGCCTGTGGAAGATATACAGGCGCCTCCGAATCGCGGCTCCGGTACGCGCGCCGAGGCGGAGCCCCCGCGCGGCTCCGGCACGCGAGCCGGGACGGAGACCCCGCGTGCCGAGACGGCGGCCCCGCGCGGCGAGGCGGAGACCCCGCGCGGCGAGGCGGAGACCTCGCGCGTGCGCGACACGTTCGACCGGTTCCTGAACGCCGAGCGCGCGTCGATGGAGTTCGACGAGCTGCTGGCGTCCTTGGAGGAAAAGCCCTACGACTTCCAGGAGATCGGCAACGAGGCGGTTCTGGCCGGTGCGCCGGCTGGCAAGTTCGTCAACCCGGCGCGCCTGGCGGAAGTGCGCACGAACTTCGGCCTGACCAAGTCGCAGGCGCTGATGGCCGCTGCCCTGCCGACCGAGCCGGCGATCCAGCGCATGGCTTCCGACGGCACTCTGGACGTGGCGTACCGGGCTTTCACGGGCGCGGACGTGAAGCGCTTCACGCCGGAGCAGAAGCGCCAGCTGGTCGATTACGTCAACGCGCTGCCGAAGGAACAGGCCACGATGTTCAAGCGCACCCTGGCCTTCGTCGAGGCCTTGGCGCGCCGGGGGCTGCTGGAGCGCGATGCGGACGGCAACCTGTCCGAGGCGTACATCTACGACCCGGCGACGGCCGGGCAGTTCGCGGAGGCCAGCGCAGCGGCGCAGGCCGACCCGAGCGAGCTGCAGCAGCTGGGCGAGACGGAGATCTCGCCTCAATCCGATCCGAGGACGATCGCCCGTACGGTGCTGCGCGCAGCGCGCGGCACCAAGATCACGCAGGGGATGCCGCCGCGTGACCTGGTGATGACCGACGGGCAGGAGCGCCGTGTGCTGCAGTTCGGCGCGGCCCTGCGCGCGGCGCGCGAGGCTGATCCGGACGCCGCTCAATCAGTCGATGCCATCCAGGACGCGAACGAGAAGCTCCGCGCTCAGGTGGCCCTGGTCGACAGCTACTTGCGCGAGCAGGGGTGGCGCATCGACCTGGCTTCGGTGCGCCCTTCCGTGCGGTTCGGCGAGGGCTGGGGACTGACCCCCGCCCTGGCCCGGCAGCTGCGCACGGACTTGGGCGAGGAGCAGGGGCGCCCGCGCTGGGAGCAGACTCCGCTGGCGCGCGCGGCGCGCGGCGAGGAAGCGATCTCGCCGGCCGAGCTGGAGCTGGCCCGGGAGCGTATCGAGCGCGAGCGCCCGCGTGCGATCGACGACGACTACGGTCAGGCCGACCGCATGGAGATCGAACAGCTGACCGGCGATGCGGACGGCATCGAGCCCCCGCCGCGCGTGGCCCTGCCTGGCACCGGTCCGCAGTCGGGTACCTACACCATGCGCCGGGAGCCGCGTACGCCGCCGGCCGGGCCGTCTTTCACCGAGCTGTGGGAGCGTGAGCTGCGTCGCAGCGGCTTGCGCGAAGAGGACGGGCGGATCGTGCGCCGCAACGGCCGTCCGATCACGCCGGAGATGGAGGCGACGATTCGGCGCAAGGTCGAGCGCCAGCTGACCCAGCAGGGCGTGGAGCGCCTGCCGCCGAACCCGCAGGCCCAGCCGTTCGACAATGCGCGTGTCCGGGAGGCCGAGCGCCGAGGTATGCGCGACGCCTCGCTGGACACCCGAGGCGAGGATGCGGGCTTCGCGGATAGGGCGGCGCTCGATGAAGAGCGCAAGGTCGAGCGTATCCAGACGAGCATTCTGGAGGGGCAAGAGCGCCGCCGCAACGAAGCTGCAGCCGAGCGCAAAGAGCGGCTGGCCGCGCGCAAATTCAAAGCGACGCCGGCCAAGCGCAAAGCGCAACCGACCGAGCGCGAAGCGCAGCTGAGCGATCGTGATGTTTCGCAGCGCGAGTTCCTCGAAAGCATCCGCAGCATGCTCCACAGCAGGGAAGAGATCGAGCGCTTCGAGGCGCGCCTGCAGCGCGTGCGCTCGCCCGCCACGCTGGTGGCGCTGCGCGACGCAATTATGGCCAATCGGGACGCGCCGTTCGCTGACACTGCGCTCGCGGCCGTCGTGGAGCGCTCGATCGCGTTGCGTGAGGCCACTCTTGCGGCGTCTGCGCGCTCCGCGGAGGCCATCAGGGCCGGGAAAAGCCGCTTCACGATGGTCAACAGCAATGAGTACATCCGTCGGGTCGAAGCGCTGCGCAACGGCTTGAAGCAACTGGCGTCGCAGACGGACGTATACGACTTGCAGGACGTGCTCAAGATCATCGCGCGCATCACTACGTCTGAACGGCAGCGTGCGGTGGTCGACGCGCTGCTGCAGTCGCGCGCCGCCCGCGGCGTCAAAATCCGCTTCACGTACAGCTCCAAAGCGCCCAACGGCGCGTACCACCTCGGTAGCGACACGATCGAACTGGACCTCACCGACCCGCAGCCCCTGCGCATCAGCGGGCGCTCTGCGTGGTATGACGCGCTGTCAGCCATCCTGCATGAGGCGGTGCACGCGGCGACGTACAAGGGGGAGATGGCCCGCCCGCTGATGCGCAAGGAGCTGAACGACCTGCTGCTCCACGTGCGCACGGAGCTGGCGAAGCAGGGCGTGGACGTGGACTCCTGGTACGGCCTGTCCGACACCCAGGAGTTCCTGGCGGAAGCGTTCACCAACCCGCACCTGCAGGCCCTGCTGGAGTCGGTCCCGGCGGCTAACACCAACACGTTCCGCAACGCTTGGGAGCAGTTCAAGAACTGGCTTGCCCGTCTGCTGGGCTTGGCGACGGACAAGCGCGCGCAGACTGCGCTGGACGAAGTGCTCACCTTCGGACGGGTGCTCATGCAGGAAACCGCGCAGGCGCGCTTGGACACCCAGACGGACATCTACGCCGGCGCCGGGCCCAGCGTGCTCAACAGCGCCACCCTCCCAGAGGAGCCGACCGACTGGGTGGTGACCCTCAAGCCGGAGGACAAGGCTCGGCTGCTGGCGGCGTTCGAAGCCCCGAAGATCCGCAACCAGATCGCCAGGGCGCTGCCGAAGGACATGCGCCACCTGGTGTACTCGGCCGACGCTGGCCCGTACATCCTGATCAACACCGGCGTGGCCATGTACCTGGACGGCAAGCTGGACCTGAGCAGCAAGGACCGCGGCGCGGTGCGGCGGCTGTGGGACACCATCAGCGAGGCGCTGCGCATCCCCAACGCGAACGTCTACGCCAAACAGATCCTGGCAGACATCAAATCGGGCTACCTGCAGCAGCGAGGGAAGTACTACGATGCCCGCAAGCGCGTCCTGATCCGCAACCCGGAGGACCGGATCGGCCGGATGGCGTACCGGGCGCACCGCTGGATGCAGCGTCATGTGCAGCCGGTCTACGAAGGGCTGCTGAAGAACATGCACAGCCGCCTGCGCGCCGAGGGCATCCCGGCCATGCGCGAACTGGCCACGCTGATCTCCGAACGTACGGGTGAGTTCCGCGCCGACGACCAGCAGAGCTATCGACGCCGCTGGAACCGACAGGAGACCCGGCTCCTTAACCGGCTCGCCCCCATCCTGAGCGATCTGACGCCGCGCGAGGAGCGCATCCTGGTGCGCGCGCTGCAGCGCGGCAAGCTGCCGGCGAAGTACGCCAACGACAAGCGCTACAAGGCCAAGTACAACGCCATCCGCAAGTACCTCGACGACATGTACGATTACATGACGGAGGCCGGCGTGGAGCTTGGCCGGGTGGACAACTTCTTCCCGGTCGTCATGGACGCGGACAAGGTGCAGCGCCAGCGCGATCTGTTCTTCGAGCTGCACCGGGCGCCGAACCTGGAGCGCCCGATCCGGCAGCGCTTCGCCAAGTACGCCACCGAGTACGTGCGCCGGCTGGAGGCCAAGCCGAAGCTGTCCAAGGCCGAGCGTGACAAGCTCGACGCCATGACCCGGTACATGAACGACGTGCTCGACCCTGAGAAGGTCCCGATCGACGAGCTGATCGAAGACCTGTACCAGATGGCTATCTTTGGTGGCCGTGAGCACTACGTTGCCGGCGTCAACTTCGCCGACTCGGCCCACGTGCCGTCGTTCAGCTCGATCCAGCCGCGGACCAGCTCGTTCATCTTCACCCACGGTACGCCTGAGCAGCGCCGGCTGTTCGCCAAGTTCCAGAAGACCAACCTGACCGGCATCCTGGTCAAGTACACCCGCCGGGCCGTGCGTCGGGCGGAGTGGGAGCGCATGGGACTGACCGACCAGATCCAGAACCTGTTCGAGCAAGCCCGTGTGCAGGGTGCGGATGACCGCCAGCTCCAGATGATGCAGGACTACCTGAACATGGAGATGGGGGTCTACAACGACGACTGGAACCCGGTCATCAAGCGCATCCTGACCGGTATCGACACCGTCTTCGGCTCGAAGCTGGCCCAGACCGACTTCCAGAAATGGAAGGGCGCCCAGGCGGCGCTGATGACCTACAACAACCTGCGCCTGCTGCCGCTGGCGGTGGCTTCGGCGTTCGTCGATCCGCTGGCGGTGATGGTGCGTGCCGGTGGCGTGCGCGACGCGTTCGGCGCGTACCGCGACGCCCTGCGTGCGTTGCGCAACGTGGGCGGCAACGACGAGCTGCGTAAATTCGCCGAGCTGTACGGCTACATCGAGCGCGAGGGCATGGGCGACGTCCTGGCCCCGCTGTACGGCGGCACCTACGACCCGGACTCGCGTCTGGGCAAGATCAACTCGGCCTTGTTCCGGTACAACGGCCTGGAGGCGATGACCCGGTTTACCCGTCTGGCGGCGCTGGCCGCCGGCCACCGGTTCCTGATCCGCCACGCGTTCAACCCGGATGCGAACAGCGCTCGGTACCTGCGCGAGCTGGGCCTGACCGCCGAGGACATCCGGCTGACCAAGAACGGCAAGTTCGTGGTCCAGACGCCGAAGGTCCAGGCGGCCCTGCGGCGGTTCGTGGATGAAGCCACGGTGCGTCCGGAGCCGGGCGACCGGCCGAGCTGGCACAACGACCCGAACTTCAACCTGGCCAGCCAGTACAAAGGCTACCTGTACGCCTTCTACGAGAAGGTCATGGTCCGGGCGCTGCACGAGCTGCGGTTCGGCAACCCGGCCGTGCTCGTGCCGCTGATGATGTACCTGCCGGTCACCATGATGGGCGAGATCGCGCGCGACCTGCTGCAGGGCGACGCCGACGACAAGGACCCGGAGGACTACCTGTGGCTGGCGGTGGACCGCTCTGGTCTGCTGGGGCCGCGCGCCGGTACGATCAACGACACCGCGACCAACTTCAAGTACGGCGACGGCGTCCTCGGCACCCTGGCAGGCCCCACTGGACGTCAGCTCGCGGACGCGTACGATACCCTGACGGGCGACGAGGAGCTGTCCGACCTGCTGCTTGAGGCGCTGCCCGGGCAGGCGCTGTACAAGAAGTGGGGAGACTGACGGAGACAGGGCCATGAGCACGACAGAAGAGTTCCTCCACACGTACGGTATCTGCCAAGGCGAGGCCGAGTACGCCGTGACTCCGGGCGTCGCGTCCCAGATCGCCGCGACGTTCGGTCAGGAGCTGCACGAGGGTGAGCGCCTGATCCTGACCCTGCGCAACGGGCAGCAGATCGAAGTGGTTCAGTGGAAGGTGCACTGACATGCGTGTCCGTACACTGCGCGCGATGGTGCTCAATAGCGACTACGCCGCCGAAGGGGGCTACTGGTTCATGCGGCGGTGGAACTTCCTCGCCGACATGACGGGCAACAGCGCCGGGCTGCCAGGTGGTGAATACGGCGACTACACGCCGACGCGCATCCGATTCGACCGCTTCGAACTGACCGCACCGCCCGGCGTCGAAGTCTACGCGGATCTGGCGGTCGCCGATGTGTCGGACATTGGCGCGGCGTACAAATATAACTACTACGAGCCCCACGGCGGGGCCGTCCTCTACGCGGGGGAGTCGTGGCCGGTCAATCCGGTACCTGTCGCCTACGACAACACCGGCTGGTATGGCGCGTCGCCGTACCTGGCCGTCACTCTGGAGCTGAGCGTGTACTCCGACGACGTCGGCGCGTTGCCGTCGTGGGCGATCGCCCTTGAGTTCGACCTGACCATCGAGGTGCTTGCGTACGGCGAATGGGTGCCGTTGGCCGACGTTCTCAGTACGCCGGGCGAAATGTATGCCTACGACACCACCGGGGTGTCTCGTCCGTTTGAGTGGCAGCTTGGCGAAGACCTGGTTGCGTCAGGCGACGTGGCGATCGACTCCAACGAGCAGGTGTGTTTCTGGACCGACCTGGTCTTCGTCCAGCAGTACTGCGAAGACTCCGGCGGCGAGACGCTCTTCGGCACCTTGACGGTAGACACTTCGGAGTCGGTGGGCGCGGCCAGGGCGTACCTGTCCGACGGCAACTGGGCCGACCCAGACTTCCTCGGCAGTCTGCCTGACCCGGGCGACTTCCCGCCGGTCGACCTGCGCTACACCTCGGTCAATCTGGCCGACCTGGACTACTACACCATCTACGGTATCTACGGCACTGAGCTGCAAGTAGGCAACGTTACCTACGGCGGCGGGGCGTTCTATTCGAGTACGACGCTGTCGGGCATCTCGGAAAACAACAACCCTGGCAGGTTCGTGTACAGCTTTAGGGGCGACGCCCCCTGGAATCAGCACGACGCGCTGCTCCAACAGCTGTTCGTGCAGACGGACAGCCTGTATGTCCTGCTCGACGCTCGTCCAATCGAGCGCGACTTTACAGTCACGTACTACGGCGCCGACCTGCTCAGCAATGAACCGGCGGGCGCTCAGCATTACTCCGCTGGCGTGACGTTTAGAGGCTATACGTCGGTCGGCGATGAGCTGGTGTACAACAATTCCACCGTGGTTGTGCGAACGCCGGACGCGTATCGTTACACCACTATGGGGGCCATATACTACAATTATCTAGACATCGAGGTCCGTATCACCGGCGCCGCTAGTACAGCGACACAGTACTCGTTCACGGCGAACATGTGGCTGCGCTATCCGTCCCCGACGCCGGTTATCGGCACGGTGGAAAACCTGTTTTTCTACGACGCGGACATCTTCGGCGACCCGGGTACGACAGTCCCGCCCGAAGAGACGCGGATGTACGAACCCGGGGAGCTGGAGGTGGTCTACATCCCAGACCCCGGCGTCGTACTCGACGACAACGACTACCCGCCGCGTGTCGGGTACTGCGTCCGGGTGGCGTCGCAGACGTTCCTCGATAGGCTGGCGGACGGCGACGCTAGCTATGCGGATCTGCTCTTCAACACGAGCAGCGAGCGCTGGCTGTACGGGACCTTGAAGATCAACGGACAGCCCCGTGGCATCATCCGGATCGTCAGGTACGGCGGCGGCGACGGCTGATACTATACCCCCGTCGCCGGGGCCAGGCGACACACCACAACGTCAACTAGAGAGGTGCGATATGGCCAAGCTGAAGTCCATCAACAAGTATGCCTCGGCTCCGCTGGCGCCGAACCCCCTGCCGGCCGGCGCCCTGATGCTGGTCGAGATCGACGGCAACGTGTACCGCATCGATCCGTCCGCGGTCGGCGGCGCCGCGCTGCCGGACTGGGTGGCCAACATGCCGACCGAGGCGGGCGACTCGGGCACCGTCTACAACGACAACGGTGTGCTGAAGGTCAGCCCCTGAGTTCTACCCGACCGTTCGCGTTGCGAGCCTTGCCCCCGCAAAACGCGGGGGCTTTTTTCAGAGCACGTCAGGTGGAACCGGTATTAGACCCCAGTACCGAAGTAGAACACGTAGTCGCCGGTCAGGGTGATCTGCGTGACGCCGTCGGTGACGACGACGGTGAACGAACCCGAGATGACGGTGTTGCGCCCGGTGGCGCTCACGGTGACCGTCAGTCCACTGTGGGAGATCGTGGCACCTCCGGTGACGGTGCGCGACACGATGCTGTAGCTGCCAGTGCCGCCAGAACAATTCACGGTGGCGCTACGGCTGACGCCCCCCGTCGTGGTATGCGGCCAGCTACCAACCAGCGTACTCGGCACCAGCGATGCTTGGAACGGGGCGTTGGTCGGCCATACCTTAACCCACGCGCCGCCTTGGCGGGTGTAGATGCTCTGCGGTGAGATCCATCCGCCGCCTTGGCGGACGCGAATAGCGGATGGGGAGACTGGCTGACCTCCCCACTTAACCTTGAAATCTGCCATAGCTTACGGTTGAATCCAGATGTCGCCGTCCACGGCCGCCGCGCCTGGGTCGCCCGCCTGGACGAAGATGCGGGGCTGCCGGCGGCGGTTGAGGCGGTTGTTCGCGTCGCCCAGCCAGATTTCGCCGTTCGCGCGGAGCTGCACGCCACCTATATTGCCGTCGGTGCCGATGTACAGGGACTCGTTGCCGTCGTGGATCAGGTTGACGTGCGAGTATCCGTGGCGGTGCAGCGTGATGACAGCCCATCCGCCGTCGTTACAGAACGACTCCACGCCGGCGCTGTTCCAGTTCGACTGGCCGTCGCGCCCGCCGCATACCGGGTTGCTCGTGTTGGTGGACACATCGCCGCCCAGTATGCGCGTGCCCTGCACAGCGCCGTTGAAGCTCGCGCCGCCCGAGTCCGCGATGAAGCGGCCGTCACTGGCGAACGTGAAGTTGTTGACGTGGCCGCTCGATGCGTTACGCACCTTGACGATGAACGAGGTGCCGTCGAAGCCCGCGATGCCCGCGCCGGAGTTGCCGTAGCTGATGTAGCCGTGGACGGGATCTTGCGCGCCGACTAAGCCGAGGGTATTGGCGATGCCTACGTCGTTGAGGGTCACGTCGTCGCCGACGTAGTACTTGGCACCCGACGCGCCCGAGTTGTTGCGGAAGGATTGAGCGTAGACAGCGCCGTCGTTTAGCACGCGGAAATTCCCGTCCGCGCCAAAGCCAAACCAGCCATACGGCCCACCAGCGGGACCAGTACGAATGGTAAAGCTGCCGTCGCTGTTACTCTCGTACAGATAGATTGCCTGCGAGCCAAGGGCAAGACCTCCATTGATCGCGCAGCTGCTGGTGAACGTCTTGCCCCCCATCGTGCTCGGGAGACGCTCATCCGAAAGCGTGCCGCTGGTGATATCCGAAGCCGAATGCGTGTGTGCAGCCGGTGTGAACGTCGTCGGTTTGCCCGACACCTCGTCCCAAGTTGGCCAGCGTGTGGCGTACACCGGCACACCGGACAGCAGGCTCCAGGCGAGGGAGTCGCCGGCAGGCAGCTCGGCCAAGTTGTTGTTGGGTAGCAGAACTACGGGTTTGCGGTCGGCCATGGCACCCTCCTGACTGCGGCCATAATACCTAAATTCGTCGCCGGGCGGAAAAGAGCCTAAGCCCTGAGTTACACAGTTCGGCGTTCCCGAAACCGGGCTAAAAAGACGGCGGGACCAACCGTGGAATTCAAGAGAGCCCGTGTCGTGGGCCAGCCGGCTGGGGACTGTTACCCTGTGCCCAGCATGAGGGGCAGCGGTTCTCGCAGAGCTGCGCTGCGGCCACCTCTACCTCCCGTGGCAAGGAGGGTGCGGCATTGCTCGCGCACCACGAGCGCCAGGGCTCGCGCCGCCTGGCTGGCGAATGGCGAAATCCAGTAGCCCCGTCTCGTGGGGCGGCCGCCGCATTCGCAGACCACAAGCGGGTGTGGTGAAGCCGGCGCCCACGCCGCCGGTCTGCAGGGACGAGCGCGGTCACAACGCTCGTCTTTTCTTGGCAATGTCGTCGAAGATGTCACCGAACAGGTCCGCGGACTCCTCGTCTTGCAGGAGGAAGTCCGCGGCTTCGGCAATGGCGTGGAACGTGGCCACGTCACCGCCTTTGTCCGGATGATGTTCAGCCAGCAACGTCCGGCGTCGGGCCCGGATCACGGCCGGCGTGACCTCCGCCTCCGACAGATTCAGCAGCTTCAGCGCCGTCACTCGGTTCATCGCCGTTCTCAGTGCAAAACTCTCTGGTGGTGGGCAGTCTGCGCCGCGCGCGGCGGATGTCCGTACAAGTTCTGCATCGCGCCCGCAAGCGCGTAGTCGTAGTCGTGGGCGATCATCGGGTCGACCTTGGCCGTCAGCTGCAGCTTGCCGTCGACCGTCTCGACCACCCAGAAGTACGACGCCACGTTGCGGTCCCCGTCCTCGATGTGGAGGACCAGGACTTCATCGTAGGACTCGCCCGCCATCTCGTACATCTTCTCGCGCGAAACATCGCCCCGGGTCACCTTGTGGGCGATAGCCTCCAGTTCATCCGGGTCGTCGTGCGTCAACGAACGCGCAGTGCCCAACGAAAGGACCACGACGGCCGACTGTGCATAGACGTCCGGCGCGAACTCCTTGCACCTCTGCATCGTGGCGCGAATAGATTCGGCGATGTGCTGCGGCGGAACGACGCCGGCAAGCGTCGCCAACAGCTGCGGGTCAAGCAGCGGCGCGACCGTATTGGATTCGGCGTCGTACTTGAGCACGTTGAAACGCGGGTCGGTGACGCCGATGTGACCGTGCTTGGCGTGCTGTTCATGGATAAGTTCCAGCAGGGTGTCCTTCAGGCGCTGGCAGAATGCGTCGAAATGCTCAGGGCGCATGGGTGTTTTCCTTCATTTGAAACGACGACGGCCGGCCCGGGAAGGGCCGGATGTTGAGCGAAGCAGCGTAATCAGCTGGATTACGTTGAGAGCAAGCACGGCCACGGTGCGCGCCACTTTCAGACTGATCAAGGGGTGCGTCCTCCGAACGGAAACGGTTTTTCGTCCGGCGCTCGTAGCGCTTCGATCCGCGCGATCAGCTCCTCGTCCGTGTAGGTCGCAGCGCAAACCGGGCACGGGATGTATCCGCTACCGCGCAGCGGCCAGCCGGCGGGTAGCGGCACGCGCTCACGCATGTAGGACTGGGCGTAGAGGCGATCGAGGAAGAACTCGATGCAGCACTCCGGATATCCGAAACGCTGCCCCTTCCGTGTCAGGCGTTCAAGAGCCTCTTGAACAGCCGCGCGGCAATCTCGCTGACGGGCATGATGCGCGGTCGATAGAATGCTTCGGGGTGTCGGGTCGACCATTCCTGCGGGCCTTCTAGGATGAATCCGTGGGCGCGGCCGTTCAATTTGAGTCCTACCACGACCACAGCGTTCCCGCCTGCGGCGTACCGCCGATCCAACCACTGGCGCTGCAGGGCGGTCGGCAAACAACGCTCCGGGAGGGTCGAGTAGAAATGGTCGTCCCGATCGAACGCCTTGTATTCGACCCACAGGTCGCGCTGGTAGTCGTAGTAGTAATCCGGCGTGCCAGCGTATGACTGCGCACCCAGCGTCATGGACTGACGATGGACCTCCTGGGGGAGGTGCCGGTGGACCGCGTCGATGAAAGCCCGTTCTTTCACGGGCACTCATCTTACGCCGGCGCGCGGCAAAGAAAAACCCGAAGGGCGCTGCACACGCCCTTCGGGTTGGCGTCGTCGGCTTCAGTGCCCCGCGAGGGCCAGCAGCTCGACCAGGCGCCCCGCCGCGGCCTTGTACTTGTCCGTCAGCGGCTGCGTCGCCTGCAGGTACTCCTTGTGCTTGGCCTTGATCTCGTCTTCCAGGCTGCGCATCAGCGCGCGCAGCCCGTCCACGTCGGTCGCAGTGGCGATGTCGTCCGGGATCGAGGCCTTGCGGCGGCCGCGGCGCGGCTTGGGCGCCTCGGCCTCGCTCTCGGCGGGGGCTGCCTCGGTACGCGGGGCTTCGTCCGCCACCACGTAGCCGTCATCCTCGTCCGACGCCACAGCGTCGCCCAGCGCCTGGGCGGCCTGGTCGATCGGGTCGGGCTCGGGCTCCACCGGCGGCGTGGCCAGGACCGGCGAGGGCGGGCGCTGCAGCCGGCGACGCGGGCTCACGTTGGGGTCGAACGCCGCCTCGGTGGACGGCGAAGAGGCATCATCGTTCAGCGGCGCCGCAGTACGCGACGTCAGTCGGGACTTCAGAGGCATGGGTTACTCCAGGTTTATCGACGGGGAACAGGACGCGCGACCCGCTGCTGCGACTGGCGGGTCGGGACGTAGTTGGTCAGGTCCGGCAGCCGGCCGAGCAGCTCTTCAGCCATGTCGGCCAGCTCGAAGACCTCCGTGTAGTACGGATTGGCCTCCGGTGCGGAGAACTGCAGCGTGGTGTAGTTGCCCTTCGGCACGGCGCGGACAGTGACCAGGGTCTTGATCGGCGGCCCGTTGAACAGGCGCGCCGCCTGCAGCGCGTAGGCGTCGAACGAGCGCAACGCAGTCGGCGGGACCGACATCAGGTGCATCTCCGGCTTCTCGCCTTCGGCCAGGTGCGCCAGCTCGTCGGCCAGCACCACCGCCAGCAGCCGGGTGTTCTTGCACGCCTTGGCCTTCTCGCCGCGGGAGCCGAACTGGTTGTGCGGGCAGATGGCGCAGTTCTCGGCCTGCGGCTCGGGCGCCTCGGGCTCCGGCGCCAGGTCGGCGAGCTTGCGGGCACGCGCGAAGCACACCGGCGGGCGCGGGTTGTTGGGGTCGTAGGGGGCCGTGTAGTAGTCGTTGGCCGAACAGAAGTCAACGACGCAGATGGTGATCTCGCTGCCCAGGTTCACGCCGCCTGCAGCGACGAAGTTGCCGGAACGATCCAGGGAGATCTTGCGCGCCTCGGGCTGGCCGACCTGCTCGCGGATCTGGGCCGCGCGGGCGGCCAGCTCCTGCTCGATGGCCATCAGGTCACGACGTTGCTGGTTCATAGACGTTTTCCTTTGTAACTGTGGGACGGAGTGACAGGGCTACTTGGAACGTTGACGGACAGAGAGCGAGCGTTTCACGAAGGCCGCGGTGCCCGGAGGCGGTTCGCCGCCGCGGTCTTCCACCAGCTCACGCCAGACTGACGTCATCAAGCGGCGCTGAAACAGGTCCAGGCGCTTGTGGCGCAGGACGAACTGCTCCAACGCCGCCCAGTCCTGAATACGGGGGACTTGTTCGAACTTCGCCTCGCAAACAAGTCCACCCGCCGCCAGCATAGTGGTTCCCTGTTCGTCCATCAACTGCTCGATCGCTTCTACGATCGAGTCTCGCTCGCGCTTGAGATCACGGAGAACGCCGTTCGCGTGATCAATCTTGTTCTCGATGGCCTCCAGCGCTTGCAGCAACTGGGCGGCATTGGGGCGGTCGCTCATTGCACGGTCACCTTGAAGACTTCGTCCAGCGCCGGGTTGACCTCGTCGGGCGAGTACCCCAGCTTGAGCAATTCGGCTTCCAGGACCGGGCGCAGCAGCGGCTTGCCCGGCAGGTCCCTCACACTGGCGGTCAGGTAGTCGATGGTTTCTCGGATCGGACTCATCATAGAAGTTTCCTCAGGTGGTCAGGGTGGATGCGCACCCGCTCTTGTGGAACTGCGTCCTTGTATCCCTTCAACGCGTCTTCGCGTCCGCGCTCGTACGCGCGAACCGCTACTCGTTGCAGCAGCTCGTGGAGCAGGTCACTTCGCAACAGGATGTTGTACTTCGTGTTCCGGATGACCATCGCTCACACCTTGTCGTAGACCGCGCTGACGTCAACGCTCGCGTTCAAGGGCAGGCCCTGGGACCATTCCTCCGGCGTCGACATGATGCGCTTCACCGCGGCGGCCACCTCCTCGGCGGTCTCCTCGTAGGTCACCAGCACCATCTCGTCATGCGTGGTCGAAGCTACAACCACGTCATGCGGGATGGTGTCGATGCAGCGCAACATCTGTTGCTTCAGCAGCACACAAGAAAGCGCTTGCGCGATGTTTTCCAGCAGGTATCCGCCCCATACTTTGACGGGGCCGTTCTTGCTCACATAGTGCAGCTCTCCATTGTCAGCATCGACGTACACGCGCGGGTACTTCATGTACGTCCCGTTCGGCAGGTGGATGTACCCGTTGCCGTTGAGGTAGTCGAAGCCGACCGGGCCCAGCTCGATCTGCTGCCCGCTGAGCCAGGACAGCTTCGCCGCCTCGCCCAGCCGGGTCCACAGCCGCGTGATCGGCCAGCGCGCCTGGCGCCACTTGGCCACCAGTTCTTTGGCCTCTGCCACTGACATGTCGATCGCCGGGCCGAGGTTGCCCAGACGGAACACGTTGGACACCTTCACGCCGCCCGCGCCGTACTGACACGACAGCGACAGGACCTTGCCTACGAAACGCTCGTCCGGGTGGTCGTCTTTGTTGACGGGGAACCCGTACACGCCCGAGGCGTTCACGGAGTACACGTCCTCGCCCTCGGCGAACGCCGTCAGCAGCTCCTGGTCATCGGCCAGCCAGGCCACCAGCCGGGCCTCGATCTGGCTGGCGTCGGCGATGACCAGGTTGCAGCCTTCCGGTGCGGCGAGCGCCGTGCGCAGTGCGGCGCCCTCGCCACGACGGGCCATGTTCTGCCAGTTCACCGAGTCGCCACCGGACCAGCGTCCGGTGCGGGCGCCCCAGTAGTTGTAGTACATGGGCGTGGGTAGGCCGACGCGCCGCAGCAGACGTTGGCTGCGGGTCTCGATCAGCGTGCTTTTTGCCGTCAGGCGGGCTTCGACCGCAGCGACCACCCTCGGGTCGGGATGCCGCAGCAGCGCTTTGAATTCCAGATCGGTCTTCGCAAACGCGTACGTCGGCTGCCCGGTGCGCGGGCTGATCTTCACTGGCGGTTCGACACCCAGGGAGCGGAGATAGTCAGCGAACTTTTGGGCACTCCCCAGGACCGTCAGATCTACTCCCGCCGCCTGCACTGCAGCGGCGCGTCGGCCTACCTCACGCCCATGAACCTCGCGCAAGCGGGCCTCGTCCAGGTGCAGGACCGGCTCGCAATACATCCGCATGGTCAGGTCGATGATCCGCAGCTCGTCCTCCGGGACGTGCTTGACCATCTTCTCGAAGATGCCTCGCGTGAGTCGAGCGTCGTCTTCGTTGTATTCCAGCAGCAACTGGAGCAGGTCCTTGGGGATATCCTTGTACCGCAGCCCCTTCACCTGCTCCAGGGCCTGCGCCTTGACCTTGCCTGCGAACCCGTAGCGCTGACTGACAGCGTCCAGGCTGTGCGACACGTCCACACCGAACAGCATCCGCGACATGGACTGGGTGTCCAGCCAGAACACCGGGTGCAGGTCGTAGTGGTGGGTCAGGATCAGGCCGTCGAACTGCGCATGATGCGCGCAGAACGCCGTCTCATTCCAGTTGATACTGCGCAGCAAGGGACCCACGTCCGGGCCGGCGGCGACCTTGGGGACATCCCAGGTGCTGTGCCACACCGCGACCGAGATCGCTTCGAACAGCTCATGACGGATGTAGTCCGTCATCGACAGGCTCTTGTTGCGCAGGGAGTACTCCGAGTCGTAGTACGTCTCGAAGTCGACGACACAGTAGTGACTGAAGGGCAGTGGCATGTTGTACGTGCAGTGGGGTAGAAGTCCATACACCCTACTGGCGGACGCCTGCGCTGTCAACTGCCGTACGGCCCGCCTTCCACGAGGATGACGAAGTAGGCCATGACGCAATCGGCGCCATCTTCGTGCGGCTCGATGTCACGGAACACGAGCCTGTCACCTTTCTTCGCAGGCCGAATGTCACGGCGGATTGCCGCGTAGACCTTCCGCGTCAGCTCATCCGCGAGCTTTTCTTCCTCCGGTCGCACCATGTCGCCTTGCAGCAGCCGCGCGTAGTCATCGTGGCCACCAATGGCGCCTTGCCGCACTTCATCTTCCAGCGCGCGTCGAACGCTGGCGAAAGACTGGCGGTAGGCCGGGATGCAGAGCCAGGGGCGCGAATCGCCGCGGAAATAGTCCGGCAGACACGTGTCAACGTGAACGATAGAAACGCGCAAACCGCGCGGCTCACTTTCAACGATCATGCAATGTTGCTCGTAGCAGTCCAGGGCGTCAGAATCGAACGTGCCGGCCTCGCGCCACTGCGCCACCTTGCGGCGCCAGTCGAACGGAGATCGGAGCGATGGCGCGGGAATGTTTAGCAGGAACGCGGCCTCTTCGCGCGACGGTGCGCGGATCGTTTGGATGTCACCGTCGCGGTCGCGCGCGCAGTACAGGGGCGCGCCGATCCCCCAATACGCGCCGCCGTCGTCATACCCGCCCGAATCGAGCTTCACCTTGAACAAATGAACCGTGCCCCGTGTCGTGTCCAGGTCCGGCGCGTTACGCCGACCCATCGGGGCGCCGTAGGTGCAGCTTACGTCTTCGAATTGCTTGCCCATGGTCAACCCTTCCTGACTTGTACGCGTTTGGCGCCGTGCTCGATGTACGTGGCATCGCCCACCTGCTCCGCGATGTGCCTGGCCAGCTCCTGCGCCAATTCGGCGATGTAGTCGTCGGCGTTCGATTCGACCCCGCCGATGGCCTCGCGCAACCAGGTCTCGTCGCCGTCCGTGTCCAACAGCGTGACGACAACGAGCACGTACGACCATTCGTCATTGCACCATGCGCGCAAATACTGGAAATCGGATTCGACGGCGGCCGCGGCGATCTCTCCGGCGGTCGGCTCACGCCCCAGCCGGGCTACCAACGCCGCGCGGGCATCGGGGCTAATCCCCCAGCCGTCGCGCTTGGCGATGCGCGTGGCCTCGGCCACGTCGTAGTAGCGATAGCAGCCGCGATCAGACCACAGCACGCGCTCGCCGGGTAGCTTGCTGCGTGTGGTCCAGTCGCTGACGGGGCCGTGCCCGCAGTCCACTTCCCAAGGCGCGCCGTGCAAATCGTCGGGTTCCACGCTGACAGAAAACGTGAGGCCGCTGATCGTGATGTTGTCCATGATCAAGTCCTGGCAGCGTATCACTTCAGCCAATAATTGGGGTCGAGCTTGGCCGCTCGCTGGTCCGCGAGGCGGTTGAGTTTGGCGGCGTGCTGGCGCGCGTTGTGCGCGTTCTTGTGGCTGCTGATGACTTCTTTCACGTCGTTGGTGTGCCAGCTGCACAAAACGACGTCTGTGTAGCCCGGCCAGCCGCGGCGCGTGGTGTAGTAATAGTCACGCATTGGCAACACTCTTGGGTCGGAGGGGAACAACGTCGAGGGCGATGAATGCCACTGGGCCGCCATCACCAATGGGGGTGACGTTGAACTGACCCTCGAAGTGGATCACGTCGCCCAGATCGGTGTCGACTTCCTGGTCTACGAACTCCTGACAGTAGCGGTCGAGCGTGCCGCTGTCAGTCCATGTGATGACGATGATCTCGCCATGTTCCGGGTGGTCCTCCGTCCAGAAGTCGACGAGTTCCGACTGGTTCAAGGGGAGGACGAAATAGCGGTTGAGAATCTCGGAGAGCTTCATGGGTTGGTTTCCTCTGGTCTGACTTTCTCCCCGGTCGGCTCGATGGTGAAGTCGTGCCAACAGATGCGACCGGCACGGGTGTAGATGCGGTCACGCGGCACCGCGTCAGCGGCCTGGACGTACACAACCTCACCGGTCCGGAATCCGTGCGGCCCGATCCGGCCCGCCTTCCAGCCCGGCCCCCGGCCGGTGATGCGGCAGGCGGCCCAAAGGACGCCGTTGTCGCGGTAGACGACTCGAACAACGGCGGGGGCGTACCCGTGCAGGCGAACAGCGGCTCCCTTGCGGCAAACGGTATGGCGGGTTTTGGTCATGGTCTCCTCTTGATTGGTCAGGCACCATGCGCGATGGCCTTGGCAAGCGAGCGGGCGGTGGCCTCGGTGTCGCAGTCGGCCCGCCAGTCCCACCAGCCGTCCTCCGGCGCGTACTTCGAGGTCCGCCACTCGTAAACGGACCAGAACTCGGCAGACGCGGCGCTCCATGCAGGCTCGACGATGCCGTCGTCGCGCTCCACTCGTGGACCGTAGGAGGCCGCTGCGGCAGGGCCTTGCACGAGCACGTCGGGGGCGGGAGGCTGGCGCGGTGCTACGGAGGTTGCGGCGTTTTTGGTCATGGTCCGGTCTTCTCACGCGCTGAAAAAGTGCATCTGGCCGTCGGCGCCGTACTCGGCCCACCAGCCGTCGGTCTTCAGGTCGCGGGCGTAGGCGGCGTAGTCAAAGTAGTACTGCAGGTGCTCGGGCACCTCGGCCAGCGCGCCGGTTTCCTCCAGCAGCCGCGCGGCGAAGTCCTCCCAACTCTCGGCGGTTCCGTAGTAGGCGTCCTCAAAACCCTCGACCGAGCCGGTGCTGTCCAGCCAAACGCGCATGGCCTCGCCGTGCTTTGAGATGGCTTCGGCCACCTCGATCAGCCGCTCGATGCTGGGGTATTCGCCGAGGTTCGGGAAATCATCGTAGTCGTGAACCGCCCACTCCTCGGCGCTCGGCACCTTGCCGGTGCTCCCGCAACGAAGACAGCCATCGGCCTTGTGGGGATCACGATTCGCGTTGCCGGTGCCGTCGCACTCGGGGCAGTCCACTTCGACGTTCGGACACGGCGACCGTCGCAGCATGTCCGCGATCTTCTCGCGGAGGTCGTCAGCATCCAGGCCGTCCAGGTCGATCCACTCGCCATGCAGGATGCCGGCGTTGTATGAAGCAAGACACGCGATGTACACGCGCATGGGATAGTCTCCGTTGGTCTTTCACTTGCGCCGCTTCACTTCTTGTACTCCTTGATCAATTCAAGGAAGTCACCCATCTTCTGGGAGCGGCTGTTGAGCTTGTCGTAGACCGGCTCTTCCACCGTGCCGCGCGCGCACACCAGCAGCAGGTTCGTGGCCTGGGTCTGACCGCCGCGGTACACCCGGTGCTTGATCTGCTTGAGCACGTCAGCCTCGTAGATCGGTGAACTGACGATCGCTGTCGTGCCGCGGGTCAGGGTCAGGCCATGGGCGCCCGTACGCGGGTGCATGAGCAGCGTGCGGTACTTGCCGTCCTGGTAGGCCTTGACGATGTCCGCGCGTTCCCGGTCCTTGGTGTCGCCATCCAGGACGGCGAAAGAGATCCCTGCGCGGTCGAAGTACTCCGACAACAGGTCGCGCTGGTGCTTCCAGTTGAAGAACGTCAGGCTGTGCTCACGCTCCAGCACCAGCTCGGTGATCAGCTCGTACCGGAACGGGTCGACCACCTCGTACTCGTTCGGCCCGTAGTACACCGCGCCAGAGCACAGCTGCAGGAGCTTGTTGCGCACTTGCGCAGCGTGCACGGCGGTGATGTCGTGCTGCTCCAGCTGCAAGATCGACGTGCGCTCCAGCTCGTCGTACATCTTGCGCAGCTTGTTGGACAGCGGGAAGTACTTCATGTCGACGTGGTTCTCGGGCACGTCGCGCATCACTTCCTCGAACGTGTGCCGCACCGTGACGTCACGGAGCAGGTGCATGGCCACGTCGTGAGCGTCCGGGCGGTCCTCCCAACGCACGTGGTTGGCCATGGGGCCGACCTGGCGAGCGACCTGGACGGCGTTGCGCCACCGCGTCCAGGACCGCCCCAGCCGCTCGCCCCGGTCGATGATCATCATCGGCGTGTGCAGTTCGGTCACACTGATCGGGCACGGCGTGCCTGACAGCCCGAAACGCCAGTCGAAGTGCGGCGACAGCTTGACCGCCATCTTCGAGCGCTGGCTGACCGGGTGCTTGTACCCGGTCACCTCGTCGATGATCAGGTGGTCGAACTCCGACAGCAGCTGGGCCAGCTCGCGGGGCTTGAGCTTGGCCAGATCCCGAACGCCGTCCAGGTTCATGATCACGATGTCGGTATCGACGGCGAAGGCCGCGAGCCGGTTCCGGGCGTCCGCAATGGAGTAGGTCAGATGCGGGAAGAACCGCTCAATGTCGCTGCCCCAGGCACTTTGCATCAGCGTCTTGGGACACAGCACCAGACAACGACCGGCAGAGGGGCGCTGGTTGTAGATGTACAGGTGTGTCAGCGTCTTGCCGGTGCCGGGGTCGGACATGTCGTACCCGATCCGGGTCCGGGAGAACTTCTCGTACGTGTACTCTTGATGCTTCCAGAGCTTGGGCTGAGACATAGGGCGTCCGTACTGCGGTCAAGTTACGATGGGCACCGCAACCGCGAAAGGATGAAGTCTTTGTTGTTGAGGAACAGCAGCAGCGCCTGAGTCAGCGGATCGCCGGACTCGAAGTACATCTCGTACTCTTCGCCTTTGATCACTGCGATCAGCTTGCCGTCCTTCACGAACCAGCCGGCGTTCGGCACCTTGGACAGGTACTGCTCCATTTGCTTCGCAAGATCGTCGACGATGTTGTTCACGATCGTTTGGTAACGATTGGCCATCAGAACCTCGGCAACATACCCTCGTAGCTGTGGTCGAACTCCGCCGGCAGATGCAACAGCCGCGCGCGCAGCCGGGCTTTGATCCAGTCCTCCAGCACCAGCTGCTTGTAGCGCTGGCAGTGGGTAAGGAACTCGGACAGCTCGATCACGGCGTTCTGTAGCGACTGCGCTATGTACATCTCGTACAGCCCCAGGTTGTCCGCGTCCTTGCCGGTCAGCGTCTCCTGCGCGGCCTGCTCGGCGGCCAGCAGCCGCTCGGTCAGGTACTCGCCCGCCCACTCCATGATGTCCTTGGGCGGCAGCTGCCCGGCACGCAGGCTGGATGCGCTCATGGCGAGCAGGGCGTCGGCCGCTGCGCGCGTCAGCCGCTGCAGCGTCTGCGCGTTGCGCGGCTGGAAGTCGTGTACGGAAGATTCGGTCATGGTGTCTCCTAGCAGGCCGCTACAGGGCACGCGCCGCTACCCCTGCTGCTGAAGGGGCAGAAGCGGCAGTTGTCAACGCTCGGGCGAGGGCGGAAGGTCTTGTCGTTGAACATGACATCGACCTCCGCGTCCCAATTGGCGAGCGCTTTCTCCAACTGGGCCTCGGTGAACGTGATGGTCCACACGTCCTTCTTGTCCAGGTAGTACAGCTCGTTGATGTACTCCGGCATGCCGGGATACACCCGCCAGGCCGCCACGCTGTACAGCTCCATCTGCTTGAAGTGGAAATATTCGTTGCCGTACCGGCGACCGGTCTTCCAGTCACCGGTAAGCACGAATCCGTCCTGCTCGGCCACCACCAGCACGTCCTGGGTCAGCTGCAGCCAATGGCCCTCGTACGTCGGGTGCTGCAGCCACCGGTTGTTCAGGTACATAGGGACTTCGGCCTGCGCGCCACGTTCGACGAGCGCCGCGACGATGTCACTGAAGTCCTTGGCGAACGCCGGCACTTCCGTCTCCTGGAGCACTGCCGCGCGCATCTGGTCGTGTACGCGGATGCCGCGCTGTCGGGCCTCTTCGGACTTCGGGTCCGGCGGCGGCTCGGGACAACGCTCGATGTACTTCAGCTTCACCGCCATCGGGCACTGCTTGTACATCTTCCACTTCTTGAAGCTCCAATGAGGGGCGAGCATCAGAACACGGTCTCCATGTAGGTTCTGGTGGAATTGTACCCCAGCAGCGACGGCTGTGTCACTTGTCGTTCATGGCTTGCCCTCCTTCCTTCGCAGTAGGGCGCGGGCACGCTCAAACGCTCGCATCGGTGCTTCAGGACTGAAGCCTAGGTGCCGATACACGTCTGCCGATGGAATCCAACTGACCAGTTCTGCCAGCGCTTCCCGCAATGCCTTGACCTCGGCCTGCAGCGGGGCGACAGCGTGGGCGATGTTGGCGCGGGCGTAGTCCTTCATCTGATCGGGGCTGTAAGGACCATAGCGCTTTTCCCAAAGCCCTTCATCGTCAACGTAGTCCTCCGCGGGAAGCGGCAGCAGCTCAACCTCGGTGGTCATGTCGTTGGCTCCTGGTGCTGGGTGGCGTGGGCGGCGGCCAGCAGGTCGTACATCATCTCCGCCCACATCATTTTGGTCGCCCGATCCGCTTTGTCCCATTGGACGTACCAGTGCCGACAGGCGCGCTCCACCATCGCCTCATCCACGACTGCGGGCCGCTGATTATGCTGTTCCTCGAAGTAGGTGCTCAGTGCGACGTGCATGTCCACGTCATCTTCGAGGTATTCGATCACCTGGGCGGGTGTGGCGCGCTTCAGTGCGTAGCCAAGCTCGGTAGCGGTGATGCCGGTGGTCTGTCCTGCGCTTGGCACTGCGGACTCCTGGTCGCGCAGCAGGTACTCCCTGGCCGCAGCAAACGCATCTGCGCCCGTGCGAATCGTCACGGTCGTGTCACCGTCTCCTTCAACGATGCGGTCAAGGATTCGGTTCAGCCTCTCGATCTCGGCTTGTAGCGTGGCGGTGGCGTGGGCGATGTTAGCGCGGGCGTAGTCCTCCATCTGATCGTAGCTCCACGCTTGATACATCCCAATGGCCTCGGGCTTCGGCATCGGCAGCAACTCAACCTCGGTGGTCATTTCCCGTCCCTCCACGCGATCAGCGCCTGCGTCAGTCTTTCTACGCCGTCGGACACGACTTCCACGACGAACCACGCGACTGCGGCAATTGGCAGGAGCAGAAGGAGCAGCGGGGTAATCACCCACCATCGCCAATTCATTACGGTGCGTTCAAGTCTCCGGTTCACGTTGCCGGCTCCTGGTGCTGGGTGGCGAGAGCGAGAACCTTGCGCGCAAGCCTCCGGTAGTAGTCCCTATAGGGTCCGGGATGCTTGATGTCGGCAACGGTCCACGGATCGCCAGTTGCTTCCTCGTACAGCAGGGCGGCGATACGCTCCACCAGCGCCTCTTCCACGATTGCGGACCGCTGTTGCGCGGCGGCGAGGGCTGCTCTTGCGCGCTCGATGACTTTTGGTCTCTCCTCCATCTCAAGACACGTCTCCAGCGCCTCGCACAGCGCCTCGACCTTGGTCTGTAGCGCCTCGGCTGCGGCATAGGCGGCGCGCGCCGCCTGTTCACTCGACTGGAAGCTAATTCGCCAAGATTCGTAGCTCACTTCCGTTCCTCCTGTTCCAGCGCAGCACGGGCCTTGGCAAACACTTCCTCGTCGTACATGCCGGACTTGCTGAACACGTCCACCAGCTCCCGCAATGCTTCCGCCAGTCGCTCGGCGCGTTCTTCGGCCCACAGGCGTTCGCGCTCGCTTTGCTCTGCGTATCGCTCCGACCTCTCCACCTCCGCCTTCAGCGCCGCAATCTCGGCGGCCTGTGCGGCGATGAGATGGGCGACGTTCCCCGAAGGCAGCGGCGACAAATCAGTCTTGGTGGTCATGTGAGTTCCCTTCGCAAAGTGTTCAGCAGCATCTCATCTGCCTTCAGGCAAATGTC
>Ga0207865_100235_pt1 | contig 65229 bp, 65 predicted proteins | sample HigsolmetaAR204D_FD_184836 | JGI IMG/M metagenome (GOLD analysis project Ga0207865, IMG submission 184836) | Ionic liquid and high solid enriched microbial communities from the Joint BioEnergy Institute, USA - AR20-4-D (SPAdes) (version 2) ... | reverse complement strand
CTCTCACTTTACCAAACGAAGCGGTGTTTTTCTATTTTGGCAAGCTGGCTATTCAACAGACCTTAAACCCGCTCTACAATTGGTTTTACATTGATTTTCTAGGTGCGAAAGTTGAGTTATCTAAACCTGTCTTTAACTAAAATTATATTTGAGTTTCTGTCATGCAAAAAGAAGCTGAAAGGGAGAGTGGGTCAAATGGCCATGACGATGCAGAAGCTGCGGCGAGGGACTTTCCTGCACGTGGAATCCGAACTGTATGCCTATCACGAAACCCGTAAAGAAATGATGCGAATCAGAGATGAAATCATGTACGGAAGAACGTCGAATGATGAAAACTTTGGCGGCGGTCGGAGCAATGTGCCGGGCGATCCGACGGGACGAACCGCAGTGCTGCTGGCTACGGATAAACGTTTGAACCAGCTTCAGCTCATCGTCGATGCAATCGAATCGGTCTACGAGCAGCTTCCCCCGGAAAAGCAAAAGCTGGTTCAAACCCGCTATTGGGCGCGGACGAGGATGTTGAATTGGGAGGGAATAGCTGTGGAGTGCAACGTGAGCCGGATTACGGCGATACGGTGGCGGGATCGGATTGTAGAGGCCATCGCCGAAAAGCTGGGCTGGAGATAATGATACGAACATGATACTTTTCGCCTCTGAATCTGATGTAAATTGGTATTGTACCACACTGGGGATGCGGGGCGGCGAGGATTACATGGTCCCAAGCTCCCGTTGGTGCTTCATCCTCAAAGAGAAGGCACTCCGCTGCGGCGAGGGTGCTTTTTCTATCCGAAGAGGGAGGTGATTCCATTCCATGCAGGTCACGATTAACGGGGTGCGTCACGCGGTCCATGAAGCGCTTCGCGAGACATTTCCGCTCATACCGGTATTTAGCGAGGAGATCGAGCAGACTCACGATCCGCCGTACTTTGTGGTGCGTCTTCTGGAGCCCGTTCATACCCGGGAGCTTGGCCGCCGGTACCGGCGCGACCATCCGTTCGTTGTGCGCTATTTCAGTTCGGAGCGATCCAGTGAGGATATGTACAGCGTCGCGGAGCAATTAACGTCAGCGTTAAAGTGGATCACGATCGGCGGGAGTCCATGGCCCGGACAAGGCATGAGCTTTCAAATTACAGACGCAGCCCTGCAATTTATGGTGACGTACCGTCTGCTCGTCTGGGAGCAGCAGCCTGATGAACCCAAAATGCAGCATCTCAAACAGGAGGGAAACGCGAATGAGCAAAAAAGCAGAACAAGCGGTTGAAAAGTCCGCTCTTAAAGCAGAGCCGGCTTACACGAAGGAGCAGTTTTTGAGCTCCAAGCGATTTACGGCGATCCAGCGAGACGTGCTGGCCGCTGTGTTGGAGGATGGCAAGACCTATACGAACTTCCAGGCCAAACAGGCGCTGGAAGCGTACCTGAGAAAGGAGCTGACCTAAGATGGCAGGAGGAACATGGACGGCGCAAAACAAGGTGCGCCCAGGCGTATATATCCACTTCAAATCCCGGCCGCAGCCGCTTGGTTCGCTGGGCGAGCGCGGCGTGGCAGCGTACCCGGCTCCGTTGCCATGGGGCAATCCGGCAGAAGTGATCGTGCTGGAAGCGGCGGAGTATATGGACAACTCGTTGGAGCTGATCGGCTTCCGCCCGACGGACCCGCGCATCCGGCACATCACCGCTGCTATCAACCATGCCAAGACCGTTCTGCTGTACCGGCTCGGCGGTTCCGGCGCTGTGAAGGCGACGGCGACGATCGAGCCGTTGACGGCAACGGCCAAATGGGGCGGAACGCGGGGCAACGATCTGATGGTCGTCGTCCAAGCCAATATCGACGATGCGGAGCGGATGGATGTGATCACGCTGCTGGACGGCGAAGAAGTGGATCGTCAGACCGTCGCTGCCGTCGAAGAACTGCTGCCCAACGCCTGGATCGAGTGGTCCGGTACGGGCGCTCCGGCGGCCACAGCTGGCATCCGTCTGGCGGGCGGTGCCGACGGCACGGCCAGCGGCGCTGATTTCTCGGCGGCGCTCTCGGCCTTCGAGGGGTATTCGTTTAACGTGCTTGGCGTTCCTTTGACCGATTCGACGAGCAAGCAGCTTGCCGCCGCTTATGTGCGCAGGCAGCGCGAGGACGAAGGGAAGAAGGTGCAAGCAGTGCTTGTGAACTACCCTTCGGCAGATTATGAGGGGATTATCAGCCTGCGCAACGGCATCGTTACATCGGACGGTTTGCAAGTGCCCCCGGAATATCTGCTGTGGGAAATCGCCGCTATGGAGGCTGCGGCGAATGTCAACGAATCGCTGACGTACCGGGCGATCCCGAATGCCGTTGACGCTTATCCGCGTCTGACCAATAGCGAAACGATCGCTGCGCTGCAAAACGGCGAGCTGGTGATCACAGCCGTTAACGGGTCTGCGGTCATTGAGCAGGATATCAACACGCTCACCAGCTTCACAGCGGATCGCGGCCGAGCCTTCAGCAAAAACCGCGTCGTTCGGGTGCTGGACTCGATCGCAAGCGATGTGAAGCGCATCTTCGACATGTTCTATATCGGCAAGGTGAGCAATAATCCGGACGGCCGGGCGCTGCTGGAAGCGGAGATCGTCTCTTACCTGCTGAGCCTGCAGGGACAGGGAGCGATCCGGAATTTTGACAGTCAAACGGATATTTCCGTTCGGCAGGGGGCCGACGTCGAGTCTGTGCTGATTGAGCTAACGATTCAGCCGGTAGATAGCATTGAGAAGATTTATATGACTGTGGAGGTGGTCTAACATGGCATTTTTCAGAGAGACGGATGCCATCAGCGGCAAAATGGCCAAAGCTTACGCCACGATCAATGGCCAGGTTGAAGAATTGTTTTATGCGAAAAGTCTGGAGGCCACGATCGAGAAGAACAAAGTGGACGTTCCGGTGCTTGGGAAAACGAACACGCCGCAAAGATCGGCCGGCTGGTCCGGTACAGGCACGATGACGATCTATTACGTAACGTCCTTATTCCGGCAGCTGATGAGACAGTACGTCCAGACCGGTCAAGATTTCTGGTTCGACCTTATGGTTGTCAATGAGCAGCCTGGCAGCTCCACGGGCCGTCAGACCACCATGCTGAAAGGCTGCAATCTGGACAGCGTCATCGCGGCGCGGTTCGATGCGACTTCCGACGATATGCTGGAAGAGGAAATGCCGTTTACTTTCAACGATTACGACATTAAAGACCAATTTAACCCGCCTGTTGGTTCCTGATCCGGCGCATGAATATTCATTTTGGAGGGATTACGATATGAGCACACTGCAGCAATTTTTGAATGCGAACCCTATCGACAATTTGACAGAAGAAGTGATTGTTTCTCCCCGCTTCAAGGATGCGGAGGGGAATGTCCTCAAATTCAAAGTCAAAGCCATGAACAGCCGCGAGTTCGAAGAAATTCGCAAAGCGGCTACCGTTATTCGCAAAGGACGAAAGGTTGAGTTCGACAGTCAAGTGTTCAACCTCAAGATCGTTGTGAATCATACGCTCAACCCGAATTTCAAAGACGCCGAAAGCTTGCAAATGCTCGGCGTCACCACGCCGGACGAATACGTGCAGCGCGTGCTGCTGGCCGGCGAGATCGCCACGCTGGCGAACAAAATCACCGAGCTTAGCGGCTTCGACGTGGAGATGGAGGATCTGGTCGAAGAAGCAAAAAACTAATCAAAGAGGGCGATGCCGACGCGAATTACGCGTACTACGCCCTCCACAAATTTCACAAATGGCCTAGCGAATATTTGGCTCTTTCCCGCGAGGAAAGAGCCTTCGTTATGGCTGCCATCGATATGCGCATACAAGCCGAGAAGAAAGCCGCTGCAAAATCGCCAAGAAGGAAATAGACGAAATCACGACGAGGAAGGGGGGAGGAGAAGTGTGCAGCGTTAAAGCATTTCTCAAAATGGGAGATTATTTCAGCAATATCGTCAAAAAAGGCGCAGCCGCCGCCTTGACAATAGCCCGTCTTCAGCAGATAGCGATGCGCCGAGTGATTATGAATATCAAAGTTAAGCTTGACGATTCCAAGGCCATGCGCCTTGTGCGAGAGTTCAAGGACAAGATCTCGCGGGAGATTGCGGTTATCTCTGTTTTGGCAGGGAAGCTTGGTATCGGCAAAATCCCGGATCCCGGCGGTATCAAGGCTCCTGCTGCCCCCAAAACTCGCGATCTTGCGGGTAAGGGGGCTTCGGTTGCTGCCAAATTCGGCGATCGCGCAGATAAACTAAATAAGTCCGCAGATAAGCCGAAGAAGACGAGCGACAAATGTTGTCAATGCTGTCAATGCTGTCAATGCGGCGAAAAGGGCAAGGACGGTGCTAACGACAAGCAAGATCCGTCCAAAAAATGGAAATCCATCGCAGACGCTGCGTCAAAGCTGTTCGATAAAATGGCCAGTGTGGTTACATCTGCGATTAACGGTGCAGCCGAACTGCAAACGATCCAGGGCAATTTGCAGGCACAGCTAGGTCTGGACACGACTCAAGCGGAAGAGGCGCTGGAGGGCGTCAAGGCGGTATATCAGGCAGGCTGGGGCGAGTCGCTGTCGGGCGTAGGGGCCGACTTTGCCACGGTCAAGCAAAATATTCAAGGGTTATCCGACGATGCGGCATCGGCTTACCTGAAATCGGCGTATGCCGTTGAACGTATCTCGAACGGCAAAACCAATATCGGCGAGTTATCCAGAGCAACGCGGACCATGATGGCCAGCTTTGACGGAATGGATCAGACCCGGGCGCTCGATCTGATCGCGACCGGCTTCCAACGCGGCGGCAACTATGCGAACGATTTGATGGGCACCATTAATCAGTATGGGGCGCATTTTGCCGGCTTGGGGATGTCGGCCGAGCAGATGTTAGCGACATTGATCGCCGGCAGCGAGCAGGGAGCATGGAGCTTGGATAAAGTGGGCGGGGCCGTCAAGGAAAGCTTCTCCCGGATGAAAGATTCGAAGGCCAGCTCTGCCGCTTTTGCCGCGCTTGGCCTCGATGCGAAGTATATGGCCGAGCAGATCGCATCCGGCGGCGAAGCGGCCAATCAGGCATATCAGGCGACCTTGCTTGCCCTGAGCCAAGTTGACAACGCGCAGAAACGAAACCAAATTGGCGCTGAATTGTTTGGCTTGCAATGGAAAGACATCGGGGAAGCCGTTGTTATTGCGATGCAGGAGGGACAAAAGGGCCTCGAAGGCTTCGAAGGAGCGGTCACTCGAGCCGGGGCAGCCGTTGAATCAACATTCGCTTTCCAGATGGAGCAGCTTAAGCGAAATTTCTCTGTCGCTTTTAAAGAGAGCGGTCAAGCAGCTCTTGCGTCCCTAACCCCCTTATTCATACAGCTTAACGATGCGTTCCAATCGGGAAAATTCCAGCCGTTCTTCGATTCATTCTCTTCGGGTCTAGCCTATGTGGCGCAGTTAATCATGTTTCTCGGTGAACAAGCGCTTTGGTTAGCGGATGTAATCATGAGCAACTGGTCTTGGATCGGACCGATTATTTGGGGGGTTGTCGCAGCTGTAGCTGCTTTGACAACTGCTATTAACATAGCAAAGATGGCTCAAGCCGCATTTAATCTGGTTATGAACATGAACCCGTTCGTTTTGATCGCTTCACTTATAATCGGAGTTATTGTCGCCTTAGTCTCTCTATGGAAATCGAACGATCAATTTAGGGTAGGAGTCATAAAGATTTGGTATTCCATACTCAATTTCTTTGATAGGTTACCGGCGTACTTCTGGAAATTAGTTGAATTGCTTACGACACCCTTCGAATGGTGGGCGAAAACCATCGGGAAAATCATTGAAGGTCCCCTAAACGGATTCATCAAGGTTATAAATGGGGTGATCTGGGTGATCAATAAAGTGGATGGAACAAATTATGCTTCTGTCCCGGAGTTCAGTTTTGAAAACATGGCCAAAGGCATAAAAGAATATGCCCGAACTAAACAAGATGAAGCCTATGCGAATGCCGCAGTCAATGCAGAAGAACGGGAAAAGAAACTGCAAGAAATGATGGCGGAAGACAATCAGGCACTCGAAGAGGCGGAGAAGGCTGCGCAGGAAAAGCCTCCGGGAGCGGAAGAGTTTATCCCACCAACATTCGATGGTTCCAAATATGCTGCCGGATACGGCGCCAACTATCCTACCCTTGAGGGGAACTCCTGCGGATGCGGCGGGGCCGGTCCTGACATCGACCGCATGGACAAATTCGGCGGGGCGGGGAGCAGCGATACCGTCGAAATAGCCAGCGAAGACCTGAAGATGATGCGGGAGCTTGCGGAGATGAAGAACATCCAGAACTTTGTTACGCTGACGCCGCAGCTGTCGTTTGGCGATACGTATATCAGGCAGGAGGGGCGATCGATCGAAGAAATTCAGGCTGAGTTGGCGGTGGCTCTGGAAAGCGAACTCGAGATTACGGCAAGCAGCGTGTTGAAGTAAGGAGGGGATTGCTATGTTCTATGAAATATGGCTGTCCTGGAACAATAAAGAAGAGGAGTTTCAACTGCCGATCAACCCAAGCAGTATCAAGATCAGTCAAGGCAGCAACAGCACAACCTATGACTTGGTCGACTTGGGGGAGATTAACGTCATCAAATCGCCCAAGCTTCTGACGTACTCGTTCGACAGCATATTTCCGGCCCGCCAAGATTACCCTTTTGCCAACGCTCAAATTTTATCGGGGATCTCGTCTGATGGAGTTTTTTACAACCCATATGTGTACTACCTGACAAAATGGATGAGGACGAAACGTCCGATTCGGTTTATGATGTTCGGCGGCCGTTACACGATCAACACTCCCGCAAGCATCGAATCGTTTGAATGGAAGGAATCGGCCGGAAGCGGCGGCGATATCGAGTACAGCTTATCCCTGAAGCAGTACGTTTTTTATACTGCCCAGCGTGTCTCATTGCTCGAAACGGCAGCCGGTACAGGCTATTCCGTCGCAGAGCCCGATCGGCCAGACGATCGGCAGACGCCGACCACTTATACGATGGTGGCCGGAGACAACCTGTGGAAGATCGCGCAGACAAAATTGGGCGATGGCAGCCGGTGGAAGGAAATCCAGCAGCTGAACGGTATCAGCGACGCTGAAATAAGAAGGCTGCCTGTCGGAAAGGTGCTGAAGCTGCCGACATGATGGAGATCATGATTGACGACAAACAGGGCGGAATATGGGATGTCAGCCGGATCGCCAGCGATGTCGTCTGGAAGACATCCCGGATCGGCAAGCCGGGAAGCCTGGAATTTACGCTAATTAAGGGCGGACTTTACGAGGACCGCTCTTTTTCGTATCGCAATGGCGATATCGTTCGGGTGCGGGCAGATGGCCGCAACGTCTTTTATGGGTACATTTTCAATATTGACGGAGGACGCAATGAGGCGGTCAAAATCACCGCCTATGACCAATTGCGGTATCTTATGAACACCGAGACCTATCATTTTGTGGGCGTTACCGCGGCGGATGTTATTCGGCGCATTGCAGCAGACTTCGGCCTTCAGCTTGGGCGCATCGATGAGCCGTCATATGTGATTCCGAAAATGTCCGAGGACGGACAGAAGCTGATGGACATCATCGATAAAGCACTGGCTTTAACGCTTGTCAATAGCGGCCAAAATTTTGTGTTATACGATGATTTCGGCTTATTGTCGCTGCGGTTGGTGGACGATCTGCTGGTCGATTTTATCGTCGGTGACGGCAGCTTGATGACCAATTATACCTATAAGCAGTCTATCGACAGTGACACGTACAATCAGTTCAAGCTGGTCCGCGACGACAAGGAGAGCGATCGAATCTTGTTTGCCAAAAGCAATGCCAACATAGTCCGCTGGGGCGTGCTGCAATATTACGAAAAGGTCAATGAACAATTGAATGACGCTCAGATGAAACAACGGCTGTATACGCTGGCGGCACTCAAAAATCGCGAGATGCGGTCGCTGAATATCGAGGCGATCGGCGACCTGCGAATTCGCGCAGGCAGTTATGTCCGAATTGTCATTCAGGAGTACGGCATCGATCAGCCGTTCCTGGTTGACCACTGTACGCACCGGCTCGGTGACGATCCTACAATGTCGTTGGAATTGAAGGTGATTTAATGAGTATGGAGCGGCTACTAAATGCCATCAAGCGGGCGGGGGCCGATGCGGTAGCGGCGTCTAATCCCGTCAACTTGCTTTTTGGAGACGTCAAGAGCAGCGACCCGCTGACCGTAATGGTTGATCAACGGTTCACGCTTACCGCCGATTTTCTCATCGTGCCGGAATCGCTGACCCATTACGAAGTGCCGCTGCGGCACGTACACTCGTATACGGACGATAGCGGCACCGGATCGGCAGCGAAAACGACAGAGCCCGCGCTGCCCGAGGAACCGATCGTCATTCGCCGCGGGCTTAAGGCCGGCGATAAGGTCGCGCTATTGCGAATGCAGGGAGGCCAGCAGTATTACATTCTCGATCGGGTGGTGGTTGCCGAATGATCCCGCAAGGAGGCACGATCAATAACGCGCTTATGGAGCGGCGTCAACGGCCTTCGCTGACATGGGCTCTCGATTTTGGCCGCGGCCGGGTCGCGGGGCGCATCGACGGGATCGCCGCGGTGAAGCAGGCTGTGCACAAGACGCTTCAGACGGATCGGTTTTGGCACGACATATACAGCGCCAATTACGGTCACGAGTTGCGTACGCTGCTCGGCAAAAGCCCATTGTATGTGCAGGCAGAGGCGTCCCGGATGGTCAGCGAGGCGCTGCTGCAGGATGATCGGATTCAGTCCGTGGAGGGGCTGTCCGTCCGTTATGTTGGCGAGCAGCTGACGGTCCAGTTTACGGTTGTAACGGAACAGGGCCAGTTCGAAGAGGAGGTGACCATCGGTGTATGAGCACATGACATATGCTTTTATTTTGCAGCGAATGCTTTCCCGGGTGCCGGATACTTTGGATAAAAGAGAGGGCAGCGTGATCTATGACGCGCTGGCGCCGGCGGCGGCGGAGCTGGCTCAAATGTATATTGAACTGGATATCAACTACAATCTCTCTTTTGCAGATACGGCCAGCGGCGAATATCTCAGCCGGAAAACGGCCGAATTTGGCGTTAATCGCCTCGCGGCGACACCTTCAGAGCGCAAAGGGGTGTTTTATAACTCGGCGAATGCCCTTATGGACGTGCCGCTGGGCGGTCGATATGCGATCGGCGAGCTCACCTTTGTTGCCAAGGAGCGCATCAGCGTCGGGACTTATAAGATGACTTGCGAGACGCCGGGCACGGCCGGCAACGAACCGTTCGGCACGCTGCTGCCGATCGATTACGTTCCCGGCTTGGCCAGAGCGGTGCTGGCTGAGGTGCTGGTGCCGGGCGAAGACGAGGAATCGGACGAAGCGCTCAGACGGCGGTTTTACGCTGCCGTCAACGAGCCGGCATTTGGCGGCAATGTCGCGGACTACAAGCAGCGGATCAACGCCATCCCGGGCGTAGGGGCCACGAAGGTATATCCCGTCTGGCAAGGCGGCGGTACCGTCAAATGCACGATTATCGCCTCGGACTGGACGCCGCCATCGCCAACGTTGGTAGACGAAGTACAGACGATCATCGATCCGACGGTTAACGGCGGTCAAGGGTTCGGGCTGGCGCCAATCGATCATAAGGTGACGATTGCCGGGGTAACCGGGCGGACGATCCATATTGAGACGACGCTGACGCTTGCGGCTGATGCGACCCCTGCTCAAGTTCAAGCCGATGTGGAGGCAGTCATCTCGTCGTATTTGCTGGAGCTTCGCAAAGACTGGGCGCATCAGCAGCAGCTCATTGTCCGGGCGGCCCAGATCGATGCGCGTATTCTTACCGTAACCGGTGTGGAGGACGTAGCCGGCACCACCATCAACGGCTCGGCGGCTAACTTGACGCTCGAAGCGGATGAAATACCGGAGCCGGGGACGGTGACGCTCCATGGCTGACGATCGGATCCTGATACACTTGCCTGAGTTTTACCGAGACATCGAAGATTTTGTGGAGCTGGCCGAAACCGAGACTGCCGAGTTGAACGTGGCGCAGGGGGCAATCGATCAGCTTTTTGACGATCAGTTTGTCGGGACATCAGGACTTCAGGCGATCAAGCGGCGCGAGCAGATGCTGGGCATCCAGGCCGATCCAACGACGGAGACGCTTGCCTTCCGGCGACGCCGCATCCTGAATCGGTACCAGACCAAGCCGCCGTTTACGGTCCGTTATCTGCAGCGTCAGCTCGACATGCTGGTTGGCGAAGGAATGACGATCGTTTCCGTCGATTCGGCCAATCGGCTGCTGATCGTCACCGCAAATATTGACAATGCCAATGTGTTCAAAGAGCTTTCGTACACGATCGAGACGATCAAGCCGGCAAACATGGCCTATCAACAGAACACGTCGCTTGAAAGCATGATCGGCCTCGAGGAGCATATCGCCGCGAAATCGATGACGTGGACTTATAAACTGGACGGCTCCTGGAAACTCGGGGAGAAGCCGTTTGTCACATACGGACCGGAGGTGCCTATTCGATGATTGCTTCAGAATTGCTGCATGACATGGCTGAATACCTGGATAGCCGTGTCGCCAAAGTAGTGATCAATGGTGATTACGAGATCACACATTTCGAGGTAAAGACGGTTAACGATAACGTTCTGGCGCTCAATTACATCGTTCCGGTTGATGAGGTGTCCTTGATTACGTTAGTCGAGCTCAAAGATGCGGCGGATAACGTGCTGAGCAGCAACGCTGTCAATGTGCCGATTACGTCAGACCATTTGATGCTGCAAACGATTGAGGTTAAGGAGGTGACGGCCTGATGGCTAAGACAGATTGGACGATGAATGATACGGTAATGCCTGAGGATATGAACGAGCTTGGAGCAGAAGTAAACGCAAAGGTCAATCATTCGTTAGCTGACGCCACTTATTATGTCAATGCATCCACTGGCAGCGACACGAATGATGGACTCAGCGCGGAAAAGGCGCTGAAAACAATAGGCGCGGCGATTGCGAAAGTGCCTCAGGTAATTAACCATATTGTAAATATCATTGTGGCGGACGGTTTGTATGACGAGGATATCTTCATTGACGGTTATGTTGGCAGGGGGCATCTATATCTAAGGGGAGATATAACAACACCGGATAATGTATCAATCCGTTCCCTGTCGGTCCATCAATGTACAGGGTATGTGGATGTTGCTGGGTTTACCATAACGGGGCTTAATGTGAATAATAAGCATGTCATTGTAGATAGGTGTAAGTCTGTCGATTTGCATAATTTGAAAACAACCGTAGCATTGTTCCAAAACTATGCGGTTGAACTGTTATGGTCCACTGTAGCGATTTCGGCAAGCGAAATATCGAATAAGCTGGAGGCAATCCGTGCCAGGCAAGGAGCGGTGGTTTATGTCTATGACTGCGTAGGGACTGGAAATGATTTTGCTTATGTGGCTTCCGGCGGTGCAAGAATCTCACCAGTGGGAACACGTATTGGAGCCAAGACCATGTATAACGTCGACTTTGGCGGGGTAGTCGCGGAAGCTATCCCTGGAGCGACAACGGGAGTCATGAATCTGTATGTTTCCCCTAACGGGAATGATGTGAATAATGGAACTAGTGGGGCACCGTTGAAAACCATCCAAGCAGCGATAAACCGTATTCCCCCTATTGTCAATCATACCGTCATTATTAACGTGGCACCGGGTACCTATAACGAAATTGTCAAGGTCGCGGGTTTTCAAGGACAGGGGATAATTCACCTGTACGCGGGGAATGCGATTAGCATGAATTATAGCGTATCCGCTGTCGCTGTGGACTTTTGTTCGTGTCAAGTCGTCGTTCGTGGGTTCAACGGAACGGCGACAGATCGGGCACCCTTTAGCGCCAATAATTCGTTTGACACCAAGTTTGAAAAATGTTCTGTCACCGCCGCGAGCACGTATCATTCCGGTTATCATGTGATCAATAACGGCATGGTGACCATTATTAATTGCAAGGTCACTAACCGTGTATACGGGGCATTTCTCAACGGAGCTGCTCAAATTATGTCGATAGAATGGGATGATAATTCGACCGGGAATACAATAGGACTCGTTGCACAGTATGGCGTCATTACCAAGCAAGGGGTACAACCACGTGGAACAACGTCCGAAACTACGGGGTTTGGGGGAATGATACGATGATTGCTATATTGCATAGTAATGGACTCATTGCCGGGTTTATAAACGAGGTAACCAACATTGATGGAGATACTATCCATGCCCTGCAGGGAGGAGCGCGTGGCGTAGGGCATGACGTTATTGTTGTGGAAGGCTGGACCTACGGCGAGGAGGTTATTTCTCCGGTTTACGAGGAACGGCCAATCATTCGATATGAAGACCGCGACGGCCAGATCGTTCCTGTCGAAACAACGGAGCAAATCATGGTGACACCTGAACAGCGCGTCTCGTACATCACGGACGGAACGGCGACATACAAGGTTGGGGATGCTTTCGCCCCCGGTCAATTTACGGATGTTCGCGATCTTCTGCCCGAATCCCCCGAACAGAAAATCGCACGCCTTGAGGCCGAGCTTGCCGCTGCGAAGGAAGAGAGCCTGACCGCATTTACGGCCATTGCCGATCTGTACGAAATGGTGCTCAAGGGAGGCGGTGGGCCGGTATGAGCCAAAGCATCGTTCAAATTTACGTCCGTTTGGTTCGCGAAGGAGTTCGAGAAATCGACTCTGTTCCGGAGTCCATCCGAAATGAAGTCACTGCAGAGTTGGCCAAATATGAAGGAGTCGCGCAGACACATTAATAAGTGCATTGAGGGCCATCAAGAGCTTCGGGCAAAATTTAAAGGGATTTTTCTGAAGCGTTCTCTCCGCCAGGAATGTATCCTTCTCGGGGAGGCGAAGTCAAAGGAGAGCAGCATAGAACGAGAACGGAGCTGTTCCTTTAACTTCGTTTCCCGGAAGGGAAGTGCAATCCTTCCTGGGAACTAAACCCTCCACGTCATTTTGTTAATTTTCACTCACAAGCTATCCCATTCCCATCTCTATCCAATTTTTTGCTGTATCCGGGGTCGCCTTTGCGGAGCGGGGCGACGCCGGCCTTGCGAGCCTCTGTGCAATTGGCGTACACCGGTTCCGTTTTTTGCGGACTTTCGGACGGTTCCGGTTCTTTTGCTTGTTCGATTGGATAGTTCCCGAATTTGATTTCGGGCTTTTCAACAACAAACAAAACCTTCGTCCCGTCCGGGTACGGGGCCAATTGATTGCCGACCCAGCTGCCGGCGCCGCGGTTGTCGCTTGCGTCTATGTACGCCACGCTCGCTCCGGCTCCGCCTTCTTCGCACATGGCCATCGGCCACTCATCCCGATCGTAGCCGTTCTTCGTCTCGATGCCTGCCAACGACTTTTTGCGGTTTTCTTCGGCTCCTTTGCGGTCGATCGTACAGACAGCCGATGCCCCTTGTTCAATGGCTCCATAGATATGCAGAGCCGTCTCGGGATATTTGTCGGATGGAAAAACAAGCTCAATATCATAGTCCTGGCTTGTCTTGCTCGTCGCCGGCTGTTCTAATGAAGAGCAGCCGCTAATGATGAAGATAACCGCAAATATCCATTTCCAAAATTTCATAAGCTCATGAGTTCCCCCCCTTGGTACAATATAACATATTTCGACAGCAAAAATCGCCAATTGCCCCGAATCTGGTCGACTTTTGTATAGATGCAGTTGAGGTGCGGTACATCGCTAAAATGGCTGGCGACTAATGTACATTCGTAAAAGCAAGCGCCATCCGTATCCGCCGCGGCTTCATGGCGTTGTCTTTGGCCGCTCATCCTTGAAAGGATAGCGGCAGACGTTTTTTTCGCGGAATGCTCCACAACGTCGACGGATGTGTTACCATAGAATCAAACGAGCGACAGATCGGAGTGGAGGAAATCGATGCTGCAGCTGCCGCGGACATTGCGAGTATTTAAACATAAAAGCGTTTTCATAAAAATGCTGCTCGGATTCAATCTGTTTGTCGTCGCGATGATTGTCGCTTTCGGCTATGTGTCGTACAGCAAATCGGCCTCGCTTCTCATTGCCGAAGTGGTGGAAGCGAACAATCAATATTTGGAGCAGGCCCGAAGCAGCATGGACAACGCGCTCATCGCATTGAATACGCTGTCCTTCCAAATCGAGCTGCAGGACGATATTCGGCGGTCGCTCTATATGTCGGAGCAGACGTGGGACATGAACCAGCTGCTGTTTCTGAACATTATCAAATACCTCAAGAGCGTGAAGCTGTCCCATCCGATGATCGTGGACATTTGGCTGCAGTATTACCGTTATCCGGTTGTGCTGAATCCCGAAGCCAAATATAATGTCGAGCACTTTTACGGACAAATTTACGCCAGCGAACCGGCCATCGATTGGCGGGAGAAGCCAGCGTATCACGGCTTTGCTTCACTCGGTCCCGCCCAATCGACCGTTTACGGGGTCAGCTCCGAGGTGATCACCTTCGCGCGCACCGTTCCTTACTCAGAAATGACGCCTTTGGGCATGCTGTACATCAATATGAAGACGGAGGATATTGCGCGCACGCTGCAAAACAGCGGCGATCCGTACCCCGCGTTCATGTATGCGGTCGACCGCGAAGGCAGACAGTTGTTCAGCGGCGCCGTGCGCAGCGAGCAGGACGAGACGCTGGAGAGCAAGATCGGGACGATAACGGATAAGGTACGAAGTCTGTCCGCAAAACAGGGGCATCTCGAGGAGACGATCTCCGGAGAAAGCTACCAGATCGTCTTTACGTCCTCCAACGTGAACGACTGGACGTATATCAGCGTCGTGCCGACTGCCTTCATCACGTCCGAGGCGAAGCAGCTCCGGCAGTACACTTGGCTTACAGCCGCAGTATGCCTGGTCGGAGGGCTGATCCTTTCCTATTTCCTGACCATTCGCATGTATCGTCCGATTCACAAGATCGTCAGCTACATCGAGTTGTTCGGCCACCGCCATCCTGAGGAACGTCGCCGCGCCGCGGAAGACGAGCTCGGGTTTATCGATCGGATCATCAATTACGTCTATTACGAGATGCACCATTTCAAGGACGCCTTTGAACGGAATTTACCGAAGCTCCGGCAAAATATGCTGTACGATCTGCTCGAAGGCCGGCTGCCCGCGGAGAAAATGAAAGAGACGGCCGAGGAGCTGCGAATGCCTTTTCGTTACGATTTGTTCCAGGTCATCGTGTTTGAGAGCATCGATTTCACCATCGACGATGATATGAGCCTGCTTGGCGTTGACATGACAGCGCTGTTCGACCAATTGGCCATCGGCATCGAGTCCACGGCAATTCGTTCGGTTCGAAAAAGAAAAGACAAGCTCGTGTCCATTCTGAATCTGAGCTCCAGCGAGCCGAATCCGGATGCGGCGGTTGACTACATCCGGAAAGTGCTGGATTACTTCAAACATCGTCATTCCCGCGCCTTTACGGTCGGGGTCGGCAAGGTGTACGGGCGAGCGGAGGACATTCCGTTTTCTTACGTGGATGCCTTATCCGCTTTGCAATACAAGGTCGTTAAGGGGCAGGGCAGCGTTATTTTCGTGGATGAAGTCAGGCAACTGCCGGCAAGTTCTTTTCATTATACGTTCGATATGGAGAAGAAGCTGATTAACGCCGTGAAGACGGGCAATGCCGAAAGCTTGTCGAAGGCGCTTGGCGCCATATGGAGCGCTAATCTGGAGACAGCGGCGCCGACGCCAGAGCTCGTTCACAATCTGTTTCAGGCTTTGGCCAGCACGGCCGTTCGCACGATTTACGAGCTTGGGGCGGCTCCTAAGGAAATATACGGAGAATCGTCTGATCTGCATCGGGAAGTGAGCGAACTGGGGAGCATGGAGGCGAAAAAAGCATGCATCGAGCGCTCTTTGACATCCATCGTCGACTGGATTCGCAGCAAACAGCAAGGACAGTACGATAAGCTGCTCCGCCAAATCGAGCAGTTCGTGGACGTGCACTATCGGCAGGACTTGTCGCAATCGATGCTGAGCGAGCATTTGGGGCTGTCCGCGTCTTATTTGAGCAGCATTTTCAAGGACGTCACCGGAATGACCTTCTCCGATTACGTCAATTCGCGGCGGATCGAACAGGCCAAAAGCTTGCTGCGGCATTCCGATGATTCGATCGCGGAAATCGCCGAGACGACAGGCTTCACCAACGCCAACACGTTTATTCGTGTGTTCAAGCGCTTCGAAGGAGTTACCCCCGGGCAATTTCGGGAGATGGAGCCTCCTTCACCGCAGAGCCGGGCGCCGGAACATGGATAGCGGTATCCTTGAGGGCCAAGGAGATGAGCTCTTCGCCAGAAGGGCTGTTTAGCTTGCGCGGAAACGCGCCAATAGCTTGCTGCGGCAGGGTGCGCGGCGGAGCCTGCGTAAAATAAATCGATCTATCCAATAAAAAGACGATTCAACATCTGGAAAAATCAACACATTTCCAAGAAAAGATCGATTGAACAAACGGGTGACAGCGATTACATTCGAACTGTGCCCGCCTCGCACAGCTGGAGCTGCTGGCAACTATCGACAATACAAAAAAGGAGGTCGCTGCTTATGGCCGAACAAGATACGGCGCTTTCCGAAGCCGTAATGGCCGCATCCCGATCGAAAGTGAACCGGGGAAGTCCGATGAAGCGATATTTGCCCTATTATCTGCTGTTCGTCCCGCCGCTCATTTACTACCTGATCTTCAGGTATGCCCCTGTGGTCATGGCGCTAACCATCTCCTTTATGGACTACAACATCTATAAAGGGATTCTTGCCAGCCCGTGGGCAGGCCTTAAGCATTTCATCGATTTCTTTCATTCCGTGTACTTCTGGAGAGTGCTGCGGAATACACTCGTTATCAATTTGTTGAATATCGTTTTTGTGTTCCCGGCGCCGATCCTTTTCGCTCTGATGCTGAACGAAGTGCGCAAAGCGACGATCAAGCGGACGGTGCAGACGATCAGCTACTTGCCGCATTTTGTATCGACGGTGATCGTGGCGAGCATGGCGGTGACGTTCCTGTCACCGTCGGTCGGGCTGATGAACAATCTTTTGGCCAAGCTCGGCTATGAGCGCATCAACTTTTTGCTCGAGCCGGAATATTTCTGGGCTATCTATACGGGCATCGATCTGTGGAAGACGCTAGGCTGGTCTGCGATCCTGTACTTTGCCGCCTTGACCGGGATCAACTCGGAGCTGTATGACGCCGCCAATGTGGATGGGGCTGGTCGCTGGAAGCAGACGCTTCATGTGACGTTGCCCGGCATCGCGCCGACGATCATCATCCTGCTGCTGCTGAAAATCGGCGATATGCTGGAGGTTGGCTACGAGCTGATCGTTCTGCTGTACAATCCGAATACCTACGTTACCGCCGACGTCATCGGCACGTACGTGTACCGGCGCGGCATTTTGGAAGCGAACTTCAGCTTCGCTTCCGCCGTCGGCCTGTTTCAGTCCGTCGCCGGCCTCGTGCTGATCATCGTGGCCAACCGGCTCGCCAGAAAATATTCGGAAACGAGCCTGTGGTAAAAAGGAGGAACCGAACCGATGTCTATGCTGCGAATCAGGCCGTGGCGGCTTATGTTCGTCGCGATCAATACGCTGTTTTTGGGGGCAGTCGTTCTGCTCACCGTATATCCGTTCCTCTTCATCATCGCCGCATCGCTCAGCGATCCGCTGTACATACAGCAGGGGCGCGTCGGCGTCATTCCGATGGGGCTGCAGTTCGACGCTTACCGTCGCGTGCTCGAATACCCGATGCTCGGCCGGGCGTACCTCAATACTGTGGTGTATACAGTCGTCGGAACGGCTATCAGCATCGTGCTGACCGTCTGCGCCGCCTATCCGATCTCGCGAAGGAATTTGCCAGGGCGCAAGCTGATGACAGGCTTTATTCTGCTGCCGATGCTGTTCGGCGGCGGACTGATTCCGACATATCTTGTCGTCAGTGCACTCGGTATGCGCAACACGATCTGGGCGATCGTCATTCCAGCGGCGATCTCATCCTTTTACGTCTTCATCCAGCGCACCTTCTTCGAGCAAATTCCGGCGGAGCTGGAGGATGCGGCCAAGATCGATGGCTGCTCGCAGCTGCAGTGCCTGCTAAGGATCATTTTGCCGCTGTCGGTCCCGTCGCTCGTCACGATCGGATTGTTCTATGCCGTAGGCCAGTGGAACAGCTTCTTCCCGGCGATGATTTACTTGAACGACGAGGAGATGTTTCCGGTCCAAATTTTGCTGCGCGATATCGTCATCCAGAATCAGACGGATCAGATGATGGTCGATGTGTTCGACGACAAGAACCTGATCGGCGAATCGATCAAATATTCGACGCTCGTCGTCGCGACGCTGCCGATTATTGCCGTGTATCCGTTTATTCAAAAATATTTTGTGCAGGGCTCCATGATGGGCTCGATCAAAGGATAAAAGGGGAGGCTTTTCGCATGACAAACAAGTGCGCTCGTCAAGGCATCTTGGCTGCATTCGCCGCTTTGGCCGTAGGTACGGCCGGCTGCTCGGGAAGCGGGGGCGGAGGTACGGGAGGAGACAGTCAGGGCAACGGAACGGCCCAGCTGGGGGCGGACGGCAAGGTGCTCGACAAGAAGATCGAGGTTAGCGTCTACATGAGGCCGAGAACCGAGTCGGTCGAATCGAACGATTCGCCCTGGATGAAAGCGATCGTCGAGAAGACGAACGTCTATTTTAAGTGGCTGAAGGCTCCGAACGACAACAATGACTATATCCAGAAATTTAATCTGACGCTGGCCGGCGGCGATTTGCCCGACCTGATGGAAGCGACGCCTGACCTGCTGAACAAAGGCGGGGAGAACGGCGTATTCGAACCGCTCAACAAGCTGATCGACGACCATATGCCGAACTTCAAAAAAATTCTCCAGGACAACCCGCAAATATTGAAGGACATCAAATCTGATGACGGCAACATTTACTTCTTCCCGCAAATTTCTGCGGTGAAGACGATCAATCTGAGCATTCTCCGTCAGGATTGGCTCGATCAGCTCGGTCTGAAGGCGCCGACGACGACGGATGAGATGTACGAGGTGCTGAAGGCGTTCAAGGAGAACGACCCGAACGGCAACGGGGTTCAGGACGAAATTCCGTTCACGACGCGCAACAAGCTGAAGGGGCTGCTGCCTTTTATCGAGCCGTTCGGCGTTTCGCTGGAAGAAGATTTTTATGTCGAGAACAATCAGGTGAAGTATTCGTTCACCAACCCGAAGCTGAAGGAGGCTCTGGCCTTTGCTGCCAAGCTGTACAAGGAAGGGCTGATCGATAAGGAGTATATTACGAACGATCAGAAAATATGGGAATCCCGCTTCACGAATCAGGTATCGGGGGCTACGTTCGATTCGTTCCCGCGGATCGAATATTTGGAGAAGCTGGTCGCCCAAGCGAATCCGAACGTCAACATGACCGGAATCGTGCCGCTGAAAGGGCCGAATATGGAGGCGTACACGAAGAGCCAGCAGACGCTGATCAAGAATGGCTTCGCCATCAGCTCCAGATCCAGGTACAAGGTGGAGCTGGCCAAAATGCAGGATTGGTTTTACAGCGAGGAAGGACAGCTTGCCCACAATTTCGGAGTGCTCGGCCTTACGTATACGATGGAGAACAACGAGCCGAAATATACGGATTTGATCATGAAGGACGCGAAGCATTCGCCGCTGCTCAAAATGTACGAGCTCGGCCATCGCGAATTCGCCTATCAATGGGATATTCGCTATGAGAATGCGATGGTGACGCCGAAAATCGAGAAAATCCGCGACTCCATCACGCCGTACATCAAGGACAAGTATCCGCTCACGCTTTCGTTCACGCAGGAGGAGCGCGATGTGCTGAACGCCAAGCTGACGGAAATGACGACCTACAAGGAGGAAATGCTGAACAAATTCATCATGGGCGCGGAGCCGCTCGACAAATTCGACGACTATGTGCAAAATATCGAGAAAATGGGCCTGGACCAAGTGCTGAAAATTCAGCAGGCCGCGTACGAACGTTATTTGAAAAGATAAGTTCATAAGCGAAACCGCTGCTCTGATGAACGGCACGCCAACGGTTACACAACATCTCACCGTTGGAGGCGCAGTTCGCGTTCGGGCAGCGGTTTTTGCGGCTAAGTCCCCGATTACAAGTTGCCGGGAGCGCAGCAGGCTTTATATTTCTTGACGCTGCCGCAAGGACAAGGCTCGTTCCGTCCCGGAGGCTTGCCGTTCAAATAAAGGCGCACATTGCGGGTGAACAGCTCCTGGCGAAGCTGACGGCCGAGCCGCTCCATTCGCTCATGCGTATACGCATATACCTGCCTGTAGCTCTCGCAGAAAAAATCCGGGCCGGCCTGGACGGCTCCGCTTTCGGGCCCCTGCAGGCGGTTTCGCGGACAGCCGCCATAGCATAGGCGCAGCCATTCGCAGGTGCGGCACGAGTCCGGCAGCGTCGGCTTCATGCGGCGGAAGCGCTCATAGTTCGAATGGGACAGCACGTCCTCAAGGGAATCGCTGCCGACGTTGCCGATCTTCCATTCGTCGCTGATGAAGAAGTCGCACGGATAGGCGTCCCCATTCGGCTCGAGCACGAGGCTGGCCGGACACTCCGCCCGGTGGACGCACAGTTCGGCCTCCCGGTTCATGTAGACGCTGAGCATATTGTCGAAGAAGCGGATGGACAGGTCGGGGCGGCCGTCCCGATACCAGTCGTCGAAAACCTCGCAGAGGAAGTTGCCGTACTCGCGCGGGGTAATTTCGTATACGCCCGGCTGGTCCACTCGCTGGGATCTGAAATCCATGCAGGGAATGAACTGAATGTAATCGAAGCCGTTGTCCCGGTAAAAGGCCATCAGCTCTTTGGCCTTGCCAACATTGCCCTTATGGACAACCGTCAAAATATTAAAATCAACGCGGTGCCGCCGGAGATGCCGGATGCCGGCCATGACGCGGTCGAAGCTGCCTTTGCCGGCCGCGTTCACCCGCCGCGCATCGTGGATCTCCCGCGGGCCGTCGAGACTGACGCCGATGAGGAAGCGGTACGCTTGAAAGAACGAAGCCCACCGGTCGTCGATGAGCGTGCCGTTGGTCTGCAAGGAATTGCTGATGATCGTATGCGGCGGGGCGTGCAGCGCCTGCAGGCGCACAACCTGCTCGAAAAACGCATGCCCGGCCAGGAGCGGCTCTCCGCCTTGCCAGGCAAAGACAGCGGCTCCGCGGCTGACCTTCATATAATTCCGGATGAAGGTTTCCAGCACAGAGCTGTCGATCCGGTTGATATTCGAACCCGGCTTGCCTTTGCAGGTGCTGTAATAACAGTAATCGCAAGCCAGGTTGCAATCCTCCGACACGGTTTTCCACATCACCGTCACGGCGGAGTGACGGTTTGTCGCACGGCGTTCCGACATATTGCATCCTCCCCTGTCCATGTTATCTTCAAGATAACACCCTCACCTAATTATTGTCAAAATAATAAAAAGTTTTGTTGAAATATGGAGTTTGTTGGCAAAATAAATTCCAATCTTGTTGTCCGATCCGGAAAATAAATGAACTTTGTTCCGAAGTGAATTTATCTATGTTATATTCATGGGAAGAAGCGTGATGGGAACCATAAAGTGATCGAATGATCCGAGGTGGGAATAGGAATGTATCATGTATTGGTCGCAGAGGACGAGGTATGGATTCGCAACGGCATTGTGGAGATGATCGAGCGGTTCGGGCTCGATTTCAAGGTTGTCGCGCAGGCCAGCGACGGGATCGAAGCGTGGAATTTGATCAACGAGCTATGGCCGAACGTCGTCATTACCGACATCGTCATGCCGGAGCTCGACGGCCTGTCCTTGCTCGGCAAATGCGATGAGTACAAGCTGGGCATCGTCCCGATCGTGATCAGCGGCTACGAGAACTTCAGTTACGCCCAGCAGGCGATCCGCTACGGAGCGACGGAATATTTGCTGAAGCCGGTCGTGGCCGAGGACTTGCGGCAAGCGCTGCTGCGCTCCGTCGAGCGGCTGCAAAGCTCCGTACACCTGTACGAGCCGCTCCATCAAATTCAGGAATTTCTGGGGAAGCTGGAGACATGGGACCACCAGAGACTGACCAGCGAAGCCGGCCGCATCCTGAAATCGATCTTTCAGGCGAAGGCGCCGAATCCGGGAATCAAAATCGGCTTATTTCGCATTTTCTCGGACAAGCTGAACGAGCAACTGAGCAGCATCGATCCCGCCCACCAGCCTTTGGAGCTGGGCGAGACGCAGGACAGATCTCATGTGGAAGCGCATTTTTTTCGTTTGCTGGAGCTGTGGTCCCGGAAGCTGACCGAGTCTGCGCCCGGCAAGTGCCGCTCCTTAAGCAAGAAGGTGGCCGAATTCGTCCAGCAAAACTATGCGAAGGAGATCACGCTGGCGCAAATCGCGGAGCATACCGATCTCAGCGTGTCCCGATTTTGCGTCCTGTTCAAGCAGCAGAACGGGGACTCCTTCATCAATTATTTAAACCAGTATCGCATTGAGAAGGCGAAGCAGCTGCTGCTGGAGCCTGATCTGAAGGTGTACGAGGTGGCCGATATGGTCGGCTTCTCCTCCCTGCCTTACTTCAGCCGGCTGTTCAAAAGCATAACCGATCAATCCCCGAACGAATACCGCAGGAGCCTTGGCCTATGAGCAGCAGGCTGTCTCCGCTTCGTTCCATCAAGATGAGGATGATCGTCCTGTTTTTCGGGCTGAGCATCCTGTCGGTCGGCTTAACGGCCGGTTTTGCCCACTACTTCTACAGCCAGGCCGTCGAAGAGGAGTTTGTCGTGGTTGCCGATGAAGCGACAGGCCGGCTGAATCATCATATGGAGTTTTATTTTCAGCAATTGAAAAAGTCGACGAATACGCTGCTCAATACCGATCTCGTGCAGCGTTGGTTGAGCGAAGGCTATGCTCCCGATCCCGAGGATATCGCCGGAATCGAGAAAGCAATGAGCTCGTATGTATCGTTCAATTTTCGCGAGATCAACAACATGTACCTCATCTCGAACGATGGGCGGGTGCTGCCGCTCAATAACAGTTATATCCCGGAAGACCCGAATATAAGGGAGGCCTGGTTCGCAGGCAGAAGCGAAGTAGCGCTTTTGCCCACCCATCGCATCGGGAAAAACGGCCCCCTGGTCATGGATATGATCATTCCCATCTATAGCACGCGAACGGTTCGTCCAGTCGGCAAATTGGTGCTGCAGTTTTCCTTGGCCGAAATCGACGCCGCTTTCAATAAATCGCGGCTGGGGAAGAACGGCTACTTCTTCCTGCTGTCGAAGGAAGATATCGTGGTGTATCATCCGAATAAAGCATGGGTCGGCAAGAAGCGGGCGGAGACGCCTTTGGGCGGCCTCGATCCGGGTGTTGCCATAGGGACGACGAGCACCCAGAAGTGGGACGGGCAGCGGCACCTCGTCTCTGTGCATGAATCGGACTATACCGGATGGCATATCGTATCCGTCGTGCCTTATGCAGAGATGGCCAAAGGGCTGAAGTCGGCTGTTTTCTCGACGATGGTTGCCTTATCCATTCTCGCTGTTGGCATCGTCGGCATTCTCCCTATTCTGGTGTCGCCGTTCGTCGACCCGATCCAATATATGAAGAGCCGAATGGAAAGGGTCGCCAAAGGAAATTTGCAGGCGAGGGCTGCGAAAATATCCGATATCCACGAGTATCAGGCGCTCGCCGACAGCTTCAATTACATGGTAGGGCAGCTGAACGGGCTGATGCAGGAGGTCGCGGAATACAAGGTCAAGGAAGTTGAGCTGCAGCTAAGGCAGAGCGTGGCTACGGTAAGGGCGCTGCAGAGCCAGATCAATCCTCATCTGCTGTACAATACGCTGGATATTATCAAGAGCATCGCCTATCTCGAAGAAGTGCCGCTGATTGAGAAAATTGCCCACAACCTCGCCGACGTCTATCGCTACGCTACCAAGGGGGCCGACCAGGAGGTGACGCTTCGCGAAGAGCTGAACATCCTCATCAAGTACCTGGAGATCATTCACATCCGTTATCCGAGGAAGTTCGAGAGCGGCGTGCGGGTCAACGAGAAGTTTATGGACTGTCCAATCATCAAGCTGACCATTCAGCCGATTGTGGAAAATGCCGTCAAGTATGTTGTGGAGGCCAAGGGCGGAAATGCCGCAATTCTGGTCAACGCTTACGACGAGGGAGGCGATCTGGTCGTCGAGATCGCAGACAACGGTCCGGGAATACCGGATCCGAAGCTGGGTGAACTGAGAAATCATTTCCAGGCCAGCCCGTCGAGCGAAGAGACGTTCAAAGGAGAGTCTATTGGCCTTGCGAATGTGCACGCAAGATTGCGTTTGAAATACGGCGAGCCTTACGGCATTGCGATCGACTCTTTTCCGGGACGCGGCACGGTGGTCAGCGTACGAATTCCTCATGGAGGGCGAGGCGCGTAAATGAATAGGATCGGAAGGCAAACAATGACAACGCGGCGCGCAATGCTCATCGCCGGATGTCTGCTGCTCGGTCTTGCCGGCTGCAGTGGCATAGGCGGCAGCGCCGGGCAAGACGCCGCGGCTTCGGACGCCGGGAAGGAGGGGCCTCCCGTCGAGCTGAACCTGATGACGGTAAGCTTCGCGGGGGGCGGCTGGCCGGAGGACCATATTATGGTCAAAGAATTGAACCAAAGATTGAACATCAACCTGAGCATCGACTGGACGCCAATGGAAATTTACGGGGAGAAGCTGAATGTGCTGGCGGCATCCAATGAGCTGCCCGACGTCTTCCTGATCGAAGAAGCGGAATTCAATAAATGGAAGAACCAGGGCGTGTTTTTGGACATGAAACCGGAGCTCGGCAACAACCCGAATTTCGCCAAGCATTTGAGCTCCGAAAATTTGGCGCTAATGAACCCGAAAGGACATATTTACGGCCTACCGTTCTATATTACGGAAACGCGCGATTCCTTGATTATCCGCAAAGACTGGCTGGACAAGCTCGGGCTCGAGGCGCCTTCGACAACCGACGAGTTTTTGCAGGTCGCCAAAGCGTTCGCGACGCAGGACCCGGACAGGAACGGAGAAGCCGATACGTCCGGCTTCTCCTTCAGCATCGTGGACGACAAGTTCACGCATCTGGATGCGATTGTCGGCGCGTTCGGGCTCGGGAACGAGTGGACCAAGCGAGACGGACAGCTGCTGCCGCAGCAGGTGCAGACGGAAGAGCTGAAGGCGCTACTAGCGTTCCTCCGGGAAGCTTACGCCTCGGGCGCGCTCGACCGGGATTTCGCCACGAACAAGTTCAAGGACCCGCTGGCCAAGCTGGAGCAGGGAAAAACAGGCATCGCCACTGTCGTGCCCAATGAATTCTACACCTTGACGCTTCCGGCCTTGAAAAAGCGCGATCCTGAGGCGGAGCTTATCCAGCTCCTTCCGCCAAAGGGCCCTGGCGGGCTGCAGGCGACGCATACCATGGCGAGTACGAGCAAAATCGTTGTCAACGCCGGCATCTCGCCCATCAAGCAGCAGAAGGCGCTGGAACTGCTTGACTACCTTCTGTCCGACGAAGGCTACGATCTGATCAAAAACGGCATTGAAGGCGAGCATTACCGCAAGACTGCGGGCGGGAAATACGAGAAGCTGGAGGCGTTCGATCGGGATCGCCCGCAGCTGCTCTCGATCTGGTTCTTCCGCCGATCCGACCCGAACGTGCAGATCCGCAAATGGGACGATCCGATGTATAAGGAGAATGTGATGTCATTTTACGAGAAGAATGCCCGGTATCGTTGGAAAAACCCGGCCGCGGGCCTGTTCAGCGAAACGCAGGATCTCAAAGGCAGAACGCTTCAAGCCGAATGGATGCGGACGATCATGAAGGTGGTCACCGGGCAGCTTCCCTTAAGCGCCGTGGATGATGCGGCGGCGGCTTGGAGACTTGGAGGCGGAGATCGGATTATTCAGGAAATCAACGAGGAGTACCGGAACGCAAGTCAATAGCAGGCCGAGCTGTTGCAGCTTGTGCAGACAGTTGGGCTCGATCCGCTGCTCATCGAGGAAAATTGCCCGAAATTTTTGCAGGTTATACAGACCTCGCCGAAGGCGGGGTTTTTCGTTTTGTCCGGGTTCCTGGTTCCTGTCCAACAGCACCGTGCTTTTTCGCTCCCGCAAAGATCAGGCAATAAACAAAAAGATCGGTCAACGACTTTGCTTCCGGGCAGATGTAGAGTAGAAGAGGGTGAGCACCTATCCTGAGCTTTTGCTGCTGATCGCCGGCAAAGGTTCGGCAACCGAAGGCGACGACCGATGAACGACCGATGAAGGAGCGTTCGTCATAGGCAAGGCGTCAGGAGGGGGGAGTCGATGGATATGACAGCAAAATCCGCCGCGTTTGCGAAAGCGGTTAACGGATCGGAGAAAGACGCTCCGGCGCAGCCGGAAGCCCATCAAAGCTGTGACAACAGGAGGCGCAAGACGCATGAATGAGAAACAGGTTCCTTTAAAGGAAAGAATTAGCTATGGGTTGGGGGATACCGCTTCCAATCTGATTTTTGCCGTGGTAACAACGTACCTGATGTTTTTCTATACGGACGTGTTCGGCCTGGATGTCGCCGCGGTCGGCACCTTGTTCCTGGTTGCCCGGCTGATCGACGCGCTCGACGGTCCGCTGTTCGGGGTGCTCATCGACCGTACGAGCACCAAATGGGGCAAGTCAAGGCCATACTTCCTCTGGCTCTCCGTGCCGTTCGGTATCGTCGCGATTTTGACCTTTGTGACTCCGGACTTGAGCCCGACCGGCAAGCTCGTTTACGCTTATGCGACATACATTGCGCTGGGCATTTTGTATGCGGGCGTCAATATCCCGCTATCGTCGCTGCTGCCGAGCCTCACGAGCAATTCGAAGGAGAGAACGGTCGTCAACACGTACCGAATGGTCGGGGGCCAAGCCGGCGCGTTCATCGTGAACGCCGCGGTGCTGCCTTTGGTCGCTTTTTTCGGCGGAGGCAACCAGCAGCAGGGCTTCCTTTACACAATGACTTTGTTCGCTGTCGTCGGCGTAGTTTTGTTCATGATTACGTTCGCCAATACGCGGGAGCGCGTCCAGCCGAAAAGCGGCAACAGGCCGATTCCGTTCAAGGAAGGGATCAAGGCGCTCAAAGGGAATTGGCCCTGGTGGATTTTGCTCGTTGTCAACGTGCTCCTGTTTATTTCCACCATTGTTATGAACCAATCGACGATCTATTACCTGAGCTATAACCTGGGTCGGGCAGATCTCGTGCCGATATTGAACGGCTTGTCGAGCGTGATGCTGGCAGGAATTATCGCCGTGCCGTTATTGGCAGGCAAAATCGGCAAGCGCAACACGCTGCTGATCGGCTTCCTGTTAGCCGCAGCCGGGCAAATCATTATTTATGCCGGAGCGGAATTCATGTCCGTGCCGCTGATGGTGACCGGAAGATCGGCGGCGATGATCGGACTGGGCGTCGTGGCCGGCCTGAAGTTCGCGATGATTGCCGATACGGTCGATTACGGCGAATGGAAGACGGGCGTGCGCGCTCAAGGCTTGCTGATGGCCGCATCCACGTTCGGCGTCAAATTCGGCATGGGGCTCGGCGGAGCGATCGCCGCATGGGTAATGTCGGCCGGCGGATACGTTCCGAACCAGCCGCAGACGGCTTCCGCTTTGGCGGCGATTGAATTCAACTTCGTCTGGGTGCCGCTTATTTGCTTCGTCTTGTCCATCGTTCTGACGATGTTCTATCGCCTCGATAAAGAGGAGGAGACGATGAAGGCCGAATTGCAGCAGGACCGGACCGTTACGGCTTAAAGCGGGGGCGAAGAGGAAGGATTCGCGTTCGCACAGGGATGAGGATAAAATTTTCTTCAACCTGCGCCCAAATCGGTCAATAAATAATAAGATCGGATAAGGCTTTTGCGGCGGATTGCATGTACATTAGTATATGTGGGGATGTAGACCGTTTTTTCTAAAGCTTCAAAATTGCAACCATGTCAACAAAAACGGAGGAGACTATCGATGAGAATCTTGTTCCTGGATCTGGATTCCACCAGTCCCGATCATCTGAGCTGTTACGGATACCATCGCAATACTTCGCCCAATATCGATAAGATCGCGGCCGAAGGCGTTCGCTTCACGAATTACTATACGTCGGACGCGCCGTGCGCGCCTTCCCGCACCGCGCTGATGAGCGGGCAGTTCGGGATTCGCAACGGCCTCGTCGGCCACGGAGGAACGGCCGGCGATATGAAGCTGGAAGGCGAGAAGCGGGAACTGATGGGCCGGCTGACCCGAGGGGGCGCTTTTCCGTCATATTTGCAGCTGGTCGGCGGGCTGCACACGGCGCTGATCAGCCCTTTTCCGCAGCGGCATTCGACGTTCGCGTTTTATGCCGGGTTTAATGAAATTATGAACACGGGCCGGCTCGGCAACGAATCGGCCGAACATGTCACGCCCGTTGCCCTCGATTGGATCGAGCGCAATGCCAAGAAGGACGACTGGTTCCTGTATATCAACTATTGGGACCCGCACACGCCGTACCGCGCGCCGGCCGAATTCGGCAACCCGTTCGAGAACGAGCCGCTGCCGGAATGGCTGAACGAGGAGACGCTGGAGCGGCATAAGCAGCATGTGGGCTCCCACAGCGTGCACGAACTCAACATCGATTACCGCAAAAAAACATACGACAACAGCACGTCGCCCGATTTTCCGCGCCATCCCGGAGAAATCCAGAACATGGACGATATGAGAAGGATGATCGACGGCTACGATTGCGGCATCCGTTATATGGACGAGCATTTGGGCCGGATCTTCCAGGCGCTGGAGAAGCAGGGGGTGATGGAAGACCTGATCGTGATCATTACCGCGGACCATGGCGAGAACATGGGGCAGCTCGGCATCTACGGCGAGCATGCGACGGCGGATCAAGGCACGTGCCGGATTCCGATGATCATCCGCTGGCCGGGCATGAAGCAGGGTATCGTCGACGACGGCTTGCATTACCATCTCGACCTGCTGCCGACCGTCGCCGATCTGCTGGGACAGCCGCCGATGCCGCAGTGGGACGGCATCAGCTACGCGCCAGTCCTTCGCGAGGGAACGGATTGCGGCCGCGACTATCTCGTCGTCTCGCAGTGCGCCCACGTCGTTCAGCGCAGCGTCCGCTTCCGCGAATGGATGTATATCCGCACCTACCATGACGGTTACCACCTGTTCGACCGGGAGATGCTGTTTAACTTGAACGAGGATCCGTTCGAGCAGCGCAGCGTCGCGGCCGAGCACCGCGATATCTGCATGGAAGGCGTCTACCTGCTTAACGAATGGCATGACGAGATGATGGCGCGCTCGGGCGACGATCGCGATCCGCTGTGGACGGTTATGAAGGAAGGCGGTCCGTTCCATGCCAAAGGATACTTGCCGGGATATCTGAAGCGGCTGGAGGAAACCGGCCGCAGCAGGCAAGCGGAGGAGCTGCGGCGCAAGCACGCTCGGGAGTTCCCGCAGCCGCCTGCCGAGATCGAGCAGCTGGTACAGGCGAGAATCGGAGAGCGAATGGCCGGACGTTAACCGGTCATAAGCTGGGGAAAAAACATAAAACTGGCGGAGGAGCTGACAACGTGGTAGATTTGAAAGCCAAGCCGTTTTATTTGTCCGATGAAGACGTCGCCTGGGTGGAGCAGACGCTCGCGGACATGACGTTGGACGAGAAGGTCGGTCAGCTGTTCTGTCTCGTCGGGTATTCCGACGAAGAGGAATATTTGCAGCGGCTGGCCAAAGACTATAAGGCCGGCGGACTGATGTGCCGGCCGATGACGGCCGACAAAGTCGTGAAAACCGTCCGGACGCTGCAGCAAAACGCCAAAATTCCGATGCTGATCGCGGCCAATCTGGAGAAGGGCGGCTCGGGCATCGCTACGGAAGGCACGACGGTCGGATCGGTGATGCAGGTTGCCGCTACGGACGACGACGAAATGGCTTACAAGCTCGGGGTCGTATGCGGACGGGAAGGGGCGGCACTCGGCTGCAACTGGTCGTTCGCGCCGATTATCGATATCGACTATAACTTCCGCAATCCGATTACGAACACGCGCACGTTCGGCTCCGACCCGGAGCGGGTTCGCCGCATGGGCGTCCAGTATGTGAAAGGCGTGCAGCAGCACGGCGTCGCCGCTTCCATCAAGCATTTCCCGGGCGACGGCGTCGATGAGCGGGACCAGCATCTGGTGGAAAGCGTCAATTCCTTGTCCTGCGAGGAATGGGACGCGACTTACGGCGCTGTGTACAAGGCCTGCATCGAGGAAGGGGCGATGACGGTCATGGTCGGCCATATTTTGCAGCCGGCCTACAGCCGCAAGCTCAATCCGGCGCTGGCGGACCGGGACATTTTGCCCGCATCCTTGTCCTACGAATTGGTGACCAAGCTGCTGAAGGAGCAGCTCGGCTTCAACGGCCTCGTAGTCACGGACGCCTCGACGATGGCCGGGATGATGATCTCGATGCCGCGGTCGCAGGCGGTGCCGCAGGCGATCGCCGCAGGCTGCGACATGTTCCTGTTCTGCCGCAGCCTGGAAGAGGATTTCGGCTATATGAAGAAAGGGATCGAGGACGGAGTAATTACACAGGAGCGTCTGCATGAAGCACTGACCCGCATCCTGGGCTTGAAAGCGGCGCTGAAGCTGCACCGCAAGCAGGCGGAAGGCACGCTCGTGCCGTCGCTGGAGGAGGCGCTCAAGGTGGTCGGCGCAGAAGAGCATCAGCAGTGGTCGATCGAATGCGCGGACAAGGCGATCACCCTTGTGAAGGAAGAGGAAGGGGTTCTGCCGATTCACCCCGACAAGCACAAGCGGATTCTGTTCTACGATATCGAATCCCAGCAGGGCGTCGCCTACAGCGCGCGTGTCGGAGCTGTCGATATATTCAAGGAGAAGCTGAAGGACGAAGGCTTCGAGGTAACGACCTTCGAGGTGAATCCCGGCTTCGAAGGGATGATGACGGCCCAAAGCTCGGTGCTCGGCAAGTACGATCTGATCATTTATTTGGCCAATCTGGTCACCAAAAGCAATCAAACGGTCGTCCGCATTGAATGGAAGCAGCCGATGGGCGCGAACGTGCCGACGTTCATGACCTCCATTCCGACGATCTTCATCTCGATCGAAAATCCGTACCATCTGCTGGACGCGCCGCGGGTGAGAACGTACATCAACGCCTACAATTCGAACGACAACGTCCTGCAGGCGCTGATCGACAAGCTGATGGGGCGGTCGTCGTTCAAGGGAACGAGCCCTGTCGATCCGTTCTGCGGCCTGTGGGACGCCAGACTGTGATCAGGCGGCAGACAACAGCGGACAAGGAGGCGGCAGCGGCATGAAGCGGCGGTATCAAGCGGTCATTTTCGATCTGGACGGCGTCATCGTCTCGACGGATCGCTATCACTTTCAGGCATGGTCCGAGCTGGCCGAGCAAGAGGGAATTGAATTCAACGAGCAGATCAATCATCGGCTGCGCGGCGTCAGCCGGATGGAGAGCCTGGAGATAATTTTGGAAAAGGCGAGCCGAAGATATACCGAGGCGGAGAAGCGGGAATTGGCAGAGCGGAAAAACGAGATGTACCGCAGCCTGCTCGCGCAGCTGACCGAGAGCGATCTGCTGCCAGGGGTGGCGCAGACGCTCGCCGCGCTGCGGGAGCGGGGCATCAAGATCGCCATCGGCTCATCCAGCAAAAACGCGCCGGTCATCCTGGAACGGATCGGCCTGGCCGAACGTTTCGATGCGGTGGCGGACGGGAACGGGATTGTTAGCAGCAAGCCGGACCCGGAAGTATTTCTGCTGGCGGCTAGCAAGCTCGCCCTTCCGCCCGAGGCCTGCCTTGTCGTCGAGGATGCGGAGGCGGGAGTCGTCGCAGCCAAGCGCGGCGGCATGGCGGCGGCGGCCGTCGGCGAAGCGCGCAGCTGCAAGGATGCGGACTATCGTCTGGAATCGATAGATCAATTATTAAGTATTGTGTAATTAGGATCGCCGCTCCGGTCAGGGGCAGGCACCTGCTGCCAAAGCGCCTTCGTCGTCTCAGGACGATAAGGCGTTTTTGGCGGTACGCCCAGCATGGGCGTCATCTCCAGGGTGAAAGTCCCGAACGGGGGCTGGCGAGCGCCTAGCGTTAGCTGAGGGCAAGGGTGTCCGCCGCGAGGCGGATTCTGAAGGAAGCCGGAGGCAAACGCACGGGTCAATGTACACGAACTGGATTTGAGCCTGGTCTTAGAAATCTGTCCATCTTTCAAGCGCATCGAGCTTTTGCTTGAAGATGGCGGCTTGCTTTTTGATTTCCAGGTTATTTTGCGTGTCCAAAGCCTTCTCGAACTCCAGGATCAGACTGGCGATGTACTCGCGCTTATCCCGCAAGGACTCCTCGTAAAGCCGTTCTCCACGGGCCAGAAGCAGACGATTTTCGTTTTGGTCGCGTGGGTGAATCTTCAGATGCTTCAGCTCTTCAAGCCGGGCCTTGATCTGTTCAGGGGAAGTTTGGCCCGGATTTTTCTCGATGATCATCGTCTTCTTCTCACCGGTGCTTACAACCGTAACTTCTACCTCCAGCACGCCGCTGATATCGTAGGTGTACCGGACGTCAACACTTTCTTCGCCTCGGGGAGCGGCGGGCAAGTTCACATCGATACTGCCCAGGTAGACGTTATTTTCAACCCTGCGGCTTTCTCCTTGATAGATTTTGACGCGAAGCTCAGTCTGATTATCATGAATCGTATAAACGCGGTCCACTCTACTGACAGGAATCGGCGTATTGCGTTCGATAATGGGCAGATAATGGCCGCCTTCAAACACGTCTTTTTTGATTTCCTTGGAGATCGAGATCCCCAACGAAAATGGGCACACATCAGTCAGGATCATTTCTTGCAGACTGGCGTCCCGGTCCTTCAGTGCCACCTGAATGGCTGCGCCCAAAGCGACGGCTTCATCCGGGTTAATCTGCGAATGAGGCAGCCTTCCGAACATTTTGCTGACAATGGTTTTGATGATCGGCATCCGGGTGGCTCCTCCGATCAGGATTACGGCATCCAGATCGCGCGGGGACAGCGATGCATCCCGCAACGCCCGTTCAATCGGATTGCGCAACCGGAGCAGCAATTGTGACACAAGCTGTTCGTATTGGCTGCGGTTTACCGTCAGTTCTAAAGACTCTCCTTCGCGGGTGAATACCATGGTCCCCGTATTTTCACTGCCCAAAACGAGCTTGCATAGCTCCGCCTGCTTAATCAGCGCTGTTTTTTCTTTGGAGGGCAGGTTCGCATAATCAATTCCGTGGGTTTCCGCGAAGTGGGTGATTAGCACACCTGTAAAATCCTCGCCGCCGAGATAATTGTCCCCGGCGATGGACTGCACCTGCATCACGCCTTCAAACAATTCCAGCACAGATACGTCGAACGTACCGCCGCCCAGGTCAAAAACGAGGAACCGCGTATCCGATTCCTGCTGGTGCAAGCCGTAGGAGATCGCCGCTGCCGTAGGTTCGCTGATCAGCCGTTCCACGTGCAATCCAGCCAATGCTGCCGCACGCAAGGTGGCTTTCCGCTGGGTGTCGTTAAAATAAGCAGGCACGCTAATTACCGCCTCTTCAATTGGCTCATTCAGATAAGCTTCGGCATCCTCTCTCAAGGCGCGCAATATGAAAGAGGATAAATCTTCAGGAGTAAAGGTATGCTCACCAAGCTGATACACTTTATCCGTTCCCATAAAGCGTTTAAAAGTGGCGGCCGTCAAATGAGGATGCGTGATCATCCGTTCTTTAGCAATTTGGCCTACCAAGATTTCGTTGCTGTTCTCATCCACGCTAACAACCGAAGGGGTTAAATGCTTGCCGAGCGAGTTGGGAATGATGACGGGTCCCTGTTCGGTCCAATAAGCTGCAAGGGAATTGGAAGTTCCCAGGTCTATACCAATTTTTGCCACAATAAACATACCTCGCAATAAAGATTGATATATTATTCTATTTCGGAAAAAGGTGGTTGATTTTTGATAATTAAAAATTTAAGAATGAGAAAAATTGTTAATGCCAGAAGGAAAAATGACGATATAAGTTGTTGGTATATTTGTGAATACGGTTGAAAGTAAGATACTTAAGGCGGTGCAATATTAAACGAATGATATGGAAAATATTAGGAATCGATCCAACTGAAGATCAATCGCAAATCCGCAAGGCATACGCCCGCATGTTAAAGAAATACCATCCCGAGGATGACCCGGAGGGTTACCAACGGCTGCGGGAAGCGTTTGACGAGGCGATGAGATTGGCAAAGCAGGGCCTGGTTTTCTTTGACGATGACGACGATGACTATGATGAAGATAAAGAATTGGAAGAAAACGAAGATGAAACGGTAGATGATGAAGAGGAAATCTGGTCCCTGGAATCGGATCAAAGCGATGAATCAGATGAAGCAGTTGGAGAGGTTTGGAATTTTCAGTGCAGTCATAGTGAAGCACCGCCATTAAGGAAGTCGCCAAAGGACAAGGCGGAGGAATTTCTGGAAGAGCTGGACAGCCTGTATTCCAATTTAACTGCCCGTTGTGATATTTCACAGTGGCAGAATTTGTTGAATAACGATGTTATTTGGGATCTGGGGCATCAGGGGATATTGTTATACCGGGTGTTTGACTATTTGAATGAACATTACTTTTTGCCTGGAAATGTATGGGAACTGCTGGACAGCACCTTTGGAATTAAAGAGAGATATACTCAAGATCCCGATGGGTTTAGCGAGAAGTACCCGAAAGTATGCGAATATACTCTCAGAACTTCCCCCGTAGTGGATTTGGGATACTCTGGTCTGAGCCAAGTGGAAGGAAGCAACATCGAAGACTATTTGTACTGCCGTGAAGAGTTTTTGGTAGCGATGTTGGCAGGTGAAATGGAAGAGGCTCGCAAGATGCTGCTGGAGGCACTGCGATTTTATGACCGCGATGTGGAGCTCCTTCATCTGCAGACCAAGTTTTATTTCCAGACCGGGGAATGGGAGCAGGCCTTGTCCGCCTGCAACTACTGGATTAGCCAATCTGAAGACGATGACGAGGCGCAGACCTTGCGCGCTTCTATACTGCTCAACATGGGGCGATTGCATGAAGCGCAGGAGGAGCTTGAACGTCTGAGATCAGCAAGACCTGATGATGCGTTAGTTCTGTCATTGTTGGGGAAATGCTATCTGCAGCTTGACCGTATGGAGGCTGCACATGAGGTGTACGACCAGTTGCGGCGGGTGAATCCGCAAGATATTGAAGCGGTTGTTGGTTTGGCAAAAATCGATGCATCCCGAAGAAAATTGCCGCGGTTTAGTAAGGGACGCCGCAAGCAAATACGACAGTTGAAACAAGAATGGGGCAGGCTTTCGCCAGGGGGATCAATCAAGAGGTTTTTTGGTTTTTTCCTCCTGGATGCAAAGTTTACTTTCCTACTCGTCTTGCTGCATATTGCTCTCGTGGTTATTTGGCAATCCTATATGGACATTTCTTTATGGAATCTGATTAAGCAGCGGATTACGCCGCCTGAGATAACCACGGTAACGTCGAAAGAAGATCTGAAGAATGTTCCCGTGGGCAGTGTGGTTCACCTGAAGCTGACGAATGCAGCATATACCGGTTTATTGGAACTTGAATTGAAAGATGACGATGGGAATGAAAACATTTCTTACATGCTGCAAAACGAAGCAGAGGAAAGAGGAGTCATGGACAAATTAACAGGGTATGTCAGCACAGGGAAAGCAGGAGATATCAGTGTTGTTGCTCTGACCGACTATGATGATATCATGCATATCTATGAAAACTATGAGATTGAGCTCGAGGGGATTGTTCAGGATCTTTCCAGTCCGGCCGTACAGACACTGCTTGATTATCGGAAGGGCTCAAAATGGTGGGGGAATTTCTCTGTTGACCTTTATGTGAATGCCAGGGATGGCTTATATGGAAGATACGATGATTTTCCGTGGGTAATCAGAAAGATATTTACAAAATTTTTGGTTTTGTTATTGGTCTTGTATGTACGCCTTCTCTGGAAACTTTATCGGAGCAGATATTATTTGATGTATAAATAAATGAATGAACGGGGGAGGTTCCGTGTTTACTGCTCGCAGCAAACAAAAGGATAGATGGAAGTATAACGTGTATGCAATGCTAACCTTATTTCCTTCCGGAAGCAGTGCGGATTATTTTATCTACAATCCTGAAAATATAGGCTCAGGCAAACGCTATATGAAGAAAGCGCTGGCCAACCAGGGAGTGGAAAACGCGGAGCAATTGAGAATGAGATTGGAGTGGCAGATTTCAAAAGGGATACGCAGTGTTTTTGCACAAATGTATCAGGAACTGTGTCTGTTGTCCGCAGACCAACGTGCCCGGAGAATTGAAGCCGAGGAAGACCCTAATGTTCGGCAAGAACTGAGCGTTGTTAATTATTACTTGCAGCGTATGCCGCCTGACGGAGTGGGAGCGTACGACTACTCCTCTATTGTATTTTGTTGCCTGGCTGGCGAGAAATTAGGCTGGCTAACCGCTGAAGAAGCACAGATGTACGCAAAGCAGGGCGTAAGCTTGACCCGGGAGCATTTCTCGAACTGGCATGATTACTGCTTCAGTTTTGCGGTAGGGCTGCAATTCATTAATGCCGGTCCGGAAAACTCCGATTACGTCAAGGATGGTGCGGAGCGCATAAGAAGATTGCTTAATTTCAGGAAAAGCCCGTTAAACAACAAGTTGTTTGAAGCATGATCCAGAACCGTCCGGAAACGGACGGTTCTATTTTTGGTACACCCAGCATGGGCGTCATCTCCAGGGTGAAAGTCCCGGACGGGGGCTGGCGAGCGCCTCCCGTTAGCTGAATCCTGCTGGACGATCCGGACAAGGAACCTTACGAAACGTGGATTGCGCTTCGTCCGGTACGCGGAATTGTCGGGGATAGGGCTCGCCTGCCCCATGGCGGAGGCGCAATTCGTCTATTCGGCCGCGGCTGCGGGCTTCCCCGCTTCGATCAGCACTTTGCTTCCCAGCATCGCGATGCCGATCATCCCCATGACGATTAGATACAGCCAGAAGACGGGGATGACGCCAAGCGCGAAGGTACAGATTCCGATCGTCAGATTGGACAGCACCATCGTATGAATTTTGTTCTTGAACCCGCCCCAGAACGCTATCAGTATGCCTCCTGCCATCATCCCGACGGAAAAAGTCATCTCAATGGCTGTCAAACGCCAATATTCGTCGCCGAAGCTGCGGGCCACCTGCAAGGGAGGGAGAAAAGCGACGGGCGCGGCGAAGATCATGAACAAGGCGGTGAACATGAAAAAGGTTTTCACATACGTAATGGAATGCGCCGCGTCCAGCATCTGCCGCGGCGTCCCTTCGAAGATGACCTGCCCTCCCCGGCTGCCGCCTTCCGGACCGAGATCGATGATCCAATCACCTTTCCCGTACAGCAGCAGCTCCCGTTCTTGATCCGAATAATCGGCCAGCTTTTTGTCGTTATCGAACAACCCTGATAACGTGTACGTCTTCAAATACCAGGAGCCGACGGAAAAGACGGGAAACAGGATCGCTCCTTCGTTCAACGACTTGGAAGGATCGATGATTTTGCTGACATCCAGCTCGATTTTTTTTGCCGATGTCTTGGCATTCGGGACACATGCCCGCCGGATCGTTAAAGGAAAAGACGTGCGAATATCCGACGAACGGCGTGCCTACGCGCGAGTAAAGCAGGCGCAGCAGGGCATAAATGTCGGTGATCGTGCCGACGGTGGAACGGGCGTTGCCCCCAAGCCGCTTCTGGTCGATCACCATGGCAGGCGAAATGTTTTCGATCGAATCCGCTTCAGGCTGCTCGTGCTTGGGCATCCGGTTGGGATGAAGGCGGTAAGCGTTTCGCTGAGCAGCCGCTGGGCTTCGGCGCCGATCGTGTCGAACACGATCGACGATTTGCCCGACCCCGAAACTCCGGTGAACACCGTGATTTTACGTTTCGGAATGCGCAGCGTTACATTTTTTAGATTGTTTTCCCGGGCTCCCCGGATCACAATGTATTCCTGCGGCATCATGGCATCTCGCTCCCTTAAGTGATGATCATGCCTATAGTATAAATCAGCGACCCTGACAGCTTGGCTGTCAGTATTTTTTTTTCATCAAAAAAAGTAAACTTCGGACAAAAATCGTGAAAATCTTGAAGGATTTTACTAATATGTGTCGAATAGTTCTAAAGCACCATCATTTTTGTCGGAAAGGAGAAGGGTGGACGGGACACATCGCTATGCCGGCAGATTTATAGGCTTAAAGCCGGGGATTTGCCGGGAAACGGCCGCGATTGCAGAATCGTTCGGCTTAAGGAAACCATACTTTAGACAAGAGAAGGGGTTATTTCGTTGAAGAAGCTAACTGTCATTGTGCTGTTGTTGATGCTTGTGATGGGCTGTTCTGCGGGAGGCGAGGCGCCGGAAGCGGCGGTTGAGAAGGCGCTCAAAGCGGTGAAATCGCTTGACGAGGAAACGATGAACCAATATTTTTCTCAATGGGATGGATTCGTTGGCAGCAATGCCGAAGCGCCCGCGCTGAAGGATGTCGAGGCCTTAAAGCAGATCTTCGGCAGCATCGAATATAAGATTGTTTCCGCTTCGACCGATGGCGACAAGGCAGTCGTCACCACGGAGATTACGGCGCTGGATCTGAAGCCGATTTTCGGCGAATTCCTGCAGCAGTCCATCGCTCTATCGATGTCTCAGGCATTCGCCAAGGACAATCCAATGAGCGATGAGGAGCTTGAGAAGCAAATCAATCAAATGTTAATCGATCTGCTGAAGAAGGAAGACAACGCGAAGGTCACGTCCACGGTCGAGCTTTCGCTGGCCAAGCACGAGAACAGCTGGAAGATTCAGCCGAATGAAGCATTTGGCAATGCGGTATTTGGCGGCCTGAAGGAAATGACGGATGCGTTTAGCGGCATCTCAGGCGAGAATGCGCCGCAAGCGAAGTAATCCAGGTCTGCTCGATACGCATCCGATAAACGAAAAGCACCCAGGCGGGTGCTTTTTGTGTTGATAAGGCTGAGCGGCCGTCAGCCGCGGCTCTTCGTCGTCTCATCCGGCAGCATCTCCGCCACGCCAAGCGGGTCGAAGTATACGGTGTACCGGTCGTTCACGACGACGCACAGCCCGTACTTGTCCCGATAGCGGTCGATGGCCGCCTGCAGGAACGATTCGGTCACGCCCAAATATTCGGCGACCTCGTGCCGGCCTTTGGCATGCGCCTGGTACGCCTCGACGATGCACTCGAGCGGAATGAGCCGGTTGTAGGCCCACTGCCTGGCGCGCAGCTCCTGTCTCCGGTTGTTCGTCTTGGTCTGGTCGAGGATGTCGCCGGCCGAAGTATGGTAATGGCCGAGCTCTTCCGCGAGGATGCATGTCTTCTCTGCCGAGGTGGAGATCGCCTTGTTGATCCAGATCGTATCGTCGCTGTACAGTCCCTTGATCCTCGGAACCATTCGAACCTCATATGTGCTGACCCCGCAGCGGGAAGCGTCCCTCAGCAGATTCTCATATAACATACCGTCACCTCTGTTGTCTCTTGGAACGGATAAACTCCTTGAACCGCCTGATCTCTTCCAACTCTTCTTCGGTCCAGTCCTCGCCGTCGTGATGCGCCGCGATCGTCTCGGGCTCGCGGGAGATCTCCGCAGCGCCTTCGTCGGACCTGAACCTGCCCGCTGCAGCTGCTGCATTGCCGTATGCGCCGGCCACCTGCCTTGCCAGCGCCGAAGCGAGCTCCTCCGGGCTTAAGCGCAGCGCTGCCGCCAGCTGCGAGACGATGCCGCCCGGCCCGTCGTCCGCGGAGCCAGGCGTGATGGCGTCCAATCGCTGCAAGTCGGACAGCGGTATCGCTGTCTGTTCGGACAGCTGCTCGATCGTCAGACCGAGCTCCTCCAGACGCTGCTGAACGATAGCTTCGAACGATTTGCCCAGAAGATAGTCGAGCGGCTTATGGAAATAGTCGGCGATCGCCTCCAGCGCCCCGACCTGGGGGTCCTTCGTTCGCCCGTTAATGATCTGGGTGAGCGTCGTATAAGGAATGCCGGTGTCCTTGGACAGCTTGTACCGGCTGACGCCGCTGGCCTTCATTAACGTCTCGATTTGCCTGGAGATACTCATCGAATACCCTCCATGTGTCTTTATAGCGTTATATTAACTCAATAGCGTTAGCTTCGTCAAGAAATATACAGAATGGTTGAGAGAAAATGGGATTATATAACTAATTCTAGATATAAATTCGGTTGAATATAACTCTATTGAGTGATATTCTTTCTTCCAAGACACTAAACTGCGAATGGAGAGGTTGCCATGGCAACGATCAAGCTGAGGAAAGGCACATTCAAGCACATCGAATCCGAACTGTACGAGTATGCGGATACGAAGAAAGAAATCGAGCTGCTGCGAAATGAAATGTTGTATGGCGGCAAATATGCAGATGAGGACGCCGCGGACGGCAGCGGCCATCTTCCCGGCCCTGCTCCTGCCCGAACCGCTGTCCTGCTGGCCGGCCACAAGCGGCTGGAGCATCTGGAAAGCCTGATTCAGGCCATTGACAGCGTCGTCGAGCGGCTGTCCCCCGAACGGCAGCAGCTGATTCGGCTGAAGTATTGGACAAGGTCGCAGCCGCTTGCCTGGGACGGCATTGCGCAGCGGCTCAATGTCAGCACCCGGACCGCTCTCCGCTGGAGAGACGAGATCATCTACGCGATTGCCGACAAGCTCGGATGGACGTAAGGTTGACACTTTCTTGTTACTTTTGGCGCCATTTTCCGTGTTATATTGATATCGTCAAAGAAATGGATCACAGAGGAAGTCGTCCGAACAGCGGGCGGCTTTTTTCGTTGCGCCGTGCGGGCGAAGCGGTGATCAGCGCTGGCGTGTCCCGTTCATGAAGCGGACAAGGCATGCGCGGCGCCGCTGTTTTGCAGGGCTGGGGTGTGATCCTGACTTTGATTTGTTAAATGCAAACTTCGGGTCGGAGGTGATGCCGGCAATCAGCTTGTAAAGCCAGACTACGGCCAGGAGAGCATGGATGGCTCCATGCGGTCCGGGGGCAGGCCGCAGGCGGCGCGGTCCGCGCGTTCTATCGGGCCGATGACGATTCGCGAGGAAAGGGTGATGACAGCTGGGGATGACAGTCAGCGATGTCCGCAGCGGAGTGATGGACAAGCTGCGCACGCTGTTTCCGGATGTGCCGGTGACAGGCGGAGACATCGCGCAGGACGGAGAGCAGGCCGCGATTTCCGTCAAGCTGGTGTCGACGGCGCAGCGGCAGCTGATGGGGCGAAGGTACCGCCGCACTTATTCGTTTGCGATTCGGTACTTTGATCCGCTCATGACCGACGAGCTGCTGCACGATGCTGCGGAGCGGCTGTACAGCGGGCTGGAACGCATTGCTGTTCCCGGAGCAGGATTCGTTCGGGGGACGGGGATGAGGCATGAGATTGCCGCAAGCGCGCTGCATTTTTTTATCGATATTCACTGCCACATCTTCCGCACGCCGGAGAGCGAGGCAACGAAGATGCGGACACTGAAGCAAAGGGGACATTTCACCAATGGCTAAAAAAGAAACGAAGCCCGAAGGGCATACGAAGGAGCAGCTCATCCATTCGCACAAATACGCTGCGTATCGGGATGTTCTGAATGCGCTGCTGGATGCAGGCGCAACGTATACGGCCGCACAGGTCGACAAAATGCTGGAAGCTTTTTTGAACAAGGAGGCGCATTAAACAGTGGCAGGCGGAACATTTACAACTCAAAATAAAGTACGTCCAGGCGTGTACATCAACTTTGAAAGCGAAGGGCAGTCGCTTGGCGCGCAGGGCGAACGAGGCACTGCGGCGATCGCCCTCTCGCTGCCGTGGGGACTTCCCAAGACGATGCAGGCGATTCAGGCCGGCGACGACGTGTTCGGGAAGTTCGGATACGATATCACGGCCCCGCAGCTGCTGCTTGTCAAGGAAGCGCTGAAGCGGGCCAAAACGCTGCTCGTGTACCGGCTGAACAGCGGAACGAAAGCGGCGGCGACCGTCGGGGCGCTGACGGCAACGGCCAAATACGGCGGCGTGCGCGGGAACGACCTGAAGATCGTCATCGCCGCGAATGTCGACGACGAAGCGAAGTTTGATGTCACGACGCTGCTCGGCGGCGCCCAGGTCGACCGGCAGACGGTCGCTGACATCTCCGAGCTGAGCGCGAGCGACTGGATTGAATGGTCCGGTTCGGGTCAGCTTGAGGCAACGGCCGGCGCGGCCTTGACCGGCGGAGCCGACGGCACGGCGACCAACCAGGATCACCTCGATTTCCTGGCGGCGCTGGAGCTTCACGAATTCCACACCGTCGCTTACGCCGGCACCGACGCCACGCTGAAGGGCGTGTACGCGGCTTTTGCCAGACGGCTGCGCGACGACGAAGGCCGGAAAATTCAGGCGGTCGTCGAGAATTATCCGGAGGCTGATTACGAGGGCGTCATCTCTGTCAAGAACGGCGTCATGCTCGCTGACGGGACGGTGCTGTCGGCGGCGCAGGCGACGGCCTGGACGGCAGCGGCGACCGCAGCCGCAGCGGTCAACGAATCGCTGACCTATGCGGCTTACGACGATGCGGTCGACGTCAACCCGCGCTATTCGAATGCGCAGATCACGGCGGCGCTGGCGAACGGGGAATTTCTGTTTACGCTGAACAAAGGCCGGGCGATCGTGGAGCAGGATATCAACACGTTCAAGAGCTTCACGCCGGCCAAGGGCAAGCATTTCCGCAAAAACCGCGCGCTGCGGGCGCTGGACGGTCTTGCCAACGACTGGAAGGCGACCTTCGAGGCGTACTACATCGGCAAGGTCGACAACAACGCCGACGGCCGCAGCCTGTTCCGCAAGGAATGCGTGAAGCTGGCCGAGACGTATCAGGCGATCAATGCGATTCAGAACTTCGACGGGCAGAACGATCTGCGGGTGAACCAGGGCGAAGAAGCCGACACCGTATTCGTGGACGGCTGGATTCAGCCGGTCGATGCGATCGAGAAAATCTACATGAAAGTGAGAGTGCGCTAAGATGGGTTTCCTTAAAGCAGGCGACATTATTTCCGGCCAGGAGGGCCGGGCTTATGCGACTATCGACGGAATCAATTACGAGATGTTCTATATCCGCAACATTCGGGCGACCGCCGAAAAGCAAAAGAACGAGATCCGCACGCTCGGCAAGCGGGGCGTGCAGCGGAAGGTGGTCGGCTGGAGCGGCACGGGCAGTATGACGATCTACTACGTCACGTCCAAATTCCGCCAGCTGATGTACGATTACATCAAAACGGGCGTTGATACGTATTTCGATATCACGATTGTAAACGAAGATCCCGGCTCGTCGGTCGGCAAGCAGGTAGTTACGCTGATCGGCGTCAATCTGGACAGCGTCGTCATGGCCGCGCTCGATACCGAAGCGGACGAGCTTGACGAGGAATGCGATTTCACTTGGGAAGATATCGAGATCGATTCGCTCTTTAACGATCCGGTGCTTGGTTAACACGAGCATATCAAAATTTATCGAACGGAGGATTTCATCCATGAGTGACTTGAGCTTGTTTTTTGCCGGCAGCGCCCTCGCGCCGCAAACGGAGGATTTCGTCGTATCCGAACGGTTCAAAGATAAGGAGGGCAGGCCGATTCCTTGGCAGGTCAGGCCGATCTCCGAGGAGGAGAACGATGCAATCCGCACTTCCGCGACCCGCAAGGTGAAAGGGAAGAACGGCGTGCTGGTGCCGGAGACGAATTACGGCGAATATTTGGCCAAGCTCGCGGCCGCCTGCGTCGTGTTCCCCAACCTGAACGACGCCGAGCTGCAGAAGTCGTACGGCGTGCGCGGCGCGGATACGCTGATCCGCAAAATGCTGCTGTCCGGCGAATACGCCAACCTGGTGGCCAAAATCCAGGAAATCAACGGCTTCGACAAGGATATCAACGAATTGGCCGACGAAGTAAAAAACTGATCGAAGCGGGCGACGGAGAGGCGGTGTACGCCTATTACGCCCTCAACGAGTACCACCTGATGCCGTGGGAGTTCGCCGAACTGCCCCGGCGCAGGAAAGCGGCATTGATCGGGATGATCCGCGCCCGCATCGACGCGGAGAAGCAGCATAAGCGCCAGATGGCCTCGGCTCGGGGAAGCAAGCGAGGGCGGCGCGGCAAATAAAGCGCCCTTCCCGGGGCGCTTTATTTTTCAAGGAAAGGAGGGAAAAGGACTTGACGACGATCGAGACTTCGCTGCAGCAGTTCCTGGCCTTGTCCAGCATGCTGCAGACGATCACGCAAAAGACGAGGACCGTCACGGTCACGATGGAGCAAATGCAGGAAGCGGCGGAAAAAGGCGCGCAGGCCGACCGGAAGAGACTTGCGAAAAAAATCGAAATTGTCGAGAGCGAGACGAATATTTCCCAGGCCTTATTCCAGGCCATCGCCCTGCAAAAAATGTTCAACAAAACAGTGGAGCAGGGCGGCAGCGCGGCCGACAAGCTGAAGGGCAAACTGCAAAACGCGACAATCGCTGCCGCGAATAACAATCCAGACTGCAAGCCAGCCTGCAGACCGCCTTGCAAGCCGGACAACAATGCGCCCAACCGCGCAGCGAGCAATGCGGCCAACCATGCAGCAAGCAATGCGGCCAACCGAGCGGCAAGCAATGTGCCCGCCAATCCGGCGGCAGGGCAAGCGGGAAACGTCATCGCAGCAGCCGCAGCGGTTACGTCCGGCAACAATGCGGCAGGGAAAAGCGGAGGAGCGGCCGACAAGCTGCTCGGTCAAATGCAAAATGCCGCCTCTTCCGCATTCGACTTGGCCAAAAAGGCGTGGGACATGTCGATCAGCGGCGCCATGAAGCAGCAGCAGATGATCGACGCCCTCTCGGCAAGGGCCGGCAGCGGGGAAGTCGGCGGCGCCATCTTCGATCAAATCTCGGAGCAGGCTCTGAAATTCGGTCAAAATGTTGATCAGGCGCTCTCCGGCGCGATGTCCTTCATGTCGCATACGGCCGATCCGCAGCAGCTCTCTGAGCTCAGCAAGCTGTCCATGCGGTTGGCCAAGCTGAACCCGTCGCAAGGATTGACCGGCGCAGCCGACAGCATGAACGCGCTGATGTCCGGAGATGCGTCGGCGATCGCGAAAAACTTCAGCATGAACGCCGCCCAGGTGCAGCATAGCGATGCGTTCAAGGCTGCCAAAGCCGGAGACATGGACGGATTTATCAAGGGGTTGGACGAGCTGCTGAACCAGCGGAATATGACGGAGGAAGCGTTCGAAAGCATGCTCGACAATCCGGCGGCGCAGTGGCAGCGGGTGACGGAGACGTTCAAATTCCGCATGGCCCAGGCCGGACAGGGGGCTCTCGCCGCGCTTGAGCCGCTCACCAGCTTCCTGATCGAATCGTTCGAATCCGGCAGGTTCGATCCGTTCTTCAAGATGCTCAGCGCCGGATTCACCATCGTATCCAGCGTGTTGTATGGCGTCGCTCAGGCAGCGCTGTACTTCTTTGAACTCGCCGTTCAGTATTGGCCGATCATCGCCACGATCCTGCTCACGATTGCAGGAATTCTGGTTGCGCAAGTGATGACGTCCATCATCTCGACGGCTGCAGCGTTTCTAATGATGTATTGGCCGGTGCTGCTGATCGTTGCCGGGATTATGCTGCTTGTGATGGGGGCCATGCAATTGGGCGTAACGTTCGACCAGGTCATCGGTTTTGTCGTCGGATTGTTTTATTCGCTGTTTGCTTATGTTATGAACATTGTCGCTTCTTTGTGGAATATCATTTTGGCTTTTGCGGAGTTTTTGCGCAATATTTTCATCGACCCCGTATACGCCATTCAGAAGCTGGTTTATGACCTGAAGATGAACTTCTTCGAGGCTTTGTACGCTATGACCCGTTCTGTCGAAGATTTTGCCGGCGATTTTATGAAGGTGATTCTGAACTCGATCAACGGAGCGCTCGGCTTCTTCAACAAGCTGGTTGAAGCAGTCAATGATATTTTCGGCACGAATTACGAGCCGGTAAGCCTCCTTGACGAGAACAATGTGAATGCGATCAGCGACAAAATCAAAGAACACATAGAGCAGATGGAAGAACCGACCTCCAGCAAGCATACCGTCGATCTTTCTCACATGAAAATGGGTTTTCAAAACATTTCAGACGCGTTCAACACCGGCTTCGATACGGGCAAAGGAATCGTCGACAAGGCGAACAAGGCGATGAGCGGGAGCGGGTTTTCCTCGTTCAAGGATAAGCTGGCCGGCGCAGGCGCGGGCTTCCCGAACGGCATGGGCAGCCATCCCGGCATGGGAATTGCCGCCAGGAGCGCCCCGGGCGGGGGCGTTTCCCCGATGAACGATTCCGTCGAGGCGTACGAGGAGGATGTGAAGCTGATGCGCGATCTCGCCGAGATGAAGGCGGTTCAAAACTATGTGACCTTGACGCCGACCGTGCAGGTGACGACGGGGCCGATTTCCAACGAAGTCGACGTGAACGAGCTGATTCGCAAAATCGAAAGCGTCATGAACCAGGAAATCGACGCGAACGTCCAAGGCATCTACGGTGTCTAGTCCGCGATGTCTGCAAGCGTCTTATTTTGTACAGAAAGGGCGGATAGCGTATGGAGGAGGAAATCAGGCCGTATACGATGACCATGAGCTGGAACAACGGAGCGGAAGGCTGGTATTTTCCGGTGCTTCCCGAGAAAATGACCGTCAAGCGCAGCGGCGCCGGCAAAGACTACAGCATCGTCAAGACCGGCAAAATTCATACGATCGAAAAGCCCGAGCTGCTGACGATCAGCTTCGACAGCGTGTTTCCGGCGAACAAGGACCCCTATGTTATAGAGAAGTACCGGAGGAGCCCGCTCCCGCTCGATCCGCAAAAGCATGTGCGCGACATCGAGCGCTGGATGCACAGCGGCTATCCGATCCGCTTCGTCTATGCCGGCAGCAAGACCGATCAAGCGAGCGTGGTGTCCTTGCCGATGACGATCGAATCGTTCGATCGCTGGGAGGAGGGGGGCTCGCCGGGCGATATTTTTTTCTCGCTAACGCTTAAGGAATATGTGTTCTACTCGGCCAAGCGGATTGTTGCGGTGACGGAAAACGGCGAGACGGTGCTGCAGCCGGAGCCGCCCGCCCGTCCGGACGAACGGGTGCCGAATGAGACATACACCGTCAGGCCCGGCGATTACCTTTACAAGATCGCGCGGATGGAGCTCGGCGACTCGAGCCGGTGGCGCGAAATTCAGCAGCTCAACGGGATCAGCGACGCCGAATTAGACAAATTGCAGATCGGCCGCGTCCTGCGGCTGCCGCCCAAGACGAGGTGAGACGGCATGTTCGAGGCTATCATCGATAACTTAAACGGCACGCTGTGGAATATTTCCGAGCTGTGCTCCGAGATCACCTGGAAGACGAGCCGCATCGGCAAGCCGTCGGTGCTGAATGTGACGCTGCACCGGGACGGATTGTTCCAGGCCAAAGATTTTGCAGTCCATAACGGGAATGTCATTCGGATTACCGTGGACGGGCATAACCTGTTCTGGGGCAGAGTATTCGTCCAGGAGACCGGTTCGGGCGAGCCGGTCAGGCTGCAGGCGTACGATCAGCTTCGCTATTTGCATGAAACAGATACCTATGTCAAAACGAATGTTCGCGCGGACGAGGTCATTCTGGATCAATGCGCGGCCGTCGGGCTGCGCGTTGGAACGCTGGCCAACACGCAGTTCGCTATTCCGAAAATGATGGAGGACGGGCAGAAACGGCTCGATATTTGCTGCAAGGCGCTCGACAGCACCCTGGTCGCCACCGGGCGCCTCTATGTGCTGTACGACGATTTCGGATTCGTGCAGCTGCGCGACGTAAGCGACATGATGATCGATCTGATTCTCGGCGACGACAGTCTGGTATATCAGTACAAAATCAAGCGGTCCATCGACGACGACACGTTCAACCGGATCAAGCTCGTTCAGGACAACAAAGCAACCGGCAAGCGCGACGTGTATATTGCCAAGGACAGCGGCAACATCGCCTTGTGGGGACCGCTTCAATATTACCAGAAAGTCGACGACAAGCTGAATCCGGCGCAAATCAAGCGAATGCTGGAGAGCCTGCTGCAGCTCAAAAACCGGGAGAAGGTGACCTTCACCCTGGAGACGCTCGGGTTTGCGAGGATGCGGGCCGGGCTCAAGGTTCAGGTGACGATCGAGGAGCTGGGCATGAACCAGTATTACCTGGTGGAAGAATGCACGCATCGCCTGTCCGGGGAGGAGCATACGATGTCATTGGAAATGAAGGTGTACGAATGAGTCTGAACGATTCCGTAAAATTGATCGCCAGAGGGTATATCGAATCGCTGAAGCTCGCCGATGTCGTTTTCGCAACCGTTACGCGCGCACAGCCCCTTGAAGTGAACGTCGATCAGCGGTATACGCTGGAGGCGGATTTCCTGGTCGTTCCCGAGCATTTGACGGAATACAGGCTGACGATTGACGGGAGCGAGGTCGTTATTCGCCGCGGCCTCGAGACAGGCGACAAGGTGATTTTGCTGCGCCAGCAGGGCGGGCTTCATTTTGTAGTGGCGGGGAGGTTGACGACATGATCATTCCGCCGGGGGCAGTGCCGGAACAGGCTGAAGAAAGGCGGCTGCCGAGCCGGACGTACCGGCTCGATCTGGACAACAACCGGATTGCGGGCATGATCGACGGGCTGGATGCAGTTCGCCAGGCGGTATACATGGCTCTGAGCACGGAGCGGTTCGCCTATTTTATTTATTCGGCCAATTACGGGATGGAGCGTGGAACGTCCGGCGGCGCGGGTCCCGAATGGGAGCGGTGGGTCAAGGAAGCGCTGCTTGCGGACGACCGGATCACGGGCATCGAGGGCTTTCGCATGACAACATCCGGAGACGAAGTAGAGCTTCGCTTCACAGTCGTCTCCATATACGGCTCGACACAGATTGAAAGGAGGTTAAGTTCCGGTGTATGAGGATCGCACTTTCGAAAATATTTTGCGGGAGATGCTGAGCGAGGTGCCGTCGAACGTCGACAAGAGGGAAGGCAGCATCATTTATAACGCCTTGGCCCCCGCTGCCAAGCTGCTGGCGGAGGCGTATATCGAGCTGGCCCGCAACAGCCGCCTGGCTCACGCCCAGACGGCGAGCGGCGAAGCGCTGCGCCGGCGGGGAGCGGACTTCGGCGTCGAACCGAGGCCGGCGGTGAAATCTGTCCGCAAAGGGCGGTTTGCCGACGCGCAGGGAAGCCCGCTGGATGTCCCCTTGGGCGGGCGATATGCGGCGGGCGGCTTGAATTACACCGTGACCGAAAAGCTGGCGGCCGGCGAGTTCGCCCTGGAATGCGAGACGGCGGGCTCAGCCGGCGACGACCCGGTCGGCGCCTTGCTTCCGCTCGATTACGTCGCCGGCCTGGCGCGGGCGGAGCTGACGGACGTCCTGGTTCCGGGGGAGGACCTGGAGACGGACGAGGAATTTCGGGCGAGGTTTTTCGCCCAGGTGCGCACGCCGCCGACGAGCGGCAACCGCTCGGCCTACCGGAAATGGGCTTTGGAGGTGGCAGGGGTCGGCGACGCATATGTACAGCCGCGCTGGAACGGCCCCAACACGGTGAAGGTATATGTGCTCGGGCCGGACAAGCGTCCGGCCTCCGAAGCGGTCGTTCGGGCGGTGAAGGATTACATCGATCCGGATATCGGCCTGGGCGAAGGGATGGGCGAAGGAGCGGCGCCTGCCGGCGCGCTGACGACCGTTGAGGCGGCGCCGGCCATTGCGGTCGACGTGACGGCGAACGTCGTCTTGAGCGGGTCCCGGACGCTGGAGCAGGTAAGGCAAGATTTCGCAGCGGCGTTAACGGCTCATTTGGCCGAGATTGCCTACCGCGACGATCCGAACGTGAAATTCGCCCGCGTCGGCACGCTGCTGCTGGATACGCCCGGCGTGCAGGATTACGCTGCGGCCACTTTGCTGGTCAACGGCGGCCAGGCGAATATCGCTGTTCCGCCCGGGGCGGTCGCCATCCTGGGGGAGGTGACGCTCCATGAGTGAATTTGAAATCCCGTCGCCATCGGGGAGAGCCATGCTTGGCGAACTGCCGGACTTCCTCTGGCCCGTGCTGGAAATGCGGGTCATTATGCAGACGGAAGGGAAGCGCTTTGACCGATTGCAAGGCGAGCTCGCGGACCAGTTCGAACAGCGCTTCGCGGATACGGCGACATGGGACCTGCCGCAGTGGGAGGAAGAGCTCGGCATCGTTCCTCCCGCCGGGCAGCCGCTCCCGCAGCGCCGCGCGGTCGTCCGCTCCAAAATGCGCGGCTTCGGCAAATTCACCGGCCGCCTGCTGAAAAGCGTGGCCGACGCCTACGATAACGGAACGATCCACGTATCCTTCGATCCGCCGTCAAGCACGTTTACGATCCGTTTCGTCAGCACGCTGGGTTTGCCGCCGAACATTGCGGATTTGAAGAAAGCGGTGGAGGATATTATGCCGGCGCATTTGCTTGTACAGTACATGTACCGATACCTTACGATCGCCGAGATCGAGGCAATGACGATTGCGGCGATCGAAGCAACGAGTCTAGATCGATTTGCAGGAGGCGGTGCCTAATGACTAACCCGAAAACAAAACATTTGGAATTGAACCTGATCGACCGAACCTCGCCGACCACGACCTACTTGAATTTGCAGACGAACCTGGACGACAACTGGGAAAAAATCGACCAGGCGCTCGGCAGCGAGACGGTGGATGCGGAGCCTGTCGCCGTTACCTTGAAGCAAGGCTTGCAGGTGGTCAGCAACGAAGCGAACCGCCAGGTTCCGCTGCAGCTGAAGTCGCTGAAGGGGCGGACGCTGGTGAATTTGCTGGGGAGGGATGGGAATTGCGAAAACCTGTCGGTATGGAATGTGTATCAATCGACAAAGTCATTAGATAGTTCTAACTTTTCTGTTGGAAGAAACAGTATAAAAGTAACCATTTCACCCGGATTCACAAAAGGTAATATCAATAAAGACACCTATTCACAAAATAGTTTAACTATTGCACCAAACAAAAAATATGTATTAATTGCTGATCTGAAGAACGGTAATGCTTCTTATTTGCGTGTATACGTCAGACTCCCAAACAATACAGTATTTGATTACAGTAATTATACAGATACTACAAAATTTAATAATGTGTTCATAAAATTTGATTCCGGCACATTTAATTCTGTGGACATCGGATTCGAGGTTTATGGTTCAGAAGGACAATACGGCTATTTTGATGGCATTCGTCTATACGAGATATCTCAAGCAGAATACAATGCGCTCGACAGTATGACCGCCGACCAAGTCGCAGCCAAGTACCCTTATGTTGACGATATGAAGTCCATCGTCAATCCTTATGTGATTCGGTATGGGAAGAACCTCGCTGCACCATTTACGGAATGGTATGGATATATCGGTGGAAATACGCGCTATTCTTATCCAATTGGTAAGTATAAATTTAAAATGGAGCCGCGTCAGTACGATCCTTTTATTGTAAATTATCGTTTTACTGTGCCCATCGTGCCAGGCGAATCTTATACTTACAGTTGCGCTCATAACGGCAAAATCGGTATTAACCTTTTTGACGCAGATATGGTACGTATAACAAACCATGGTCTATCAAATGTTGATGAGTGGTTAGCCGATGAATCAATAACGTTCACCGCGCCTTTAAATGCACGATATGCCAACATTCTGATTGGTAATAATGGCTTCGAAGCTGTAGGTTGCGAATTTTCAAACCCTGTGTTTAACATCGGCTCCGAACCTTTACCCTTCGTCCCCCGCGAAGACAATATGCAAGTGGCCGTAACAAGCCTTGCTAGTAGCGTGGATGGAAGCGTGTATGACGAACTGTACCAAAAGGATGGAAGGCTTTATAAGTTCAGTTGGTTCAAGACGATTGATTTGGATGGGGGGCTGAACTGGGAATGGAGTTCCGATTTTACGGGATATAAACGGGTAAGAATTCCTAGTTTCGTAACGTCATTAGGTGCTGATGGCAGGAGCTATCAGCAGGTTATAAGATATGACGGAAAACCGTTGATGCTAAACGGTAGTGTAAATGGGTCTGATGAATTCTTTCTCTCTTACGTTGACCCGCACTTTTATGTAACCATTCCCGACTCACATTCTGGTTGGGGAGAGTCGTATACCCCGTCTGATGATGAGATAAAAGCATACTTTAACGGATGGCGCATGACTACACAGGGCCACGGAAGCACAGCTCCTTACACAAGAACAGACGGATTGTTTAAGCAATGGTATAAATGGAACGACCCTTATAACTATGTCCTTGATAGGGTTCCCACAACATCTTGGAGCGATTGGATTCCTTACAAACTCCAATACCAGCTCGCGACCCCTACCCTCGAAGAAATAACGAGCGAAGGGCAGATATCGCTTTACGAAGGTCTGAATCAGGTTGAAGTAGGCGTAGGGATGATTGTCCGAGAAAAGGCGACCCCGCATCATGCATCTGACTTTCACCGCCGCTACTACATTAACGGGTACTTTGGGCCTAATCAGGCAACCTACAACTATTTGAAATATCGAAACAAGCAAATATTGCGTGTATTCGAAGATGATAAAGAAGCCTTTTGGGTAATCAGTAATAATTCGGATGCACATTTTGCTGTTGTGGGAATAAAAAACGCCTTCATAACGGAATCGTTATTTAACAAAGCTGCGGCTTATTCAGTTACTTATCTGCCGCTTGATAGTCACCTAATTACGGCTCCAATCATAGCCATAGACTGCCAGTACCCAAGCAACACCAAAAGCATCGTTGACACCCTTGTATCTGGTCAAGTTGATGTCGTGCGACGTGTCGGAGCTTTAGAGATGCAGAAGGCTGGGAAGGATCAGCCGCAGTGGATTAAAGCTACTTTGTTAAACGGATGGGTGAACTTTGGTGGACCGGGACCTGATTATGAACTTGAATATATGAAGGATGAACTAGGTTTCGTGCATATCCGAGGTGTCATTAAATCAGGGGAAACAACCACTAATACGGATATATGTTATTTGCCCAAAGGCTATCGCCCAAGTCGATATTTCCCATTTCCTGTGATTAGTAACAATGGCTCGTCAGAAGTTCTGGGTAGAATTGGAATATATGGTAATGGAGCCATTAAAATTAGTACTAGCGGATTTGGGAATATATGGCTGAATCTCAACTCTATTCCCCCATTCCTAGCCGAACAATAAGGAGGTGTCCACCATGAAAGAAATCCTCATTATCGACTTGCAAGGCTATTTGATCGACGTCGACCTTGGCCCCGATCACGAAACAGGCGTAACCGAAATATACGAGACCATCGAAGCGGACTCAGCCACCGAAACGGGGCCCGCTGTGTTCGAGCAGCGCCTGGTCGGCTACCGTGTGGCGATTCCCGTGCCGCCGGGATTGTACAAGCCGCGGTTCGACCTGGCCGCCTGGGAGGCATCCCAGGCGCAGCAGGGGCCGCCTGAGCCGGTCACTGACGGTGAAGGAAACACGGCCATACCGCAGTTGCAACAGCCTGAGATCGCATACTGGGTCGAAGGACTAGCTCCGGAAGAAATCGAAGCGATACGAACCCGGCCGGCTGAGCCGGGCCCGATGGAGCGGCTGAGGGCCGAGAACGAAGCGCTCAAAAACCGGCTGCAGCAAGCCGAAGCAATCTCTGCGGAGACTAGCGCGGATTTGCAGGCATTCATGGATCATTATTTCTCGAATGGAGGCTTTTAAACGATATGGCAGAGGCGATTTTGGCTTTTCGCGTATCTACGTATGCCCGGAATATTTATATGACGGGAACCGAGCGCCTGACCGCGCGCGAGCACTATGGCGGCATTCCGGAGAATTACCGAATCCCAGTCTTACAATTTGCCGCGAAAAATTACTACATCGACTGGCTAGATCACGCGCTGGACAAAGGATGGATTACTCCGCAGGAGTATCAAGAAACGATAGCGATGAAGACGGCGGAAGATCCGCAATACCGTAATACCGCTTCATAACCGGTCCCGAGACAACGGGGCTATTTTTCATTTTCCCGAAAATGGGAGGGAGAGGAGGAATGTAATCGTGGAACAACGTTGGGATTTGTTCATTAAATGGGGGATAGCCGGGTCGACAAGCGCGGCCACCTACTTGTTTGGGGGGTGGTCGGCCATTTTAAATGCGCTGCTTATTTTCGTCGTCATTGACTATTTTACCGGCATGGCGGCGGCGGGAGCGGCCGGCGAATTGCGAAGCACCAAGGGGCTGATCGGCATTGCCCGCAAGGCGTTCATTTTTGCGATGGTGGCGGCAGGGCACCTGGTCGATCGCGTGCTGGGTGACGCGCACCTGTTTCGGGATGCGATCGCGTATTTTTACATCGCCAATGAGCTATTGTCCATCATCGAAAATGGCGGCAAGCTCGGCGCGCCGATCCCGCCGATCGTGAAGCAAGCCATCGAAGCGCTAAAAGGGAAGGGAGAAAACCGATGAAGATTATGATCGACGCTGGTCACGGCGGCAAAGACCCCGGTGCGGTCGGAAGCGGGCTGCAGGAAAAAAACTTGACCCTCAAGCTGGCCCTAAGCATAGGCCGTCTGCTGCAAAATCACGGCGTTGACGTGCGGTATACCCGAACAGACGATACGTTCGTCAGTCTGTCGGATCGGGCGAGAGCAGCCAATGCGGCGAAAGTGGATTATTTTTTGAGCATCCATATCAATGCAGGAGGCGGCACGGGCCTCGAATCGTTCATCTATACCGGTCAATCCGGCAAGACGGAAGAGATCCGCAGCGCAATACACCAATGCGTTGCTGCCGCGTTCAAAGAAGCCGGTCTGCCGGACCGCGGCCGCAAGCAGGCCAATCTGGCGGTGCTGCGCGAAACGTCGATGCCGGCGGCGCTGCTCGAATACGGCTTCATCGACGCTCCCAAGGATGCCGGCCTGCTCGGCACGGATGCGTTCATCGAGCGCATCTCCGCTGCCACAGTACAGGGCATAGCGAACGTCTTCGGCCTTTCCATACCTGCCGCCGCAGACCAGGTAACTGAATGGGCGCGCCAGGCCAGGGACTGGGCCGTATCGTCGGGAATAACGGACGGAATGCGGCCCAAGGACGCTGTCACCCGCGAAGAAGTATGGACGATGCTGTATAGGGCATTGAAGCGATAAGTCTCTCGGCGGCATCCTAATATTTCCATGTCCGGCGCGGAATACCACTAACCCCCGAATCGAACACTGAGAATAGGAAAAAATGAAATCCGAATGAGGGGGATAGCATCGTATGACGGTTTGCAGTAAATCCGCCAAGGGGCTGCTGGCTGCTGCCATGCTTGCATCGCTACTTGCCGGCTGCGGCCCTTCGTTATCCAAAGAGCAGCGGCAGCAGGGAAGGCCGCTATGGCCAAGCACACAGGGCCTTGGGATGAACAGGGAAAAGAACGAGCAGATCTATGGCCCGGGTCATCGGCTGGGCGAGACGTCAGGGGGCGTGAGGCCGCTGGCCGAAACTTCGGAAGCGGCTGCTATCGGGACAGAAACATGGGACGGCAAGCAGTATGTGGCGGCCAGCGATCTGGCGATAGCTGCGGCTTATTTGTCGGACTGGGACCCGCAGCAGCGAAAATTCCGGATAGGTCAGCACGACGCTTACTATGAGTTGACCGCCGACCAAACCTCTGCCGTGAAGGGCGGGGAAACCGTCATGTTGGACTCCGCTCCGGTCATTCGTTCTAATCAGCTCTACCTTCCGGTTTCCGTCGTAGCAACGCTGTTCGGCGAGGAGCTGCGCACCGAAGAGCAGGACGGCTCGCTGCTGCTGTACCCGATCAGCGGGGCTGTCTCGGACCCGGTCAACGGTCCGGACGAGCCGAATACCGGCTCGCCGCTCGATTTTGAGGATGATCCGGCCGACCCGTTTAAGGGCGCAGCGGGGGAAGGGAACGGGGTGAAGGCTCGTTCGAGCGGCCAAGCTGCGGCGTTCCAGCTCAGGAATATCGATATGGACCAATTGATCGAACAAGCGAAGCGGTATATGGGCGTCAAATATTTGTTCGGAGCCAGCCCTTACCCGGAATCGGGCCGATTTGACTGCTCCTCGTTTACCGATTATATTTTCTCCAAATACGGCGTGGCGCTGCCGCGAACTGCCCGCGCCCAAGCGGCTCTTGGCACGGAAGTCAGCCGGAAACAGCTGCGCAAGGGCGATTTGCTGTTCTTTTATGTGCCGGGACGGTTTCGCTCTGACCAAGTGGTCGGCCACGTCGGCATATATATCGGAAATCAGCAGATGATTCACGCTTCGCCCACGCCCAAGGACGGCGTCCAGATTACGAGCATCAACAAGCCGTATTGGAAAAAAACGTTCATCGCAGCGAAGCGCGTCGCCTATTGATGATGATCCCGGGCACAAGTCCCGTCAGCTGCATTAGCCCCGGCCAAGTCCGGGGCTTTTTAAACATGTGAGAGTTTATCATTCAGCAAAATAAACGTCTATGACGAGGGAAGTTGTTGTATTTTATACAAAATATTGGGTTAAATTGGTCATCCCGGAAGCGATTCCAGGCTCGAAACCTATTCTTTCCGCCGTTACTCGCTGGAAAATTACATGCCGACATATCGGCTGTACAAGCTTTTGGCGGTGACCGGGTCGTCCGTTCCCTGCACGATCATCCGGCCGTCGGGGAACAGAACGAGCGTCTGGCCGCTGCCGAGATGGAGCTTCAGCAGGAACGGATTGCGCTCGATGCGGCCGAGCGACCTCCAGCGTTCGGCCCATTCGTCCAGCGCCAGCCGTGACGGCTGTACCGGCTGGATTTGCACGGAATTGCGGCCGCACAGCGACTGGATCGTGTCGCCGTCCGCCATCGCCGTCAAATAGTCGAACTGCCGGCGGCCGCAGCAAGGACAGTCCGGCTTGCGGGCTTCGCTCACATCGACTGCGGCATGCTGGTTGTACCATAAATCCCAGTGCTGCATTTTGCGGTTGAGGCGGTCGCGGTCACCGACGAGCAGCTTGAGCGCTTCCGCGGCCTGATGGGAGGCGACGGTATGGATGATCGGGCCGATGACGCCGGCCGTGTCGCACGTCTCCGTCGTTCCTTGGGCGGGCGGCTGGTCGAAGATGCAGCGCAGACAGGGCGTTTCGCCCGGAACGACAGTCAGGGAGACGCCGCGCGAGCTGACCGCGCCGCCATATATCCACGGGATGCCGAGCTTCACACTGACGTCGTTGACCAGGAAGCGGACGGCGAAGTTGTCGCTGCCGTCGAGAATAAGATCGACGCCGGACAGCAGCTGCTCGCTGTTGCCGGCATTCAGATCGGCGACGACCGGCTCGATCTGAACGCCTGCATTGGCAGCCTTCAGCCGGGCGGCCGCGGCTTCGGCCTTCGGCGAGGAAGCGGCGGCATCCGCTTCGTCATACAGCATTTGCCGCTGCAAATTGCTCATCTCGACAAAGTCGCGGTCGATGAGCCGCACGAAGCCGACGCCGGCCCGCACCATATGGTTGGCAAGCACAGTGCCGAGCGCGCCCATGCCGACGATCGCGACCCGGGAGCGCAGCAGCCGGGCTTGTCCGGCTTCCCCGATCGGGGCGAACAGCGTTTGCCGGGAATAACGCTCCCGCTCGCTGTCCGTCATCGCCCCGGCCGGCTCGGGAAGGGCTTGTTCGGTGAGCTTCTCGCGCTTCTCGTTCATGTCGCATCTCCTTCTTGCAGAGGAGAGACGGGGTTCCAGGGGCCGGTCTGATGCCCCTTCCATTCCGAGCCGTCTTCCCATACTTCCTTCTTCCAGATCGGCACGATCTGCTTCAGCCGATCGATCGCATAGCGGCTGGCTTCATAAGCGGCGTCCCGGTGCGGGGCCGAGACGGCGATGACGACGCTTGCTTCGCCGATACCTACCGTGCCGAGCCGATGCGTAAGAGCGCACAGCGCCCCGTTCCAGCACTCGCGGATCTCGTCGATGATCTGGTTCATCGTGCGCAGCGCCATCGGCTCGTACGCCTCGTATTCCAACAGCGTCGTCCGCTGGCCGTGTGTATATTCGCGCGTCGTTCCGATGAACACGATCGCGGCTCCGTGATTCGGATGCGAAACCTTCGCGGCTACCTCATTGGCGTCAATCGGCTCGCGGGTAATGCTTGCCAGCTCTGGCTCGCCTCCGGAGACCGGGGGAATGACGGCGACTTCATCCGTTTCGCGAATTGGCGTCGTTTCCTCCGCATAAGCTTGGTTTACGGCGATGAAAGCGGATCTTAGCCCGTCTTCGGCCGCGGGAAATTGATCGATCAGGACGTCCTTGAGACGTCCGGCTGTCCAAGGCCCGTCGTCCAGCTCAAGCTCGATCTCCGAGCCGCCGAGCCGTTCGGCCAGGCCTGCAAACAAGAGCAGCCGCAGCTTCATCGTTCTCCTCACTCCTCTATCCCTTGAAAATTTGGCCATACCGCCAACAAAATGTTCAACACCAGAAGTCACGGCCGATGCCGAATAAATTGCTGGTCATTGGCACCATGAACTACCCAGGCCGTAATCATTTTCGGCAGTTGTTCCCCTGCGCCGCCCCTTCCGGGACTGTTCCTTCCAGTGCTGTTCCTTCATGAGCTGTCCCTTCCTGCGCTCCCGTCGAAGCTTCCGAACCTGTAACGCTGGTGACAAACGCTATTTTGCTGAATCGAGCACTTTTTAAAAATGTAACGAAACTGAGAAACGCTATTTGGTCAGAAACGCTGAATCGGCAGCCCAAAATGCCAAATAAGACTGCTCACTTGCGTTACAATTTCAAACCGGTCGTTTCGAGGAAAATAAGCTCTGTGGCTAGCGTTAGCTTAAGGTTCGGCCGACCAAACAGCCCCCTGGGCTAGCGAGCATGAAGAGAAACTTCTATACGAAGCCCCTTCACCAGATGAGCAGCTGCGCTTGAGCGGTAGCGTTGCCTGGGGCAGAAAGTGTCAGCGTGCGAACTCCACATGAATGTACGAGCTCCACATCAGTATGCGAACTCCACATGAGTGTACGAGCTCTACATCAGTATGCGAACTCCACATGAATGTACGAACTCCACATCAGTATGCGAACTCCACATGAGTGTACGAGCTCCACGTCAGCGTTCGAACTCCACGTTAGCACGGCCCCTCCCCGGGCACATGAGACGATAAATCCTGCAGAAAATACAACATTTTCCGCCCCTTTCGCGCCACAGGAAGGGGAATGTTGCATTTTATGCAACAATTTGGGGGACGACGGGCTTCAGCCCCGGGAACATCGCCCGAAATGTTGCACAAAGTGCAACACTGAGCCGCAAATAGGGGGAATCCCCCCGTTTTTGTTGTACAAAATACAACATTTGCGGACTCTCTTGAAAATTCGGCGGCATCCACGATACCAAATTTTCAACACCGCAGGTGACGTCCGATGACGAGGGAAGGAAAGGATCGTCAAAGACGTCTATTTGAAGCAATGACGCTTTTTCCTTTCAGGATATCATATTTTCATAGGGAAATGTTATAATAGCTAGGAAAATCGCGACTGGTTCGGGAGGAATGACGATGAACATACGCGTATATGATGAGATATATGGCGAAGCGCTGCTGACCGTGGAGGAGATGGCGGCCGCAGGGGGAGACAGCTTCGATGCTGCGGATCGGGTGCCGGGAGCTGCCGGTCGGGCTTTCGATGTGAAAACATGGCACCGCAACTGGAGCGCTGCCCGCTTGGCCGGACAAGACCGGGAGCCCGTCCGGCTGCAGGTGGAGGCGGCAGACGAGTTCCAGGCGTCGATTCCATGGGGCGAGCTGGACAAGGCGCTGTTGCTGTACGCCCAGGCGGACGGCTCTCCGCTTGTGAAAGGGCACCCGCTCCGGCTGTATGTTCCCGGCGGCAGCAGCGAATGTCTGAATGTGAAAAGCGTCGTAGCCCTCCGGCTGCTGTACGATGAATCGGTGCGGGAGCAGGAAGCGACCTACGGCTTCAAGAACACGGTATCCCTCGACGAGCTGAAGCGCAAACCGCAATCATTGGCCAACATTAACTGAATTATTCGAAGGAGAGGCTCCCGTTGAACGAATCCGACACGATCCGGCTGCGTGTGCTTCATACGAACGATATCCATAGCCGCTTCGGGCACATGCCGCGCATCGCCTCCGTCATACGAACGATGCGCGCCGAAACCGGCGAGGATTGCGCGATCGTCCTGGATATCGGCGATCATATGGACCGGATGTTCCCGGAGACGGAAGGAACCGATGGCGCGGCGAATATCGGAGTGCTGAACGCCACCGGTTACGACGCCGTAACGCTGGGCAACAACGAAGGCTTGACCTACGGCATAGAGACGCTGAACCGGCTGTACGGCCGGCTGGCCCGCTTTCCGGTGGCGGCCGGCAATTTGCCGCTGCCCCGGACCGAAGCGGGGGAAGCGTGGACGAAGCCGTACGTGCTTCTTGAGCGAAATGGGCTAAAGATCGGGCTGATCGGCGTCACCGCTTATTTTCATCAATTTTATCGGCTGCTTGGCTGGGATATCCGGGAGCCGTTCGATACGGTCGCCCGGCTCGTATCCCTGCTTAGGCCGCAAACCGACGTGCTGATCGTCATGTCCCATCTCGGCTTGCGGGCAGACGAGCGTCTGGCCGCCGACATCGCGGGGATCGATCTCATCCTCGGTGGCCATACGCATCACGTGCTGGAGGAGCCGCTGCGCGTCGGCGATACGCTTGTGTGCGCCGCGGGTAAATTCGGGCAATATGTCGGCGTCGTCGACCTGGAGATCCGCAAGGACGCCAGCGGGCGGTCGATCCGCGGCGAGGGGCGGCTCATTCCCGTCGAGGGCTGGCCGGCCGCGCCGGACATCGAGGCGCTGATCGCCGGGTATGCGGAGACGGCGCGCATTCGGCTCGAGCGGGAGACGGTGCGCCTACACGACGATCTGGAAGCCCGCATCGACCGCGAGTCCCGGCTCGGCAACGTGCTGGCAGCCGGGCTGCGCAAGCGGACGGGCGCGCAGATCGGGCTCGTCAATGCCGGTCAGCTGCTCGGCGGCCTGTCCCGCGGCCCGGTCACCGCCGGCACGCTGCTCAAGATTTGCCCGTCGCCGATCAATCCTTGCCGGATGGAGCTGACGGGAGCGCAGCTGCTCGCAGCGCTGGAGCAGTCGCTGCTGCCGGAATATATCGACAAGCCGCTGTACGGCTTCGGCTTTCGCGGCAAGGTGCTTGGCACGCTGTGCGTGGACGGGCTGCGGATCGAATACGATGCCGCCGGCCCACCGCTGGGCAAAATCCGCCGCGTATGGGTCGGCCCCGAAGGCCGGCAACGGAAGCTGGAGCCGCAGGAGATTTACACTGTCGGGACGATCGACATGTTTACGTTCGGCATCGGATATTTGCCGATCGCCGAAGGCACCGGCGTCGAATATTTGTTGCCGGATTTTTTGCGGGATGTACTGCAGGAAGAGCTTGCCGACCCGGAGGCGGTCGCAGCCAGCGCCGCTCCGCGCTGGCTGGCGATAGCGCCGTAGCTCAAGGCATACGGCCGCAACGCACCACGGCGCTATATCCGCGCATCGGCCCGCTCCTTCCGCATCCGGAGCTTTATCGCTCCCAAGCCTTGCCGGCGCGCCTTCAAAGCCGCTTTGGCATGGCTTGCTTGTTTTCTTTTCGTACATATTGCGTTACAATGGAAATAATATACCCATTTTTCCTAAGTCAGGTGTGAATGATCCGCATGGCCGATTTATCGAATTTTACTCCTAACGCCGCGGCAGACGGCTTCCGATTGCCCGATATTACGCCGGATTACGATCCGTGGGACCCGATCCGCAGCTTGCACCGTTACGGAGAGCACCGTCTGACGAGCATCGAGCTGACGGTCACCAATCTGTGCAACATGCGCTGCGAGCACTGCGCCGTCGGCGAGACGCTGACGATGACCGAGGGACCGCGCATGCCGCTTGACCTGCTGCTGCGGAAGCTGGACCAGGTCGAGCATCTGGAGACGCTCAGCATCACGGGCGGCGAGCCCAGCTACCACGAGCGGACCGTGAGGGATTATATCGTCCCGATCCTCCGTTATGCCAGGGAGCGGGGAGTCCGGACGCAGATCAATTCGAATGTGACGCTCGACCTGTCCCGATACGAGCTGCTCGCTCCGTATTTGGACGTGATGCATATTTCGTTCAACTATTTGAATGCCGACGATTTTCACGCAGTCGGCTTCGTCCGGGCGGATCGACCGGTCGCGCGCAGCGCCGCGGTCAAGCTGTACGAGCGCATGGTGAACAACGCGGCGGCGTTATCGCGCGGCGGCATGTTCGTTTCTGCCGAATCGATGATCAACTACCGCACGCATGAGAAGCTGCCGGGCATTCACCGGCTGATCGTCGAGATGGGCTGCCGGAGGCATGAGGTGCACCCGATGTACCCGAGCGCGTTCGCGGCCGGATTGCCGCTGCTGTCGCTGGATCAGATCCGGGCAGCGATTCACCGATTGCTCGACGCGAGGGACCCGAGCGTCTGGATGCTGTTCGGCACGCTGCCCTTCTACGCCTGCAGCCCCAGGGAGGAAGACCGGGAGCTGGTCGTCAGGCTTAGGGAGGAGCCGCTCGTGACCGTGCGCAACGATCCGGACGGCCGCAACCGGCTTAATGTGAACCTGTTCACCGGCGACGTATTCGTCACCGACTTCGCCGACGTTCCCGCGCTGGGCAACGTGCACCGCGACAGTCTGGAGCAGGTGTTCGCCCGCTGGAAGGAGCATCCGCTGAACGGCGCGGTTGACTGCCGCTGCCTGGATTCTGGCTGCTGCGGGCCGAATTTATTGGTTGCCGATTCGTATTACAAGGAAGTCGATTTCACGAAGCGCCGCGCGCTCGTGTAAGTCATGATTTTGATTATTCCCCATTTATAGAAAAAGGAGTTTGAGGTTCAATTGGACAGTCACAGTAGCAGCGGTACCGGCATTTTATCGGAGATAGGCCAGAAGGCTCTTCATCTGTCGCTGGATCACGGCGGCAGTGCCGGTACCATCCATTTTGATTTTGGCCAGATCGGGCTAAATCTTGCATTGGTGGCATTTTTGGTTTTCTTGAACGGTTTTTTTGTCGCTGCGGAGTTCGCGCTTGTCAAGGTAAGGCAGTCAAGGCTGCAGCAGCTGGAAAACGAAGGGAACGGGAAAGCGAAATACGCGCTGACGGTGACGGGCAAGCTGGACGCCTACCTGTCCTCCACCCAGCTTGGCATTACGCTGGCCTCGCTCGGCCTCGGCTGGGTCGGGGAGCCGGCGATCTCTCACCTGATCGTGGAGCCCTTGCTGGCAATGGTCGGCACCAATCCGTCCTTTGCCAAGCCGCTTTCGATCGTCATCGGCTTTCTCGTCATTACGTTCCTGCACATCGTTCTCGGGGAACTGGCCCCCAAATCGCTGGCCATACAAAAATCGGAAGCGACATCACTGTGGCTGTCAGGGCCGCTCATGTTTTTCTATAAGTTGTTCTTTCCGGCCATCTGGCTGCTGAACGGCGCGGCGAACCGGCTGCTGCGCTGGATCGGAGTCGCTCCGGCGACGGAGCACGAAGCAGCTCATACGGAGGAAGAAATTCGCATCCTCATGGATGAAAGCGCCAAGAGCGGGCATATCGACAAGGACGAGATGGCGCTCTTCGACAACATTTTCGAATTTGCCGACCGCGTCGCCCGCGAGGTGATGCGACCGCGGACCGATATGGACTGCCTGTTCACCTCGATGTCCTTCGAGGAAAATCTGGAGATTGTCCATGCGACGAAGCACACCCGTTATCCGGTGGCAACGGACGATAAGGACGATATTATCGGCTTCGTTCACATTACCGACCTGCTTACCGCCAAGCCGGGGCGGGAGCATTCGCTGGAGCAGTTTTTGCGGCCGGTGCTCATGGTTCCCGAATCGATGGAGCTGAGCCAGGTGCTGAAACTGATGCAAAAAAAACGCTCCCAGCTCGCCATCGTGATCGACGAATACGGAGGAACCGCCGGACTGCTGACGACGGAGGACATTCTCGAGGAAATCGTCGGAGAGATTCACGACGAATTCGATACGAGCGAACGTCCCGAAGTAGAGAAGATCGGCGATGCGTATTCTGTTGACGGACGGGCGCTGATCGAAGATTTGAACGACATGCTCGGCCTTGAGGTGGAGGACGAGGAGGTCGACTCCATCGGCGGCTGGCTGTTCAAGCGGATGGACGGTATGGTGGAGGCCGGGCGCCGCTTGGAGCACGGCAAATTCATGTACGAGATTGCGGAGATCGATCGGCTGCGCGTGCTGCGCGTGACGATCACGCCGCTTGACGAGAATACGCTGGAAGCGGATTCCGCCGAATCGGCCGACGCCTAACGATACGCCAGCGCGCCGGTCCAGCGCCTATACACGACGGCAGGCTTTTTAGCCTGCCGTCGTTTTTTTGAAATATAAGAATTTATAAATTTTCTCTGCAAACCATCGTCGCCAGCGTTCGCGATCGGCGGGACCGGAACTGCCGGGAATGGATTGCTCGCATTGCTAGCCGTAGGCTCACGTTTTGCCGGTCTAACCTGGGTTAACGCTAGCCATAGAGCTTATTTCACCCGAAACGCACGATTTGAAATTGTAACGCAAGTGAGCCGCCTTATTCGACATTTTGGGCTACCCGATTCAGCGTTTTTGACCAAATAGCGTTACCAGCCTGCGTTACATTTTAAAAAGGGCACGATTTAGTAAAATAGCGTTTGTCACTAGCGTTAGAGAGGAGCTGGTGATGCATGGCTTGGCTGCAGCCCTCGGTTAATGATTTCAAGCCAAGCCTTGCGGTCTGAGTCATAAACAGGCCCTGGGACTTCCCAGGCGCGGTGAAACGAATCGGTTCGAGCACTCTGCAACCCCAGAAATGAATGAAAAATGCTTATCCAACCGATATATCCAATAAAAGGATAAGAAAGGATGGTGATGGAAAAAAGAGAGATCGTCTTATTCAGCCAAGAAGAACGCCAACACTTAGAACAGCTGATCAATAAAAGGAAAGTAGCCGGGTATAAAATCAAACACGCACATATGTTGCTGAAGGCCGACGAGGGGAGAACAGACCCG
>Ga0207865_100229_pt1 | contig 65689 bp, 64 predicted proteins | sample HigsolmetaAR204D_FD_184836 | JGI IMG/M metagenome (GOLD analysis project Ga0207865, IMG submission 184836) | Ionic liquid and high solid enriched microbial communities from the Joint BioEnergy Institute, USA - AR20-4-D (SPAdes) (version 2) ... | reverse complement strand
CGGACGAACTTGATTTTCATATGACACCCCGCAGGTGAATGTTATCTTGTTTATGTCATTCGCCTTCGGGGGTGTATTTGCCTGCTTTTTCTCGCATTTTCATCAGTTGATGATCACGGATTCAGGCATACTTTAACAAAAATCCGCCATTTTGGCTATCCGTTATCATATCGTGGCGGCCATCACGAACTGAACACGGTGGCATGAAACACACATGGAAAAGGTGGTATGAAACACGTGTGAAGAGGTGGCATGAAACACACATGTGAAGAAGCAGCATGAAACACTTGTGGAAGAGATGGAGATGGCCAGGAAAATGGCAGAACGGGCAGATTTCGGATTTTGCCGGATTCGGGTGACCGTGATGTTGTTATGGCAAGTCAGGTTTGTTGTTTTGGGTGGCCCTGTTTGATGGTATGATGGGACAGGTTTGTCACGGTGACCGATAACACTGCCTTGACGGGGTTGACGTATCCAACATAGTGGAAATCGGAATGGCCTGTGTTTTTCGATCAACATGAACGTCTGAATCCAATGCGTTGGAATGCCGTGATTGAGTGAGGAATCGGCCAGCCCCTTACTGTCGGGAGCGGGCCTTACAGTACGAGCGGCGGATGGATTCCATAATGAGACGGATGGACCCCGCCTGTAGGATTATAGGACTTCACGTACGAGGACGAGCCTACCATACGACTAAAAGGCTCCACAGTTACGACGGACGGATCTTTCTGTACGAGCGATAGACTCCGGAGTACGCCGGAAGGACTTTTCTGTACGAGCGATGGACTCCAAAGCACGGGGGACGGACTTTTCTGTACGAGCGATGGATTCCAAAGCACGGGGGATGGTCTTCTCTGAACCGATAACGGACTCCACAGCCGTTATTTGGCGAAAATCGCCGGATTTTGAAGTCTAACGAATCGAAGTAACGTTATTTGCCTATTTTCCGCCTGAAAAGCTGCTTTTCCGGTCGAATAACGTCGTCTGGATTCGTTATTTTTCTGGATGGCCGATTTTTTCCGAAATAAAGATTTCTGGATTCGTTAAAAAAGCATGAATACGGGACACATGCGGATCAGAATCCAAAGGCAGGTTATCTGGCCATGCCAGTCAGGCCCCGATCGGTGAAGAAGCAAAAGTCAGGATACACACAGGTTTCGAGCGCTGGAACGGACAAGGAAAGCTCATACCGTTTTAGAGCGAGTCAGCGCAAATAGAGCACATGCCGATCCTTGTGTAAGACAGTGCAATCAGAGCATATACCGTTCTAGAGCGAGTCAACACAAAAAGGGCACATACCGTTCTAGAGTGAGTCAGCGCAGAAAGGGCACATACCGATCCTTGTGTAAGTCAGTGCAATCTGAGCGCATACCGGACCCGTGGCAAACCGGATATATATACCGGTCTGTCGTGGCAATGTCTGGCGAAGTATATAGCGCCGTCCCGTCAAACCGTTCCGCATTCCTCCGCCGCAAGCCTGTTTGCGACGTTTGAAGACGTCGCATAGCGAGAATATATGTTCTGTAGTATAATGAAATGAATAATGGATAAGAAAGGTTGAAGTTTTTATGAACCAATCCATGGACATCATGCAGGCGATTGCACAGTTGAATCCGCAGCAGCGCCGCGCGGTCGAAACGGTGGATGGGCCTTTGTTGATCATGGCCGGAGCGGGCAGCGGCAAGACGAGAGTGCTGACCCACCGGATCGCTTACCTGATCGCGACGGGACGGGCCGCGCCATGGAGCATTCTGGCGATTACCTTCACGAACAAGGCTGCGCGGGAAATGCAGGAGCGGGTTGAACGATTAATCGGCGTGCAGGCGGAGGACATCTGGGTTTCGACCTTTCATTCCATGTGTGTACGCATTTTACGGAGAGATATTCACCGTCTTGGCTTCAACTCCAACTTTACGATATTGGATCAGACGGATCAGTTATCCGTAGTGAAGGCCTGTCTGAAAGAATTGAATATCGATGCGAAGAAATTCGATCCCCGTTCTATTCTGTCCACGATCAGCAGCGCCAAAAACGAGCTGTTGACCCCGGAACGGTATGAGGAGCTGGCCGGCGACTATTATCAAAGCATCGTGGCCAAAGTATACGGGCTATACCAACGGAAACTGCGGAGCAATCAGTCGCTTGACTTTGATGATCTGATTATGACGACGATCCGCTTATTCCGGGAAGTTCCGGAAGTGCTGGATTTTTACCAGAACAAATTTCAATATATCCATGTAGATGAATACCAGGATACGAACCGCGCGCAATATTTGTTGTGCCGCATGATCGCCGACAAACATCACCGCATATGCGTCGTCGGCGACAGCGACCAGTCCATTTACCGTTGGCGCGGCGCGGATATTACAAACATCTTGAATTTCGAGGAGGATTACCCGGAGGCGGTAACGATTTTGTTGGAACAAAATTACCGCTCCACTTCCAACATTCTGGAAGCGGCGAACGGCGTCATCAGCCACAATAAAGGACGCAAGCCGAAAACATTGTGGACGGATAAGGGTGAAGGCGAGAAAGTCGGATTATATTGGGCCGATTCGGAACATGATGAAGGTTATTTTATCGTCGGGGAAATCAGCAAAAATATTCAGGCCGGGAAAAAATACAGCGATCACGCCATCTTGTACCGTACCAATGCGCAATCCCGGGTGATTGAGGAAGTGCTGATCAAATCCGATATTCCTTATCAAATCGTAGGCGGCGTAAAGTTTTACGACCGGAAAGAAATCAAGGACATTTTGGCTTATTTGCGTCTGGTCTCCAATCCGGACGACGATTTAAGCCTGGCGCGGATTATCAATGTTCCGAAGCGGGGGATTGGCGAGGCCACGCTGGACAAGCTGTCCGAGTTGGCCGGACAGCGGGGCACATCCATCTTTTCGCTGCTGGAAGAAACCGATTCGTTGGAGATCGGCAGCAAGGCGAAAAAAGCTTTGGCCGAATTCCGGGAAATGATTCAAAATTTGCACCGGATGGCGGACTTTTTACCGGTGACGGAACTGACCGAGCAAGTGTTGGAGCATACCGGGTACCGCATGGAACTGCAGCGGGAGAACACGATCGAAGCCCGCGCCCGTTTGGAAAACATCGACGAATTTTTGTCGGTGACGATGGACTTCGAGAGACGAAACGAAGATAAGTCGCTTGTGTCTTTTCTTACCGATTTGGCTCTTATCGCCGATATCGACACGTTGGGCAATACGGACGGCCATGAGAATCAAGATGCCGTGGTCCTGATGACTATGCACAGCGCCAAAGGTTTGGAATTCCCGATTGTATTTATAATAGGAATGGAAGAAGGAGTTTTTCCGCACAGCCGCGCCTGGAACGATGATGAAGAATTGGAAGAAGAGCGCCGGCTCGCTTATGTCGGAATTACCCGCGCCGAGGAACGCCTGTTTTTGACGTGCGCCCGCATGCGCACTTTGTACGGCCGCACGTCGAGCAATGCGCCTTCCCGTTTTTTGCAGGAAATACCGGATCATTTGCTCGAAGTGATACCGTCCGGCGCGGTTTCCGCTTACGACAGCCGCAGGCTTTCGGGTTACCGCGGGCCGGAAAATGCCGGCGTCTTCCCGTCCGGATCCGGAGACCGTGGCGCGTACGCAGGTTCGCCCGGAAATGCGGTTAAGGGATCAATGGCGGCGCCTTCGGCCAAAACCAATGCGGATCTGAATTTTCAAAACGGCGATAAAGTGTCCCACAGCAAATGGGGGACGGGCGTGGTCGTCGCTGTAAAAGGCGGCGGGGAGGATATGGAACTGCACATTGCTTTTCCCGCGCCGGTCGGGGTGAAAAGATTGCTTGCCAAATTCGCCCCGATCACGAAAATGTAAACGGAAGGATGTGATCGGATTTGGCTGATTTAATGGAACAAATGGAAGCTTTGATACAGGAAATTAACCGGCACAATTACTTGTACTATACATTAGACAAGCCGGAAATTACCGACAAGGAATACGACGAACTGTACGACCGGCTTGTCGCGCTTGAGCGTGAGACAGGCGTTGTTTTGCCGCATTCGCCGACCCGGCGGATCGGTTCCGAACTGCTCAAAGGATTTGAGCCGCATGAGCACAAGGCCCGATTGTGGAGTCTGGACAAGGCGCAAAATCGCGAAGACTTGCTCGCATGGTATACCCGGATCGAAAAACTGCGGAACGATTACAACGCCCGCCACCCCGAACAACCGCTGCCGCCGCTTTTGTTTGCTGTAGAACTGAAACTGGACGGACTGACGTTAAATCTGACTTACGAGAACGGCAAACTTGTGCAGGCGGCCACGCGGGGCAACGGAACGGTAGGTGAGAGCATACTCCCGCAAGTAAAGACGATCAGGTCGGTTCCGTTGACGATTCCGTACGATAAGGGGACGATCGAGGTACAGGGAGAAGGGATTATGTACCTGTCCGTACTTGAAGAGTACAACAAGACAGCCGCCGAGCCGTTAAAAAATGCCCGCAATGCCGCTGCGGGCGCCTTGCGCAATCTAAACCCGCAAGTGACGGCCGAACGCAAACTGGACGCTTTCTTCTACAACATCGGATATTCGGATACGCTGCAGTTCGCCAATCAGCAGGAAATGTTGGCTTTTTTGCGGGACAATTATTTCAAGGTGAATCCTTATATCAAATTTTTTGAATCCATTGAGGATGTGTACAACGAATTGGAGCGTATGGCCGAAATGCGGCTTTCGCTGGATTATTTGATTGACGGCGGCGTGGTGAAGGTCGCCGATATGCGGACCCGCGAAGCGCTTGGTTATACCGACAAATTCCCCCGGTGGGCCATCGCCTATAAATTTGAATCCGAGGAGGCGGTGACGAGGCTTCTGTCCGTATCATGGGAAGTCGGGCGAACGGGCAAACTGACTCCGGTGGCCGAGGTTGAACCGGTTGATATTGCCGGGGTTACCGTCCGCAACTGCACCTTGAACAATATCGGGGACATTGAGCGCAAAAACTTGCGGTACGCGCTGGGCAGCGAAGTGTATATCCGGCGTTCGAACGACGTCATTCCGGAAATTTTGGGGAAAGTCACGAACGAGAACGACGGACAGGAAATCGTCTATCCTGAAATCTGTCCCGCTTGCGGCAGCAAATTGGAACAGCGGGGAGCCCATATGTTCTGCCCCAACAAGTCGGGTTGCAAACCGCAATTAATTGGAAAGATCACTCACTTTGCCTCCCGCGATGCGATGGATATCGAAACGTTCAGCACGATGACGGCGGAACAGGTATATGAAGAATTGGGCGTTCGCGATCCTGCCGATCTGTACAGTTTGACGTTTGACCAATTGATTGGTCTGGAGAGGTTTGGCGAGAAGAAAGCGAACAACTTGCTGGAAGCGATCGAGAAAAGCAAAAACCGTGATTTGGCATCGTTTTTGTTCGCCCTGGGAATTCCCAATACGGGAAAGACGACGACGAAAGCGCTGGCGGATCATTTCGGCAGTCTGGACGCGGTCATGAACGCTACGCGCGAGCAATTGACGGAAATTCAGGATATCGGTGATGTCGTGGCGGACAGCATTGTTCAATTTTTCAAGGATCCCGCCGTTCGGAACAGCATTTCGCGAATGCGTGCCGCCGGCGTCAACCCCACTGTCGAGGCGAAAATGAAACCGGCCGATACCGGCAGCGTCTTTTATGGCAAGACCGTGGTGTTAACCGGAACGTTAACTTCTTTAAGCCGGAGTGAAGCGGCCAAATTGTTGGAAGCGGCAGGAGCGAAAATCGCTTCCGGCGTGTCGAAAAAAACCGATTTTGTCATAGCCGGAGACAATGCGGGAAGCAAGCTGGATAAAGCGCGCGAGCTGGGAATCCGGATCGTGAACAATGAGGAGGAAATGATGGAACTGCTCCGAGGAAATGATGGAACGGCTTCAAAGAGTGACGGAACTGCTTAAAAAATGATGGAACTGTTCGCAGTCCGAATGAAACATGGATCATTGGAACCTGTGTTGCGGCTCTTGCCGATCACGGCTGGTATCGTCCGAATGAAACATAGATCAATTGGTACCTTTGTTGCCGGCATGAGGGAACGCTCACGCTCATGCAACGGGATGAATCGTCATGATGGGGACCTTCCGTCCCCAAATGCAAGAGGAAGGGGTACAGGAAGATAAGGGATCCGGGAAGATAAGATTATGACCGTAACTGTCACCCCCCGCAGTCTACGATCATAAGATGAATAAAATTTCCTAATCTAGTTTTGAAAGTTTAAATAGATAGAATCTGGGATATACTGTTAGGTAAAGAATGGGGGGATTTTAATGGACCCGGCAAACGAGACGAATACGGCGGCCAACCCAGCGCATATGGAACGTGAAGCGGATGAAACTTGTCAGGACTTAAGGGAAAATGAGCGCACTTGTATCATTTGCAATCAAACGAAACCGTTGCAGGAAGGCATTACTTTAATATCCGAATTCATATGCAGCGCGTGTGAAGCAGAAATCGTCCAAACCGATGTAAAAGATGAAAAATATCCTTTCTTCATTCATCAAATGAAACAAATCTGGTTCAGACAAAACGCATGAAGCCAAGCTGCGGCGGTCAGGCGATGAAACGGGTCCCTACTAGGCAACTACGGGGGCTTTTTTGTTGCCGTCCGCCGGGGAGGAGCATGGAATCCTGGGGAAGCAACCAATGGCAGAAACCGGAGGCGGGGACCGATCGGAAGGAACCGAGGTCAGAGACAAAAAAACCGGAGGCGGGAACTTGGAGGAACACATGGTTGGGAATGAAATGGGAACAACAGGTAAAAATCTTCGCCGCGACCGGGCGCCGCTTTATGAAAAATTAATCGCTTGCCGAAACGCAAATTTGGCAAGCTTCCATGTGCCCGGGCACAAATCGGGAAACGGACTGGATCCGGCAGCGTATGACGTTTTCCGGTCCGTGATGTCGATCGACTTGACGGAAATTACCGGTTTGGATGATTTGTACCATCCGACCGGAGTGATCGCTGAAGCGCAGCAACTCGCAGCCGACTGTTTCGGGGCGGAGGAATCCTATTTCCTGGTCAACGGCAGTACAGTGGGAAATCTGGCTATGATTCTGTCGGTGTGCGACAGGGACGATCTGATTCTCGTTCAACGAAATGTTCACAAATCCGTTTTGCACGGACTGATGTTGGCCGGTGCAAGAGCGGTATTTCTTCCCCCTCGCTGGGATAAGGAAAGCGGGATTGCCACCGGCGTCGATCCCGCCGATGTCAGAGAAGCTTTGCGCCTGTACCCCGGGGCGAAGGCGCTGTTGATCACCAATCCGAACTATTACGGCATGTCTGTTGATATCAGGCCGATTGCCGAACTCATGCACGCGCACGGCAAACCGTTGTTGGTCGATGAGGCGCACGGCGCCCATTTCGGATTCCATCCCGCTTTTCCCCCTTCGGCGCTTTCGTGCGGTGCGGATGCCGTCGTTCAATCGACACATAAAATGTTGACCGCCATGACGATGGGGGCCATGTTGCATGTGCAAGGCGGGAGGATCAACCGGATGTTGCTCCGGCAGCGCATTGGCATGCTGCAAAGTTCCAGTCCGTCCTACCCGATTATGGCCAGTCTGGATCTGAGCCGCCGCCAACTCCATATGCTGGGCGCCAGCGCGTTCGAAGAAGGATTGGCGGCCGCCGGCGCGCTGGTTGCGGGGTTAAAAAAGCTGGCGCGATTTCAAATCGTTGAAGCGGGTCCGGATTCCGCGTACGACATGCAGGACCCGTTCAAAGTGGCGGTCCGCGACGCGGCCGGGTCGCTGTCGGGGTTTGCTTTGCAGAGAGAACTGGAACAACGGGGCTGTATGACGGAGATGGCCGATCCGCAGCATGTGCTTCTTGTGTTCACTATGGGATCGACAAGGGGAGACAGCGAAAAATTGCTGAACGCATTTGCCGAGATCGGGTCGCTGGGGCCGGACCGGAGTCCGCGGAAAAAGTCGGTGACCGTTCCCGGTGAAGCGCCGATAAGGCAAATATCGGCTCCCATCCCCATGCGGATGAATGTCCCGGGCGCATCCCCTTTTTCCGAAAACGGTCCCGGGATCCGGAAAGTGATGATCCGGGAGGCGGCGGGCCACATCTCGGCGGAGATGGTCATTCCTTATCCGCCCGGAATTCCCGTACTGTTTCCGGGCGAGCGGATCGCGCCGGATGTCGTCCGCTATTTGGAAGACTTGCTGTCCTGCGGCGCGAGGTTCCAGGGAACGCAAGACGGCACGATTCGCGTTATTGTTTAAATCATTCGAAATTTTTCAATTTCTTTGTCCGTTTGGGGCAGGTTTTTGCCGTCCGGTTATCGAAAAAGTTAGAACCCAAAAAAATACCCGGACATCAGGTCGGATCCGGAACATATCACTTGGATCTAGAAATGGAGCGATTCGCACATGACATCAGGCTGGTTCATCACGGTCGAAGGAGGGGAGGGATCGGGCAAAACGACTTTGGCCGCCCGCATCGTGCAACTTCTGGAAGCCGCGGGTTATCGCGCGATAGCTACCCGGGAACCCGGCGGTATTGACATCGCGGAAGAGATCCGTTCGCTCATTCTTGACAAACGCCATACAACAATGGACGGCCGTACCGAGGCGTTGCTTTACGCCGCAGCTCGCAGGCAGCATTTGGTGGAGAAAGTGATCCCCGCACTGGAGCAAGGGTGTACGGTGGTTTGCGACCGGTTCGTTGACAGCAGTTTGGCTTACCAGGGTTATGCGCGGGGGATCGGTGTGGAGGAAGTATGGTCGATTAACCGGTTTGCCACAAACGGAATGTTGCCCGATCTCACCCTATTGTTGGATGCGGAACCGGAAACCGGACTGGGGCGGATCCGTGAAAACCGTCACTGGGAGATGAACCGGCTGGACTTGGAAAGTATCGATTTTCACCGGAAAGTACGGGAAGGATACTTGCGCATAGCGGAGATGTTTTCCGACCGGATCGTGGTGGTGAACGCGGAGCGGCCGGAAGAGCGAGTGTTTGCGGACGTGGCGGCCATTTTGCGCGACAGGCTGGGCGTGTCAGCCGTCCCGCTCTCAAAATTTGACGAAAAACGGCAATAACCGGAACTGCATAAGGAGTTTATCGCATATTTTAATGTAATAAGTTGTTTCTACATTAAATAGATTATCTCCAATTATTTCCAAAATCTCCGGAAAAGAGGTGTTATGATGAAACTGGTTATCGCGGTAGTGCAGGACAAGGACAGCAACCGGCTGTCCAGCGCGTTGGTGAAGGAAGGATTTCGGGCAACCAAGCTGGCCAGTACCGGCGGATTTCTGCGTGCCGGGAACACGACGTTCCTGATCGGAGTGGAAGATGACCGGGTGCCGGACGTGATGAATGTCATTCAATCCAATTGCAGAGTGCGGGAACAAATGGTCACTCCGGTATCTCCCATGGGAGGGACGACGGACTCGTACATTCCGTTCCCCGTCGAAGTCCAGGTCGGGGGCGCCGCCGTTTTTGTTGTATCGGTGGAGCGGTTTGAACATTTCTAAAAGCCGTTGCAAAGGCAGGGTATAATACGCGATGAAAATCATTCCGGGTTGGAGCCCGCGGGATCATGTAAGATGGAAAGAGAATGCCGGCTCCCAGCCGATGACAGCGAAAAGCTTCTCCGACATGATGTCGCAGCAGGAAGAACGGGCGACGCAGGAGCAACTCTACCGGATGCTGGAACGGATCGACATGCAAGCCCAGCGGCTGGCCAAATCGATGACCGTTCGCGAACTTCGCCAATATAAACGGATGGTGAAGCAGTTTTTGGAAGAGACGGCCCGCCGCGGCATCCGGTTGAAGGAAACGAAGGGCTGGGACCGCCGCGGCCGGTCCAAAAGGTATAAATTGCTGGAAGAAATTGATCGTCACCTGTTGCAAATGGCCGACGATTTATTGGCTTCCGAACAGGGAAGAATCGAAATTTTGGCCAAAATTGGCGAAATTAAAGGGCTATTGATCAATTACTTTTTTTGATGAGGCGTGCACGATGTCTTTTGAAACCATTTACGGTCAAAAACAGGCCAAGCGCATATTGCAAAATTCATTGCGCAACGGTACCTTGTCACACGCTTATATATTCAGCGGGCCTACCGGCACGGGACGCAAGAAAATGGCCCGCACCCTGGTAAAAGCGGCTTTTTGCCTTGAACTCGCGGACGATTGTTGCGACCGTTGCCTGGAATGCCGCAGGGTGGAACACGGAAACCATCCGGATGTTCATTGGATTGAACCGGACGGGAACTCGATTAAGATAGAGCAAATACGCGCTTTGCAGAAAAACTTGGCCTACCGCAGCAAACAGGCGGGAATGAAGTTTTATATTCTGAACGAAGCCGACCGCATGACCGTTCAGGCCGCCAACAGCCTTTTGAAACTTCTCGAAGAACCAAATTCAGGAATTGTGGCCATTCTTATCACGGAAAACGGACAAGCTCTGCTGCCGACGATCCGTTCGCGTGCGCAATGGATTTCTTTCGTTCCCATGGCTCCGGAAGAGATGATTCCGGTGTTGCTTGCCGAAGGGCATGCGGAAGAGTTGGTGCGCGCTGCCGTCCATTTGGCCGCGGGTCTGGATGCCGCCAGGGAACTGGTCCAGGCAAAATGGTTTGCAGAAATCAGAAATGTAATGATACAATTGGCTAAGGAGTCGCAGGATTCCTTACCGTCCGCACTGCTGACCGTTCAAAACAAGATTATGAAAAGTGAAGCGGCCAATAATCTTCCCGCAATGCTGGATCTTTGGCTCCTATGGTATAAGGACTTGCTTTATGTGGCGGCGGGACGGGAGGATCGGGTGGTTTTCACGGATGAGCTGGACTGGCTGAAAAAGCACGCATTCATCCGCGGGAAGAGCGAGTGGATTTTCTGCATGGAACAGATTGTCGAGTTGCAAAAGAGGTTGCGTTTTCACGTGAATGCGCAGCTCGGTCTCGAACATCTCGTCATTCGGTTGCAGAAAGCTTGCTTGTAATATTGGCCTTCCTTCTGCAAGGGAGGGATCAAAGGTGATGTACTCCGTCGTGGGGGTTCGTTTTAAGCCGGCCGGTAAAATCTATTATTTCGATCCGACAGATTTGCCGGTGACGACCGAACACTCGGTGATTGTGGAAACGGCGCGGGGAATTGAGTACGGCCGGGTGGTGATCGGCCGGAGGACCGTTCAGGAGGAAGATGTCGTTCTCCCGTTAAAGAAAGTGATCCGCATTGCCAATCAGGACGATGCAAAAATTGTCGAACAGAACAAACAAGACGCTAGCCGGGCGTTTGTTACCTGTCTGGACAAATTTAAAGAGCTGAAAATGAAATTGATTGATGTGGAGTATACATTTGACCGGAATAAAATTATTTTTTATTTCACGGCCGACGGGCGCGTCGATTTTCGGGAACTGGTGAAAGATTTGGCCAGCATTTTCCGTACCCGGATTGAACTGAGGCAAATCGGTGTCCGCGACGAGGCAAAAATTTTGGGAGGAATCGGTCCGTGCGGACGTATTTTGTGTTGTTCTTCCTTCCTTGGCGATTTTGAGCCGGTTTCCATCAAAATGGCCAAGGACCAGAACCTTTCGCTGAATCCGACAAAAATTTCCGGTTTATGCGGCCGTCTGATGTGTTGCCTCAAATACGAGCACGACAACTACGAAAGCAGGAAAGATAAACTGCCCTCGGTCGGCAGCGAGGTGGCGACGCCGTATGGGAACGGCAAGGTTCTCGGCCTGCAGATCGACTCGCGCAAAATTAAAGTGCTCGTGTATGAGATGGGCAAGGCAATGGACCTTCCTTTTGACGATGTGGTGGAACTGGATAGCGCTTGGAGTTAATTGGGGTGGAGAAACCGGTGGACAAGAACGAGATTTTCCGGCAAATAGATGAATTGGAAGAGCGGATGACCCGGACTTTGGCCGATGTCAGCGAATTAAAAAAAAAGATGATTTTGCTGTTGGAAGAAAACAAACGGCTGGGCATTGAAAACCGGCAATTGCGCCAATTAATCAAAACCGCATCCGATGCGGAACACGGCATACCGGCCAGAAGCGGCCCGACGGGCGGGGAAGGTTACGTGAACTTGGCGCGCCTGTATCACGAAGGATTTCATATTTGCAATGTATACTACGGCCATCTCCGTACGGAAGGCGATTGTTTATTCTGTTTGTCATTTTTAAATAAATAACCGTAGGGGAGCCTTTCCTTACGGTTTTTACATTTTTGGCGGGAAAAGGGGCCTTTATGGACAAGATAAATTTGAACATCTCGGAACGTCTTGACGATTTGTTGGCGAACGATCTGCGGATCATACAAAGCGACGAAGTGTTCAGCTTTTCCATGGATGCCGTATTGCTGGCCCATTTTTGTACGGTTCCGCTCAAAGGCAAAATATTGGACTTGTGCACCGGAAACGCGGTCATTCCCCTTTTGCTGACGACCCGGACAAGGGCGGCGGTATGCGGGGTGGAAATTCAAAAGAGGCTGGCGGATATGGCCGAGCGGAGCGTGAAGCTGAACGGCCTGGAAGGGCAAATTCAAATTATTTGCGGCGATTTGCGCGTGATCCATCAGCAATTGGGCTACGGCCGGTTTGATCTTGTTACCGTCAATCCTCCCTACTTGCCCGTAAATACCGGCGAGCAAAACCGCAACCATTATTTTGCCGCCGCGCGGCACGAAATTTACTGTACGCTGGAAGAAGTGGTGGAAGCTTGCGGCAGGCTTGTCCGTCCGGGAGGAAAAGTGGCGATGGTTCACCGCCCTTTCCGTCTGATCGATTTGCTCGGTTTGCTGCGCAAGTATCGCCTTGAACCGAAACGGCTCCGTTTTGTTCATCCGCGCGCCGGCGAGGAGGCGAATATGGTGTTGGTGGAAGCGATTCGTGACGGCAAGCCCGAGGTCCGTTTGCTTCCCCCGCTGATTGTATATGATCATGACGGCGATTATTGTCCGGAACTGAAGCGGATTTATTACGGCAATGCGGGAAAGGCGGAATGGGCCCATGACAGAGCGGCGAAATGACCGACCGGAAAAAAAAGGCGTCTTATATTTGGTGGGGACTCCGATCGGGAATCTGGAGGATATGACGTTTCGTGCGGTTCGCACATTGCGGGAAGTAAGCTGGATTGCGGCGGAAGATACCCGGCATACGCGGAAATTGCTCGCGCATTTTGAAATATCCGGCCGGCTTGTCAGCTACCATGAACATAACAAACATAAAAGCGGCCCGGAATTGATCCGGAAGCTGCAAGACGGGGAGGATGTCGCCCTCGTAAGCGACGCGGGTCTGCCGGCCATTTCCGATCCCGGATATGAATTGGTGCGGATGGCCGTCGAGAACGATATTATGGTCGTTCCGATACCGGGAGCCAACGCCGCTTTGACGGCCTTGATCGCTTCCGGACTGCCGACAGCGAGTTTTTCGTTCGTCGGTTTTTTGCCCCGCGACAGCAAAAGCCTGCGCCAGATTCTGGAACGTTGGAAACCTGTGCCGGAAACGCTCATCTTGTACGAATCGCCGCATCGGATTATAAAGACGCTGTCCGCCATGTACGAAGCCTGGGGGGATCGGCGCATAACCTTGGCGCGTGAATTGACCAAAAAGCATGAACAATTCATCCGCGGCACGATCAAACAATGCCTTGATTGGCTGGAGCGGAATCCTCCGCTCGGGGAATTTTGCATTGTTGCCGAAGGGGCAAACGGCGCGCCCGCAACCGGGGAGCCGGCTTGGTGGTCGGCTCTGTCCGTAACCGAACATGTGGAGCATTATATCCGCGAAGCGGGATTGACCCCGAAGGAAGCGATCAGGCGGGCCGCAGAAGACCGCGGACAGCCGAAGAGAGACGTGTACAACCAGTTTGTCGCAAAAAAAGGCCCCTAGTTGCACGGAACGGCTAGGGGTCAGAGGAGAATATAAAAAGGTTAGAATTAACAATGATGAATTGTACCACTCTATTATATACTATTTCATTTATTTTGTCACAGGTATCGGCATTTCGGCTATGCAACCGTGACATACGATTTTTCCTTTAAAGTAAGTGACGTTTTCGGCATTGCCGCAAAAGATGCAGGCCGGTTCATACTTTTTCAGCATGATTCGCTCTCCGTCGACGTAAATTTCCAACGCATCTTTTTCGCCTATGCCGAGCGTTCTGCGTAATTCGATCGGGATGACCACGCGTCCCAGCTCATCAACTTTTCTAACTATTCCCGTGGATTTCATCATAATGGTTGCTCCTCCCGTGAATCGTCAAAATTCGACATATTTCTTTCAAACATAATACCAGCGATTCCCAAAATAGTCAATATAAAAATGGTGATTATAGCAAAATTTTTCGGGAAGATCAACATAAGTCAAAAAGAAAGGTGCGCAAAAAAGCAAGTATCGTTGCGCAATTTCGCAATTTGATTTGCGTTTTTGCGAAAAAGATGCAACAGTGAAAACCGGATCACCTCTTACAGATCCGGAGAATCATTTGGAAATGCTTTTACGACAAAATTCGACATAATTTTTATTGTCTTGCGGGAAGTTTGTCGATTTTTTTGTCGAATGGAGGGAGGATATGGTGGCGGGCAAACGGCTCTCCGAAGAGAAAGTGTTTAAGGATCCGGTCCACAAGTACATTTATGTGCAGGATCAGGTGATCTGGGATTTGATCAATACGAAGGAATTTCAGCGTTTGCGCAGAATCCGGCAGATGGGAACTTCGTTTTTTACTTTCCATGCTGCCGAACACAGCCGGTTTTCCCATTCGCTGGGAGTCTATGAAATTACTCGCAAAATCATTTCGCAATTTGAGCGTAACCGCTATCCCGACTGGCCGCGGGAAGAAGCTTTGCTCTGCTTGTGCGCCGCTTTGTTGCACGATGTGGGGCATGGGCCGTTTTCGCATTCGATCGAACATGCCTTCGGCATGAATCACGAAGAGTGGTCATGCCGCATCGTGGTGGACAATACGGAAGTGAACCGTGTTTTGCGGCGGGTGGCGCCTGATTTTCCGCAGAAGGTGGCTCAAGTCATCGGCAAACAATACGATAACGAGATCGTCGTCGGTTTGATTTCCAGCCAGTTGGATGCGGACCGCATGGATTATTTGCTGCGCGATGCCTACTTTACCGGGGTCAATTACGGCACGTTTGATCTGGAACGAATTTTGCGCGTCTTGCGTCCCTACAAAGGGCGCATCGTCGTGAAAGACAGCGGAATGCATGCCGTAGAAGATTATTTGATGTCCCGTTATCAAATGTATTGGCAAGTCTATTTTCACCCCGTGACAAGAAGCGCGGAATTGTTATTGTGCAAAATTTTTAACAGGGCAAAATATTTGTATCTGCACGGCTACGCCTTTTCATTTCTCGTACCGCCCTTGGAACGTTTGCTGGAAGGACGGCTTGCGGTCGAAGATCATTACCGGCTGGACGAATCGCTCATCCAGATGGCGTTCATGTGCTGGACGGAAGAAAAAGACCGCATTTTGGCGGATTTATGCGACCGTTTCCTGAACCGCCGGTTGTTCAAATACGTACCGCTTGATTCTCTCGGGGATGGAGGGCTGGAAACGGTTGTGCGCCGCTTGCGTGAAAGGGGGATGGACCCGGAATACTATATGGAACGCCACGTACCGACGGACATGACTTACGATGTGTACCGCCCGGGCAACGCGGACATCAAGCTTCCCATTTTGCTTCTGGACCAGAAGGAAGAACTGGTTGAGATCTCGCTGAAATCGGACATTGTTCGCTCCATCAACGGCATACATAAGGGAGAACAGCTTCTTTTCGTCCCGGAAGAGGCGCTGGAACAAACATAAACAAATCGGACAAGGAGACAAGGAGGACGCACCATGCTGACAGACACGCATACTCATTTGAACGCCAAACAGTTTGACGGGGACCGCCAGGAAGTGATTGAACGGGCGGTCGCCGCCGGGGTCACGCGAATCGTTAACGTCGGGTTTAACCGTGAGACGATTCCTTCCTCCGTGGAACTGGCTGAAAAATATGACTTTATTTATACGACCGTAGGCTGGCATCCGCAAGATGCGGTCCATATGACCGCGGAAGATTTGGATTGGATCGAACAATTATGCGCACACGAGAAAGTCGTCGCCATCGGAGAGATCGGCCTCGACTATTATTGGGACACATCGCCCAAAGACGTGCAAATGAAAGTGTTTCGCGAACAAATCCGGTTGGCGCGGCGCTTGGGTGTGCCCGTCGTCATACATAACCGGGACGCCCATCAGGATGTCGTCCAAATTCTCCGTGAAGAAAAAGCGGCGGATGTCGGCGGGATCATGCATTGTTTTTCCGGAAGCTGGGAAACGGCCAAACAATGCCTTGACATGAATTTTTATATATCGTTCGGCGGTCCGGTCACGTTCAAAAACGCGAAACAGCCCAAAGAGGTGCTGGCGAAGGTGCCGCTCGACCGGTTGTTGATCGAGACCGATTCCCCGTACCTGACACCCCACCCTTATCGCGGAAAACGGAATGAAAGCGCGTATGTCCGTTATGTTGCCGAGGCTGCGGCCGAAATTACCGGACTTACCCTGGAAGAGGTGGCGCGGGTGACAACGGAAAACGCGATCCGTTTGTTGAAACTGAAATAGTAAAAAATGTAAAATACCGGATAATAAATACCAGAAAATTACAGATTTTGGCGCGCCCAAAAATGCTGGAAATGAGATTTTCGAAGCTATGCAGAGACAAACGAATGCAGACGCGAAAGAAATATCAAATTTTTTCGCAATTTTTTCTTTAATCCCTGTAAATGGCCTTTTTTTCCTCGTTTTTAGATTTTTCAAGGTCTTTACAGGGAACCGTTGAAGCGGTTATCATACGGGGGAGCCTTTTGACTGGCGTCTTTTCGGCGTTTACGAAAGGGCTTAAAAACAAGGATATTTTAAGCAGGACCCTCATAAAGTAGTCCATGGGGGTTAAATTTAACAAGTCGCGTCAATAACGTCATGCGTAACACTCGGGTGGCGGGACTTAAAGGAGGACCGAAAAAGTGGGCGAACCCTTAAACCAGGACACCCATGAAAAGGGATCATCCGGCACGTCTTTCGCACAGCGATGGAAGCATGAAAACCTGCGCCTTATCTGCTTCGTATCCGGCATAACAATGGTCGTGACCTTCCTATTTTTTTTCTTGCTCTGGGGGACGACATTCAAAAGCGTAGCCCTGGTAGTAAACGGGAAAAAGACGATCGTGAAAACGAATCAGTGGACGGTACAAAAATTGCTGGACGAACAAGCCGTATCCATCGGCGTTCATGACCGCGTTTCCGTCCCTTTGCACGAGAAATTGCGGGACGGGCAAACGATTGTGATCAAGCAAGCTACACCGATCGACATTACGGTGGACGGGGAAACGAAAACGTACTACACCCTCGGGCAAAATGTGGAAAGTGCCTTGAAAGATTTGCATATTGAATTGGGAAAGGACGATAAATTGTCGTTGCCGCCGGATTATCCGGTCACGAAAGATATGCAGCTTCAGATAACCCGTGTAAAGAAAGAAGTCGAGGAAGTCCGGGAACTTATCGCATATAAGGTCATCCGGCAAGATGATCCGAAATTGCTGAAAGGCAAGGAAATGGTTGTACAAGAAGGCCGGGAAGGCGTGTTGCTGAAAAAAATTGAAAAAGTTTACGAAGATGGGAAGCTTGTATCCGAGAATGTCATCGAGCAAACCGTGCAGCAGGAAAGCGTAAACCAAATTGTCGCCGTCGGCACCCAAACTCCGGTTACCGTTCTTTCGGCATCGTCCCCGGCGGTGGATACGGTGACGAAAGACAATGTTACTTTTGAAGCGAAGCGGATTCTCAACAATGTAACGTTAACCGCCTATACGGCGGGGCCGGCTTCTACCGGCAAATCGGCGGGGGACCCGGGGTACGGGGTGACCAGCACAGGGACGAAAGTGACGGAAGGGCGGACGATTGCCGTGGATTCGGATGTCATCCCGCTGGGCTGGTGGGTGTACATCGAAGGACTCGGTTTCAGGCGCGCCGAGGACACGGGAGGCTCGGTGAAAGGAAACAAGATTGACGTATACTTCAACAGCGAAGCATATGCCAAAAAATTCGGCACGAAAAGAGGGTATAAGGTATACGTTATCGGACCGAAGAAACCTGCGGCGAACTGACAGGTTGTTCGGGCATACTTGCCCGGAAAACGCGTATACTTCAAATTATACGAAGCAGAAAGAAGAGGAAACCGGAACCTCTTCTTTTTCTTCTTTCAAGGAAAGGACAAGCGGAGAATGATAAAAGAGATCATTGTTGTGGAAGGCAAAGAGGATACCAACGCCATACGCAGGGCGGTGGAAGCCGAGACGATCGAAACGGGCGGTTCCGCAATCGGCGAGGAAGTGTTGCGCCTTATTGAATTCGCCCAGAAAAGAAGGGGAGTGATCATTTTTACGGATCCCGATCATGCGGGAGAACGGATCCGCAAGATCGTCGCTTCCCGCGTTCCCGGCTGCAAACATGCGTTTCTTGCGCGCGAGGAAGCGGAAAAAAACGGCGATATCGGCGTGGAGAATGCTTCCCCGCAGGCGATCCGCAAGGCGTTGGAACGGGTTCGTACCGAGTACGCGGACCGGGATCCGCAAATCAGCTTTGACGATCTGTTGCGTGCGGGACTGATCCATCATCCCCAGGCGGCCAAGCGCAGGCTCGCCATGGGGAATCTGCTGGGCATAGGTTACGCAAACGGGAAACAATTTTACAAGCGTTGCGCCATGTTTCAAATTACAAAGAAAGAGTTTACGGACGCCTTGCAACAGCTTGAAACGTCAGGAGGGCGGTAAGCGGGATGGACCATTTGAAGCAAGAAAGGATCTCTTCTCCCGGGCGGACGAAGGAACTGCTCAGGGAATTCGGATTGCACGCGAAAAAAAGTTTGGGTCAAAATTTTTTGACCGATTCCAATATTTTGGACAAAATGATGGCGGCCGCCGCGTTCGATGCCGGCAAGGGAGCGTTGGAAATCGGGCCGGGATTGGGGGCGTTGACCGAGCGGTTGGCCCAGGCGGCGAAAACGGTGGTGACCGTGGAAATCGACCGGAGACTGTATCCGGTTTTGCAGAAAACAATAGCTCCATACCAAAACGTTCACATCGTCCTGGGGGATTTTCTAAAACTGGACCTGCATGAATTGTGGAGGACGTATTTCCGGGAGGATGACAAAGTCAACGTTGTCGCCAACCTGCCTTATTACATCACTACGCCGGTCATCATGAAGCTGCTCGAAGCGAAACTTCCCTGGGAGCATATTGTTGTGATGATCCAGAAGGAAGTGGCCGAACGTCTGTCCGCCGGTCCGGGAAGCAAGCAGTATGGAAGCTTGAGCATCGCGGTGCAATATTATTGCCGGACCGAGATAGTGGCCAACGTTCCGCGGACGGTATTTATTCCCGAGCCCAATGTCGATTCCGCCGTGGTAAAATTGACGCTGCGCGACCGTCCGCCGGTTCATGTGGAAAACGAAGACCATTTTTTCGCGGTGGTCCGTTCTTGCTTTTTTCAACGGCGCAAAACGATTGCCAATAATTTATTGGGTTCGCCGTTCATCGCAAAAAAGGACGTTTCGCGACAGTCCGTCGAATCGGTGCTGCGAAAAGCGGATATCGATCCGTCGCGGCGCGGAGAAACGCTTTCCATTGAGGAATTTGCCAGGCTAAGCAACACCATGTTCAAGGAAATCTGAGCGGATATACACCTTTCGCCCAATAAAGCCATAGGATAGACGAAGGAGGGGATGTTGCCATGCTGAAGCAAGGCGACCTGGTATATCGCAAATCCTATGGCGGGGATATCTTGTTCAAAATACAGGAAACCGCCAGAAATCTGGCAATTCTGAAGGGAATTGATTACCGCCTGCTGGCCGATTCCCCGATATCCGATCTGATTTTGGCCCGGCAGGTGAATGAGGCCATGTTCGGGTTCCCGCACGAGAGGATCGATGAATTCGTCCGTTTAAAGAAACGCGAACACCAATCATCGAGGAAAGCGCCTTATTTTGACATCCCCGGGAAGGTTCTGCATTTGGACGGGGATCAAGGTTATCTGAGAAAAAGCATGGAAATTTACAAGGAGCTAAGGATCCCGGCGGAAGGTTATCATGTCGAAGAAGCGTATATGCCCGCCGCCCTCCGCCAAATTCTTCCGCGGTCCCGTCCCGATATATTGGTGATTACCGGACACGACGGTATCATCAAAAACAGGCGGGATATCCAAAATTTGAACAATTACAAAAACTCGTACAATTTCATGAAAGCCGTCATGACCGCCAGACAATATGAGAGGGACCGCGATGCGTTAATTATTGTTGCCGGAGCGTGCCAATCACATTTTGAAGCCTTGTTGCAAGCGGGAGCCAATTTTGCCAGCTCTCCGGGCAGGGTGCTCATCCACGCCCTGGATCCTTTATATATTGCCGCGAAAGCGGCTTATACCTCCATACGCGAAACGATCGACGTGTTCGAGGTGATCGGCAATACGTACAGCGGCATGGACGGATTGGGAGGGATCGAAACCCGGGGCAGCTACAGACGAGGCCTGGCGAGGATCCGAAGCGGCGCAAACGCGAACGTCTGAAAAAATTCGGATGTATAAAAAGTGCCGTTAAACGGAACTATACTTTCAGGGTGGCTTGAAACTCATTACCACTGCAAATTGTGAACAAATTGTGAAAAATCATAAAAGCCGTTGAAAAGCATTTTTACAAATTAGGCAAAAATGGCGTTGACAATAGCTTTGTTTGATTGGTATAATATTTGCCTTGTTTGACATGCCACCTGCTGATAAGGTATAATTTAGAGGGAAAGAGGTGGTAGTGTACAATGGCAAAAAATGCGCTGTTGGAAATTAGACGCAGTCTGGAGCCCCATGTAGGACGGAAAATTATGCTACGGGCAAATGGCGGCCGCCGGAAGACCATCGAAAGGTCCGGTGTCCTGGAAGAGATCTACCCTTCTGTATTTATTGTGAAGCTCGATCAGGAGCAGCATTCATTTAAACGCGTGTCGTACAGTTATGCGGATATTTTGACCGAATCTGTGGAAGTTACTGTTTGCAACGAAGACGGACAAGTTCGTATCACATATACTCAACATGACTGAATATTTCCGAAGAGGCTGTCCCAAAAGTCCATTTTGGATTTTTAAGCCCCCATTTTTGATGTGAAATCAAGCAACAATGAACCTCCAACCCCACTTTTACAGTGGTTTTGGAGGTTCATTTGTTCTTATATTGGGACTAGCTTTTTGGTATAACCCTTTTGGGACAGCCCCTTTTTTATGTCAGCCGTTTCATCGAATGCTCCGGTGTCTTTTGCGCATACTATATTATGCGTCAGCCCAACTCTGCGCTCTGTTGCCGCAGGGATAGTACAGGAGGGAAACATATGGCCCGAAGAGGCAGAAGTGTGATGTCGGAGCAAATGAAGTACGAATTGGCCAAAGAACTCGGTTTTTACGAAACGGTCAAGCGTGAAGGCTGGGGCGCGATCCGCGCCAAAGATGCGGGGAATATGGTCAAAAGGGCAATACAAATTGCCGAACAAAATTTGTCGCAATCGCCGTTCAGGAACCGTTGAGGCAGGCGATTCAGGCATCGGAATATGCGCTAAAGCGAAAAACTCGCTTTAGCTTTTCTTTTGGGTATTTGCTATAATGTAGTAATACGTTAGGCATGCGGGATCCGCCTTGTTGCCTGATGGGAAAAGGAAATAGGGTTTGGAAGAAGGGAATATGAGCAAGATGAAAATATATGAAAAAGCTCCCGCCAAAATTAATCTTGTACTGGATGTTCTGCGCAAGAGAGAAGACGGTTACCATGAAGTGGAAATGATTATGACGATGGTTGACCTTGCCGACCGCATAGAATTGATGGAAATTCCCGGCGATACGATCGTTTTGTCCTGCCAGGCCGGTTACGTCCCGTTGGATGAGAAAAATCTGGCGTTCCAGGCGGCCAAATTGATGAAAGAAAGGTACCATGTGCGGAAAGGCGTATACATTCACCTCAATAAAAAAATTCCGGTGGCGGCCGGACTTGCCGGCGGCAGCAGCGATGCCGCGGCGACTCTGCGCGGTTTGAACCGGCTGTGGAATTTAAATCTTTCTACGGCTGAATTGCAACAGCTTGGAGCGGAACTCGGATCCGACGTGCCCTATTGCGTCGCAGGAGGAACCGCCATATCAAGAGGGCGGGGAGAAATACTGGAACCGATTCCTTCTCTTCCGAAATGTTGGGTGATTCTTGCCAAACCCCCGATCAATGTCTCCACCGCGGCAATATACGAGCAATTAAATATCGACAAAATTGACAACCATCCTTCCGTGCAGAAAATGAAGGAAGCGATTACAAAAAAAGATTACGAACAAATATGCCGATCTTTGGGCAACGTGCTGGAAAATGTCACGCTCTCGCTATATCCCGAAGTGGGCCGGATCAAAAAATCGATGATCAAACTGGGAGCGGACGGGGTGCTCATGTCGGGCAGCGGTCCGACCGTGTTCGGGCTTGTCCGCCGGGAGTCGAAATTGATCCGGATTTACAACGGCTTAAGAGGATTTTGCAAAGAAGTCTACGCAGTCCGTCTGTTGACATAGCCTTATTTTCAATGTCCGGAAACTTGCTTATACCCGTATGTAAATGTTATATTCACAATATAATATTCGGAATTTGCTGAAATGGGGGATGTTCATGAAAAAGTTGAAACGCAGCGCCAGACTTGTAGAGATGACTCATTATTTGCTGACACGCCCCCATGTATTGGTTCCTCTGACAACATTTGCCGAACGTTACAATTCGGCGAAATCGTCGATCAGTGAAGATCTGGCCATCATCAAAAATGTACTGGAATCGGAACATTTTGGAGAATTGCAAACTTTTTCCGGAGCTGCGGGAGGGGTAAAATATATCCCCAAGTTATCCAAGGCGAAATCTTTGTCATTCATCCGGACCCTTTGCCATGAATTGGAACAACCCGGCCGCATTTTGCCCGGGGGGTACCTGTATATGTCGGATTTATTGGGCAGACCCGAAGTATTGCGGCAAATCGGGTACATTTTCGCTTCCTCGTTCGCCGAACGGGATTTTGATGTCATCATGACGGTGGAAACGAAGGGGATTCCGTTAGCTTACGCGACCGCCTCCTTTTTGAATTTGCCCGTCGTCATCGTAAGACAGGACAATAAAGTGACCGAAGGATCGGCTGTCAGCATGAATTACGTTTCGGGATCCAACAAGCAGATCAGAACGATGTCGTTGTCGCGCCGGGCGCTGAAGGAAGAATCGCGCGTGCTGATCATTGACGATTTCATGAGAATGGGCGGCACCATACGCGGAATGATGAATCTTCTGAATGAATTTCGGGCGACCGTAAAAGGAATTTGCGTTTTTGTCGAATCGGGGGAAGTGGTTGACCGGTTGGTGGACAACTATATTTCATTGGCAAGGTTGTCCGGGGTCGACAGCGGAAAAGCAAGGGTGACACCGGGAAATTATTTTGACACTGAAAAGTTTGATCATTGAAAAGGGAGATGATGTTCATGAAAATGATATCGACCGACAAGGCTCCGGCGGCGATCGGACCTTATTCCCAGGCGGTTCAATGCGGCAATTGGCTGTTTACTTCCGGACAAATCCCGCTGGATGCGGGCGGACGGCTCGTTGAAGGCGGGATTGAAGAACAGACCCATCAGGTGTTTCGCAATTTGCAAGCGATTTTACAGCAATGCGGGGCTACTTTTCAGGATGTGGTCAAGGCGACGGTTTATTTAAAAGATATGAACCAGTTTCCGGTATTCAACGAAATTTACGCTTCCTACTTCGGCGACCATAAACCGGCGCGTTCCACTGTCGAAGTTTCCCGTTTGCCAAAGGACGTTCTTGTCGAAATCGAGCTGATTTGCTCGATAAATGGCGAAAAAGCCTCAAAATAAAAAAAATTTAATTAATTTCTAATTATGCCCGAAAAAAAGAAGGATTTTCCTTATGAATGTGGAATATTACACCAAGTCTTTTAGATAGGAAAAGGTGGTGAGCTGAAAGTGGATATAACAGATGTAAGACTCCGCCGCGTCAATACTGAGGGAAGGATGAAGGCGATTGCATCCATTACGATTGACAATGAATTTGTCGTCCATGACATCCGCGTCATCGACGGAAACAACGGCATGTTTGTAGCGATGCCCAGTAAAAGGACGCCAGATGGGGAATTCCGTGATATCGCCCATCCCATTTCTTCCGCCACTCGCGAAAAAATCCAGGCTGCCGTGCTGGCAGAATATGAACGCGCGGCGCAAGAGGATGAAGTGATAGAAGAAGGCGCTTAAATACATGGATCAGCTGATCTTAGGGGAGCCTGAAGGCTCTCTTTCCTTTTGTTCCGAATTACGTTATGATTTACGTTATATGGAATACGGACGGAGGGATAGGATGAAAACGATGGCGGTTGTCTTGGCCGCAGGCCAGGGCACAAGGATGAAATCAAGCATTCATAAAGTGCTGCATAAAGTCTGCGGCAAGCCGATGGTGGAACATGTTCTGGACATGCTGCAAGAAGTCGGCACGGAACGGAACGTCGTGGTGGTGGGCCATGGTGCGGAAGCCGTCCAATCGTTTTTGGGCGACCGCGCGGAGTACGTGGTGCAAGAGCAGCAGTTGGGTACGGGACACGCCGTGTTGCAAGCCCGGGAATTGCTTGCCGACCAGGACGGGGTAACCATCGTCGTATATGGAGACACCCCTCTCATTCGTTCCGATACGGTCAAAAAGTTACTGCGAACGCATATGGAAGAAGGGGCCGCGGCTACCCTGTTGACCGCACGGATGCCGAACCCTTACGGACTCGGCAGAATTGTCCGGGGACCGGAAGGGCAATTTGAACGGATTGTGGAGCAAAAAGATTGCACCCCGGAGGAAAACCGGATTGACGAGATTAACGCCGGGACGTATTGTTTTGATAACCGCAAGCTTTTTTTGGCGCTGCAGCAGGTCACCAACAATAACGCCCAGAATGAATATTACTTGACCGATGTCATCAGTATTTTAAAGCGGCAGGGCGATAAGGTCATCGGTTTTATGACCGACGATAGCGACGAGGCACTGGGCGTTAACGACCGCGCGCAACTGGCCGAAGCGGAGCGCTGCATGCGCCGGCGTATTAACGAATTTCATATGCGCAACGGCGTTACCATCCTTGATCCGGAGCAAACGTATATCGAAGCCGGTGTAAAAATCGGCCGCGATACGGTCATTCTGCCGGGCTGCCTGATCAGGGCCGGCACGGTGATAGGCGAAGACTGCGTGATCGGGCCCTATGCGGACATCACCGCCTCCGGCATTGGCAACAAGGTGACGGTCAGGCAATCGGTGCTGATGGAAGCGTCCGTCGGAAATCATGCCAACATCGGTCCGTTTGCCTACATCAGGCCGGGTTCGAACATTGGAGAGCATGTGAAGGTCGGCGATTTTGTAGAAATCAAAAACGCCACGCTGGGCGAAGGAACCAAAGTGTCGCATCTCAGTTACGTCGGCGACGCCCTCGTCGGCAGCAATGTCAATATAGGCTGCGGAGCGATTACGGTCAATTATGACGGGCACAGCAAACACAGGACGGAAATCGGCGATGATGCGTTTATAGGCAGCAACGTCAACCTGATCGCTCCGGTTGTGGTCGGAAAAGGGGCCTATGTCGTCGCCGGCTCGACGATCACCCATGACGTTCCGGAAAACGATCTGGCGATCGCCAGGGAACGTCAGGTCAACAAGCCCGGTTACGCGCAAAAACTTCGCGCCCGGATCCAAACGCGGAACGCCGGCACGAAAAAAGAATAAATGTTTGGCATGATTTGGATTCATTTTCAAAAATTTCATTATCCGGTATGGAATCTCATGAATATGGGGTACATTATTGAGGTACACCCCATAACAGGAGGTTCGATACGGATGTCTGAAACATTAAAGGCGGAATATCGCGATGTATCCACGAAATCCGCTTTAAAGCAGTTGCGCAAAAACGGGCGGATTCCCGGCGTTGTTTACGGAAAAGACAGGAAAAATTCGCTGATTGCCATTCCGGCGAAAGAGCTCTATCAATTGCTAAGGTCCCATGCGCATACCGTGATAAATATGGAATTCCCGGATGGCAGCAAGGAACCGGTAATGATTAGCGAGGTGCAGCAAGATGCGCTGGACGGCTCGCTTTTGCACGTCGATTTTCGGCAAATCAACATGAATCAGCCCGTTACGACCACCGTTGCCGTTGAACTGGCCGGCGAAGCCCGGGGAGTGCGGGAGGGGGGAATCATGCAGGTTCAACTTCACGAAGTGGAAATCAGATGTCTGCCCTCTCAAATTCCCGACTCCCTGAAAGCGGATATCAGCCATCTCGGTATCGGCGACAACTTGTACGTTTCGGAGATTACCCCGCCGGAAGGCGTGGAACTGAGAACGGATCCGAATGAAGTCGTTGTCACCATATTGCCTCCGCAAAAAGAGGAGGAGGAACCTCCGGCGCCTGCGGAAGAACCGGCTGAGGCGGCGACCGGTTAACGGAGGCTGTCCGGTTCATTGTGCAAGCTGTCCGTCGTGATGTTTCGGTGATCTGCAGGATGGGGATTCCGGTCTCCACCTTAAGTTGAAACCGGGAAATCCGGGTTAAGCCTTTGCGGTGATTTCCCGGTTTTAAAGTCGGCCCGTCGGCCGCCAGGTCTTTCCGGCCGGAATCCCCAATGTTGCATGAGATCTCATGGTTGTTGCCTCTTATGGACACAGGAGCCCTTAGTTGCTTCAAATGGCCGGTTTTTATTTTGTAACGGATACAGATGCGCTTATTTCCGCGAAAAGCCCTCATTTCCGTTTCGTTTTTGCCAAATAAGGTCTGTCGAGTCCATTAGAATATAAAAGGACTCTTTTTCATCAAATAAGAGCTATGGAGTCCGTTACACATACCAAACAAGATGTTTGAGCGGAGGAAGGCATCGTTTCACAAAATAGGAAGCTCAAAAACAACGGAGTTCGGAGGCGCTTCCCGTGTGCGGCTGGAGGGAAGGCGACATTTCACTAATTGAGAAGGCAACATTTTACGAATTGAAGAGGAAAAAGGTTGCTTCCATCGGTTTGAAGTAACCTTTTTTCCGTCAACGGGATACAGTAACGGGATACAGTAAAGAAAGGGAGAACAAAGCATGTGGATCGTAGGTCTTGGCAACCCCGGCAAACAATACGCCGCTACGCGGCACAATATCGGATTTATGGCGATTGACCGTCTGTCCGAGAGGTGGGGTATCCCCGTGCAACGAAACCAATGCAAAGCTTTGATCGGAGAGGGAAACGTTCAGGGACGCAAAGTGCATTTAATCAAACCGATGACATACATGAACCTGTCCGGCGAAGCGGTCAGGGCGTTCATGGATTATTATAAAAAGGATCTGGGCGATTTGATTGTCATTTACGACGATTTGGATACCCCGTTCGGGAAAATGCGGCTGCGCTATAAAGGGAGCGCGGGGGGCCACAACGGAATCAAATCGATCATTCAGCATACGGGATCGCAACAGTTCAACCGCATTCGATTGGGGATTTCCCGGCCGGCGCCGGGAGAAGACATTGTCGATTACGTCTTGTCTCCTTTTTCGCAGGAGGAGTTGGCGAAGCTTCCGGAACTGCTGGACAAAACGTGCGACTCCCTGGAATATTTGCTCCACAATCCGTTTGAGAAAACGATGGCCCGGTTTAACGGTTAACATTTCCGGTTTACCCGGAACATTCCGCCCGAAACATTCTGCCGGGAACATCCGGCATGAGGCTGCCGGCAGACAGGCCTTTTCGGCCGGAATACCCGTCCCTCAGGTAAGGAAGGCCGCCTTTCGCTTAAAGCGGCAGGTATATTTTTTGCACCGCTGGCAGCCCATCGTCAGCCTTGGCATATTCGCTAATTGCGGCCGCCAAGCAAATCGACCGGCTCAAAGGACGCTTAAGTTCGGCAATTATAGGGCATACTGGCTATTAGGAATTGCGTGGGGATCAAACGTCTAAATTCCGGAAAGGAGTCATACAATGTCAGTACGATACGTTTGCCGCCATTGCCGTACTTTCCTCGGCGAGATTTCCGGCAGCGAGTTTAGCGAATATGAACTGGGTTTTCATTTCTTGACCCCTGACGAACGCAGAGATATAATATCGTATAACCCGAACGGGGATGTAACCGTGAAAGTGACGTGCGATTATTGCAAGCAAGCGTTGGAAGCAAATCCTGAACTTTCTTTGGTGGCCAATCCACTGCAATAAATTGATTCATAGATTTCAAGCATGGCCTAGGCAAGATTTGCCGAGGCTTATTTTTGGTACAAAAAAAATGAATGGTGTTCCGTTGGTTGAGAGGAGTGGCGTTCTTGAAAGATTTGATCCAAGCGTTTAGCCAGGATGCCGATTATCAGACGGTTGCTGACGGTATTCGATCCGGTATGAGGGAACAGATGGTTTCCGGTTTAAGCGGTTCCGCGCGCCAGGTCTTCATCGCGACGCTGGCCGAAGAACTGAACAGACCGGTTTTCGTTATGACCCATAACATGTTTTCCGCACAAAAAATCGCCGAAGATTTAATGGAATGTTTAGGCCCGGATCAGGTGCTCGTTTATCCTGCACAGGAGTTGATCGTTACGGAAGCGGCGACAGCCAGTCCCGAAACGACGGCGCAATGCATCGATGTCCTGACCAAGCTGGCCCGCGGCTTCCGGGGAGCGGTGATCGCGCCTTATGCCGGAGTCCGGAAACTGTTGCCGACACCTGATGTATACCGATCATCGCAAATCGAAATCGAAGTCGGCATGACGGTCGACCTGGAATCGCTGCTATTAAAAATGGCGGAGCTCGGGTACGAACGTACGGAAAGGGTGGAAACCCCCGGAGAAATGAGCGTCCGCGGCGGGATCATCGACTTTTATCCGCTTACCTCGGAAATGCCTTACCGTATTGAATTGTTCGATGTTGAAGTGGACTCCATCCGGACGTTTAACGTGGCCGATCAACGGTCGGTGGAGAAATTAAATGCGGTGACGATTCCTCCTTGCAAGGAAATTATTGCCGACGGAAAGCGTTTACAATACGCCTCCCAACATGCTTTCGAACTGTTGGAGGCCCAGTTGTCCAAGATGGTGGACCGCCAGGCGAAAGAAAAGTTGCGGGAGCATATCGGGCACGAACTGGAAATGATGAGGGAAAAGCAATTTTTTCCCGGAATTTACAAATATGTGTCGTTCATTTACCCCGAACGCAACACCTTGATGGACTTTGTCCCCAAAGACGCCGTCTTGTTTGTCGACGAACCTTTGCGGTTAATGGAAACGGCCAAACAACTGGAACGGGACGAGGCGGAATGGATGACGCATTCGCTGCAACAAGGGTCGTCGCTGCCGGCATTTGCCGTTTCGAAAAACTACGATTCCCTTATGGCGGCAAAGCCGTTTCCCACCGTCTATCTGTCGCTGTTCTTGCGGCAAGTTCCTCATACACAGCCGCAAAATATTGTCAATTTTATTTGCCGTACGATGCAAAACTTTCATGGGCAAATGCATCTTTTGAAATCGGAGATGGAACGGTGGAAGAAAAACGGGAACCGGGTGCTGCTCATGGCGGGCGGACAGGAACGTTTGGACCGGATGCGGCGGGTTCTGCAAGATTACCGCATCGAAGAGCCCGAGCTTATCGCGGGCGGTTTGCAGTCCGGATTCGAGCTTCCTTCCATCCGTCTTGTCGTGATAACGGAAAGTGAACTGTTTTCGCAAAAACAGCGAAAAACGCGAAAATTTACGAAGAAGCTGGAACATGCGGAGAAAATTAAAAGCTACCAGGAATTGAACGTTGGCGATTACGTCGTGCACGTCAATCACGGTATCGGCAAGTTTATCGGAATCGGCACCCTGGAGATCAATGGAACGCACAAAGACTATATTCATATCCTCTATTCCGGGGGAGACAAATTGTCGGTACCGATCGAACAGATCGATCTGATCCAAAAATACGTCGGCCCCGAAGACAAAGAACCGAAACTGAACAAACTTGGCGGATCGGAATGGACCCGCGCCAAAAATAAAGTGCGCAATACGGTCAAAGATATCGCCGAGGATTTGATCAAGTTGTATGCCGAGCGGCAGTCGACGCCGGGGTACAGCTTTTCCAAAGATTCCCCTTACCAGAGCGAATTCGAGGCGATGTTCCCCTATGAGGAAACGCCGGACCAGCTTAGGGCCATTGAGGAAATCAAGGCCGATATGGAAAAGAACCGGCCCATGGACCGTCTGCTTTGCGGGGATGTCGGATACGGGAAGACGGAAGTGGCGATTCGCGCCGCCTTTAAAGCGGCGATCGACGGCAAGCAAGTGGCCGTGCTCGTGCCGACGACCATACTGGCGCATCAACATTACGAAACGTTCCGCGAACGATTCTCCGGATATCCGTTTCAAATTCACGTATTAAGCCGTTTCCGTTCCAAAAAAGACCAGAATGAGACGATCAAAGGGTTGAAGAAAGGGACGGTCGATATCGTGATCGGCACGCACCGCCTGTTGTCGGCGGACGTCCAGTTTAAAGACCTGGGCCTGTTAATCGTCGATGAGGAGCAGCGGTTTGGCGTCTCCCACAAAGAAAAACTGAAACGGCTGAAAACGAATGTCGATGTTCTGACGCTGACGGCAACGCCGATTCCGCGGACCCTGCATATGTCCATGCTTGGCGTCCGCGATTTGTCGGTGATTGAGACGCCTCCGGAAAACCGCTTCCCCGTCCAAACGTATGTCGTCGAATACAACCCGGTGATTGTGCGGGAAGCGATCGAACGGGAATTGGCCCGCGAAGGACAAGTGTACTATGTGTACAACCGGGTGCAGGGGATTACCCAAATCGCCGAACAAATCGCCGAACTTGTGCCGGATGCGCGCATCGCCGTAGCGCACGGGCAGATGTCCGAGCACGAATTGGAGCGGACCATCCTTGACTTTTTGGACGGCGAATTTGATGTGCTGGTCAGTACAAGTATCATCGAAACGGGGGTGGATATCCCCAATGTCAACACGCTCATCGTGCATGATGCCGATAAAATGGGACTGTCGCAGCTGTATCAATTGCGCGGCCGGGTCGGGCGTTCCAACCGGATTGCCTACGCCTACTTCACATATCAGCGGGACAAGATGCTCTCCGAGGTCGCGGAAAAGCGTCTGCAGGCGATCAAGCAATTCACCGAACTCGGTTCCGGTTTCAAAATTGCCATGCGGGACCTGGCCATCCGCGGGGCCGGCAATTTGCTGGGCGCCGAACAGCATGGGTTCATCGCCTCGGTCGGCTTTGATTTGTATACCCAGATGCTGGCCGATGAAATTGCGAAACGAAAGGCCGAAGTGGACGGGACGCAGGCGGAACAAAAGCAGGAATGGAATACGGTTATCGATATCCAGTTGGATGCGTATTTGCCTTCCCGGTATATTTATGATAGTATGCAAAAGATCGAGATATATAAAAAAGTTGCAGCGATCCGTTCGCTTGAGGAAGCGGCGGATCTGCACGAAGAACTGGAGGACCGCTTCGGGGACTTGCCGCAGGAAGTGCTCAATTTGCTGACGGTTGCGCGCCTGAAAGTGTATGGGGCTCTTCTCGGAATGGAGTCCGTTACGCAGAAAGGGACCGACATCATCATCAAAATGCAAACCGCGGAGAACGATAACCTGAACGCGGGCAAGCTGGCGGAGATCGCCGCGAGGTTTGAGCGGAGAATCCACATTGTGCAGGGGCCGCAGATCCAGATCGTATTCAAATGCAACGGACTGCAGCCGGAACAAGCCGTAGCTATGCTGGAACAATTTTTGGTACAATACAAGGAGGCGCTTCATTTGAAAGGGGAACTGCAGGATGTTGCAAATTCGTAGCAGAATGGTCGGCTTTAAGCTCATGCTGTTGCTTCTCGCAGCGGTGATCGCGATCGGCGGATGCGGGAAAAGTAAAGAAACTGCAGGAGACGGGCACATCGTTGCCAAATATGAAGGCGGTCAGATCACGCAGACCGAATTCGACAAGTTTATGGCCATCAATGGTTTCTTCGATCCGCAAACCGCTTTTTTCGCCTCGGATCCCGGTTTCCGGGAATATATGCTCAAACAACTTATCGCGTTTAAAGTGTTGGCGGAAAGAGCGGACGATGAGACAAAAAAGGAAGCGGACCGGAAAGTCAAAGAAGAGTTGGACCAGTTCGTCAGTCTGGTCGAGGCGCAAGGCGGCAAAGGCGCCCTGGACAAAGAGTTGAAAGCCGCCAATTTGACCAAGCGGGATATCGAGCAGTTTTTCCAGCGAAATTATTACGTCATCGATTCCATGGAAAAGACGATTGACGATAAACAGATACAAGAAGATTACGACAAAAAGCTGAAGTCCGATCCGGACGTTTTCACAACGGCGACGGTCAGGCACATTCTGATCATGACGACCGACAGGACGACGGGCGAGGAAAAAAGAACGAAAGAGGAAGCGCTGAAACGGGCCAACGAAGTGCTGAACAAACTGAAAAACGGGGGCGATTTCGCCCAATTGGCGAAAGAATATTCCGACGATCCGGGTTCGAAGGATAATGGCGGGCAATACGCCGATTATCCGGTTTCCGCCTGGGTGCCGGAATTCAAAAAAGCGGCCGTTGAGCTGCCGATTAATCAAATCAGCGACCCGATCGAAGTCGATTACGGTTACCACATCCTGAAAGTGGAGGCCAGATCGACCAAGACGTTGGATGAAGTGAAGGATTCGTTGCGTACGGAACTCGCCCAATCGAAGGTTTACGACTTTATTACCAACGAACTTCCCGGCATGATCGATTCCATTGATTTGCCCGAACCTGAAAAGCCGGCGGATACGGCGAATCCGGAGGAAACGGGTTCCGGAGAAGCGAACCCGGAAGGTACCGGTTCCCAGGATACGAATCCGGCAAAAAACCAATAAGGGGGAGCCCAACTGCGTCAGCAAGGCAGGCTGTGCAATAAAATCGGGCAATAAAAAAGAATTCCGTTTTTGGCAGGATGTCCCTTTGGCATCCTGTTTTTTTTTCCGGGGGCGGCGGTGAATAAGAATATGGGAATCGATGAATACTATGGTTAGCTTTAATCTTCAAGAGAAAGTGAGGCAGCGTAAGATGAAAGCAACAGGAATAGTCCGCCGTATCGACGATTTGGGGAGAGTCGTAATCCCCAAAGAAATACGCCGCACCTTGAGAATTCGCGAAGGGGATCCGTTGGAAATATTCGTTGACCGGGACGGTGAAGTGATATTAAAAAAATATTCGCCGATAGGCGAATTGGGGGATTTCGCCAAGGAATACGCCGAATCGCTGTTTGAAAGCACCAACCACATCACGATGATTTCCGACCGGGATACCATTATTGCCGTAGCCGGCGGATCGAAGAAAGATTATTTGGAAAAACAGATCAGCACCCTTGTCGAAAATTGCATGGATAACCGAAAAACTTTGTTGGAGACCAATACCGGAACGTATGAAATTTGCAAAGATGTTGAAGAAACGTACAGCTCTTATGTTATTGCTCCGATTATTGCCGGTGGCGACCCGATCGGTTCGGTCATTCTCCTCAGCAAGGATGAGAATGTGAAAATGGGCCAGATGGAAACCAAAATGGCGGAAACCGCCGCGGCTTTTTTGGCAAAACAAATGGAACAGTGAATCAAGGAGAACAGGGGATCAGGCGCAAGCTTTCGCTTTCAGATATTTATATCGCGAAGTGAAAGCTTTTTTTACTTTTTATATATGCGACAATTGGTTTATAATAAAGCTTATATTGTTGCGGATTGCATGAAGGGAAGGCGGCACGATGGGGACGAACAAAGAAAATCCAGCGTTCGGACGTCATGCCGGATTGTTGAAAGGCACAGTCATCCTGGGGTCGGCGGCCATGCTGTCCAAACTGATCGGCACCATGCAGAAAATACCGCTGCAAAATTTGGCCGGAGACAGTGTGTTTGGCATATACAATGCCGTCTACCCTTTTTATACGTTGCTGTTGTTTGTCGCTTCGGCGGGATTGCCCGTTGCGGTTTCGACATTCGTTTCGGAAAGGTACGCCCGCCGGCAATATGCCGAGGCCAGGAAAATTTTTCGGTTAGCCCTGGGGATTCTTACGGCGACAGGAGTGATTTTTTTTCTGCTGTTATATTTCGGGGCGGGAACGATTGCGGATTTTATCGGAGTGCCCGCTACGGAGCCTGCCATCCGCAGCATCTCCTTTGCGCTTCTTATCGTGCCGGCGATGTCGGTTTTCCGCGGGTATTTCCAGGGGCTGCAAAATATGTTGCCCACGGCGGTTTCGCAAGTGGCGGAACAATGCGTGCGCGTCGTTACGATGATCTTGCTTTTGTTTTACTTGACCGGAGCGGGATACGATGACAGCGATGTTGCGGCAGGAGCGACTTTTGGCTCCGTAACCGGAGCGGCGGCGGGATTGATCGTGATGGTCGTTTTTTGGACCGTCTACCTCCGGTCGGAACCCAAATACGCAAAACAGGCCGAAACCATGACGGCCGCCCCTGTTTTGATCCGGCAATTCGCCGCTTATGCGCTGCCTGTCTGTCTGGGTTCCATCGTATTGCCGATGCTGACTATTGTCGACACGTTTACGATGCCGCGCCTGTTGCAGGAGCGGACGGGGAGCGATATATCGGCCATGGAACAATTCGGGCTTTACAATCATGGAATGCCGCTTGTGCAGCTGGTTACCATGATGGCCGCCTCCATGGCCGCCGTATTGGTACCTTCCGTGGCCGCGGCGAAGGAACTGAAACAGGTTTCGCTCATACGCCGGAGAACGGATCTGGCATTGCGGCTAAGCTGGCTTGTGTCGCTTGCCGCAGCGTTTGGCCTGGCCGTAACCGCGGTGCCGATGAACGTCATGTTCTATAAAAGTGCGGAAGGTTCTTCCACCATGGCTATTCTGGCATTCGTTTCGATATTCGGCACCTTGAACATCGTTTCGGCAAGCATACTTCAAGGATTCGGCGCGGTCAAGGCGCCGGCCGTACATATGCTGGCGGCCGCCGCGGTGAAAGTGGCGGGAAATGTTCTGCTCATCCCCATGTGGGGCATCGATGGCGCCGCGGCGGCGGCCGTATTGGCGTTTTTTGTCGCCGGCGCGCTGAATATGTTGAAAATCCGGCGGTACACCGGAACGGTTTTTTCTTTGAAGGCGAATTTGCCCAAGCCTTTGTTGGCGGTAACCGCCATGTGCGCGGCCATTGTAATTTACATGTACTCATGCCGGGTGATATTGGACTGGCTGGTTCCCGCCGTGCCCGACCGGCTCGGGGCAACGGTTGTCGCGCTTGGCGCGGTGTCGGTCGGCGTCATTGTCTATCCCGCCGCGTTATTGCGGTTGGAAGCGTCGATCAGCGACGACCTGAAACTTTTGCCGCACTTCGACAGCCGGATCCGGCCATGGCTGGTTCGTTTGCGTTTGGTCCGTTGATCTTTACTGGAATCTTCGCAATCTTTTTGGAATCGGGGTGACAAGATGGCTGCACGAATTACGGTGGTCGGGCTGGGGCCGGGCCGCGACCAGATCAGTCTGGGTGTATGGAGGAAGCTGAAACAAGCCAAGCGGATTTATTTGCGCACGGAGCGTCATCCTGCCGCATCTTGCCTTAAGGAAGAAGGCATCCGGTTTGAGACGTTTGATTCTTTGTATGAAGCCCATTCCACGTTTGAAGACGTTTATGAGGCCATTGTCCGCGAACTTTTCCGTGCCGCCGAAGCGGAACCGGACGAGGAGATTCTTTATGCCGTTCCGGGCCATCCGGCAGTGGCCGAGCGCACGGTGCATCTGTTAACGGAACAGGCGCCGCGGCGGAATGTGACGGTGCGTTGTATGAGCGGGCAAAGTTTTCTCGACCAGGCCTTCCTGAGCTTCGGTTTCGATCCGATCGAAGGGTTCCAGCTTATGGACGGCAGCCGGTTTGACCACCGGGAATGCGATCCGAAACGCCACACGCTGATTGCGCAAGTGTACGACGTATTTACCGCTTCGGATGTCAAGCTCGGTTTAATGAATATTTTTCCCGACGATTATCCGGTCGTCGTCGGACAGGCTCTGGGTGTGGAAGGTCAGGAACGCATATTGGAAATCCCGCTCTATGAACTGGACCGGTTGGACGACTACGGCGATTTGCTGTTGATTTGGGTGCCGAGAACGGACCGGGAAGACATTGTAAACCGCACATTCGGCCAATTGCACGAAATTGTCCGCATTTTGCGCAGCCCGGAAGGGTGTCCCTGGGACCGGGAACAAACTCACGCTTCCTTGCGTAAAAATTTGATTGAAGAAACGTATGAAGTGCTGGAGACGATTGATGACGATGATCCCGATGCGATGGCCGAAGAACTGGGCGATTTGCTGCTTCAGGTGATGCTCCACGCCCAGATCGAGGAAGAAACGGGCGTCTTTTCGATCTTTGACGTGATTGCCGGATTGAACGGCAAGCTGATCCGCCGCCATCCCCACGTATTCGGCGACAGAAAAGCCGGAAATGCCGAAGAAGCGTTGAACAATTGGCAGGCGATAAAAACGCAGGAGAAGAAAGCGAAAGGGACGGATCCCGGCCAGATGTCGGCATTGTCCGGAGTGCCGCGCGACCTTCCGGCGCTATTGAAAGCTTACAAGCTGCAGAAAAAAGCGGCGGACGCCGGGTTTGACTGGAAGCGCGCCGAGGAAGTCGTGGAGAAAGTGGAAGAAGAAATCGCCGAATTGAAGGAAGCCATGTCCTCTGCGGAAACCAAAGAGCGGAATGCGGAAAAGCAAATGGAGGAACTGGGCGATCTGTTGTTCGCAGCCGTCAATCTCGCCCGCTTTTTGCGGATCGACCCGGAACAAGCGCTCACGGGCGCCATCCGGAAATTCACGCAAAGGTTTACGTATATGGAGCGGCAGCTTCGTTTAAAAAATAGAAAAATAGAACAGACTGATATGGAAGAGTTGGAGCGTTTGTGGCAGGAAGCCAAAAAAATGTAAAAAAAAGCTCCGTTCCGGCAGGAATTTTTTCAGTCGCAAAGAATACATAGAAAAAGTATATCCGAATGAAAGAAACAATGAACACCATTATTTAGGAGGTTTACTTATGAATAAAACGGATTTAGTCAATAATATCGCGAAAAAAAGCGGATTGACCAAAAAAGATGTGGAGACCGTTCTGAACAGCTTCTTCGGTGAAGTGACGGAGGCGTTGTCTTCCGGAGACAAGGTTCAATTGGTAGGCTTCGGAACTTTCGAAACCCGCAAGCGTTCCCGCCGTACCGGCCGGAATCCGCAGACTGGCCAGGAAATTGTGATTCCGGAAACGAATGTGCCGGCATTTAAAGCGGGCAATAAACTTAAAGAAGCCGTAAAATAAATGCGGCTCGACAAGTTTCTGAAGGTGTCCCGTTTGATCAAACGCCGTACGGTGGCGAAGGATGTATCCGAGCAAGGACGCGTTTGGTTGAACGGCAGAGAAGCAAAACCGAGCGCCACGGTGAAAGTCGGGGACGAAATCCGCATTCAATTCGGGCAAAAAATCGTTACGGTTCGGGTGGAACAAGTGGCCGAAACCGTCAGAAAAGAGAATGCGGACGCCATGTATACCTTATTGCGGGAAGAATTCCTTTCAACACAATAACGGTTCTAAAATCGGACATCCCTCCATAATCTAGTAATAGAAAAAGGAGGGATTTTTGCTATGGCCGACCATCATAACAAAGTGAAGCGGCAAGAAATTAAAATGCTGAACCGCAAGCTGCTTGAAATTTCCGGGGTGCTGAATGTAGAGAGCTTCGACAGCGAAGAATTTTTGCTTGAAACAGAATGCGGCTTTCTTACGATTAAAGGGGAAAATTTACATATCAAAAATTTGATTCTTGAACAAGGGCTTGTGGCCATTGAGGGCATGGTCAACGAGCTTTCTTACCTGGACGGCAATTCCCAAACAAAACATAAAGGATTTTTGGGTAAGTTGTTCAAGTGAGCCTGGATATACAGATTTTGACGATGGGGTTCATGTTTGTAAGCGGGATCGCCCTGGGCGTGATGTATGATATTTTCCGGATAGGTTTTAAACTTATGCAATTGGCCCGGTGGGTCATGCCGCTGATTGACCTTGTCTACTGGATTGTGGCCACGCTTTTTGTGTTTCGTGTGCTGTATTACAGCAATTTGGGGCAGGTCCGGGTATTCGTTTTTATTGCCCTCTTGATCGGACTCAGTTTCTATTTCGCGTTATTGAGCGGATGGGTTATCCGTTTGCTTCTTTTCATTATCCGGCTGACGAAAGAGGTGATCCGTTTCCTAAAGCGGATTTTCCATATTTTTGTCGTGAAACCGGTTATCTTTCTGTACCGCGGTTTGGTGATCCTTTTCGGATTCATTGCCGTCTTGTCTGTATATTTGGGCAAGATTGTGTTACAATTACTGTACCCTTTTTGGTTCCTCGTTCGTCCTTTCATTCGTTGGCTGAAAAAAACGATACCGGTTCCTCAATGGTTGGCACGAACGTTGCAACAGTTAAAAAACTGGCTAAAGCACTTATTCGATTTCATTGGCAAATGGAGGAGACTCTGATTATGACCGCCGACATCCGAAAACAAGAGCCTCATCAGAATACGCGCGGATCGCAACGCGGAAAACGCATGGCTTTCATGATACTGGCAGGCTTTATCATTTGGGGCGGCGTTTCGATGTGGGATCTGATGGAGAAGAGCAAGACAAAAGCCGAACAGCTCGCATCCGTGGAAAAGAAACTGGCGGAAACCATTCAAATGAATGAGGAAGCCAAGCGGGAAGTGGCAAGATTGAACGATGACGAATATATTGAACAGAAAATACGCGCTGAACTTCACTGGGCCAAACCGGATGAAACCGTGTTTTATGTTTCGAAATAATCGCCGCAACCGCCGGAATCGCCCGGCAAGCAAGCGGTTCTTGACCGTTACGATTCCATCATGTATAATCTGCATAGCCAGTTTTTTTAACTTTTTAAGGGAGGAACATTTTATTTTATGGCAATTGAAGTCGGCACCAAGTTAGAGGGCAAGGTGACGGGTATTACCCATTTTGGAGCTTTTGTCGAGCTTTCCAAGGGTGTCACCGGGCTCGTTCATATCTCTGAGATCGCTGACAATTATGTGAAAGACGTGAATGACCATCTCAAGCTTGACGATATTGTAACCGTCAAAGTCATTCATGTCGACAAAGACGGGAAAATTGGCTTATCCATCAGACAAGCGCTTGACAAGCCGGCTGAAACCAATAGTTCCCGCTCGACCGACGCTAGAAGAGACGATTACGGACGAGGCGGCAGAGGATTCCGCAATCCGTCCAGCAAACTTTCATTTGAGGACAAGATGATGCGCTTTTTGAAAGATAGCGAGGAACGCATTTCCTCCCTGCGGAAGCATACCGAATCGAAACGCGGCGGCAGAGGGGCAAGACGCGATTAATCATATAAGCGGAAAAATCCGTACAGACAGCAACCGCTGTTTGCACGGTTTTTTTATTTTTCGGGGAACGTTATGTATCGACATCATTTTGCGGCAAATCCGTTGCGGTGAAGCTCACATTTTGCGGGTAAAGGGAAACAAGTTGTCTCTTTGCAACCGCCGTTTTTCTTTTGCCGCCGCACTCAAAAAACGTCCCGGTCCTTGTTTTCCCGGACCGGGTTTTTTGTCGTAAATTTCTCTGAATCTATCAACCGATTGTGACAAACTTTATGCTAGATTCGCTCTATAATGGGTTTTACCATAAATCGTTCAGGGGTGGTGGAATCCATTATGCAAAAAGGGAGTACGAACAGTCAGGGAGTTCAATGGACGGGTTTTGCCCGGAGGTTGCGGGAAGGCGTAATCAAAGCGGCGGCCGGGAACCGGTTGGCGCAAACGATACGGACAAAAAAATGGGCGGTGCTGTTTGTTGTCCTCGGATTTTTGCTGGGCAGAGCGACCATTTTGGACCAAATGTCGCCATTTGCCATCGCTTTTTTTGCCGTAGTCTATTTTATGCGCAAAGATTTGCTTTTATGGATCGCTTTTTCGCTTATATCGGGAAGCCTGTTTTCCGGTACGGCGCACACCGGATATATGTTGACGGCGATCATCGTGTTTTTGCTTATTCAGAAAGCGCTGGAAAAATATGAACGGTCGGACTTGTCGTATGTGCCGATTATCGTGTTCGTATCCTCTTTTACCGTGCAGATCTTCTTTCATTTGGTCCGTTCCGATTTTTCCTGGTTTACATTCATGCTCGCCATGGTGGAATCGCTCTTAAGCCTTATTCTCAGCCTGATTTTCATTCAGGCCATTCCGGTGATCACGATGAAGCGCAAAAATTACAGTCTGCGAAATGAAGAAATCATCTGTTTAATCATCTTCATGGCTTCCGTGTTGACCGGCACCGTCGGCTGGATGGCCGGTCCGGTCACCGTAGAGCACGTTTTGAGCCGTTATTTGATTCTGTTGTTTGCCCTCGTCGGCGGAGCGCCGTTGGGGGCTTCCGTCGGAGTCGTTTCCGGTCTGATCCTGAGTCTGGCGAATTCCGGGGCGATTTATCAGATGAGTTTGCTGGCGTTTGCCGGGATGTTGGCCGGGTTGCTGCGCGAAGGCCATAAACTGGCGGTCGCGTTCGGGATGTTGCTGGGGACCTCGATTCTATCCATTTATATAGGCAACCAGCAGGAAGTGATGAGTTCGACCTGGGAATCCTTGGCGGCCATCGGCTTGTTCCTGCTTACTCCCCGAAACATCATAAGAACATTGGCCAAATATGTGCCGGGAACCATGGAGCACGTCAAATCGCAACACGACTACGCCAAGCGGGTCAGGGACATCACAGCGGGAAGGGTCGAACAATTTTCCGAAGTGTTCCGCCAGCTTGCCCGGAGTTTTCGGCAAATCTCCGGCGATTCTCCGGCCGAAAACAGGGAAAGAGACATGGGCCATTTTATGGATGCCGCCGCCGCGCAAGCCTGCGCCACCTGCTGGAAGAAACAACAGTGCTGGGACCGCAGATTTTATCAAACCTACAAATATATGACGGATATGGTTTCGTTGATCGAATCGAAAGAAAACGCCACCAAAAAAGATATTCCGGGCGAATGGAAAAGAGATTGCCTGAAAACGGAACAAATTCTGGCGATCATGAAACAGCAATACGGATTGTACAAAAATAACCAGCGCTGGAAAAAACAAATCGCTGAAAGCCGGCAACTTGTCGCCGAGCAGTTAAACGGCGTTTCCCAAGTGATGGACGACCTGGCCAAAGAAATCATACGGGAAGGGCAGCAATTGTTTATCCAGGAAGAGCAGATCCGGCATGCGCTTGAAGAGTTGGGGCTTTCGATCCACAGCATCGAGGTGATCAGCCTGGATGAAGGCAACGTGGAAATCGAGATCGTCCATCAATACACGCAAGGATTTGACGAATGCCGGAAAATTATTGCGCCGCTCTTGTCCGATGTATTGGGGGAACATATTGCGGTAAAGAGCGAACATTTCCATGAGAAAGGGGACGGGTTTTGCACGGTTGTATTTGGATCGGCCAAAGAATACGAGGTCGAGACCGGAATGGCCAGCGCGGCGAAAGGCGGGGATTTGCTGTCGGGAGACAGTTTCAGCATGGTGGAACTTGGCAACGGCAAGTTTGCCGTGGCGCTCAGCGACGGCATGGGGAACGGCGAACGGGCACGCGAAGAAAGCAGCACGGCGCTGACGATCTTGCAGCAGCTTTTGCAGTCGGGAATGGACGAGAAACTGGCCGTCAAATCCGTCAATTCGCTGCTCATGCTGCGCACGCCCGACGAAATTTTTGCCACCGTCGATCTGGCACTTATCGATCTGTACAACGCGCATACGACATTTATGAAGAACGGTTCGACGCCGAGTTTTATCAAACGGGGCCAGGAATTGATCTTGATTAGCGCCAGCAATTTGCCGGTCGGGATCGTCAAGGAAATGGAGGTTGATCTGGTCAGCATGCCGCTGAAACCGGGAGATCTGCTGATCATGATGACAGACGGCATATATGATGCCCCGGGTTATGCGGTAAACAAAGATATGTGGATGAAGCGGGTGTTACTGGAAATTGAAACGGAAGACCCGCAGGAATTCGCCGATTGTTTACTGGAACGGGTTGTGCGGCACCATCATGGAGAAATCGTTGACGACATGACCGTAGTGGTGGCCCGGGTACAAAAATATCAACCGGAATGGGCGACGTTCAGTTGGCCGGGGTTAGCGCGGATCGAACGCCCGAAAACGGTCAGCTGACACGTGTCGGCCGGATTTTGCGCATATGCGGTCCGCGCCGGCCAATCTTTTCTCTCGAACTTGATTAGAACGTTGCAAGTCTGTCAACACTGGGAAATAGAATTGGGAGATTCGATGGGGGAATCCGTATGAATCAAATTATCCTTATTACCGACGGCGAATCGAATGTCGGGATCAATCCCGTGGTGGCGGCCGCAAGGGCGCATGCGGAAGGAATTGTCGTCAACGTGATCGGAATTGTTGACGAATCACCGATGAGGGAAAGCGGAGCTCTGGAAATTGCCGAAATTGCCCGCGCCGGCGGAGGAATGAGCAGAATCGTAACCGGCGGACAACTGGCCCGCACGATGCAGATGATGACGCGCAAAACGGTCGTGAATACGATTCAACAAGTTGTCAACGAAGAGTTGAAACAAATTTTGGGTCATTCGCAACTGGAAGAATTGCCTCCTCCGGAAAGGGCCAAAATCGTGGAAATGATCGATGAACTGGGTGAGACCGCTTCCTTGCGGGTCGCATTGCTTATTGATTGCAGCGGCAGCATGAAACCGAAACTTGTTGTCGTGAAGGAGGCGATCCGCGATTTGCAGCTCAGTTTGCAAGCCCGCGCCGGAAAGAGCGAAATCAGCGTTCACCATTTTCCGGGGACGCTTCCCGACGGGGAAGATGGGGAACTGGATGTGGAATGGACGACGGAACTTGCAAAATTGAACCAATTATTTTATAAATTAAACATGAAGGGAACGACCCCCACAGGTCCTGCTTTGTTGAAATGCATGAACTATATTGTGGAATCGGACCGTGGCGGGGAAGGCGGTTTGCTGAGTGAGTACGTTGTCTGACAGGACATTTCCCAACGGAACTTTCATTTCGGGAAAATGGCATCGCAGGCGCTATCGTGTGGAACGTTTGCTTGGCGTAGGCGCCAACGGCCAAGTGTATCTGGTCAGGAGAAACCAGTCCCTGTATGCGTTAAAGGCGGGGTATGAGGCGCTCGACCATCAGTCGGAAGTGAATGTGCTGAAATCGTTAATGAAAGCCTCGCCCGAATTTCGTCATTACATGATCGATGCCGATGATTTTGTATGGAATGGACAGAACATTCCCTTTTACGTTATGAAGTACGTGAAAGGCCGCTCCTTGCCTGAGTTCATCAGGCTGAAGGGCGTTGAATGGCTTCCGGTGATCGGTCTGAATCTCATGCGCAAACTTAGGGCGCTTCACCGTTTGGGTTGGGTATTCGGCGACCTGAAGCCCGAGAATGTGATCGTCACCGATTTCGGAGGGGTTGAACTCGTCGATTTCGGAGGCGTCACGCCGATGGGCCGGTCGGTGAAGCAATTTACCGAATTGTATGACAGGGGCTTCTGGAAAGCGGGAACAAGGGTGGCTGACGAGGCGTACGATTTGTTTTCGTTTGCCGTCCTGTACATATTGTCGGCCAAAGAAAACGGTTCGCCCGCCGTCATGGCGAATTTGCTGCCGCAAAACCGGGGCATCGATGTTTTGTTGGACGAGATGTCAACAATCCCGGCCATCCAACCGGTCTCGGCGGTGTTAAAGAAGGCGCTTGCCGGACAATACCGCAGTTCCGAAGAGGCGCTCCGGGATTGGCGCAAGGCGACTCCTTCGGTAGCGGAGCCGAAACAGGCGACGTCAGGCACGCCGGGACGCGGTTTGAAAATTTGGTTTGCCTCATCGCTTTTATTATTTGCCGCTTCACTCTATTTTTTTTGGCTGAAAGGCGGTTGACCGGGAAAGGATCGAACGGATATGGACCTGGTTAGCAGGGTGGAAAAGTTCATTATGGAGGAGCGTTTGCTCCGCGAAGGGGATATCGTAGTGGTTGCCGTTTCGGGAGGACCGGATTCGGCAGCCCTTTTGCATATCCTTTTTTTGCTTTCCGGGAAATGGAAATGGTCGTTGGTCGCGGCCCATTTCAATCACCAGTTTCGCGGCGAAGAGTCGGACCGGGAAGCCCGTTTCGTGGAACAGTGGGCCGCCGCGCTCGGCATCCCTTGTGAAGTCGGTTCGGCGGATGTGCCGGCTTATATTGCCGTGAGCGGAAAAAACGCCCAGGACGCGGCCAGGGAAAAACGATACGAATTTTTGCAAAACGTCGCGGAAAAGTATGGGGCGCAAGCCATCGCATTGGGCCACCATGCCGATGACCAGGCGGAAACGGTGCTTATGCGCCTTATACAAGGTACGGGCCCTTCCGGTCTGGCCGGTATTCCTCTGCGCAGGGTTGAAAAAAAAGTGGAACGGATTCGTCCTCTGCTTCGTATATACAAATCAGAAATTATTGATTATTGCAAAAGCCATGGTCTGTCTTATTGCGTGGACAGCAGCAACCTGAGCCGCAAATATTTCCGCAACAAGGTGCGCCTCGACCTGGTGCCCCTTTTGGAGAAGTTCAATCCTCATCTGGCCGCGTCTCTCAACCGCCTTGCGGAAACGGTGCGTGCCGAGGATGAATATTTAACCGGGGTGGTGCAACAACATTTTGAACAATGGGTAACAATCCGGGATCACGCATGCCATTTTTCCAGAGAGCCGTTTCTTCGGTTGCATCTTGCTTTACAAAGGCGGTTGATTAAATTAATATTAAATTATCTTGTTCGGGAACGGGAAAATGCCAATTTCTCAATTATCGAGAACGTCAGAACGGCCATTGTGCAAGATCGCACTCCCAATCTTACGCTGGATTTGGGAGAAGGACTTAAGTTGAATCGGGAATATGAATCCGTCAGCATTCAGCGGGCGCAACCGGTTGCAGCGGATTTCGAATATATAATTGAAGATTTTGACCGCAAGTGGTATATCTCCGAAGCGCGGGCCGCCATCGTGTTCGCTGTCGAACAAGCGGGTTGCCGCCGTTTGCAACGGCCGCAAACGGACAGCGGGATTGCCTTATCGGGAAAGACAGAGTATACCGCCTCATTTGACCTGGATCAATTGGCAATGCCGTTATCGGTGCGAAGCAGGAAGCCCGGTGACCGGATGCGGCTGCTCGGTTTAAATGCCACCAAAAAGGTGAAAAATATCTTCATTGACGAAAAAATCCCCCCCAGCCGGCGAAACGCCATTCCCATATTTGTGGATGCCGAAGAGCGCATTCTTTGGATTCCCGGAGTGAGGCGTTCGGCATATGCTCTCGTTACGGAACATACCAGGAACGTCCTGCATGCGAAGGTGATTGTTGAAAACGGATTGGCCGGCGATAACCTGCATACTTCCAAATAAGACAGACGAATAGATCCAGAACTGGGGAGGCATCCATCATTGGTTGACGACATTAGCGAAATTTTATGCAGCGAGGAACAAATTCAAAAAAAGGTGGAAGAACTCGGCAACTTGATCAGCCGCGATTTTGCTGGAAAATCTCCACTGGTTATTTGCGTGCTGAAAGGTGCTTTTATTTTTATGGCCGATTTGGTAAAGCACATCAAAATCCCGTTGGAAGTCGATTTTATGGCCGTTTCCAGCTACGGCCAGTCCACACGGTCGTCGGGAATCGTTAAAATTATTAAAGATCTTGACATATCGGTAGAGGGCAGAAACGTTCTCATTGTGGAGGATATTATCGATAGCGGTTTGACCTTAAGTTACTTGATCGATGTGCTGAAACGGCGAAAGGCGCTTTCCATTTCAGTCGTGACGATGTTTGACAAGCCGGCGCGAAGAACCGTCGGGCTGAAACCGGATTATGTCGGTTTTACGATTCCGGATGCGTTCATCGTCGGATACGGCCTCGATTATGCCGAAAAATACCGGAATCTTCCCTTTGTCGGCATCTTAAAACCGGAGGTCTATTCGTGAGCAGCCTGTCTTTATTGTGCTGCTGTAACAGGCTGTGTTACAATAAAAAAAGTGTGCTCTTGAGAGGAGGCAGGGGATGAATCGGGTTATCCGGAACACCGGATTTTACTTGCTTATTTTTTTGGTAACCGTCGGAATCGTTCATTTTATCAGCACGCAAAACGACCAGAGGGAACCGATCACTTACGACGAGTTTCGCAGGGAACTGGCCAATGACAATATTGAGAAAGTTTCCGTCAAGGTTGACGGTTATACTTACCTGATTACCGGCACGTTCCGCGAAGCGGAAAGACCGGACAAGGCAAACTTTATGACCAGGGCTCCCTTTGTCGATGAAGTCATCGCTTCGATCGAAGAAAGCAACATATCCACCATCGTGATCGAAAAAATGGATGAGGGCAGCGTCTGGATCACTTTCCTGACTTCCATTATTCCATTTGTGATCATCTTCATTCTGTTCTTTTTTTTGTTGAATCAGGCGCAGGGCGGCGGCGGGAAAGTCATGAATTTCGGCAAAAGCCGCGCGCGCTTGTATAATGAAGAAAAAAAACGCGTCACGTTCGAGGATGTGGCCGGAGCCGACGAAGAGAAGCAGGAATTGGTCGAGGTGGTGGAATTCCTGAAGGACCCGCGCAAGTTTGCGGCCGTGGGGGCGAGAATTCCCAAAGGGGTATTGCTTGTCGGGCCTCCCGGAACCGGGAAAACGTTGCTGGCGCGTGCGGTTGCCGGGGAAGCGGGAGTTCCGTTTTTCAGCATCAGCGGTTCCGATTTTGTGGAAATGTTCGTCGGTGTCGGAGCGTCGCGCGTGCGCGATTTGTTCGAGAACGCCAAAAAAAATTCTCCTTGCATTATATTCATAGATGAGATTGACGCCGTGGGCCGGCAACGCGGAGCGGGACTCGGGGGCGGCCATGACGAAAGAGAGCAAACGTTGAACCAGTTGCTCGTCGAAATGGACGGTTTTGGGGCGAACGAGGGAATCATTATTATCGCCGCTACGAACCGGCCCGACATCCTTGACCCGGCGCTGTTGCGCCCGGGACGTTTCGACCGGCAAATTACGGTGGACCGTCCCGATGTCAAAGGGCGCGAAGCGGTCCTTAAAGTGCACGCCCGGAATAAACCGTTGGCCAAAGATGTCGATCTTGCCGCGCTGGCCCGCTTCACGACCGGATTTACCGGCGCCGATCTGGAGAATCTGCTGAACGAAGCCGCGCTCATCGCGGCCCGGAGAAACCGCAAAGATATTTCCATGTCGGAAATTGACGAGGCGTTTGACCGGGTCGTCGTCGGCACGCAGAAAAAAAGCCGTGTCATCAGCGAGCGCGAGAAGCGCACGATCGCTTACCACGAAGCCGGACATGCGATTATCGGTTATTATTTGCAACATGCCGATATGGTGCACAAGGTAACGATTATCCCGCGCGGCCGCGCCGGCGGATACGTGATGATGCTTCCGAAGGAAGGCGAAGACCGGCTGCTCCAGACGAAGACCGAACTGCTCGACAAAGTGACGGGAATGTTGGGAGGCCGCGTATCCGAGGAACTGTTTATCGGCGATATCGGCACGGGGGCATATGACGATTTCCGGAAAGCGACCGCGATCGTGCGTTCGATGATCGTCGAGTACGGCATGAGCGAAAAGCTTGGGCCCATGCAGTTTGGCCATCCCCACGGCGGGCAAGTCTTTCTCGGCCGGGATCTGGGGCACGAACAAAATTACAGCGACCAGATCGCCTACGAGATTGACCAGGAAATGCAAAGAATGATTCGCGACTGTTATGAAAGGGCAAAGAAAATTTTGGAGGAGCATAAAGACCAGGTCCGCCTGATTGCCGAAACCCTTCTGAAGAAAGAGACGCTGGAAAAAGATGAAATCGAAAAATTGCTGACGACGGGCCATTTGGACGACGAGCCTTCAGACAACATGAAAGTGAACATTCAGGGACAAGACCAAAAAAATGAAGCCAACCGTTTGGATTTTGATAAGGACAAAAACAAAGAAGAATGAAAAAATGAGCGTTACGATTAGATCTTAAACAGGGACTCCGGCGCACATGACCGTGTGGCTGGATTTTCTTTTTTTTCAGTTTTTTGAACGTTGACACCCGCAGTGGAGTTGTGTAAATTAGTTGTAAAATACATTCCGGAAGACTGTGCTAGGGCAGTTTTTTGGAGCGAGGAGATGGATATGGAAGCTTTGGCTTTGGCAAGAAAAGCGGAGCTGAACCAGGAGCTGAAGGAGCGCGTATTGCAGTTAAAGAAGGAACGAAACGCGATCATTTTGGCTCATTATTATCAACGGGATGAAATTCAGGAAGTTGCCGATTTTAGGGGAGACTCTTTTTTACTCGCGCAAAAAGCGGCCACGACCGATGCGGATGTGATTGTTTTTTGCGGAGTGCACTTTATGGGAGAAAGCGCCAAAATATTGGCTCCTGACAAGACTGTCCTGATCCCGGATGAACGCGCTGGCTGTCCCATGGCGGATATGGTCAATGTTGAAGGACTACGTGAATTAAAGCGCAAGCATCCGAACGCCAAAGTGGTTGCATATATTAACACTTCAGCCGAAGTGAAAGCGGAAACGGATATTTGTTGTACTTCCGCAAATGCCGTGAAGGTGATCGAATCGGTCGATTCGGACGAGATCATTTGGGTTCCGGATAAAAATTTGGGGAACTACGTGTCGAAATTCACAAACAAAAAAATCATTATTTGGGAAGGTTATTGTAACACTCATGACTTGTTGACCGTCAAAGACGTAATGGAGATGAAATCGCAATATCCGAACGCCCAATTTGTCGTACATCCGGAATGCCGGCCGGAAGTTGTCAAACTCGCGGATTTTGTGGGAAGTACGACCGCGATTATCAAATACTGCCGCGAATCGGATTGCCAGGAGTTTATCGTGGGAACGGAGGACGGAACAGGATACCAGCTGAGGAAAGACAGCCCTCATAAGAAGTTCTATTTTGCTTCCAAATATTTGGTTTGCCCCAATATGAAAGTAAATAATTTGAAGAAGGTTGTCCGCTGTCTGGAGACCATGCAGCCGCAAATCTATGTCCCTCCGCATATCGCAGACAAGGCGAGAGCTTCTTTGGAGCGCATGCTACAAGTGAAGTAGCATGCGCTGCTTCCATATTGCGCAATTTGCGCGGGAAAATCCGCGGGCGTAACGACCCGTATGACTTGGCGATTTGTCAGCCGCTATTAATGAAACAGGAGATTTTGTATGATGATTCCAAGGTATTTGGTGGATATCGATTTGGGGTCTCTTCCCCATTACGAGACGGACCTGATCGTGATCGGCGCGGGGATTGCGGGCTTGTTCACTGCTGTAAAAGCCAGCGAAACTTGCAAAGTATTGATGATTACGAAAAAATCGCTGCTGGACAGCAATACCCGCTACGCCCAGGGGGGCATTGCCGCCGTCATCAATCCGGACGATTCGCCGGCCGCGCATCGCCAGGACACGTTAATTGCCGGCGCCGGTTTATGTTCCCACGAAGCGGTTGACATACTGGTGAACGAAGCTCCCTCGTTAATCGATGAATTGATTCGCATGGGCACGCAATTTGACATGGAAAACGGGGAATTTGCGCTGACCAAAGAGGGAGGACACAGCAGGCGGCGCATTTTGCACGCGAACGGGGATGCTTCCGGGTATGAGATTGTCCGCGCGTTGTCGGAGAAAGCCAGGCAAACCCCCAATATTGAAATATGGGACGATCATTTCGTCATCGATCTTATTACGGAAGACGGAACCTGTTACGGCGCTTTGGTACAGCAGCCGGGAGGGCGCCAAGTCTTTGTCCGCGGGAATGCGACCGTATTGTGCACGGGTGGGGCCGGGCAATTGTACCGGTACACGACCAACCCTGATGTCGCCACAGCCGATGGAATTGCCATTGCCTACAGGGCAGGAGCGGATATCCGCGATATGGAGTTTATCCAATTTCATCCGACCGCTCTCTGCTATCCGGGAGCGCCGCGTTTTCTCATTTCCGAAGCGGTTCGCGGCGAGGGAGCCGTTTTGCGTAATATCAAAGGCGAACGGTTCATGGCCGATTATCATCCGCAAATGGAACTTGCGCCGCGCGATATCGTGGCTCGGGCCATCGTCAGTGAGATGGAAAAAACGAAATCGAGTTTTGTTTATCTGGACATTACGCACGAACCGGCGGAGCTGATTCGGCACCGGTTTCCCACAATTTACGAATTTTGTTTGAAATACGGGCTCGATCTGACGACGGACTGGATTCCCGTCGCCCCGGCGGCCCACTATATGATGGGCGGCGTCAAGACGGGGCTGCACGGCGAAACAAACGTGAACCGCTTGTTTGCTTGCGGCGAGGTTTCTTCCACCGGGGTTCACGGAGCGAACCGCTTAGCCAGCAATTCCCTGTCGGAAGCCATCGTATTTGGACGCAGAATTGTCGAAGCGATCAAAGAAATGCCTCCGCTCACCGGCATACCCTCTCTCAAGATGGAACCCAGACGATTGGAACCTTTGAAACAGCACATTGTGGAGAAACGCTTAAAACTGCAAAAGCTTATGCTTCGGTATGCCGGGATCAAACGGTCTGCGGAAGGGCTGCAGAAAGGTTATCAGGAACTGAAACGGCAGTTGTCGTTATTTGAAGCCCGCCTGACGAAAAGAGAAGAGTATGAATTTGCCAATATGTTGACAGCCGCCTTATTGATCACACAGGCCGCGCTCATCCGGCAAGAAAGCCGCGGGGGACATTATCGGGAGGATTTTCCGGAGCGGGATGATCTGGTATGGCGTAAACATATCGTGCTGAATCGGGAAAAGGAGATCTCGGAGGAGTGTATTTCGGATGTTGGAACTTAACCTCGATGCGGTGAGGCAGAGTTTGAAACAATGGCTGGACGAAGATATCGGAACCGGCGACATCACGACGATGGCGACCATTCCGCCGGATCACCGCTCAAAGGGAATTATTCATGCCAAAGACAGCGGTATCATCGCCGGTCTGCCCGTTGCCGAAGCCGTTTTTGCCCTTGTTGATGAGAGGCTGAAATTTTTCGGCCGCGTCAAGGAAGGACAACGGGTGCAGCCGGGCACGATTCTCGCCGAGGTAGAAGGGCCGACGCGCGGCATTTTGCTTGGTGAACGTCTGGCGCTGAACTTAATGCAGCGCATGTCCGGGATTGCGACAAGGACACGGGAAATGGTCGATGCGTTGCAAGGCTTGCCGGCGCGTCTCGTGGACACCAGAAAGACGACGCCGGGCCACCGTATTCTGGAAAAATATGCGGTACGGGTGGGTGGCGGCCACAATCACCGTTTCGGTTTGTTTGATGCGGTCCTGATCAAAGACAACCACATCAAAGGAGCCGGCGGGATCGCCAATGCCATCGAGGCATCGCGAAGACAAATTCCTCATACGATGAAAATTGAGGTGGAGGTGGAAAGCCGCGAACAATTGCTGGAGGCGCTGGAAGCGGGAGCGGATATTATCATGCTCGATAATATGAGCGTACCGGAGATGAGAGAAGCCGTAAACCTCATTAAAAGCAGGGCTCCTCATGTGACGGTGGAAGCATCCGGGAATGTGACGTTGGAGACGGTACGTGAAATCGCATCCGCGGGGGTCGATGTCATTTCCGTCGGCAGATTGACGTATTCCGTTCGGGCTCTGGATATCAGTCTTGACCTTAACGACCGCAAGGAGGTTAAGCCGTGATCCTGGTTGTGGACGTTGGCAATACGGAAACCGTGCTGGGAATTTACGATCAGTCCCGGTTGTTGCACCATTGGCATCTCGGAACCAATTATGCGGCCACGGCCGACGATTTTGGCATCGCGATCCATCATTTGTTCCTCATCAGCGGTATCCGTTTCGACCAGATTGAAGGAGTCGTCATTTCTTCTGTGGTTCCGCCTTTAATGTTTGTCCTTGAACAATTTTGTTCAAAATATTTGAACAGGACTCCCTTAACCGTCGGTCCGGGCGTGAAAACCGGATTGAATATCCGCTACGATAATCCGCGCGACGTCGGGGCGGACCGGATTGCCAACGCAGTGGCGGCCATCGAGCTGTACGGTCCTCCTTTAATTATTGTCGACTTCGGAACGGCGACCACATTTTGCTATATCGACGCATCCGGGCAATATATCGGCGGAGCCATCGCGCCGGGAGTCGCCATTTCCACCGAGGCATTGTATCAGCATGCGGCCAAACTTCCCCGCATTGAGTTGGCAAAACCGAAGAGCACCGTCGGCCGGAATATCGTCACTTCGATGCAAGCCGGTATTGTTTTCGGATTCGCGGGCCAGGTGGACGGGATTGTCAAGCGGATAAAAAAAGAATTCAAAACCGAACCGACGGTCGTGGCCACAGGCGGAATGGCGGAACTGATCGCCAAAGAATCGGAGACGATCCAGGTCATTAACCCGTTTCTGACGTTGCAAGGTTTACAAATCATCTACGAACGCAACAAGTCTTCGTAACAAGATTGGAAACATACGGAATAATCAATTGGGGTGAACGTACATTGCAGGATTACATCATTCGGGCGACATCACGGGGGGGGAAAGTTAGGGCTTTTGCCGCACATACCACATCGCTCGTTGAGGAACTTCGCAGAAGACACCAAACGTTACCTACGGCGACGGCTGCATTGGGCAGAACGGTAACCGTAACTTCCATGATGGGAGTAATGTTGAAAGGAAATGAAAGTATAACCGTACAAATCAAGGGAAACGGGCCGATCGGGCACATCGTTGCGGATGCCAATGCCAGCGGCGAAGTAAGAGGGTATGTGGAAAATCCCGCGGTCGATTTGCCGCTCAATGAACGGGGAAAACTTGACGTGGCAGGCGCGGTCGGCACGGACGGATTTCTTTATGTCATTAAAGATTTGGGCATGAAAGAACCTTACCGCGGGAGCGTGCCGATCGTTTCCGGCGAGCTGGGAGAAGATTTCACCTATTATTTTGCCAAGTCGGAACAGACTCCGTCCGCTGTCGGCGTGGGAGTGCTGGTCGATGTCGACTGTAGCGTCAAGGCCGCGGGCGGGTTCATTATTCAATTAATGCCCGGCTTGTCGGATGAAGAGATTTCCTTTTTCGAATCCCGTTTGAGCAATCTGGCCCCGGTATCCGCATTGATTGACGAAGGAAAAGATTTGGAGTTTATTCTCCGTGAAATACTCGGGGATATTCATGTATTGGAAAAAACGGGGGTTTATTTCCGTTGCAAATGTTCCCGGGAGCGAGTGGAAAAAATGTTGATCAGCCTGGGAGAGGCGGAAATCCGCAACATGATTGAACAAGACGGCAAAGCGGAGATCGTTTGCCACTTTTGTAACGAATCTTATCGGTTTAATGAAGAACAGTTACTCGAAATAATAAAAGCGAATGAAGGGTAAGCTTCATAATCGAGGGGATCCGGATGCGTAATGTGAAATTATTGTGGGCATGTATTGCCCTGTTAATGATTTGCATGCTGGTACTCATCGTCATGCTGGTTACGAATATGCGCGCCCTTCCCCACGATACGTCATCACAGCGCTCAAAGGTTTCTATAGAGGACCCATCGGATCCGGAAAGACGGGTAGTTGCTTCGATCGGAAACGTAAAAATTACAGAGAGCCAGTTGGAGCAAGCCGTACTTGAAAAATACGGCATGGCCGTGCTGGAAGAAATGTTGGACCGTCTTGCGGTACAGATGGAAGGAGAAGCTCTTGGTATCGAGATTAGCGAAGAGGATATCAACGAAGAATTGCAAACCATGCAGATGGGATATGACGATGAGACGGCTTTTTTTAATGCGATGAAAGAATTGGGTTTAACCGAGGAAAAATTACGGGAAGATATCTACTATAAGTTGTTAACGGAACGGATCGCCACAAGGGGCATCTACATTTCGGATGAATTGGTGGAGCAATATATTCGTGAGCATCCGGAAGAATTTCAAAGTTTTACGCAGTTGCGTCCGCAACTCATTGTGGTCAGCTCGCAACAACAAGCGGAACAGATATTGGAAGAAATCAGGATGGGGACGGCGTTTGAAGAACTGGCGAGACACAGATCGATCGACGATTTGACGCGCGAGGACGGCGGGGACATGGGATGGATCGAGGAAAACGACCCGTTTGTCGATCAGGCCATCATCGAAGCGGTTCGGAACATGAAAGCGGGGGAGATCAAAGTGATTCAAGTCGATCAGGGATACGCCATCATTAAGCTCCAGGCCCGCAAAGACGTCAACAAGGAAATCAGTAAACGGATCAAGGAAAAAATCCGCACCCAGTTGGCGTTGCAGGAAGGTCCTTCGCTGCAGGATCTGATTCGCCAGCTTCGCGAAAAATATCACGCCCAAATCTTCGTTTCCGCTTTCGGATAATCTTCCATCTCTTTTTTTATACACGGCCGGTTCGTGATCGGCAAAAGCACATTGAAAAAAACGTCGGTTGACATTGTTACTGCCGGTTGGTAAGATAGAACTATGAATGCCGACTAATAAACTCGGAATAATGATCAATCACCTTTGTTGGCTTACCTTTTCATGATTCCATCACTTATGAAAAGTTTGTGGGAGGGATACTTTTGGCAAAACTGGTGCAAAGCATTACCGAATTGATCGGAGACACGCCGCTCGTCCGATTGAACAGAGTGGTGCCGGAAGACAGCGCGGAGATTTACGTGAAATTGGAATTTCAAAACCCGGGCGCCAGCGTAAAGGACCGCATCGCCCTTAGTATGATCGAGGCTGCGGAAAAAGAAGGAAAGTTGAAGCCGGGCGATACGATTGTTGAACCGACGAGCGGAAATACCGGAATTGGTTTGGCCATGGTGGCCGCCGCCAAAGGATATAAGGCGATTTTGGTCATGCCGGAAACAATGAGTATCGAACGTCGGAACTTATTGCGCGCGTATGGGGCCCAGGTCGTACTCACTCCCGGGCCGGAAGGCATGAAAGGCGCCGTGGCCAAGGCGGAAGAAATCGTCGCTTCCAACCCCGGTTATTTCATGCCCCAGCAATTTGACAATCCGGCGAACGTCAAAATTCACCGGGAAACGACAGGTCCGGAAATCGTTGAAGCGATTCAATCCCATGACGGCAAGTTGGACGCTTTCGTCGCCGGGGTAGGTACGGGCGGAACGATCAGCGGAGCGGGGGAAGTGTTGCGGAAACATTTTCCGCACATCAAAATTTACGCAGTAGAGCCGGCCGCTTCGCCCATTTTGTCGGGAGGTAAACCGGGTCCGCATAAAATTCAAGGAATAGGCGCAAACTTTATTCCCAACATTTTGAACAGGGAAATTTATGATGGCGTCATCACTGTGGAAAACGAGGAAGCGTTTGAAACTTCCCGCCGCGTAGCAAGAGAAGAAGGGATCCTGGGCGGAATTTCCTCCGGAGCCGCAATTTTTGCCGCTTTGAAAGTGGCCAAACAATTGGGGAAAGGCAAACGGGTCGTTACCGTCGTTCCGAGTAACGGAGAACGCTATTTGAGCACACCTCTGTACCAATTTGAAGAATAGTCTCAGGTTCGGGTGAGCCCTTGGATGATGGCGATCATCATGCGGGGGCTTTTGTATTTCACCGGTTTCGAGTATACTGTATGGAAAGCGACAACGGGGGGCGGACAGTTGATCGTCACTGCATTCGAGCAATGGTTGGATTGGTCGCGGGAATACAACATGTTGCCGTGTGTGGGAAAATTCCCGCTCAGCGAAGGCCGGGACCGGTTGATTGACTGGTTTCCCGTCTGGGAACGGGCCGCGGGGCAAGCTGTCGTTTTGGAGAGCGGCAAAGACGGACGTTATACGTTTGTCGGTCTGAAACCCGTATCGGTGATTCGCGGCAAAGGCCGGAAAGCGCAAGTCACCGAACCGTTAAACGGGCGGCTTCTGGAATGGACGGGCGATCCCATTCCGCTGATGAAGCGGTGGATGGCACCGTATCGCGCTCCCCGGGTGGAAGGAGTGCCGAAGTTTATCGGCGGATGCATCGGATATTTAAGTTACGATGTTATCCGTTCCCTGGAAAGTTTGCCGATCCGGGCCGAGGACGACCTGGGGTTGCCGGATTACGGATTTATGAGGTTTGATCATGTATGGGTCATCGATCATCAGGAATCGGAACTTTATTGCGCGGTTCACTCCCATATTCCGGCCGACGGCGGGGGACAAAGCCGCGAGGCGCTCTTTCACCGTTATAAAGAAGCGTCGGAACAGGTGCAAACCATGTACCGGCAATGGAACGAGATCCTTTCGGTCAATGGCGATCCAAGGGTTCGGGAAGTAAACAGGCTGAGAACGAGCCGGCTTGCCGATGCCGGGGATCACGATGTGGATACGATTCCCGGTTTGCTCAGGAGCATGACGAAAGAGGATTTCATCGCCGCCGTACAAAAGATTCGGGAGTACATTTCGGCAGGCGATGTCTTTCAGGTGAATTTGTCCGTGCGCCAGAGCCGTAAGTTTGCCGGTAAGGCCGAGTCGGTATATGAATGGCTCCGTTTGATCAATCCTTCTCCTTATATGGGATTTTTGCAGTTTGGGGACTTTCAGATCGTTTCCTGCTCTCCGGAATTGCTCGTTCAGCTGGAAGACAGACGGATCAGAACCAGGCCCATTGCCGGCACCCGTCCCCGGGGAAGCACGGCCGAGGAAGACCGCCGTCTGGCGGAGGAACTGATTAACAGCGAAAAAGAACGGGCGGAGCATGTGATGCTGGTAGATCTCATGCGCAACGATTTGGGCAAAGTTTCCAAGTACGGCAGTGTGAAAGTGCCGGAATTCATGGCGATTGAATACTATTCGCATGTCATGCACATCGTATCGCAGGTAGAAGGAGAACTGGCGGAAGACAAGGATGCTTACGATGTGATTGCCGCCGCGTTTCCGGGGGGAACAATCACAGGCGCGCCGAAAATCCGGACAATGGAAATTATTGAAGAGTTGGAACCGGTAAGACGCGGGCCCTATACCGGTTCGATCGGATGGATCGGATACAACGGGAATATGGAGATGAATATTGTGATCCGCACCCTGATTGTTGCCGGTGGCGTGGGCCATGTGCAGGCGGGAGCGGGGATTGTGATCGACTCCGTACCGGAGAAAGAATATGCGGAATCTTTAAATAAGGCAAAAGCGGTTTGGAAGGCGATACGGCTCAGCGAAGAAGAGATGTGCGGTTTCTGATTTATTTGAAATGCGGCGGCGCGGCTGCGTTAACAGGCACACTGCGCCGCTGCTTTGGCAGGCACGCTGTAAGCGGTGAGGAGGTTGTGTGATGATCCTTGTTATCGATAATTATGATTCGTTCACGTACAATTTGGTACAGTATCTGGGAGAGCTGGGGGAAGAAATTGTTGTCCGCCGCAATGACGACATCGATGTGGGCGGGATCGAATCGCTGAATCCGCGGCACATTTTAATCTCTCCGGGACCTTGTACTCCCAATGAGGCGGGTATCAGCCTGTCGGTCATCGAGCATTTCAAAGGGAAAATTCCGATTCTCGGCGTATGCTTGGGCCATCAGGCGATCGGTCAGGCGTTCGGGGCGGAAGTCGTCAGGGCGGATAAGCTGATGCACGGCAAAACGTCGTCCATATATCACGATGGCAAAACCATATTTGCCGGGATTCCGTCTCCTTTTACCGCAACCCGCTACCATTCGTTGATAGTGCGCCGCGAGACGTTGCCGGATTGTCTGGAGATCAGCGCCGAGACTGAAGAAGGTGAAATTATGGGTCTCCGGCATAAACAGTATCGTATCGAAGGCGTGCAATTTCATCCGGAATCCATTATTACGGATCACGGGTTGCACATTTTGCGCAATTTTATCAACGGCCGGCCGGAAGCGGTGATTTTGCCGTGATCATTAGCGTGAACGGGCGCTTGGTGCGCGAACAAGAAGCCGTGGTTTCCGTATACGATCACGGTTTTTTGTACGGAATGGGCGTTTTTGAAACGTTCCGGACGTACCGGGGGAGGCCGTTTCTGCTGCAGGAGCATCTGGCCAGGCTGGAGTTCGCCTGTAAACAGTTAGGGATCGTGTATGAACCGGACCCCGATATAATCAACGGTGAAATCTCCGGATTGCTCGCGGCCAATCAACTTGACGACGGTTATTTCCGTTTTACCGTTACGGCCGGAGTGCAACATTTGGGGTTGCCCGTATCGTCTTATGAACGCCCGACTACCGTGATGTATGTCAAGCCTCTGCCCGGGTACGATTCGCCGGTATACGATAACGGCAAGATGCTGCAGTTGCTTCGCCTTAGGCGCAGCACGCCGGAAGGAGAAACCCGCTTCAAATCGCTTCATTACATGAATAACATCCTGGCCAAGCGGGAATTGAACAGTTATCCGTGGGCGCAGGATGCGGAAGGCTTGTTTTTGGATCACCGCGGTTATGTGACCGAGGGGATTGTGAGCAATGTATTTTTTGTCAAGGCGGGAAAGGTACATACCCCTTCGCCGGCAACCGGGCTGCTCAATGGAATTACCCGGCAATTTGTCATCAACATGTTGCGCTTCGAGGGATGCAGCGTCTGTGAAGGATGGTATTTCTGGAACGATCTGCTGGAAGCGGAAGAGGTATTTATTACGAATTCCGTGCAGGAAATCGTGCCCGTTACTTGTTTGTCGGATGCGGAGGGGCGGCGCCACTCCGTAGGGGACGGCAAACCCGGCCCATTGACGCGGCGGCTGTTGGAAAGCTACAGGAATAGGGCCTGGACATGCCATGGGGAAGGGCGATAAAAAGATTCATTCATTTTCCTCTTCCCATTCGGAAAGTTATTCGACAAACCGGGCGCGACAGCAAGGTTTGTCCGAAAATGGAGCGGTCGGCCGTTGGAATTTTTGCCAGGAGGTGCCGTATGCACAACATTTATGTGATAGACCGTTTAGACTGCCTTGAACAGGAACAATCGATCCTTGCCGTGCGTATGGAGCATGTCTCGCCGGAACACCGGCAATGGCTGTCCCAAACCGTTTCCTCCCTGCAAGGAAATGGCGGGAACTTGTCCGAAACCGCCGACGGTGCGTTAATTCTTACCGCTTCCCGGCAGGCGATCCTTGCCGTCATTAGCGAAATGAGACTGCGCAATCTGTTTCCGGCGCTGGCGGATGGGTTGCAACAAGCGCTTGATGGCGAAGCGAGAAGCAGGGAAATGAGGCGCACGTTAAAATGCCGCAATTTGACATTGGAGATTGGGCAAAGAACGCTGATTATGGGGATTTTAAACGTAACTCCCGATTCGTTTTCGGACGGCGGGAAATATTTTTCAGTGGATGCGGCGGTAAGACGGGCTTTGCAAATGGTCGAAGAAGGCGCGGATCTGATTGACCTCGGAGGGGTATCGACAAGGCCGGGATTCCAGCCTGTATCTTTGGAGGAGGAACTCAAGCGCGTCATCCCCGTGCTCCGCGAATTGGTCCGGGCGGTTGATGTGCCGATCTCGATTGATACGTACAAATCTGAAGTGGCCCGCCAGGCGCTGGAAATAGGAGCCCATATCATTAACGATCAATGGAGACTGACCGCCGATCCCAATATGGCGAGTGTGGCGGCCGAATATCAATGTCCGGTTATTCTCATGCATAACCGGCATAATAAGGATTATGCCAATTTGTTGAGCGGCATTGTCGGCGATCTGCGGGAAAGCATTGAAATTGCCCGCCGCGCAGGCGTGAGAGACGAACAGATTATTCTTGATCCGGGAATCGGGTTTGCCAAAACGTACGAAGACAATTTGGCGGCCATGAGGCAACTTAAGGCGATTTCGATGTTGGGTTATCCTGTGCTTTTGGCCACCTCCCGCAAAAGCGTGATTCAGCGCACTCTGGGCCTTCCTCCCGGCGAAGTGGTGGAAGGGACGGCCGCTACCGTAGCTTACGGGATTGCCCAAGGTTGCCATATGGTACGGGTCCACGATGTCAAAGAAATGAAAAAAGTAGCCGCGATGGCCGATGCGATCGTGCAAGCCGGCAATTAAAAGTGCAAGTCGGAATTGAAACCGATAAACGGGATGCTGTGGAAGCGGAACATGGGAAGATGCCGAAAAAGCGACTTTTTATATGAATGAAAGTGAAATGATTGCCTTCCGTCGAGTTTTGGCTTTCCATTCCCCATGTGCAGCTGGAGTCAGAAATCAATAAATTCACCTTGTTGTTTTGTCGGACAGACTCCTTAAAGAAATGGAAAACAAGATGTTTGAGTTTTAGGAAGGCAATATTTCACGTAAAGCCGTATATTTTTGCACCATCAACAGCGAATCGGCAGTCTCTACAGGCGGTTTGGGTGAATTGGATGTGAAGGACGGTGGCGGCATATGGACAAGCTGGTGATGAGCCGCATGGAATTTTACGGATATCATGGGGTGTTTCCGGAAGAAAATAAGCTTGGGCAACGTTTTTATGTCGATCTGGAACTGGGGCTTGATCTGGCTTTGGCCGGACAGACCGACGATTTGCGGCACACTGTGAATTATGCCGAAGTTTACGAACAGGTGAAACACATTGTCGAAGGCAGGCCGTTTAAACTGATTGAAGCTTTGGCCGAACACATTGCATTTGAACTGCTGCAAACTTATACTATGGTTAATGAAGTCATCGTTCGGGTTACCAAGCCGGATCCTCCGGTCGCGGCGCATTTTCTTGGAGTCACGGCGGAAATTCACAGAAAGCGGGCATAACCGATGGAGCGAAGCAAACATACGGCGGACGTTTATATCGGATTGGGCTCCAACATCGGATGCCGGGAAAGTTATTTGCGCAAAGCGCTGGAACGGATCGATGCGCATCCTGCCATACAAATCTTGCGTTGTTCGGATATTTATGAGACCGAACCGGTCGGGTATGTGGAGCAAGATGCTTTTTTGAATATGGTCGTCGCTGTCAGAACAGATCTTTCGCCGGTCGAGCTGCTCGGTTTCATACAACAAACGGAACGGTTGCTGGGGAGAACCCGTGACATCCGTTGGGGGCCGCGAACGATCGATCTTGACATTTTGCTTTTCGGCAATGAACAAATACGGCAACCGCATTTGGAAATCCCGCATCCAAGGATGTGGGATCGCCTGTTTGTTCTGATCCCGCTTGCGGATGTTTACGAAGGAGGGCGATTGCCCGGGAACGTTTCGTTGGAAGAACGGATAAACCAACTGGAGGGAAAGGAAGGCATAGTGCGATGGAAAGAAATTCGCTCGCGCAAAGGATTAGAGCATTTCGTAAACTAAAGGGCCTTACCCAATTGGAACTGTCCGAACTTCTGGGAGTATCCATCGCGGTCCTCGGTTCCATCGAAAGAGGAACGCGCATTCCCGATGATAAAATGATTCAAAAAATTGCGCAAGCGCTGAATATCGAACCGCGAGAATTGCTCGGGTCGGATCACAATGCAAAGGAGTGAACGGCGGTGTTGAAAATTGGCGATATCGAAATGAAAAATAACGTGGTATTGGCTCCTATGGCAGGCGTATGCAACCCGGCTTTCCGGCTTATCGCCAAAGAATTTGGTTGCGGTTTGGTATGCGCGGAAATGGTAAGCGACAAGGCTATATTGCACGGAAATAAACGCACGATGGAGATGCTGTACGTGGATGAACGGGAGAAGCCGCTCAGCCTGCAGATTTTCGGCGGTGATAAGGAAACGTTGGTGGAAGCGGCGAAAATCGTCGATCAGCACACCAACGCCGACATTATCGACATCAATATGGGCTGTCCCGTTCCGAAAATTACGAAATGCGACGCGGGCGCCAAATGGCTGCTGGATCCGTCCAAAATAGAAGAAATGGTTTCCGCCGTTGTTGCTTCGGTAAGGAAGCCGGTAACGGTGAAAATGCGAATCGGCTGGGATGAACAGCACATTTATGCGGTAGAAAACGCTCAGGCTGTGGAAAGGGCGGGAGGAAAGGCGGTTACCGTGCATGGACGCACCCGGGTACAGATGTATACGGGGAAGGCGAATTGGGATATCATTAAAGAAGTCAAGGAAGCCGTCTCCATACCCGTGATCGGAAACGGGGATGTGTTTACCCCGGAGGATGCCAAACGGATGCTGGAGCACACCGGTTGCGACGGGGTGATGATTGGGCGCGGAGCATTGGGAAATCCGTGGATGCTTTACCGTACCGTGCATTACCTGACCCATGGGGAACTGTTGCCCGAACCTTCTCCGCGTGAAAAAATGGACATCGCCATTTTGCACATGGACCGTTTGATTGCCCTGAAAGGCGAGTCCGTGGCTGTGAAAGAAATGCGCAAGCATCTGGCTTGGTATTTGAAAGGATTGCCGGGTGCGGCGCGGGTAAAGGAAAAAGTGATGGAATTGACGGATCGGGATGAAATGGTTCGCGTGCTGAAAGAGTATGTGGAGAATCTGGAAGATGCATCGGGCAACAGAGGCGAACCGGAAACGGTTGGAAGCGTCTTATAATTTCCGCGCGCTGGTATGTATTGGCGTTAGTGGAGCAGATTGACTTTTGTTCGCAGTTGCAATATAATCAGTCAATACAAATATGTCATCTTCATAATGAAGCTTCATATAAATGATTACTATCCATGGATTTCATGCGGTGTGAATCAACGTTGTTGACGGCCTGGCGTGCCGGATGATTCTCAAAGTATGAAAAAATTTTCATATGACAGGGGATTAGTTTGAAATGACGGAAAAAGAAGTTATTCTCACTCAGGATGGTTTGAAGAAGCTTGAGGAAGAATTGGAGCATCTGAAGTCGGTCAAGCGCCGCGAAGTGGCCGAAAGAATCAAAATCGCGATCGGCTACGGTGATATTAGTGAAAATTCCGAATACGAGGATGCCAAGAATGAACAGGCCTTCATAGAAGGGCGGATCATTACGCTGGAAAAGATGCTTCGCAATGCCCGTATCATTAACAACGATGAAGTGGATACGGATACGGTGAGCATAGGCTCCAAAGTCATTTTGAAAGATCTGGAATTCGGTGATACCGTCGAATATTTGATCGTTGGAACTGCCGAATCGGATCCGTTTCAAAACAAAATCTCCAACGAGAGCCCGGTAGGGAAAGCGATCCTTGGCAAGAAGAAGGGCGAAATTGTCGACGTCAACGTGCCGGCCGGAGTAATTCAATATGAAATTGTCGACATCAAGAAATAATTAGTATACAATTATACGATGTATGAATTGTTAAAGCTTCCTTCCGGAAGCTTTTTTCCAAATGAGAAAGGTGAATACGTGAATGAGTCAGGATATGGAATTGAATGAGCTTTTGCTCATTCGCAGAAAAAAACTGGACGAACTCCGTAGTCTGGGCATCGACCCTTTTGGGAAAAAATTTGAAGTTACCCACCATGCGGCGGATTTGAAACAATACGACCATATGTCGAATGAGGAACTGGAAGCGTTAAACGTTCAGGTCAGTCTGGCCGGAAGGATCATGCAAAAACGCGGCATGGGCAAGGCCGGGTTCGCTCACATTCAAGACGTAAGCGGGAAAATCCAAATTTATGTTCGACAAGATCTGATCGGCCCGGAAAAGCACCGGGCGTTCGGTATTTTGGATATCGGCGATATTATCGGGGTACAGGGCACGGTATTTAAAACGAAGACCGGCGAAACAACCGTAAAAGTGCAAAACCTCGAGGTACTGACCAAATCGCTGTATCCTCTGCCGGAGAAGTTTCACGGTCTAAAGGATGTGGAACTGCGGTACCGGCAGCGGTATGTGGATTTGATCATGAATGATGACGTAAAGGAAACCTTTATTTTACGTTCGAAAATTATTCAATCCATGCGCCGTTATCTCGATTCCCGCGGATATTTGGAAGTGGAAACCCCCACTTTGCATGCCATAGCCGGCGGCGCGACGGCCAGACCATTTATTACACATCACAACGCGCTGGATATGCAACTCTACATGAGAATTGCCATTGAATTGCATTTGAAACGGCTGATTGTCGGCGGTTTGGAAAAAGTGTACGAAATCGGCAGAGTATACAGAAATGAAGGGATATCAACCCGCCACAATCCGGAATTTACAATGATGGAGTTGTATGAAGCGTACAGCGATTTCCATGACATCATGCGGCTGACCGAAGAGATGATCTCCCATATCGCTCAAGAGGTGCTTGGCACAACGACGGTGATTTACCAAGGGCAGGAAATCAACTTGGCGCCTCCTTGGAAGAGGATTTCGATGGTCGAAGCGATCAAGGAAACGGTCGGCGTTGATTTCAGTGCGGAAATGACGGATGAAGAAGCGGTCCGTTTGGCGAAGGAACATCATGTTCCTATTGAACCGGGCATGACGTTCGGGCATATCGTCAATCAATTTTTTGAAACTTTCGTGGAATCCACACTGATACAACCCACATTCGTATACGGCCATCCGGTGGCCATTTCGCCTCTGGCCAAGAAAAATGAACAAGATCCGCGCTATACCGACCGTTTTGAATTGTTTATCGTCGGGCGCGAGCACGCGAACGCGTTTACCGAACTGAACGATCCGATTGACCAGAAGGAACGGTTTGAAAAGCAATTGCTTGAACGCGAACAAGGCAACGAGGAGGCGCATATGATGGATGAAGATTTCATCCGCGCTTTGGAGTACGGCATGCCTCCGACCGGCGGATTGGGGATCGGCATCGACCGGCTGGTCATGTTGCTCACCGATTCTCCTTCTATACGCGATGTGTTGTTGTTCCCGCTTATGAGGGAAAGATAAGGAAACGAGATGTTTTGCGCGGGATGTTTTTCATGCATGCCGCGCTTTTTTGGTTTGCGGGATGTGATGACGCATCCCGCGTTTCGTCAAACTCCGTGCGTTTCGTCAAGTTTTGCGGAAGGTGTGTGCTGTTATCGCGCTTCACCGAGTACCGCGGCTGTGTTCACGGAATCCTGCGTTTTCCCGGTGTTACGTTTATCTCGGGTCCGGAACCCGTTGATTCGCGATCTCTTTATGAGCGATTCGTTATCGTTTGTGTTTGGCCGGTATCCCCTTCACTCAGTTGAAGAACTTCGCTAAGTTGGAGATGTTGAAGAAATTCGTTCAGTTGAAGAAACTTCGTTCAGCCGGAGAACTTCGCTCGGTCAAGAACTCTGCTTCTTGAAGAATTCCGTTCGGTTGAAAAATTCCGCTTCAATGACCGCTGCGGCGAATAGCGATAACGCAAGAAAAACGCATAACGGAATCGTCAATTTCAAAAACCGCAACGCTTCCCGCTTAAACGCCTCCAGATGCAAACCGCTATATCGAACAAATAGTGCAAATAGTGCAATAGTGCGATTTTCGCCCATTGCAGTTTTCTCCTTTTTGCGATGAAAATACCAATAAAATAATACTTGCATTTTTTCATTGACCTGTGGTATATTAAAAAAGTCGCTGTTATGAAGGCGGAAGCCTTGCGGCGAGCATGACGGACCGGGAAACAACCCGGCGGCAAGGATTTGCTCTTTGAAAACTGAACAACGAGTGCAGGGTCTTGCAAAGACAATGAAGAGCTAGACAGCTTGACGATAGAGGGAACTTTATTGGAGAGTT
>Ga0207865_100223_pt1 | contig 66520 bp, 76 predicted proteins | sample HigsolmetaAR204D_FD_184836 | JGI IMG/M metagenome (GOLD analysis project Ga0207865, IMG submission 184836) | Ionic liquid and high solid enriched microbial communities from the Joint BioEnergy Institute, USA - AR20-4-D (SPAdes) (version 2) ... | reverse complement strand
CGAGAAAGTAACAACTCACCTGTATCTGAACGCCATCGTTCTGCTTGCATCTGCAGTAGCCGCATCTCGCTTGGCAAAAGCGGTCGCTTAAAAACGAGCGTTTCCCGAAAATTCTGCAGGTCTGCCCGTTTTTATGACCAATAAACTCCAATTACACATTTTTAAACGTTAAAGCCAGGAATTAACTGCTGCTAGTTGAGGACTCCCTATGAAGCTGGCTTCAAAACGAAATTATGCAAAAGGCTCAAACAAAAAAAAGACCACCCTTCCGGGTGGCTGCACGATGGGTGCAAGAATTTGGATAGGAGTGGAGAGAAACCATACTGTATCTTCAGTATATGTATCCGTTTTCAAAATGTCAAGTATGCGTTTACAACATTTTTGCGTCCTACAGGCGGCCGGCAAGCCGAGCGCGGGAACCCCGCCCGGTTCCGACTCGGCCTTGCGCTTACATGTTGACTTCGAATCCCATCGAGGCGAGCAGTTGAACCGCGCGGTCGAAATCCGGCTGTGACCGGAACGACAGCCGCAAGATGCCCGGCACGTCCTCCCGGCTCTCGATGATTTGCAGGTTGCTGATGTTGATCCGCTCGTTGCCGAGCTCCGTCGCGATTTTACCGATGATGCCCGGATGGTCCGGCACGTCGATGTAACATTCGTACAGCGGGTCGATGACGCCCCGGCGCCGTTCCGGCAGACTGCTGCGGAACTCGCCGGCCGTACGGAACGCTTCCTCCACCATCCGTTCATCCATCCGCTCCAGCATTTCGATAAATCCGCTCACGCCCTCCTGCCACTCTTTCAGCAGCCGGATCAAAACGCTGCGATTGTTGATGAGAATATCGCGCCAGATGACGGGATCACTCGATGCGATCCGCGTAATGTCGCGGAACCCGCCGGCGGCCAGCGCGGAATACAGCGGATTGGTTTCATTGTACGCCCGGATCTGATTCACGAGCTGCACGGCAATGACATGCGGCAGATGGCTGATCGCGCCGACAATCGTGTCGTGCTGGTCGGGATCGACGAACACGATGTTGGCTTTCGTATGGCGGATCAGACCGGCCAGCCGGTCGACCGCTTCCTGCGGCGTGTCGGGCTCCGGCGTCAACACGTAATAGGCGTTCTCGAACAGCAGCGAGGTAGCCGCTTCGACGCCGGATTTCTCCTTGCCCGCCATCGGATGACCGCCGATGAACACCGCGTCGCCGAAATCCAGCGATCGCGCGCAGGCGGCGACCGACGATTTCGTGCTGCCGACATCCGTGATGATGCAGCCGGGTTTCAGCTTCATGGCGGCCAGCCGGCGGAGGTAGTCTTCCAGGTTGCCGACCGGCACGCACAGAAAAATGAAATCCGCGTCAGCCGCCGCCTCTTCCATCGACGTCGTCGCCGCATCGACGACGCCTCGGGCGAGGTAACGTTCAATCGAGGATTGACGATGGGAATGCCCGATGACGTGCAGGCCGGGTTTCCCCTTGAAGCAAAGCGCAAGCGAACCGCCGATGAGTCCGACGCCGAAAATCGCGATCTTGGTCATGGAGTCAGATTTGCACCGCCAATTCCTGCAACACTTGTTCCAATGCCTCGATAAACTTGCGGTTCTGTTCGGCGCTGCCCACCGTGATGCGGATATGCGTCGGGTAATGCGTCCAGCGCGCGCGCGAAATGATTCCTTTGCGGAGCAGCGCATCGAATACCTTCTGCGACGGTATGCCCGTATCGAACATGACGAAGTTGCCGTATGGTTCGAAATAGCGCAGACCGAGCCGGTCGAACTCGGCCTTCAGATAGGCGAGCCCTTCGGCGTTCCGCCGCCTGCATTCCGCGATGAACGCCGTGTCTTCGAGGGCGGCCTTCGCCGCGGCCTGGGCGTAGCGCGTCGTATTGAACGGTTCGCGCACCTGATTGATGTAACGGATAATTTCCGGCCGGCCGATGCCGTATCCGATCCGGAGCGAAGCGAGTCCGTAAATCTTCGAGAACGTGCGGAGCGAAATCACGTTCGGATAACGCTTCACATATTCGATACCGTTCGGATAGGCCGGATCGTCGATATATTCGCAGTACGCTTCGTCCAGCACGACGAGCACATGCGCCGGCACCATCGCCATGAACGCATCCAACTCGTCCTTCGTCACAATGGTGCCCGTCGGATTGTTCGGATTGCAGATCCAGACGATCTTCGTCTTGTCCGTCACCTTCTCCAGCATGGCGGGCAGGTCGTGACGGCCGTCCTTCAGCGGCACTTCGATGATCTTCGCGCCTTCGATCTCCACGTTGTGCCTGTATTGCGGGAACGTCTCGTCGGCCATGATCGTCTCGTCGCCCGGCACGAGGAACGCGCGGGCGATCATCAGGATCACTTCGTCCGAACCCGCCCCGAAGATGATCTGATCCTTGCCGACGCCGAGATGCCCGGCCAGCGCCTCCGTCAGGGCGACGGCAGCGCCGTCGGGATACAGGCTTGTGTTGGCCAATTCATTCATGATGGCTTGTTTCGCCGCCTCGGAACAACCGAACGGGTTCTCGTTCGACGCAAGCTTGATCACTTCCGTCAGGCCGAGCTCCCGCTTCACTTCTTCAATCGGCTTGCCCGGCTGATAGACCGGCAGATGAACGATATTGCTTTTGGGCTGCACAGCGGTTCACCTCATCATCGGGGTTATTCAAAACGGCCGGCACTGTTCCGCCGAATCGGTGCTTCGCCACGACTCCCGGCCCGGCCGTTTCGCACGCTTGTCATAGAACAAATTGTCGCACATCCGCCGGCAATCGGCAAGTGATCACACGCGCAGGGAACGGATGAATTGTTCCACCTGCCGCACGCCCTCGGCCCGCTTCCCGGAATCTCCAAGGAGCGGCAGCGCCTCTTCAATCTTGCGCACGATCGCGCTGCCGACGATGACGCCGTCCGTCTTCCCTTCGAACCTGAGCACCTGTTCCCGGTTCGAAATGCCGAACCCGACGCAGATCGGCACCGGCGAAGCGCTCCGCACGGAGGCGAGAAAATCGTCAATGGATGCATGAAATTCGGACCGCATGCCCGTTACGCCGAGCGAAGAGACGCAGTAGACGAATCCGCGTGCCCTGGCGGTGATCCGGGCAATCCGCTCGTGAGACGTCGGCGCGACAAGCGGTATGAGGTGGATGCCCGCCGCTTCCGCCCGGTCGCGCAATTCCCCGTCTTCCTCCAGCGGCAGGTCCGGCACGATAAGTCCGCTGATGTCATGTTCTTCAAGCAGCTTGAAGAAGCGGTCGAGCCCGTACTGGAGCACCGGATTATAATAGGAAAACAAAATATAAGGTATATCCGCCCCCAGCCTGCGCGCTTCCGCGGCGGTGCGGACGACGTCCTCCAGCGTCACGCGGTTTTGCAGCGCGCGCTCGGATGCCCGCTGAATGACCGGGCCGTCCGCGAGCGGATCGGAATACGGCACGCCGAGCTCGATCATGTCCGCCCCGGCCGCCGCGCACGCGGCGATCAGTTCCGCGGATGCGGCCAGATCCGGGTCGCCGATCGTCAAGAACGGAATGAGCGCCGACTTCCCTTCCCGGCGCAGTCTCTCGAATGTCGCGTCAATGCGGTTCACCGGTTTTCCCCCTCCAGATACGACATGATCGATTCCACGTCCTTGTCTCCCCGGCCGGACAGATTGACGACCACGATCGCGTCCTTCGGAAGCGTCGGCGCCAGCTTGATGGCTTGCGCGACCGCATGCGCCGATTCGAGCGCGGGAATGATGCCTTCCGAAGCCGACAGCACCTGCAGCGCTTCAAGCGCTTCGGCGTCGGTAATCGGCACGTACTCGGCCCGTCCGGAATCTTTCAAATATGAATGTTCCGGACCGATTCCGGGATAGTCGAGGCCGGCCGAGATCGAATGCGCCGGCAGCACCTGGCCGTATTCATCCTGCAGGACGTAGCTGAGTGAGCCCTGGAACACGCCCTGACGGCCCTTCGTCAACGTCGCCGCATGCTCGTCCGTATCAATGCCGCGTCCGCCCGCTTCCACGCCGATCAACTTCACGTCCCGATCCTCCAGGAACGGATGGAAAATGCCGATGGCATTGCTGCCGCCGCCGACGGCCGCCACGATAACATCCGGCAGCCGGCCTTCCGCCGCGAGAATCTGCTCCCGCGCCTCGACACCGATCACGCGCTGGAAGTCGCGCACCATCATCGGGTACGGATGCGGACCGGTCGCGGAGCCAAGAATATAATAGGTATCTTCGACATGGCTGACCCAGTAGCGCAGCGTCTCGTTGCACGCGTCCTTCAGCGTCCGCGTGCCGCTCGTGACCGGCACCACTTCCGCCCCGAGCAGGCGCATCCGGAAGACGTTCAGCTCCTGCCGCTTCATGTCTTCTTCGCCCATGAACACCTTGCACTCGAGGCCGAGCAGCGCGGCGACCGTCGCCGACGCCACGCCGTGCTGGCCGGCGCCCGTCTCGGCGATGATCTTCGTCTTGCCCATCCGCTTCGCGAGCAGCCCCTGCCCGAGCGCGTTGTTGATTTTGTGCGCTCCCGTATGGTTCAGGTCTTCGCGTTTCAGATAGATCTTCGCTCCGCCGAGGCGCTCCGTCAGCCGGCCGGCGTAGTAGAGCGGCGTCGGCCTGCCCGAATATTGCCTGAGCAGCCCGTCCAGTTCGGCTAGAAACACGGGATCTTTCGAAAATTTCAAATACGCGTCTTCGAGCTCGAACAACGCGTTCATCAATGTCTCCGGCACATAGCGGCCGCCGAAACGGCCGAAGCGGCCGTGCTGGTCCGGCACCTGATTCATCCTTCTGCCACCCTTCCGACAAAGCTTCGTATTTTGACCGGATCTTTTACGCCGTCCGTCTCGACGCCGCTTGACACGTCGACGCCGTCCGGTTCGTGGGCGTCGACCAATTCCCTGACATTGTACTCGTTCAGACCGCCCGCGACGTAGAGCGGCACCCCGATGGCCCGGGCCGCCGCCTTGTAATCGGTGACGAGCCGCCAGTCGAACACCGACCCGGTGCCGCCGCCGGCGGTGTCGATCAAGGCGGCGTCGATGGCGCCCGCGTAGGGCGCGATCCGCTCGGCCGCGGGGGCGTCTCCGCCGCGGATGGCGAACACTTTCCATACGCGGACGCCGAGCTCCGAGCGGATCCGCCGGCAATATTCCGGCGTCTCCGAGCCGTGGAGCTGCACGATGTCGAGCGGCGCCGCCCGCAGCACATCGCGCAGCGCCTCCGGCTCGGGGTCGACGAAGACGCCGACCGTCCGCGGCGGCATGCCATCCGCGCAGCGCAGCGAACGCGCCGCGCGGATCAGTTCCGCCGCCGCTTCCGCCGTGACCTGGCGCCGGCTCTTCGCGAACACGAAGCCGATCTCGTGGATCGGCAGACCGTCCATGGCGCGGATCGTCTCCGCGTCCCGAAGTCCGCAGATTTTGATCCGCGTGCTCATCGCGCGATCGGCTCCATCAGCGCGAGGACCGCTTCGCCGACATCCGGCTGGCGCATGAAATGCTCGCCGATCAGCACGGCGCGCGCCCCCGCTTCCCGCACCCGCCGGATGTCGTCCGGCGACGAAATGCCGCTCTCGCTGACGAGCGTCGCGTCATCCGGCACGAGCCGGGCCAGCTCTTCCGTCGTCTTCAGATCCGTCACGAACGTGCGCAGATCGCGGTTGTTGATGCCGACGAGCTCCGCGATGCCGAGGTCCAGTACCGTTTCCATCTCCCGCCGGTCGTGAACTTCCACCAGCGCATCCATGCCGAGGTCCTTCGCAAGCCGGTAATAAGTCTTGAGCTCGTCCGGCGTCAGGATCGCCGCGATGAGCAGGATGGCGTCCGCGCCGATCAGCCGCGCTTCGTAGATCTGCAGCGGATCGATGGTGAAATCTTTGCGCAGCAGCGGCAGGCTGACGGAATCGCGGATCCGGGTCAGATAGTCGTTCGCCCCCTGGAAGAATTGGCGGTCCGTCAGAACGGACAGACAATCCGCGCCCGCCGCCTCGTAGCTGCGGGCGAGCCCGACCGGATGGAAATCTTCGCGGATCAGCCCCTTCGACGGCGATGCTTTCTTCACTTCCGCGATCAGGCCGATTTCCCGCCGCCGGCCTTCAGCAAGCGCGCGCCTGAAGCCGCGGCAAGGCGGCAGCGCCGCGATGCGACGCTCCGCTTCGGCCGGATTCAGCTGCGCCTTCAATTCCTCAACCTCGCCGCGCTTCACGGCGACGATGCGATCAAGATACATGTGCGAATTCCCCCGTCTTCCGGATCAGTTCGTGCAGCTTCGACTCGGCCGTGCCCGAGTCGATGACGGCAGCGGCCGTTTCGACGCCCGCCTGGAGCGTCTCCGCTTTGCCGCCGAGGTAGATGCAGGCTCCGGCGTTCGCCAGCACGATGTCCCGATAGGCGCCGCGCTCCTCGCCCGCGAAGATGCGGCGGACGATCGCCGCATTCTCCTCCGGCGAGCCGCCGACGACTTCGCTGAGCGGGCGGCGCATGAGGCCGAGCGCTTCCGGCGTCAGCACGTAAGTCCGGATTACGCCGTCCTTCAGCTCCGACACCTGCGTATCCTGCGAAATGCTGATCTCGTCCAGTCCTTCGAAACTGCCGACGACGAGCGCCCGCCTGATCCCGAGCTGACGCAGCACTTCGGCGATCGTCTCCGTCTTCGTCCGATCGTACAGCCCGAGCAGCTGCCGGTCTGCGCCCGCCGGGTTCGTCAGCGGGCCGAGCATGTTGAAGATTGTACGGACGCCGAGCTCCCGGCGCGGTCCCGCCGCATGTTTCATGGACGGGTGGAACAACTGCGCGAACATGAAACAGATGCCCGTCTCGGCCAGACATTCCGCCGCCTGTTCGGGCGTCAGACGAATGTTGACGCCGAGCGCTTCCAGCACGTCGGCGCTGCCCGCTTTGCCGGACATCGCCCGGTTGCCGTGCTTCGCCACGCGAACGCCTGCCGCCGCCGCGATGATCGCGGACGACGTCGACACATTGAACTTGTGGATGCCCGACCCGCCGGTGCCGCACGTGTCGAGCAGCCCGTCCTGGGCCGTCTGCACCCGGTTCGATTTCTCACGCATAATTTTCGCAAAACCGGCGATCTCGTCAACCGTCTCGCCTTTCATCCGGAGCGCCGTCAGCACGCCCGCGATCTGGGCCGGGGTCGCTTCGCCGTCCATGATCCGGTTCATCACGTCTTCCGCCTGCTCGCGCGTCAGATCGTTGCCCGCGATCAGATGCGCGAGCGCCTCCTGCATCGTCATTCCCGTAACCGCCTGTTCCATGTTCAACCTCTCCCTTCCATGCCCGTCATCACGCGTAATCGAGATTCGGCGCAACCGCAACCGCCCCGGCCGGTCCCTTCGCCGGGAACGCGGCTTCCGCCGTGCGGATCGCCTTCAGCAGCGCCATCGCCTTGTTCACCGTCTCCTGGTATTCGTTCTCCGGCACCGAGTCCCAGACGATGCCGGCGCCGGCCTGCACATATGCTTTGCCGTGCTTGAACACGATCGTCCGGATCGTGATGCACGTGTTCAGGCTGCCCGCGAAGCCGAGATAACCGATCGCTCCCGCGTAGGCGCCCCGCGCTTCGCGCTCGAGCTCGGCGATGATCTCCATCGCCCTGAGCTTCGGCGCGCCGGAGACGGTGCCCGCCGGCATGCAGGAGACGAACGCGTCGAAGAAATCTTTATCTTCCCTAAGCATGCCGGACACATTCGAGACGATGTGCATGACATGCGAATACCGCTCGATCTCCATATACGCGTCAACCTTGACCGTGCCGAATTCGGCGACGCGGCCGATGTCGTTGCGGCCGAGGTCGACCAGCATCAGATGCTCCGCCCGCTCCTTCTCGTCGGCGAGCAGTTCGCGCTCAAGCGCCAGATCTTCTTCCGGCGTCTTGCCGCGCGGCCGCGTGCCGGCGATCGGCCGCGTCTCGACCTTGCGGCCATCCACCTTCACCAGCGCTTCCGGCGACGCGCCGACGATGGTCTCGTCGTCCAGCTTCAGATAGTACAGATACGGCGACGGGTTCATCGTGCGCAGCACCCGGTAGACGTGCAGCGGATCGATGTCGGTTTCGATGCTGAACCGCTGGGACAGCACGACCTGGAAAATGTCGCCCGCCCGGATGTATTCCTTCGCCCGCTCCACGTTCGCCATGAACTCCTCTTTCGTCACATTGGAGCGGATCTCGCCGAGCTCGGGACTCTCCGGCGGCGTCACACCGGCCAGAATCGGCTTCGGCAGCGGCTGCCGCAGCCGTTCGATGAGCGCGTCGATCTTCCGGTTTGTCTCTTTGTACGCCGCCTCGATGTCCCGGTCGGTCGCACCGTCCTGCACATGCACGTTCGCAACGATCTGAATCTGCTGCTTGAAATGATCGAACACGATGAGCTGGTCGCAGAACATGAACTGAAGGTCGTCCATTTGCAGATCGTCGACCTGGTGCGCGGGCAGCCGTTCGTAATATTGAAGCAGATCATAGCCGAAAAATCCGATCGCTCCGCCGGTGAACGACGGCAGTTCGGGCAGCGCCGGACTTCGGTACGTACGGAGGTGCGCCTTGAGCAGTTCGAGCGGCTTGCCCTCGTGAACTTCGATCTTTCCGTTCTTCTCGATCGTCATGCGGCCGTTTTTGCCGCGGATGACCATGAACGGATCGGTGCCGATGTACGAATAGCGCGCCCATTTGATGCCGCCTTCCACGCTCTCCAGCAGAAACGCGCGCTTTTCGCCTGCGAAATGCTGGAACAGCCGGATCGGCGTCTCCGTGTCGGCCATGACGCTGCGGACGATCGGAATGAGATTGTACGTTGACGCCAGGCGGATGACTTCCTGAAGTTCGCGGGACATGCTTACTCCTCCTCATGCAGAGCAATCGGCTGCACCGATTCCGCCGGCAGAGCTGTGCGCGAGCCTGACGGACACGGCGGGCATCAAAAAAGCTCCTGCCGACGGCAGGAGCCTGGAATGCGTTGACAGACGATATGACAGCAGCCAACCGGGCAGTCCCCGGGACATGCCGCACAAAGACCTGCTGCATGCGCAGCGGCCGCAAGTTCGCCCTCGTCTCGTCTCATCTCATCCAATGCTCTGCTCGTCTCGTCTTCGTCCGCGCCAGCCCTCCGGCTGCGCGGAGAATATCTTCACTATACCGAATCCTGAAGTCCTCGTCAACCCGAAACCGGTCTTAATCGTTTCATCACGCAAGAAATGAGGCCAGCCCGCATGCAGGCTGACCTGATGTTTGACGAAGAATTATTCCTTCTCCGCGAGATCCGGACGAAGCGTGCGCGCCCGGCCGAGGAAAATGTGGCGGATTTCGTCCTGCCGTTTGTCCGTGTTCACGTGCACCATGAGCCGGATGCATTTCTCCAGGCTCCCCTTGACCGACACTTCCAGCGCGCACATAAGCGGCACCAGATCCCAGCCGGGCAGCTCCCGGATGGCGCGGGCCGGAAACGCCGCATCCAGATCCTGCGTCACCGTGATGATAATGCTGGCGATATCCTCCGGAACGATGCCGTTGGCATCCACCAATTGCTGAAAAAGTTCCGCCGTCGCTTCGAGAATGACCTGCTCCTCGTTCGCCTCGACTGTCGTCGCTCCGCGGATTCCCCGCACGCTCATTGCGCCTGTTCCTCCTCTTTCAGCTGCTCCACGATGCGGCGCACCCGCTCCGCGGACATGTTCTTGTCGATGACGACGTCTCCGATCGCCGTCGGGACGATGAACACCATCCGGCCTTCCTTGAATTTCTTGTCATGCCGCATGGCGTCCATGATCGCGTCGGTATCGAAATGCGCCGGCAGCCGGACCGGCAGCCCGCATTTCGCCAGCACCCGCTTCGTCACCTCGTACACTTCCCGCGGCGCGCCGAGCTCCACGCCGATGCGCGCCGCGCCGACCATGCCGATCGCGATCGCTTCGCCGTGCAGCAGCTCGCCGTATCCGCCCACCGCCTCGAGCGCGTGGCCGATCGTGTGGCCGAGGTTGAGAATGGCGCGCAGATCGTTCTCCCGCTCGTCCTGCGACACGATTTCCGCTTTCACGCGGCAGCCGAAATACAGCGCGTATCCGAGCGCTTCCGGATCAAGCGCGCGCAGCTTGTCCGCATTCTCGTCGATCCAGGCGACAAACTCGGCGCTTCGGATCAGCCCGTGCTTCACCACTTCCGCAAGACCGCTGCTCACTTCGCGCGGCGGCAGCGTGCGGAGCGTCGCCAGATCGTACAGCACCATCGCCGGCTGGTGGAACGCGCCGATGATGTTTTTCGCGAGCGGATGATTGACCGCGACCTTGCCGCCGACGCTGCTGTCATGGGCGAGGATCGTCGTCGGCATCTGAATGAACCGGATGCCGCGCATGTAAGCGGCCGCCGCATAGCCGGCCAGATCGCCGACGACGCCGCCGCCAAGCGCGATGATCGCCGATTTGCGGTCAAGTCCGGCTTTGAGGGCAATCGTGATCAGTTCTTCGAACTGCGAAAGCGATTTCGCCTGTTCGCCCGCGGGAACGACGGCGCTGACGGTTCGATAGCCCGCAGCCCGAAGCCCCGACTCCAGCTTGTCCAGATACAGCCGACCCACCTGTTCGTCCGTCACGATGAGCAGCGGTGACTGCTTGCCGATGCCGTGCTTGTCGAAATAAAAGGCCGCCTGGTCAAGCAGTCCTTCGCCGATGTAGATCGGGTAGGACCGCTCGCCAAGCTGCACCGTCAGTTCCCGCATCAGTAAGCCCCCACCTGCTTCAGATAGTTGTCCAGGTTGGCGCGGATTTCTTCAATCGAATCGCCGCCGAATTTCTCGAGGAACGCCTTCGCCACTTCCCAGGCCACCACATGTTCCATGACAACGCTGGCGGCGGGCACCGCGCAGCTGTCGGAACGTTCGACCTGGGCGGTGAACGGTTCCTTCGTGTCGATGTCGACGCTGCGCAACGGTTTGTAGAGCGTCGGAATCGGCTTCATGACGCCGCGCACGACGATCGCCTCGCCGGTCGTCATGCCGCCTTCGATGCCGCCCGCCCGGTTCGTCGCCCGGTAGAAACCGCGGCCTTCCTCATACATGATCTCGTCGTGGACCTGCGAACCGCGCAGTCTGGCCGCCTCGAAGCCGATGCCGATCTCGCAGCCCTTGAAGGCGTTGATCGACACAACCGCCTGCGCGATCCGGCCGTCCAGCTTCCGGTCCCATTGCACATGGCTGCCGAGGCCGACCGGCACGCCTTCGACGATGCACTCGACGATGCCGCCGATCGAATCGCCTTCCTGCTTGACCTGGTCGATGTGGGCCATCATTTTCGCTTCGGTCTCCTTGTCGACGACGCGTACCGGAGACTCTTCCGTCAGGCGAATGATTTCATCAAGCGGAAGATTGTGCTTCGGCGCTTCAATCTCGCCGATGCGGATGACCTGTCCGCCGACCTTGATGCCGAATTCGGCCAGCAGCTGCCGGGCCAGCGCGCCGACGGCGACGCGGGCTGCCGTCTCGCGGGCGCTCGAGCGTTCGAGCACATTGCGCAGGTCGCGCAGGTTGTACTTCAGCCCGCCGTTCAAGTCCGCGTGGCCGGGACGCGGACGGTGAACACGACGCTTCGTCTCGTCGGAACCTTCGATCGGCTCCACGTTCATGACGGTCGTCCAATGTTTCCAGTCGTTGTTTTCGATGACGATCGCGACCGGCGCGCCGGTCGTGCGGCCGTGGCGCACCCCGCCGACGATCTTCGCCGTGTCCTGCTCGATCTGCATCCGTCTGCCGCGGCCGTGGCCTTTCTGGCGGCGCTGCAGTTGAAAATTCAACTCGTCGAAATCAATTTTCAGATTGCTCGGCAGACCTTCGACAATGGCCGTCAGCTGCGGCCCGTGCGTCTCGCCTGCCGTCAAATACCTGAGACTCATCCGTTTCCCCCCAGCGGCCGTCCATGCCGCGCAATTCTTCCATCACTTCCGGTTCTACTGCTCGTTGCCTTCGCTCATTATAGTATAGCGCCCGTTCTTTTGACAAGGAATCGCCGGGACGCCTCCGTCAGCCTTGAAACATGACAAAGGGCCGGCTTGTCCGCAAGCCGGCCCGTCGAATATGCGATGGACTTCAACCGTGAGCATGGCGCGTAGGCCGCAAGGCTGTACGGCGGCTCCCGGCCTCCCGCTCGGCGCTCAGGATGCCTGCGATCTGCGCGGCGTCCAGCCCGAGGATCTGCGCGCATTCCTGGATCGTAATCCACCCGCGCTTGTAGGCGGCGATCACCACACGCTTGTCCATTCCAACCCTCCAAAAATGTCGGATATCGTCAGTATGGGAAAGATGGACAGCGGCTATACATGCTCCGGCTTGCGCCGATAGAAGAAAGTCTCCGTCGATTCCAGACCGTATTGGGCCGGCGTGAAAATCTGCTCCGTGCTGCCGACGAACAGCAGACCGCCCGGTCTGAGCGCCTTTGCGAACTTGTGGTACAATTCGTGCTTCGCTTCTTCCGTGAAATAGATCATGACGTTGCGGCAAACAATCAGATCGTAGTCGGAGCCGAACGGATCGTGCAGCAGATTGTGCTGCTTGAAGCGGACGGCGCGGATCAGCTTGTCCGACACCCGATAGCCTTCGCCCGCCGCGGTGAAATAAGCCCTCCGGTATGCGTCGGGCACTTCCTTGAGCGATCGATCGGGGTACAGCCCGTTCTTCGCCTTCTCGATCACGTTCGCGTCGATGTCGGTGGCCAGAATGTCCGCGCGCGCCAGGGCGCCGAGCCGATCAAGAATCATCGCGACCGTATAAGGCTCTTCCCCCGTCGAGCAGGCGGCGCTCCAGATGCGCAGCGTCCGGCCTTCCCTCAACATCGCCGGGATGAAACGCTCTTCCAGGACCGCCCAGCGATTCGCGTTGCGCCAGAACTCGGACACGTTGATCGTCATCCGGTCAAGAAACTCGTTCATAAGCCGTTCATCGCGCTGCAGCGCTTCCCAGTAAGATGCGAACGTGCCGTAGCCGTGCTTCAGCCGCAGCGTCGTCAGCCGCCGCTTCATCTGCGTTTCCTTGTATTGCGACAGATCGATGTTCGTCTTCTGCTTCACTTGCCGGATGAACAGCGCGAAATCCGCATCTTCCATGACGTCCCACCCTGCCGCGCCTCGGTCAAATCCAGCGCTGGATTGTCAGTTCGTAATCGACCAGCTCTTCCGGGCGGAAGAAGTTCGCGATTTCGCGCTCGGCGTTCTCCGGCGAGTCCGAACCGTGGATGAGATTGAAGTTCGTATGTACCGCATAATCCGACCGAATCGTTCCCGGCGCCGCCTCCACGGCGTTCGTCTTGCCGATCATGGCGCGGGTCAGGGCAACGGCGTTGTCGCCTTCCCATACCATTGCGAACACCGGACCCGACGTGATGAAGCGGATCAGCGGCGGGTAGAAATCTTTGCCGACGTGTTCCGCATAATGCTTTTCGGCCAATTCTTCGGATACGCGCATGAATTTCGCCGCGACGAGCTTGAGCCCTTTGCGTTCGAACCGCGACACGATCTCCCCGATCAGGCCGCGCTGCACGCCGTCCGGCTTGATCATCAGAAACGTCCGTTCCATCCTTCCCATCCCCCATCCGGCCGGGCCATATGCCCGGACTTCAATAATTTCGCTTGCCGACGAACCGCGCGATGTCATTCAGCGTGCTTCGCGCCGGAATATCCGGCAGTCCCTCCAGCAAACCGACCGCTTTGTCGATGTACCGTGCGGCAAGCCGGTCCGCTTCCTCAATGCCCCGGCTGGCGCGGATCAGCTCGATGGCGCGCGTGCAGTCCGCCTGGCCGTCCGATTCGCGGATCCGTTCAATCTCGCGCAGCAATTCGTCCTTCACCGCGGTGTCCCGAAGCGCGAGCAGGACCGGCAGCGTCATGTTGCCCTGCCGGATGTCCGAACCCGGCGGTTTGCCGAGCTGCCGCTCCGTGCCGAGCAGATCAAGCAGGTCATCGCGGATCTGGAACGCCATGCCGACGTTGTAGCCGTAGCGGTACAGCCGGTTGTACACCGCCGGCGGCGTGCCGGCCGCCGCCGCGCCGAGCTGGCAGCTGATTGCGATGAGCAGCGCGGTCTTGCGGCGGATGCGCAGCAAATATTGGCGCACCGTCTGCCTGGTGTTGAAAAAGTCGCGGATCTGCTCCATTTCGCCGATGCACATCTGCACGATCGCCCGCGACAGCGCCTGGTGGAGCACCGGATCGTTCAGCTCGGCGATGATCGTGAGCGCTTTCGCATAAATATAGTCGCCGGTGTACATCGCGATCCGGTTGTCCCACTTGGACTTGACGGTCAGCTGGCCGCGCCGCGTATCCGCGTCGTCGATCACGTCGTCGTGGACGAGCGACGCCATATGGATCAATTCCAGCGGAACCGCCACTTTCTTCAGCACGTCGAGACGGTAATCGCCGAATTTGCCCGCGAGCAGGACAATGGCGGGACGGATCCGCTTGCCGCCCGCCTTGAGCAGATGAACGGCTGCTTCGCTGAGCAGCGCGTGGTCGCTCGTCACGCTGCTTTCAAGCTCTTGTTCGATTACGTTCAGATCGTTTTCCAGGCTTGCATACAGATCGGTCAGTTTCATTCATTCACCCGTGCCGCTGCGTGATCCGGCCACGTCACCGGAGCGACCCGCCGCTCAAGCAGCCCCATCCGGAACGCGCAGTCGTAATAATAGCTCAGTCCTTCCTGTTCCTGCGGACCGAACCCGTATCGCAGCGTGCGGAAATACCGCTCCCAGTAGTCTTCCCCGCCGCCGAACCGCCCGGCCGCCTTGCGCGAGAGTCCCTCGATGTCGGCGAGCGCGCGCCGTTTGCTCTCGGCCAGCGCTTCGTAGACGCGGCGGACCGTCTCGGGCGCCTCCCGCGCGGCTTCCCTGCGAACGGCGAACACCGCGAACGTCATGCCGAGCCCGGTCCATTCTTTCCACATGCGCGCCGCATCCAGCACTTCAATGCCCGGACCGGGCCGCCAGGAAGCCCGGATCGCCGGATCGCCGATGAGCAGCGCGCCGTCCGCACGCTCCAGCATCGCCTCCAAATCCGGTTCCATGGCGATCAGCTCGGGGCAGCGGCCGTACCGGCCCTGCATCACGATGCGAAGCAGGTTGACCGAAGTCGCGGAGGCCGTCGTCACCGCGATCCGCCCGCGCAGCGCTTCCTCGAGCGGCCGCTTCAGGAACAGCAGGACGGACATCACTTCACCGTCCGCGCTGACGGACAATTCGGGCAAAAGCTCGTACTCGTCAAACTGTTGTCCGTAGGCGAACGACGAGATAGCGGCGATGTCGATCGTCCCTTCGGACAGCGCGCGGTTCAGCGTCGCCGGCACGCCTTTCGCGACGCGCACATTCCGGACGCCCGTCTCGGCCAGGCATTCTTCGAAGCGGTCGAAGATCGGCCAGATATTGGCATAATCAATCCGGCCTACCGTGATCTCGCGCTCCGCCGCCATGTCCGTCATCTCCCCATCGTCTGTACAAGTCGTGGTCGATTCCCATGTTGTCCAGCAGTTTGCCGACCATAAAATCGATCATATCACGGATCGTAGCCGGATGGTAGTAAAAAGCCGGCATCGCAGGAACGATCCGGACGCCGAGCCTCGCCAGCTTCAGCATGTTCTCAAGGTGGATCGCATGGAGCGGCGATTCGCGCGGCATGAGCAGCAGCCTGCGCCCTTCCTTCAGGGCGACATCCGCCGCGCGTTCAACCAGATTGTCCGAGGCTCCGTTCGCGATGGCCGACAACGTCCCCATCGAGCACGGCGCGATCACCATCCCTTCGGTGCGGAACGATCCGCTGGCAACGTTCGCGCCGACATCGGCGGAAGGATAGTAGCGCATGCGGCCGTCCGTCAGCGCGCCGCCGAACCGGCGGTCCAGTTCCTCCGCGCGCCGGGCCGAGTCCCATCCGGCCTCCTCGCGCAGCACTCTCCAGCCCGCATCCGAGATGACGAGATGCACTTCGAAGCCGCCGGCGAGCAGCGTCTCGATCAGCCGGATGCCGTACGCGCATCCGCTTGCTCCCGTCATGCCGACCACCCATCTGCGCGGACGTCCGCTTTCCGCTATCCCGCTCACCACTTGCGAAGCACCACCAGATCAAACAATGTGAACGCAAACAGGACGACGCTCAGCGTGCCGTTCATCGAGAAAAAGGCGATGTTGACGCGGCTCAGGTCTTCCGGCTTGACCAGCATATGCTGGTACGCCAGAATGCCGAGCGAGATCAGGGCGCCAGCCAGGTAACCGAAGCTGAGATCCGTCATCCAGAACAGCGTGAGAAACCCGAAGGCCGGGACGATATGGAAGAGCCGCGCGATGAGCAGCGCGTTCCGGACGCCGAAACGGGCCGGAATCGAATGCAGCTTCGCCTCCCGGTCGTACTCCGCATCCTGGCAGGCGTAAACGATATCGAAACCCGCGGTCCAGAAGGCGACGGACACATACAACAGATAGGCCGCCGGGCTCGCTTCTCCCGTAACCGCCAGCCAGCCTCCAAGGGGACCGAGCGCAATCGTGAACCCGAGGAACAGATGGCAGAGCCAGGTGAATCGTTTCGTATAATGATAAAATACCAGTGCGAAAACGGCGATCGGCAGCAGCTTGACGACCAGCGGATTCAGCCGGAACGCCGCGAGGAACAGCAGCGCGAACGATACGATGATGAAGACGACCACTTCGCGGATGCCGAGCAGCCCGGCGGGGATGGCGCGGCCCGCCGTACGCGGATTGCGCGCGTCGATCGCCCGGTCGATCAGCCGGTTGAGCCCCATGGCCGCGCTGCGCGCGCCGACCATCGCGACGGTGACCCAGCCGATCTCGCTCCAGGTCGGAAGCCGGTCCAGCATCATGACGGCGCCGAGGATGGCGCCGACGAACGCGAAGGGTAGCGCGAAGAGCGAATGTTCAAACTTGATCATCTCGAGGAAAATGCGTATCTTGCGAATCATGCCTTTCCGCCCCGTTTCACGCCGATATGCAGTGCGGCCACGCCGCCCGACAGCGGGTAAGCCTGCACCTCCACAAGCCCGACCTCGCGGAAAATCTCCGCCAGTTCATGCCTTCCGGGGAATTGGGACAGCGATTCGGGCAGCCATTTGTACTGCTGGTAGCGGCTGGCGAATATTTTCCCCAGGAGGGGCATCAAATGCTGAAAATAGAGATCGTACAACGCCTTGAACGGCTGCCAGGTCGGCTTCGAGGCATCCAGGCTGACGACCAGCCCGCCGGGCTTCACGACGCGGGTCATCTCCCGCAGCACCTGGCGAAGATCCGGCACGTTCCGGAGCCCGAATCCGATCGTCGCGTAATCGAACGCGTTGTCCTCGAACGGGAGCGCCATCGCGTTCCCGTGATGCAGTTCGATCCGGCCGGCCAGCCCGGACTGTTCAACCTTGCGCCGGCCGATCTCCAGCATCGCTTCACTGAAATCCAGCCCGACGACGCGGGCGGCTCCGGCCCGGGCCAGCGCGATCGTCCAATCGCACGTGCCGCAGCACAGATCGACGGCCGACGTGCCGGGCCTGACGCTCATGCGCCGCATCGCGAACGCGCGCCACGCCTTGTGGCGGCGGAAGCTGATGATGTCGTTCATCTTGTCATACTTCGGCGCGATGCTCTGGAACACTTCGTGAACGTACTGTTCGTTCATCTTGCCTTCCAAGTCCTTCACCTCGTCTCGTTCGTCACGGCGTGCTGCAAGGCAAAGGATGGATGCAGCTTTCTGCCGATCTGCGCCAGTTCCGCCGCCAGCTTGTCCGAGTCCAGAAGCCGGAGAACGGCCTGCACCTGCGCAATGGACTGGCGAAGCAATTCGGTCAGCTGGGCGCGCAGGTTGTATTTGGCGATCAACTGACGGATCAGCCCTTCTTCCCGGGGATGCTGCGCAAGCTGCCGGCGCTCGTCCTCGGTGCCGTCCTGCATGATGCGCCAGTATCCCCAGCTGCCTTCGAACTGACCGGGCGATTCCACACGTTCGAGTTCGTTCAGTACGACCTCGCAGCGGGTAAACCCGCGCAGCAGATCCGGATAGAGCGCCGACAAGCGCTCGTCCAGCAGGCTGCCGAACAGTTCGAAGAGACCGGTCTTGAGCTCGGTGTGGATGCCGATGTATTCATCGGCCGTCACCTTGCGCTGCTTCATGCGCGTATAGAGGTTCATCTTCAACCGGTTGACCTCGCACACCGCGTTGCTGATCCGCCGGACCATCTCGATCTGTCCGGCCTGCGACAGCAGATGGTAAAACCGGCTGCTGAAGTAATTGCCTGCAAGCACCAGAATCTGGCGGGCGCGCATCTCACGCTCCGGACGTTTGCCGGAGTGATTGTCCACCAGGTCATGCGTGTCCAGGCCGAGCTGAACGAGCCAGACGACGAGGGCGTAAAGCTCGCTCCGCTCGGAGGGGTGCTTGCCGCTCGCAAGCAGCGTATACAACAAACGAGCCCGGGAATCCGGGAATGCGGGCAATTCGGTATGCTTGCGGATCATGTCGTACTCGACATATTTCTTCGCGATTTCGGGAATGCGGTAAGCGTTCATCCATTATGCCTCCGGGCCGCGGCCGGCGTTTCATGCCGCGCCTTGGCCGTATAAATTCGAAACCTATTATAGCACATTGTGAAGCCGAACACATCCGAAGGACACACAGCTGTCACGAATCCGGCGCCGCGCGGCCGAATCGTTCGTTCCAGCGGCTTGTCGCCGTCAGCCTGAGCCGTTTGCGCCAGACCGCGTCGCGGCCCAGATCCGCGTCTTTGAGCCCGGTCCATTGCTCCGCAATCCAGGGGTCGGATCGGCGGACGTCGGCTGCCAGCAGCAGCCTACCCCGGCCGGCGGCTGACCCGGCTTCATTTTCTTCGAAACGGACGAGCAGGCGCTGAACGTTCGTCGTGTGACCGAACGCCTGCAGAATCAATTCCTTCAAGTCCGAGAAAACGGCTTCCGCCGCCGCGTCATCGTCCCGAACCGCAAAATCGACGGACAGTACGGATCCGGACCAATGCACCCGCTTAATCTTCTGTCCGAATTCGGCCGAAGCCAGCAGATCGACCACATTGTTGCTGTCCAGCCGGACGGATCGATCCTGGCGAAATACCGCCAAATGCCGTCCATCGGGCTGCACGGCTTCCGGTTGCAGCACCGCAAGCAGCAAGGCTGCGGCGGCCGCGCAGCAGGCTGCGGCAGCCAGCGCTCTCCAGGCAGCTGATTTCATCCCGATCCCTCCGCCATTCGCTTCTTGCCGGGATGTCCCCGCCTGTATAGTGTACAAACAAAAAAAACAGGCTATGCCTGCTTTCTCCGCCGCAGCCGCGAGGGACCGCGCCGTTCAGGTTTATTGATCCGTCTCGATCGTGCCGTACTTCGTCAGAATCGTCGCCTTGCCCCGGACTTTGATCGCGGACGTATGCTCGGTGAACTGCGCAATCAGCACTTCGCCCTTGTCAAGTTTCTCGGTGTGATGAAACTTCGTGTTCTGACCCCGGGTAAGTCCGATGACAACGACGCCCTGATCCTTCGCCTTGATGACCACGTAATCCGCCATGCTCGTGTCCATTCCATCGCCTCCGGCGTCTTCGTGCGCGTCGGCCGGTGCCGTGCGCCGGCAAGCCAAGCGGCTTGCGCCGTCCTTCCGGGAGGGCGCACCGCTTGCGCTGTGAAGATATTGTCGTTGTACAAAGAAAACTGCTTCCTGCCTTGCGGAAGCAGTTCCTCTTCGAGAAGAAATGGTCGGGTGTACCGGATTTGAACTGGCGACCTCTACCACCCCAAGGTAGCGCTCTACCAAGCTGAGCTAACACCCGACAAACGCAAAGATGATTCTAATCGATCGCCGGCCCGCTGTCAATAGCCGGCGTGCACAAAAATGATATCGTCCGAATGGACGCGCCATCCGGACGATCACGGCATCAGGGGGCTGCTTACTCCCCGACCATTTCCTTCAGCGACTTGCCAGGTTTGAAGGCGGGCGTCTTGCTGGCGGCGATTTCGATCGGTTCGCCCGTCTGCGGATTGCGGCCTTTGCGTGCAGAACGTTCGCGGACTTCGAAATTGCCGAAACCGACAAGCTGCACCTTTTCTCCATTTTGCAGAGCTTCGGCAATCGCGTCAAATACGGCATCGACCGCCTTGGCAGCGTCTTTCTTGGACAGTTCGGTAATCTCGGCTACTTTGTTGACGAGTTCGGATTTGTTCATCGCATTCACCTCCCCTGGCTGCGGCTGACCGTTTTCCTATCATACTGTTTAACCGTTCCAAGCCAATTTATACCTTTGACCGCACAATTTCTATACTAATACAGGGCATTCCGATTTTCAAGTAGAAACCGGGTGCCGGGCGCGGCGGTTCAGGCATTCCCCGGTCATTGACGTCCTGATCGCATCCTTTCGTCCGAACGTGAAAAAAGCGCGCCGTTTCAAGCGCGCTTCCCCGGTTCAGAGAATGATGGCAATCAGGCCGCCGGAACCTTCGTTGATGATGCGGCCGAGCGTCTCCTGCAGTTTGTAGCGCGCATTGTCCGGCATCATCGCGATTTTGCCCTGGATTCCTTCGCGCACAATGGAATGCAGCGACCGGCCGAAAATGTCCGATTCCCAAATCTTGATCGGATCGTTCTCGAAATCTTGCATCAGATAGCGCACCAGTTCCTCGCTCTGCTTCTCCGTGCCGATAATCGGCGCGAATTCCGACTCGACATCGACGCGGATCATATGGATCGAAGGCGCCGTGGCTTTGAGCCGGACGCCGAACCGGGAACCCTGGCGGATCAGTTCCGGCTCGTCAAGCGACATCTCGGACAATGTCGGAGCGGCAATGCCGTATCCCGTCGTCTTCACCATTTCGAGCGCTTCCGCGAACCGGTCGTATTCTTTCTTGGCGTGCGCGAATTCCTGCATCAGCTGCAGCAGATGGTCTTTCCCGCGGATCTCGACGCCGACGACTTCCGTCAGGATCTGATCGTACAGTTCATCCGGCGCATACAGATCGATCTCCGCCACGCCCTGGCCCAGGTTCATGCCGCTGAGGCCGGCGCGCGCGATGAAGTCGTACTCGAGGAATTGCTGCACGACCCGGTCGACATCGCGAAGCCGCCGGATGTCCTGCACCGTGTCGCGGACCGACTGCTCGTAGCTCGTTCTGAGCCAGTGGTTCTCGTTCAGCACCATGACCCAGCTCGGGAGATTGACATTGACTTCGTGCACCGGGAATTCGTAGAGTGCTTCACGCAGTACGGACAGGACGTCTTCTTCGCCCATCGTGGCCGCGCTGAGCGCCATGACCGGGATATCGTATTTCGCCTGCAGCTCGCTGCGAAGGGCTTGCGTTTCGATGGAATTCGGCCGCGTCGAGTTGACGATCATGACGAACGGCTTCCCGACATCCTTCAGTTCCTGCACGATCCGCTCTTCCGCTTCCAGATAGGCGCTGCGCGGAATTTCGGCGATCGTGCCGTCCGTCGTCACGACGATGCCGATCGTGGAATGTTCCTGGATCACTTTCCGCGTGCCGATTTCGGCCGCTTCCTGGAACGGGATCGGGTCATCGAACCAGGGCGTCGTAATCATGCGCGGCCCGTTCTCGTCCTCGTATCCTTTGGCCCCGTCCACCGCATACCCGACGCAATCGACGAGCCGAACGTTCACTTCCAGTCCTTCGGATACGCGGATCTGCACGGCCTGGTTCGGGACGAATTTCGGCTCGGTCGTCATGATGGTCCGCCCGGCGGCGCTCTGGGGCAGCTCGTCGATCGCGCGGATCCGGTCCGCCTCGCTGGTGATGTTCGGCAGCACGACCGTCTCCATGAACCGTTTGATAAAGGTCGATTTGCCGGTGCGGACGGCCCCGACGACGCCGAGGTAGACGTCTCCGCCCGTGCGTTCGGCGATGTCCTTGAAAATGTCGACTTTTTCCACTCGATATCCCCTCCATTCGATTTTCCGAGAACACGGAGTGCGTCCGGGCGCACCGCCGGCAGCGCGGGACCTCGGATTCGTCGGCGCCCGGCCGGACCATCGCCGTGCTCCTTGAGCCGCCCGTCGCCGCCGATCGCACCTCTCCGCGCCGCACCGGACCGGGAGCATGGCCGGCCCGGCATCGTCCGGCGTCCGCTGTTCGAACCGTATTGGACTGGTATCATCCTATTACAGACACGTCCCGAATATGACCCCGTCCGAGAATTTGTCAGCACGGCGGCCGCATGCTTTCCTCTGCTGGTATATGACGTGAAATGATCGTCTATGACTGTTAAAAATTATGAAAGGCGGAGCCTCATGCTCCGCCTTTCGCACAGGAACAACCTTTATTCAGGGTATCGGGCCGTCGGGTCGCCGTCGATCCAATGATAGACGGGAGATTTGACCGGAACGAACAGCGTCTCCCGCGTCAGCAGCTCGCGCAGGTCCGCATCCGGGTCCGGCGCGGTGCCGCTGCTTTCGACCAGCCGCCGCACGTCGATGCCGTAATCGGCGAAGACGGCGCCGCTGTCATGGACGAGCACCGTGATCGGATGGCCGCTGAAGACGCTGCGGATATCCGGTTTTCTGCCGCCCAGCTTGTCGAAATCGAGCGCGGCGAACGACGGATAGACCGGCTCTCCGGCCGGCAGAGCGCCGCCGTTGGACGACCTGTATTCATCCACGCGGCTCTGGAGATCGTTCAGCTGCTGCAGGACGGCGATGTTCATCAGTCTGACGATCGGTTCCGTCTCTTCGTCCAGCACGAGAAAATAATAGTTTCCGCCTTTCTCGTAGGCCGCCGCCGGCAAGTCCGACAAATAGCCGGTCCGCTTGAGCTTGGCCAGATCAACGACATATTTCTCGTATCGGGGCGTTTCCGGACCCGCGTTCTTGATCGGCAAGAGCCCCGTGTCCCTGCGGTAGTCGTCCACCGCCGCCTGCACGAGCCTAACCGCGTCGCGCGGCGGCATGCGGTTCTGGGCAAGCTGGTCTTTCGGATACAGGCAGCCGGTCAGCAATACGGAAATGATGAGCAAGACGGCCGGGACGCGGAACCAGGCGCCCGGTCGCCGTCTGACGAACCTTGTCATGATTCGCAGCCCGCCCTTTCCTTCCGATGTCTCGCCGCTGCGGACAGCAGCGATTCCACCTCTGCAATCGCCTCGGGAGTGAAGCGGCTATCAGCCGTCAAGGCGCGGAAAGCTCGCAAATGACGGTCCGGATCCGCGGCGATGGCGTCCGCGGCCAGCTCCAGACGGTCCCTTCGCCCGCGCAGCCAGTTGAACCACAGCTCATGCGCGAGCGGGACGATGGCCGCGCCGGTGCCGCAAGGCTCCAGCGTGCGGCGCTCCGCTTCCGGCAGCAGAATGTCCCGCACGCGCACCTCGTACCGGCAGCCGCGGTCTTCGACGACGAATCCGCCGACAAGCTCCACGTGGACGTCTTCAATGCGATAATGGCTCAAAATGGACTCATAGCGCTCCGTCACACTGCGGACCGGTCGATCGACCGCCCAGACGCTCAAGGCCTCGTGCATCGCCTCCGCATCCGTCGGATCCGCGTACAGATCAAGATCGCGCGGCGGCGCCGGCAGCGGCAGCCCGCGCAGCATCAATCCGGCGCTGCCGCCGACCACCCAGGCAACGCCGGTTCCGTCCAGCCGTTCCGCGATCCGGCACAGCGCCCGTTCGATCCGGGACTCATGATCCATGGCGCTCACTCCGCGGTCAGAAATACGGGCGGTTCACGACGCGGATCTCTCCGGCCCCCGCCCGCACGACAGCCTGGCAGGCGAGCCGGTAGCCTTCGTCGAATTCTTCCGGCTCCAGCCTGTCCCATTCGGCGTCCGTAATGTCTTCCAGCCATTCCGCTCCCGCCTCGACCCTGCACCGGCAGCGGGCGCAGGTGCCGCGCGTGCAGGAGAATCCCCAGTCAACGCCGGCCTTGAGCGCGTGCTCCAACAGGGAAAGCCCTGCTTCGGCAGGGACGGAAGCTTCCTTCGTTCTTCCGCGCAAATAAATCATGATTTCATGCTCCTTATGTACATTACAGAATGGAGATCAGTCCGAGCAAAAAGCCGATCATCAGCAGAAGGAAAGCGATCAGTGAAAGAACGCCCCGCACAAATCCCTTCGTCTTGAGTCGCGCGAACGTAATCGCGACGGCCGACAGCGCCATCAACCCGATTCCGATCAGCGAGACCCACATTTTCGTCATGGCATCCATGTCCGTTATCGTCTCCAGTTTCGCATAAAGTTCCTGAACATTATACCATCGGTGCGGCGATACAAGCAAAAACGGCCGGCACCCCGCCGCGGAGGGATGCCGGCTGCCCCGGTTTTGCGCTCACCTGCGGATCATCGTGCGGATGAGCGACTCCAGCTGCTCCATATTCATGCCGCTTTTGCGGACCGCGTTCACGATATCGTTCACCGTATCCTCCGATACGGGCACGTTCGCGACCGCCGACACCTGTTTGATCAAGCGGCGCAGCTCGGCTTCGTTCTGGAACGTCTTCGCCGTCACGCTGCCGGCCAGCTTCTTCACCTGCTGCTCGCTGATCGGCTTGCCGGTCTTCTTCTTTACGACGTTCAGGACGTCTTTGGACAAGTTCTTGCCGCTCATAGCTCCCCTCCTCCGTTGTGCTGAATGCATCATATGCGGAGTCGGGACACATGGTGCGGCCTTGTTCCATTCGCGTCATCCGCGGACGAGAAACGTTCGCAGCTGAGCCTTCACTCGGCTTCCAGCCAGGCTTTCGCCACTTCTTCGCTTTCGTGCGTCCGGACGCGGCCCATCAGCGCTTCCACCGCCGCCTTCGGCGGCTTTCCTTCGAACAATACGGCATGCAGCTGCTCGGTGATCGGCATCGGCACGCCGTACCGGCGGCTGAGCGCATAGGCGGCACGCGTCGTGCCGACGCCCTCGACGGCCATGCCCATCGATGCAAGCACTTCGTCCAGGCTCATGCCGCCGGCAAGCATCGAACCGGCGCGCCAATTGCGGCTGTGCCGGCTCGTGCACGTCACGACCAGATCGCCCACGCCGGCGAGCCCGGCGAACGTCAGGAGCTGGGCGCCCATCGCCTGGCCGAGACGTCCGATCTCCGCAAGACCGCGCGTAATCAGGGCGGCCTTGGCGTTGTCCCCGTATCCGAGGCCGTCGGACAGCCCGGCGCCGAGCGCGATGATGTTCTTGATCGCGCCGGCGACTTCCACGCCGATGACATCCGGATTCGTATAAACGCGGAAATAGGCGTTCATGAAATAGTCCTGCACCGCTTCCGCCGCTTCCTTCGACATCGATGCGGCGACGACCGTCGTCGGACAGCGCCGGACGACTTCCTCCGCGTGGCTCGGTCCCGACAGCACGACGACGGAAGACTCCGGCCGCGCGAGTTCTTCGGCGAGAATGGTGCTGATCCGTTTAAGTGTATCGCGCTCGAACCCTTTGACGGCATGGACGACATAGGCATTCTGCGGGATGCAGCCGGCCGCCTTTCTCGCCACTTCCCTTACCGAGGATGAAGTCGCGGCGAACACGACGATGTCCGCGCCGATCAGCGCCTCGGCCATGTCCGTCACGGCCCGTATCCGTTCATGCAATACAACGTTCGGCAGATAGGTGCTGTTCGTATGATGCCGGTTGATCTCGTCCGCCTGTTCCGCCCGCCTTGTCCATACTGTCACGTCGCAGCCGTTGTCGGCAAGGACGGTCGCAAGAGCCGTTCCCCAGCTCCCGGCGACGAGTACGGCAGCGCGCTTATTTCCCATTCGGCACTCCTTTCCCGGCTCCGAGCTTGTGTTCCTGCCCCCGGACCAGTTTCACGATATTCGTGCGATGCCGGATGAATGCATAGACGCAGATCAGCAGACTGACCCAGAACAGCTCATAAGGCATGGACAAAACAAGAATGAAAACCGGCAAAAGGGCGGCAAAGATCAGCGAGCCGAGCGAAACATACCGCGTAATGGCGATTGCGGCGATCGCGATGATGCCGGCAAGGAGCGCAGGCCAGAACGCAAGCGTCGCCATGACGCCGATCGTCGTGGCAATGCCTTTGCCGCCCTTGAAGCGGAACCAGATCGGCCAGTTGTGGCCGGTGATCGCAGCCGCACCGCACAGGATCGGCACCCAGATCTCGCCCTCGCCCAGCCATTGCCCGATCAGAACCGCGGCAATTCCCTTGGCCACGTCGAGCAGGAAGACGGCTGCCGCCGGGCCTTTCCCGAGCACGCGCAGCGTGTTCGTCGCGCCCGCGTTTCCGCTGCCGTGCTGCCGGATGTCAATGCCCTTGACCCAGCGCGCGATCAGGATGCTGAAGGATACCGAGCCAAGCAAGTAACTCGCCGCGACTGCAATAATCGATGCCAACAACCAGACTTCCCCCTAATCCTCGTCAGACTTCTTGCGCACAATGATGCGGAGCGGCGTGCCTTCGAACGCGAACGCCTCCCGGATCTTGTTCTCCAGATAACGCGAGTAGGAGAAATGCATCAGTTCGGGATCGTTGACGAAAAGCACAATCGTCGGCGGCTTGACCGCAACCTGGGTCGCATAGTTGATGCGAAGCCGTTTGCCTTTGTCCGTCGGCGGCGGATTGACCGCGACGGCGTCGGCGACAATATCGTTCAAGAGATGCGTCTGCACCCGCATCGCATGCTGTTCGGCCACATGTTCGACGACGGGCAGCAGCCTGTGCAGCCGTTGCTTCGTCTTGGCCGACAGGAACACGATCGGCGCGTAGGACATGAATTGGAACTGGTCGCGGATGCGCAGTTCGAACTGCCGCATCGTCTTGTCGTCCTTCTCCACGGCATCCCATTTGTTCACAACGAGCACCGAGGCCTTGCCCGCTTCGTGGGCATAGCCGGCAATATGTTTGTCCTGCTCGATGATGCCTTCTTCCGCGTTGATCAGCACCAGCACGACGTCGGATCGCTCGATCGCTTTAAGCGACCGAAGCACGCTGTATTTCTCCGTCGTCTCGTAAATTTTGCCCCGCTTGCGCATGCCGGCGGTGTCGATCAACACGAACTTCCGCCCGTCTTTCTCGAACGGCGTGTCGATCGCATCGCGCGTCGTGCCCGCCACGTCGCTGACGATGACGCGTTCTTCGCCCAGGATGGCGTTTACCAGCGATGACTTGCCGACATTCGGGCGTCCGATGAGCGCCACCCGGATCACATCATCGTCGTACTCCTCTTCCGAAGGTTCAGGCAGCGCTTCGACAACCCGGTCGAGCAGATCGCTGATGCCGGTGCCGTGCGATCCGGAAATCGCGATCGGATCCCCGAAACCAAGGCTGTAAAATTCGTAAATGGAGTCGATTCTCCCGGGGTTGTCGACCTTGTTCACCGCGACGACGACCGGTTTGCCCGAGCGGAACAGCAAGCGCGCAACCTCTTCGTCGGCATGGGTAAGCCCCGCTTTGCCGTCGACCATGAACACGATCGTATCGGCTTCGTCGATGGCCAGTTCGGCCTGCGCCCGCACCGAGCGCATGATCTCGTCTCCGGCGTCGATCTCGATGCCGCCGGTGTCCACAATGCTGAACGTCTTTCCGTTCCATTCGCTTGTACCATATATGCGGTCGCGGGTTACGCCGGGCTTGTCTTCCACGATGGCAAGCCGATCACCGATGATGCGGTTGAAAATGGTGGACTTGCCGACATTGGGCCGCCCGACGATCGCGACAACGGGTCTTGCCATCCTTGCCCACTCCTTGATCATCATTCGACCAGCATTCAGCGATCGGAAAAACTGCACTTAACTTATACAATATACCATAGAAACGCCTTCATCCGGAAATGGATCATTCGGCACCGCGGTTCGCGTGCGGCCGCAGACGGCCGGCCAGCGCCGCGGCGCCACGCGCAAGCACCGTAACCGCCCGCGCCGCCGAGAGCGATGCGAGAAATCCGTCCAGCCATGCCCATCCGCCGTCCGCGGCGGGAACAGCCCATTCGGCCGCGATCGCCGCGGCAGCGACGGCCGCGAATTGCGCCCGGAAATGTCCCGCCGAGGCAGCGGCGAGTAAGCCGGCCGCCAACGGCCCGTCCAGCTGAGCGTCCCAGAGAATGAAGACCGGATCGGCCGCATACAGCTTCCTCAGCCATATCCAGGCGATGCTTCCGAGCACGGCGCCGGCGAGCGCCTGAAGGCGCTTGCCTGGCTCGGCCTTCCGCAGCAAGGCGCAGGCGCCGAAGACCGCCAGCCATTGCGGCAGCGCCGACCCGGTCATCCCGGTCCATACGCCGGCAAACCCGCATGCGGCCAGCAGCGCAGCGGCCATCACGGCTGCGCGAAGGGGCGGGACATCATCGAGGAGCTGCTTCTTCCATCCGGTCGCGAGCAATATGCCGGCCGTTACCATCACCCAGGCCGTCGTCCAACCAGCATTCACCGGCTATCCCTCCTCGCCCTATTATGCGCCGGAAGGCCGCATACGTTGCGGGCGACGGAAGAGCCGCAAAGAGGGCCGCCCCCGCACGGATCGGCGATCCGGTGAAGACGGCCCCACTGTCGACGTCGGGTTTATTTAAGTTTGCTGAGTTTGTCGCCGAAACGTTCGCCGAGCGTGAAGCTCAGGTTCTCTTTCGGGATGGATTCAACCTGATCGCGGCCGCCTCTGTTCCGCTCCGAACGGGACGGCTGCTCCGGCGCTTCCTCGGTCTCCTTGATGCTGAGCGAGATCCGCTTCTCGGCCGGGTTGAAGTCGAGCACCTTCGCTTTCACTTCCTGGCCTTCCTTCAGCACTTCATGCGGCGTCGCGATATGGCGATGCGCGATCTGCGAGATGTGAACGAGGCCTTCCACACCGGGCGCCACTTCGACGAACGCGCCGAAGCTGACGATGCGCTTCACGGTGCCGGTGACGATGTCGCCGTTGTGGAACTTGTCAGCCGCAAGCTCCCACGGACCGGGCTGCGCCGCTTTGATGCTCAGGCTGATCTTGCCTGCTTCGGGATCGACCTTCAGCACTTTCACTTTCACTTGCTGTCCTTCGGAGACGACGTCGCGCGGATGGGCGACATGTTCCCAGGCCAGCTCCGAAACGTGCACCAGACCGTCGATGCCGCCGATGTCGACGAACGCTCCGAACGGCGTCAGGCGCTGCACGGTGCCTTCAATGATCTGACCCGGCTCAAGCGATTCCATGATGCGACGCTTGTTCGCTTCGTACTCTTCTTCGAGCACTTCCTTGGCCGACAGGATGACCTTGTTCGTCTCCCGGTCAAGCTCCTTGATTTTGACGCGCAGCGTGCGGCCTTTGTAGCTGCTGAAATCTTCGACGTAGTGGCGCTCGACCATCGATGCCGGAATGAAGCCGCGGACGCCCACGTCGGCGACGAGACCGCCTTTGACAACATCGGCAACCGTCACTTCGAGCACTTCGCCTTTCTCGAATTGCTCCTGCAGCCGATCCCATGCCTTCTCGGCATCGACCTGGCGTTTCGAGAGGACGAGGCGCTCCTTGTCATCGTCGATGCTGATGACCTTGAGCTCGAGTTCCTGGCCGACCTGCACGGCATCCGCCGCGTTGTCAAGTTGAACTGCCGACAGTTCCCGAAGCGGAATGACACCGTCATATTTATATCCAAGGCTTACATAAGCCTGGTTGTTCTCGATCTTGATGACCGTGCCTTTCACAATATCGCCTTTCTTCAGGGTGACCATCTGATCCAGATTTTGCTCCGTAATGGTCTCCGCCGCGGTTTCGGCTTGAGTTTCCGCTGCCGCGGTTTCCAGGTTTTTCGTTTCTTCTGACATGGACACTAACCTCCTCGATTCTGCCCCAACTTTATTTAAACCCGCCGGCCGCCGTTGAAACGGCCGGCGCATTTAAAACGAATGAATGATTCATCTGCCTATCCGACTTGCAACTCGCGGATGCGTTGCATGATGAGCTCGGTCGCCTGATCCAGCGCTTCGCCGTCCGTACTGTCGGCATACGGCGAAAGGTCGATCGGCGGCCCGTAGATGACGTGCGTCCTTCGGAACAGCCGGTAGCCGCCGATGATTCGGCACGGCACGACCGTCGCTCCGCTCCGGATCGCGAGCAACGCGGCTCCGCGTTTGGCGGAGGAAGCGTCCGAATTGCGTGTTCCTTCAGGAAACATGAGGATCGCATGACCATCCCGCAGCAGCTGCAGAGACGTCTTGATCGCCTCTTTGCTGACGCCGCCCCGCTTGACGGGAAATGCCCCGAGCGCCGTAATGAGCGCGGCAAACGGTTTGAATTTGAACAACTCCGACTTGGCCATGTAGTGGAGGCGCCGCGGCACGTAGATGCCGAGCGTCGGCGGGTCCAGCACGCTGATATGGTTCGAGCATATCAGCACGCCGCCTTCCCGGGGCACGTTCTCCACGCCGTGGGCTTTCAGCCGGAACAGCACTGTGTAGAGGGTCCGCAGCACCACACGGGCGATCTCATAGAAATTCATGGTCTGCCCGCCTCCGCGATCGAGCGTCCGGCGAGCGCGGCGATGCGTTCCGCCGCTTCTTCGGCCGTAAGCGTCGTCGTATCCAGAACGATCGCGTCATCGGCTTTGACGAGCGGGGAGATTTCCCGGCTTGCGTCCTGCCGGTCCCGTTCGGCAATCTCCGCTTCAAGCATCTCCAGCGTCATCCCCTGCGCCCGCCCGCTTTCCTCGTACCGTCTTCGCGCACGCTCCTGCACGCTTGCCGTAAGAAAGATTTTGAGTTCCGCGTCGGGCAGCACGTGGGTGCCGATATCACGGCCGTCCATGACGACGCCGCCTTCCCGGGCCATGGCGCGCTGCAGTTCCACCAGTCTGGCCCGCACGGCGGGCACTGCCGCATAGGCCGGAACAGCCGAAGTCACTTCGCGGGACCGGATCTCGTCCGTCACGTCCTCGCCGTTCAGACGGACGCGCTGCGCGGCAGCGCCCGGTTCCAGCCGGATGTCCAGCTCCGACACCAGTTTTTCAAGCTCGCCCGTCATCCCGGGCTCGACGCCCGCGCGAAGCGCGGCCAGCGCAACCGCCCGATACATCGCGCCCGTGTCGATGTAAACATAACCGAATCTGCCGGCTACCAGACGGGCAACCGTGCTCTTGCCGGCTCCCGCCGGACCGTCAATGGCAATCGCGATGCGCCGCGGACTGCTGTCCTGCGCAATGTTCGTCAGCGTAGACCCCTCCAGCGACCATCATGAAAAAAGCAGGCACGGCCTGCCAAACGCGAAAATTATACCACATACCGCAGCAGGATGCAAAATTATCTGTCCCCGCGCGGCACGCCTTCGAGGCGTTCCGTCTTTGACAGAAACGGCCGTATGCCGTCGATATGCAACGCCGTCTGCGCCGCGGCAACGAGCGCGAGCAGCACGGCGATGATGACGGCCAGCCGCATGCAAATCCTGTCCACAGCGGCCGTCCACACCCTGCGGCCGCTCCGACCCGCCTTCCGCCTATCCATCCGCCGCACCTCCTTCCCGGCTAAGGATTCCCGGATATTGGGAATCCGATGCGCGGCGGACGGACGCACGTCAACGTTTGCGGAATTCGAGCTGGCGCTCGAAACAGTATCGGATAATTTTCTGTCGTTCGCTGTCCGTGATCTCGATGAACTTGGCCATGACCCGGTTCCGGCCGGACTCGAGCTTCTTCACCCGCACGACTTCCGGCTTGAAGAAAGCGTGCTCGATCGTCCCGTTCTTGTAGGGCAGCAGCAGCCAGCACTCCATGACGTCGCCGGCGTTGAGCTCCCGTTCGGGGTCCGTGACAAATGAGATGCCTCCCCCGCCGATGTCGTCCGTGTAGGCCAGAAATCGGACCTGGTTCGCCAGCTTGACGGCCAGCTCCAGCGCCGCCGGGACGCGGAGAAAGCTTCTCCGCTGCATTTTCCGGATCGATTGGGGATCCGGTCTGCGAACGGCGACAAGCTGGATGACATCGTCGCGGAAACCGAGCACGTGCGTGTTGAAATAATGCTTCACGCCGCCTTCCGTCAGGTAGTAAGCCGATAGTTCGTCCCCGGGAAACAGCCGTTTGAACCGGCCTGTCTGTTCCTCGAGCGGCACCTCGATGTACAGAGTATCGTCCTGAACGTCAGCGATGCGCGATTTATACACGGCCTTCGCTTCTTCTTCATCCGAAGATGCCACCTGCAAATACAGGAACGTATTGACTTTCGGCTCCAATTCGGTCTTCCCCCCCATTACAAGAAATTATATCATGGGAAGAAAGACACAACCAGCAGGAATTGCGGCTTGAAATGCGTTTTATCCGGCCTGCGCCGCCTCACGCCCCGCTCCGGCGTCTTCTGCCGTCTGATATCGTTCGATTTTCTCCTCCACCCCGTTTTCCGCGTTGATGTAGATTTTGTACCGCCCCCCGTTGATCCGCCCGGCGAATTCGTGGCAGAGCACTTCTTCGTCCAGATCGTTCTTGATGACGGCGAGCTGCGACCGTTCCACCCGGAATTCCGGATTCAGCTTTGTCCGCGCCGCCGCCTCGTCAATCGCCGGCTTCGGCAATTTCCGCTCTTTGTGCTCGTAGACATAGTCCGCCGCCTGAAGCCCGATCACTTCACCGCGGTCGAGCGCCACCTTGACCGTCAGCTTCTCGGGATAGATGACCGCACCGTCCTGAACCGGCGCATAGGTCAGGTTCACCGCGTTGTCATAAGGATCGACCGCGATCGCCTTCATTTCCGGATAGCCCCGTTCCTTCAGAAATTCGCGCGCCGCCCGCTCGGCGTCGTCCAGGCTGACGGCCCGCTGATTGCCGATCTCACGCGGATTCATGTACCAGATCAGCTCTCCGCCCCGCGTCGTGAAGTCCATCTGAATCACGCCGTCCCCCTTGTTTACGGTGGCGGAATAGACGGCATATTCCGTGCCCCGCGCATTTTCCGTCACCTGAACGGCCGACGGGTCGTCAAGGCCGAGCAGCTTGGCGGCTTTTTTCCGCACGTCGTCGGCGGACACGGGCTTGCCCGACAGGATGTCGACCGTCCGTTTGCGATACATGGCGGCCACCGGACGTCCCCAATCCAGCTCGGCGTATTTGGCGATCTTGTTGTCCACCGTCTTGAAGCCGTCGATGATCGCATTGTCCCGCGGCGAATCTTCGGAAGCGAGCGCCAGCTCGACATCCATCCAGCGCAGGTTGTCGGCCAGCACCTTCTGCTGCACCGCGTGCAAATCTTTGGCGATATCTTCAGCCGACTGATACAACGATTTCAGCGTTGCGAGCTCCTGTTCGGTCAGCGGCTGCTTCGTCAGATCGCGAATCGCCGTCTTGTACGAAAAATTGGCGATCCGCGACAGAAATTCCTCGGTCCGGTTGAACGGCAGCAACGTAAGCGGCAGCTGGTTGACTTCGCTCTGCGCCTGGCTCGTGATGCGCCAGATGTTGATCAAGCCCTTGCGCTGGTAGGAATGCGAAGACGCATTTACCGCAAGCGTATTGCCCAGCTGCTCGTGCAGCTGGTCGATATGCGCGTTGAGGTCGTGGAAAGCGCGTTGATACTGGTTCTCCGCCTTGATGAGCAGACTGTTCTTCTCCTGGTGCTCCCTGTATCCCCAGAAGGCCGTGCCCGCAAGCAGAACGGCGAAGACAGGGAACAGCACCGCGCTGAGACGCGTATACATAAGACAAAGCTCCTTTCGCTGGCAAACTTGGCGTTAGTTTGCTTGGGCGGAAGGAGCTTTATGCACCGCTGACGATCACTCCCAGTGCTCGTCGATCTCGAAATCCTCGGTATTGTCGCACAGGCATTGGCGGAAGCCGGTGTCGATCCGGCCTTTGTCCCGCCTGCCGCGGAGGATGAATTTCTCGCCGCACCGCCTGCAGCGGATGCGCACTTTCACCCGGTTCGATGCCGCCGTCGTCACTTGCGCTACCCGTCCTTTCTTGTCTTCTTAACCCATTATGGACGGATCCGCTGCATTTTAATCTCGTCTTCGCGCGGAATGGAGCGGAAAGGCGACCGGTCGTTGGCGCGCCTGATTTTCAGTCCGCCCCGGAACCACAGATAGGCCATGAGCGGCGCCATCAGCAGCATCCAATATTGCTTGAACACGAGCAGAATATAATCGAACGCGCCATGCCAGAATAACGGTACCAGGAATGATGCGGCGAGATACCTGCCCGATCTCGCGCTTGCGAACTTCGCCTTGCCGATATAATAGCCCATCAGCACCCCGAACAGCGCATGGCCGGACACGGGCAGCAGCGCCCGCAGAAGAAGCGATCCGAACGAAGCGGGCAGAAGCAGCGCGTACAGCACATTTTCAAGTGTGGCGAACCCGAGCGAGACGGCGGCGGCGTAGACGATGCCGTCGTAGGGCTCGTCGAATTCGGTGTGGTTGTAGATCATATGGTAGAGCACGAACCATTTCATCGCTTCCTCGATGCCCGCGGAGACGAGGAAGGCCTGCACGAACGGAGACTCGCCGAGTTCGAGCGTAAGGCCGCGCTGGATGACGGCAATGGGAAGCACGATGAGCGCGCCGATGATGAACATCCGCGCGACCATGTGAATCGGTTCGGCATCATACCGGTCTTTCAGATAGAAATAGGCGAGCAGCGCGATGCCCGGGGCGACGGCCGCCGTGAGCATCGACAACAACCACATGCGGCCATCCCTCCCTTCTCCGGGGCGCTGCCGCCCCGCACAGCCCGCATGAATGACAGAAGCGCGCCCGAAAGCGGACCTTGCGCCTCGGATGCGCTTCAATATCGGACAGCCGGTCGACAAGATCAGAACCGCTCGTTGATCTCTTTCACGGCATCGGATGCGAAGATGACTTTGCCGTATTCTTCAAGCACGGCTTCCGTCACGGACGCCGCCTCGCCGTATTCGGCGAGAACCGCGGTGATCGCCTGATAACGGGACTGCTCGACTCCGGACGAATCGAAAGCCAGCAGGTACAGACCCTTGTAGGCATAGAGCTTGCCGCCGATTTCCGGACCGGCTGCGGCAAGCCTGCGCGCCGCGGCGACGACGTCTTCGAAATCCCGGAACGCATAGAGGATCGTATCGCTGATCTCCAGCGTCAGTTCCATCTCGTATAATTCGTCGTCGTGTTCCCGCTCGTCATCATCCGCATATCCGTGATGATCGACGTCTCCGCTGCCTCGGGTGACGATGACGACCATCCCTTGCGCCGGAAGGCCGATCACTTCGACCGCCAGGGGACCGCTCGCTTCAAATCCCAGTTCGCTGTAAGCCTGGTCCATCATTTCGCTGAACAGTTCGTGCACCTTGGGAATTTCGCGCCACAAGTCCTCCTTCTGGATCCCCCGTTCAAGGAGGTCGTCCAACGTCAGGAAGATGCGGATCTTGTCCTGACTGAGCCGCTCAATCTTCATGATGGCTCTCCCCCTCTGCAGCATCGTACATTTCTGCCCTGCGACCCTGCCGGACGAACCCATGTCCACAGGCAAGATCTTGCTTCTATGTTATCATGGATGCCGGCGAAATGCACTAGGAAACGAGGAAGAAAGCAAACCCAATTCCCCGGGAAAGCAAAAAACGGGCGGCGGACCAGCGGAACAACGGAATGTATCCGTGCCGCGGCCGTTTCGGAGAATCCGGCCCGGTTTGAAATCGGTCAATTTTCGCAAGATATTCGCTTATGTTCGCTGTTGTACGGGGATGCCCGCCCGTACCGCCGCCCGGCGGGGCTCGCGTGCCGCCTGTGCAACGCGGCCGGCCCCGCCCGGGCGAGCTGCGCGGTCAAGCCGCAAGCCTCAATGCGGTTTGTCTTGTTCGGACGCCGCATCGCCGGCTTCGGCGAGGATCCGCTCCGCTTCGTGTTTCACGCGGGCATCCGCGTTGATCAACGAACGGATCGTGTTCCATGACGAACCGGATTCGGCTTTGCCGGCATCATGCTCGCCGCCGCGCTCCTCGGCACCGAACCGGCGGTTCAGAACCTGCTCGATCATTTTGTGTTTCGCGCCGGTCATCAGTTGGTCCGCCCTGCGGATGAACCATTCGACCGAACCCGGTTTTTTGCGGGACAGAATGATGCCGGCCGCGATGCCGATCAGGCCGCCCGCCACAAATCCGCGCATGCGCATTCGCGGGTCCCTCCTCGTGTGTCAGATGGATTGCGTACCTAGTGTTGCCCGCGCCAATGACGACAATCCGGGTCAAAATCAGGAAGCCCGGGTCGTGGATGGACGGGCTGCCCCGTGTTAAAATGTTGGCGACACCCAAGGAGGCGATGACGATGCGAAAACCGGCGCTCGCGCTTGCGGCCGCGATGCTGCTGATGACATCCTGCGGACAGGGAGCGGATATCCGGATGGACGGCTCCGGCTCTGACGATGCCGGCGCGGCGAATGAAACGTCGCGGCCGGAAGCGGTAAACACGGCGGACAGCGAAGCCGGCGAATCCGGCGAAAGCGAAGATCCCGGTTCGTCCCAAGAAGAAACCGAAGCCGATGGCGATGATGAAACCGCGGCAGTTCCCGCCGCTCCGCAATACCGGATGAACGGCGCGTACCGTTTCGAACCGATCGACGAATCGGCAAATTCGAAGGTGGTGCTGCTGACGTTCGACGACGGGCCCAAGGATCGGGCGATCCTGGAACAGATGCTGGATGCGTTGGACAACCACCAGGCGAAAGCGGTCTTCTTCGTGAACGGCTACCGCGCGGTGAAGCAGCCCGAACTGCTCGAGCTGATCCATGAACGGGGCCATACGATCGGCAATCATTCCTGGGACCACATCGACCTGAAGAAAGAAAATGAAGAGACCGTGCGCGACCAGATCGGCCGCGTCCAGCAGCTGGTGGAGGAGACGATCGGCGAGACGCCGAAGATGTTCCGGCCGCCGTTCGGATCGGGCGGCGACTATGTCAGGGGCATCGCGGAGGAATTCGGACTGCTCTACACAACCTGGTCGAACGGATCGCTCGATTGGGATTCCAGCACGAAGAACAAGCCGGATGCCGTAATCGAGAACGTGCTGGACCAGCTCCATTCCGGGGCCAACATTCTGATGCACGAGCTGCCCTGGACCGCGGAAGCGCTCGATGAGCTGCTCGGAAAGATCGAGGAGGCGGGATACGGCTTCCTCGATCCGGCGCTCATCGAGATTCCGGAGCCCGCGCCGGCGGACGGCGAAGGGACCGGAGCGTGAACAGATGGGCTTCCGCCGGCGCCGACAGGCGCAGCGGAAGATGCGATGTGCCATAGCCGCAGCTGACGAACAGCCGGGGGCGCCCTGCGCCTCCGGTTGTTTTGTGCCGCGGCAGCGGCCGCCAGCCGCGCAGATAGCGAAGATGGCCGCGGGCAAGCGGCCCGATAAGCGGAAGGACGATCTGGCCGCCGTGCGTATGCCCGGCAAGGATGAGATCCGTTCGGCGCGCGTCCTCGGCCGTCATCCGCTCGACGATGAGCGGATCATGGGCCAGCAGGATGGTGAAGGCCGGCTGGCGGCCGGGGCGGGTCCGGCCGCTCAGCGCGGCGCGGACATCGTCCCGCCCCGCGCTCAGATCATCCACGCCGGCCAGACGAATCGCCTGACCGTCCCTTTCAATGATGCGCGATTCGTTCCGAAGCAGGCCGACCCGTTCTTCCCGAAGCAGTTCGGCAAGCGCTTCGGCATCCTCGTCATAATCGTGGTTGCCGAACACCATGAACACCGGCGCGATGCCGGACAGAAGCCTGACATTCGCTCGCACCCGTTCAGCCGGCACGCCGCCCTCCGTCAGATCGCCGCCGATCAGCACGAGATCCGCGCCTCCCGCTTCCGCGGCAAGGCGGATCAGCGACGGATGGACGGTCCGCCGGTGAATGTCGCTGATGAAGAAAATCCGGTAACCGTCAAACGCCGCGGGAAGCCGCGTCAGCACAACCTCTTCCCGGCGCAGCCGCACGCGGAACGCTTCCCGCACCATGACGGCCCCGAGCGCTGAGCAGGCGGCAGCCGCCGCGGCGCACCATGCGATCACGCACCAGTCCTCCTTCCCCGCCGAAAGACTCCCGGCAGGCTTGCTTCATTCTCCGGACAATTCGCGCCCGTACAGGAACAGCGCCGTCATCAGCGCCAAGAACAGCACGATGAGCGCATTGTAGAACCAACGCGCCGTCTGATATTTGTTCGACGGAAATTTCACCCGGCGCGGCGGCAGCGGCGTCCCTTCCGTCTGCTCTTCGTCCGCACGGCGGCCATCCTGCGGCGATTGCACGACGGAAGATGAACGGGAGCGCCGCCTGGACAACGGAAATTCGTCTTGTTGTTCCTTCATGATTCCCTCCGAAACCGAATCATCAGACCGCCCGCGGCGTCGATCAGAAAATGCGCGGCGATCGGCGCCCATAGCGTGCCGGTCTCGATATAGATCCATCCGAGCCCGTAGCTGGTCAGAAAGACGAGGCCCGTCGGAATCCAGTGCTTCAGATAGCGGACATGGATCGCCGCGAACACGATGCTGGTCCAGTACGGACCGAGATGATGCTGCACCGCCCCGCGGAACAGCATCTCTTCGCATAACGCGGCCGTCGCCGAGATCAGCAGAATATGCCAGACCGGCCGGCCGCGGAACAGCCTGTCATTGACGCCGCCGTCATCCGCCGCTTCCTCGGGCATCCAGCGTTCCGCGGCAAGATTGACCAGGAGAGCAGCGGCCGCAAGTCCGGCTCCCCAATAGAGAAATTGCAGGCCATCCGGCCAAGCCAGAATTGAAATCGGATTTTGCCCCTGAAAAATCAGCCAGGCCGTTCCGATAATAAGCATAAGGGCTTGCGTCGCGTACAGATTGACCAGCAGCAGACGGTCATCCAGATCCTGGACGGTGACGCGCCGCAGCTTGAAGTTTCTCAGGTTGAATTTTTTCATCGTTCGACCGCATATTTCCTTTTTCGAAGATTTCCCCTATACTGGAGAGCGTTTGACTCTATCATACATCGTATGAAGGAGACTGTCATGGAAAAGCGATTGCCACGGACGGAATTGCTGTTCAGCCTCGGATTTCTTTTCATGCTTGCTGTAGCCGTCGCCACCTTCTTGCTGGGCATGAAGATCGGGACGGAAAGGACCGAAGCGCGGTATGCGCCGAAACTTTCGGAGACGTTGCCGCCCGGCGCTGCGTCCTACCAGCAGCAGGATCTCTTGTCGTATTACTATACGGTCTACCAGCCGTTTCGTTCCTTCACCGGCGAATGGATCCGGGAGACGGCAAGCATGAAAGCCGGACAGACGCCGGATCCGGCCAAGCGGCTCAAATCGCTGGCTGCGTTCGCGAACGACCGTTACAAGGAAGCGGAGCGCGCGGACATTCCGTCGTCCTCCCCGCTGCTCGCCGATGCGCAGACGAATGTGCTGAAGAGCCTGAAACTTTTCTCGGAGACGTTCAGCCGTCATGCGAACGGCGCGGCCGCGGATGCCCAGACCGTCATCCGCCGGATCGGCGAAGACGCGGTCTACCGGCAAGCCCTCGATTATGCGCTGCTGGCGGAGAAGCAATATTATGACGCCATGGTCAAGTGGGGAGCCTCCCTCGATCCCGATCTTCCGGACCAGGCGCCGAACGGCTCCGGCATGACGCTCGAAACGTGGAACAGCCAGCCGCTCCTGATCAAGAACGCGATTGCGGCCGGACTGCTCAAGGAACGCCGGGTGCTGCCGGACTATTATCCGCAGGATCTGGCCGCACGGGTCGATCATTTCTTCGATTCCGGCCAGGCGGCGGGCTTCGGGATCTCGTCCGTGGATCGTGCCGTGGACATCCTGCTTCGTACGGAAGCCGTCCGAAGCGGCGACTTCCTGGAGAAACGGACCGTCTACGGCGGCGGCGAACTGCTCCCGCAGATTCCGATGTTCAGCGGAAACTGAGAAGTCTCCCGGCCTTACGCAGATTGTTGCTGAAATTTTCATATTTAAGCATCAATGACAATTGCGCGAAAACGATGTTTGCTATAAAATAGTTAAAGTCTGCAAGCCATATCGGTGCAGTGCGTGATATGAAACTCTCGTCCGAGACGGCAGACGGCATCGGGCGGGGGTTTCCTTATTTTGCATTTTGGCACGGGAGGTTCATGGGGGCATGTTCAGAATTCTCGTAATGGATTCGATCAGCGACCACGGCATTCAGCAGCTGATCGATGCGGAAGACGTGACCGTCGACAAGAAGGCCGGCCTGAGCGAAGACGAGCTCGCCGCCATCATCGGCGATTACGACGCGCTGCTCGTGCGCAGCCAGACGAAGGTCACCGCCCGCATCATGGATGCCGGCAAGAAGCTGAAAGTCGTCGGCCGCGCGGGCGTCGGCGTCGACAACATTGATCTGGCGGCCGCAACCGAGCGCGGCATCGTCGTCATCAACGCGCCGGACGGCAATACGATCACGACGTGCGAGCATACCTTCGCCATGATGATGGCGCTCGCCCGCCATATTCCGCAGGCTTATGCCAAGACGATCTCCGGCGTATGGGACCGCAAATCGTTCGTCGGCGTCGAGCTGCGCAACAAGAAGCTCGGCATTCTCGGCATGGGCCGGATCGGCAGCGAGGTGGCCGTCCGCGCGAAGGCTTTCGGCATGGAAGTGCTGGGCTACGACCCGTTCCTGACGGAAGAGCGGGCGGACAAGCTGGGGGTCAAGCTGTCCACCGTGGAAGACATTGTGCGCACGGCGGACTTCATCACGGTCCATACCCCGCTCACGCCGGAAACCCGCCACATGATTTCGCGCCCGCAGTTTGAGATCATGAAGCCGGGCATGCGCATCATCAACTGCGCGCGCGGCGGCATCATCGACGAGCAGGCGCTGGTCGAAGCGATCGACAGCGGCATCGTTGCCGGCGCGGCCTTCGACGTGTTCGAGTCCGAGCCGCCGGCGCCGGATCATCCGTTCCTCCGCCATCCGAAGATCATCGTGACGCCGCATCTCGGCGCATCGACGGTCGAGGCGCAGGAGAACGTGGCGATCGACGTGTCGGAACAGGTGCTCCACATTCTGCGCGGCGAGCCGTTCAAGAACGCGGTGAACATGCCGTCGATTCCGTCGGAGGTTCTGAACAAGCTGCAACCGTACTATCCGCTCACCGAGAAGCTCGGCAAAGTCGCCGCCCAGCTCGCGGAAGGCGCGGTGGAAGAGATCAGCGTCAGCTATTCGGGCGAAGTCGCCGATGTCGACACCTCCTCCCTCACCCGCTCCGTCGTCAAGGGCGTGCTCTCTCACCATCTCGGCGATGATCAGGTGAACCTGGTGAACAGCCTTCATCTTGCGAAGACGCGCGGCGTCAACATCGTGTCGAACAAGTCGTACACGCACAAAGGCTTCACCAACCTGATCACGGTGAAGCTGCGCACGAAAGGCGAGGAACGGCTCGTCTCCGGCACCCTGCTGAACGGTCTCGGCGCCCGCATCGTCCAGATCGACCAGTTCCCGGTGGACATTGCGCCGGAAGGCAATCTCGTGCTCGTCAGCCACCATGACAAACCGGGCATCATCGGCCGCGTCGGCACGCTGCTCGGCTCGAACGACGTCAATATCGCAACGATGCAGGTCGGCCGCAAACTGGTCGGCGGCGAAGCGATCATGGTGCTGTCCGTCGACAAACCCGTGCCGAAGGACGTGCTGGCGGAAATCTCCAGACTTCCGGATCTGAAGAACGCGAAAGAGATTCACGTGTAAGCCATAAAGTAAGCGAGGGCTTGATCCAGCCGTTCCAAGGACGGCATCCGGATCAAGCCCTTTATTTTCGGTTCAGCCGTGCAATGTCTGTTCCACGACCAACAAGAAAACCCGCAGCGATTCGACGGCGCGGACGGTTACGGCTGCGCCGGTTCGACAGGCAGCAGCAGCGTGAACGCCGTGCCCCGCCCGACTTCGCTCTCCACGCTGATCCGGCCGCGGTGCGCCTCGACGATGTTCTTCACGATGGCGAGGCCGAGGCCCGTGCCGGAACTTGCTCCGCGCTTGCGCGCCTTGTCGGCTTTATAGAACCGCTCGAAAATGTACGGCAAATCTTCCGCCGGAATGCCCTGCCCTTCATCCCGCACGACGACGCGGACATGGCTGCGTCCGTCCAGGACCTCCGGTTCCGCCGCAAGCTCGATCGCCGCGCCGGCCGGCGTGTGGCGCATCGCGTTGTCAAGCAGGTTCGTGAGCACCTGTTCCAGCCGGTCTTCGTCGGCGGCATTCAGAATCAGCGGATGATCAGGGAGCGCGCTGCTCAGCCGGATGTCCCGTTCCTTGGCGTAGACGAGGAATTTGCGGTGCACGCGCCGGATGAGGTCGCTGATGTTCACCACCTGCTGCTTGATCTCGAAATGGCCGTTCTCCATCCTCGCCAAGTCGAGCAGGTCGTTCACCAGCCGGCCCATCCGCACCGACTCGTCATGAATGATGCGGGCGATGTCGCGACGTTCTTCGGGCGACGCCGCGATGTCGTCCAGCAGCGCCTCGCTGTAGCCCTGCAGCATCGACAGCGGCGTGCGGATCTCGTGTGATACGTTCGCAATGAAGTCCGTCCGCAGCTTCTCCAGCCGGAACTCCTCCGTCACATCGCGCAGCACGGCGACGGCCCCGCGAACGCCCTGCTCCGAATTGAGCGGCGCCATGACGACCGACCAGACCTCGTTGTGGACGTGGACTTTCCCGCTCAGGTCGCGTCCTTCCCGCAGCACGGCATCGTACAGCTCGCGCAGCGGCCCCGGCACGCCGCCGTGCCGCTCGTCCGCATCCGGCTCGCCTTCCCACGCGATGCCCGCCCACCGCTTAAGCAAGTCCTCTCCCTGCGGATTGGACTGGATCGTCTGCCCCCGGGCGTCGAAGGTGATGACGGCGTCCGTCATGCTGCGCAGAATGCCGGAGAGATGATCCTTCTCGTGCTGCAGATCGCGGATCAGCTTGTCGACCTCGGCGGCCATGTGGTTGAACGTGCCCGCCAGTTCCCCGATCTCGTCAGTGGAGCGGATCGGCAGGCGCATCCGGTAATCGCCCTGCGCGATCAGATCCGCCGCCCGCTTCATCTCCAGCAGCGGCTGGGTGATCTTGAACGACAGGAAAAAAGCGAAGAACGTCGTCAGCAGAAAGCCGATGACGCCCGTGATCACAAACAGCAGTTTAATGTTATAGGCGTTGTTCGAAAACGCCAGATCGATGTATTGCAGCAGGAACATGCCGAGAATGACGAGGACGACCGCGACCAGTCCGATGATTGTCGCCCACAGCTTGAAGACGACGCTCCGCACGAAGCGCAGGATCATGTCACTTCGGCACCTCGAGTTTGTATCCGACGCCCCAAACCGTCGTAATCATCGCCGCCGCTTCCGGCGACACCCGGTTCAGCTTCTCGCGCAGCCGCTTCACGTGGGTGTCCACCGTGCGCAGGTCGCCGAAGAACTCGTAGTTCCACACATCCTTCAGCAGATCTTCCCGGGTGAAGACTTTGTCCGGCGACAGGGCCAGGTAGTGGAGCAGCTCGTATTCCTTCGGCGTCAGCTGGACTTCCTGTCCGTTCGCCGTGACGCGATGCGCGTCATGTTCGATCATCAGGTGCGGGAACACGATGTTGTTGCTTGCGTGCGTCTCCCGCGTCAGGTAGGCGGTCGCCGAAGAGCGGCGAAGGATCGCCTTCACGCGGTAGATGACTTCGCGCGGGCTGAACGGTTTCACGACGTAGTCGTCCGCGCCGGCTTCGAATCCCTGCACCCGGTTCATCTCTTCGCCCTTGGCGGTCAGCATGAGCACCGGCGTCGCCTTCGACTGCCGCAGCTTCGAGCAGACCTCGATGCCGTCCATGCCGGGCAGCATCAGATCGAGAATGACGAGATCGTAGTCCCGCTCGAGTGCCATCCGGAGCGCCTGCTCCCCGTCCTCCGCTTCCTCGATCTGATAGTTCTCCTTCTCGAGATACATGCGCAGGAGCCGCCGGATGCGCTCCTCGTCATCCACGACCAGAATCCGTTCCGTCTGTTCCGACACCGTTCCCACACTCCTTCATGGTGAATCAGACGCCGGCGTACGAATGAAGGCCGGCGATGATCAGATTGACGCCGATCAGGGTGAACATCACGATGAGAAAACCGATGACCGACAGCCATGACGACTTGAGGCCATGCCATCCGCGCGACAGACGCAAGTGAAGATACGCGCTGTAAAACAGCCACGTGATGAGCGCCCAGACTTCCTTCGGATCCCAGCCCCAGAACCGTCCCCACGCCTGCTCCGCCCAGATCATGGCGAAGATGAGGCCGCCCAGGGTGAAGATCGGGAAGCCGATCGCGATCGCCCGATAGCTGATCTCGTCCAGATCGTCCGGATCGATGCCGTCCAGCAGCGGATGGATGGCGGCGCCGAGCGGCTTGCGCGCCAGAAGACGGAGCAAGCCGTACAGGATCGTGCCGCTGATGACAGACCAGATCACCGTGTTCAGCTTCCGACCCGCGTTCACGCCGTTCATCCAGCCCGGCGCTTCGAACAGCGGCCTGTCGAGCCCCAGGAACGGCTGGACCGATACGGGCTCGCTGTCGTGCGGCTTTACAATCGGCGGCAGCTGATATTCGACGGTCTGCGTCGTCAGCTGTTCGTTGCCGCGCGCGTCGATCGACAGATTCTCCTGCACGAACGACGCTTCGTAGCCGGCCCCGCGGAACGCGAAGACCGTGATGATGAAGCCGGCGACGACGATCAGCACATACAGCGAGAACTCCAGCCAACGCTGCGATCTGCGTGCGGAAGCGCTCTTGTCGTTATAATCGGTTACGCGCAGCAAATACATGAGGCCGGCGGCAAAGCCGACGGCGAAAAACGCCTCGCCGAGCGCAGCGCCCGTCACGTGCAGCCTCAGCCAGTTGGACTGGAGCGACGGCACGAGCGGCTGCACCTCCTGCGGGAAGACCGCAGCATACGCGATGATCAGAACCGTCAGCGGCAGCGCGAACATGCCGAGCAGCGGGGACCGGTAAATCGCGAACAGGATGGTGAACGCGATCATGATCGCCATGCCGAGCAAAGTCAGGAACTCGTACATGTTGCTCGTCGGAATATGGCCCGCCCCCGCCCAGCGGGTGAAGAAGAACACCAGATGGGCGGCGAGGCCGAGCGAAGAGAAGACGAACGCGATTCGTCCCCACTTGCGCAGATGGCCTTCCGGCTCGCGATTCTTCCATTTTCTCCCGATGACAGCAATCACATATAGCAGAAACGCGACGCAGTAGAGCGCGAACGCGGTGATGAACGCTCCGCTGCTGATGGATAGCCAGTTCACTCTTTTTTACCTCCGTTATCCAGCGACTTCGGGTCGACGTCGAGGCCCGCCCCGCGCAAGGCGGCGGCGACTTCCGCCCTCAGACCGTACCAGTTTTTGTTCGTATGCGCGCCGAGCGTCAGCCGGCCGTCGTCGATGCGCAGCCATACCCGGCGATGCTGCCAGTAGAATCCCATGACCAGCCCGATCAGCGAGATGAAGGCGCCGACGAAGACGAACGGCAGCGCCCGGTCGACGCGGACATTGAGATAGCTGACGTCGCCGGCGAATTCCACGTTCGCCATGTCCGTCACGCGGATGTCGAACCGTTCGGCCATTTCGCCGTTGATCAGGTCCTGGCCGAACCGCTCGCGGTCGGTCTGGATCGGGAAGTAGAAGAACGTCTCCCCTTCCGCCGGAAGATCCGGCCCCTGGATCAGGAACAGGAACGCCGGCGCGTTCGGCTGGGACGACAGGTTCGCCGGCTCGCCGTTTGCGTTCACCGTGAAATCGAGGAACCGGGTAATCAGCTTCAGCCGGTACGGGCCGAGTTCATACTCCGATTCCGGCTCGAGGATCGACAGCTCGAAAGGTCCGTACGATTCGCCGCTCTTCAGATCCATCAGCACCGGACGGACCGCCTTGAGCCTCGGCGTCGTGTCGTAGTCGAACTGGTACAGCTTGAGCCCCTTGTATTCGAGCGGGTCGTTGACGAGAATGTCGTGCGTTTTCACCTTGCGCAGGACGGGTTCCAGCGCCGTGCTGCCGCAGTTCGCTTCGCATACGTACAACTCGGCCTTCGTCTCGAACCGCTTCGGGCGCATCGTCCCCTTCAGCCGATCCGGCATTTCGTCATCCGAGTAGTACTCAACCTCGAAATCGATGTTTTTCACATAATAGTTCGTTTCGGGAATCGGCACGGCCTCGCCTTCCCGCACGGCCACATATTCATCCAGCTGCCAGCCGGGGATGGCGCGGGCGAGGACGGCCAGCAGGAAAATAATCAGCCCGATATGGTTGATGTACGGCCCCCACCGGCTGAACCGGTTCTTCTCGGCGAGCAGCGCCGTCTGTTCCGCCGCGACGCGGAACCGCTTCTTCCTGAGCTGCTCCGCCAGCTTCCGCGTCCATTCCTCGTCGCCGCCTTCCAGATCCGCGGCATAGGTCACCCGCTGGCGCGTCAGGAACTGGAGATGCTTCCGGATCTGCTGCTTGTTCAGCGCCCGGTACAGCGGCAGCACCCGGTCCAGGCTGCAGATGACGAGCGAAGCGCCGATCATGACGAGCAGCGTGATGAACCACCACGACTCGTACGTATGGGACAAGCCGAGCGCATAGTAGATTTTGCCGGCCAGCCCGTAGTTCTCTTCGTAATATGCGGGATCGAAATTGATGAACGTGTTCTCCTGCGGATAGATCGTGCCGAGCATCGCCCCGATCAGCGTGATGACGATCAGGACGACGGACACCTTGACCGAGGAGAAGAAATTCCAGATGCGGTCGATCAGGTTCGGATTCGCCTTCTGCGACCGGCGCGCCACGCCGTCATACCGCATCTCGAGCGGGCGGTTCGACAAGGCCTCCTCGCCGAGCGGCTTCCCGCAAGATTCGCACAGCGTCGTATCCGGCGGATTCTGGTGCCCGCATTCGCATTTCGTGTTTTCAAACAATGCCGCCAATGCTGCCTGCTCCTTTCCGGATGTCACGCCTCCATCAGTTTCAGAATGCGCTGTTCAATGTCCTCTTCGGTCATTCCGCCGACTTTGATGTCCTGAATTCGTCCGTCGCGGCTGATGAAGAACGTTGTCGGATAGGAACGCAGCGCATATTTCTTCTCGATCATCCGATTCTTGTCGCGCAGGATCGTATAGTGCAGATCGAACCGTTTCAGAAAATCCCGCACGGTGATGTCGTCCTCGCTCAGATTGATCGCAAGCACGACGAGCCCTTGATCCCGGTATTTCAAATATTGCCTGTCGATCGCCGGCATCTCCGCCACGCACGGCGGGCAGAAGCTGCCCCAGAAATTAATGACCACGGGTTTCCCCTTGTAATCGTCAAGGCTGTGCAGATTGCCTTCGATATCGGCCACATTCTCGAACGACGGCGGACGTCCGCCGATCTTGGGCTTGTCATCGTCCGACACGAACAGCGTCTTGCCGACCGCGTAACCGCCGAGCAGCAGAATGCCGATCAGGATGACGTATTGGATAATCTTGCGCTCCCGGCCTTTCATCCGCTGTCCACCTTTCCGTGAGTTAACCGTTATTCTCCATCATTATAACGAATCCCGGCGCCTTGGGGCTCCGGGGCTGAATCGTTATTTATGAACTTTATGTGACCTTTCGGCTTCCATTAGCAGCGCCTTCACCTCTTCGGGCTTGAGTTCGCGGTACTTGCCGCGGGGAATGCCCTGCAGGGTAAGACTGCCGAAGCGCACGCGCCTCAGCCGCTTCACCGGATGGCCGATCGCTTCGAACATCCGCCGCACCTGCCGGTTGCGTCCTTCGTACAGCGTAATCTCGATGGTCGCCTCGTTCTTGTCCATATCCACGTCCCGGTACTCGACTTCCGCGGGAGCCGTCATGCCGTCGTCCAGATTGATGCCTGCCGCCAGCTTCTCAAGGAGCGTGCCGTGCGGGATCCCCTTCACGACGGCATGGTACGTCCGCGGGATATGGCCGGAAGGATGCGTCAGCTTGTTGGCGAAATCGCCGTCGTTCGTGACGATGAGCAGACCTTCCGTATCGTAATCGAGACGTCCGACCGGGTACACCCGTTCCTTGACGTCGCGGAAATAATCAGCCACCACCCTGCGCCCTTCCGGATCGCGGGCGCTCGTGATGACGCCCTTCGGCTTGTTGAACGCGAAGTACAGCTTTTTTTCCGGGCGGATGGGGCGTCCGGCGACCTTGATCTCGTCGACGGCCGGATCAGCTTTCGCCCCGAGCGTGCGGACGACCTCGCCGTTCACTTCCACCTGGCCGGACAGGATCAGTTCTTCGCATTTCCGCCGCGATGCAATCCCTGCGCGGGCCATGATCTTCTGCAGTCGTTCCAATCGTTGTCACCTCTCGTCAACATCATACCCGTCCGCGGGCAAAATCACAAGCGGACCGCCCATTGGCATACGAAAACGGGAACTCCGGCGCTTAGCCGAAAGTTCCCGCTTGTCACCGAATGTTTCATCCGAAAACGATCATGCAGACGGCGATGGCGGCGACGAATCCGACCAGATCCGAGAACAGCCCGACCTTGAGCGCGTAGCGCGTACGGCGGATGCCGACCGCGCCGAAATAGACGGTGAGCACATAGAGCGTCGTGTCCGTGCTGCCCTGGATGGTCGACGCGATGCGGCCGATCATCGAATCCGGCCCGTACGTCTTGATGAGATCAGTCGTATACGCCAGCGATCCCGCGCCGGTGATCGGCCGAAGCAGGCCGAGCGGCACGACTTCGCTCGGCACGCCCAGCCGCTCGAACAGCGGCTTTACCGCCGCGAGCATCAGATCCATCGCACCCGAAGCGCGGAACATGCTGATGGCCGTGATCATGCCGACCAGATGCGGAATGAGGCCGACGGCCGTCCCGAAGCCGTCCTTCGCGCCTTCGACGAACGTTTCGTACACCGGCACCTTGCGGTAAGCCGCGTACAGCGGAATGAAGGCGATCATGGCGGGGATCATCCAGGCGGAGAGCGTCGTGACGAGCGCGTACACCGGCGCTCACCCGCCTTCCGCATGCGGCGGACGGCCCGAACCGCCGGCTGCCGGCGGCAGCGGTTCTTCCGCCGGACGCCGGGATCTCCCCGCGCGTGTCGTCCGGGGCAGCCCGGCCGGCGGATCCGACCGGTGCGGCGGCCGCAAGGCGCGGCTGCGATACCAGCGGTCGGCCAGCAGCGCCGCGCCCGTCGCGATCGCCGTGGCGGCGATGGTCGTGCCGACGATTTCCGCCGGATTCGCGGAGCCGAAGTTCATCCGGATCGCGATGAGCGTCGTCGGCACGAGCGTAATGCTCGACGTATTGATCGCAAGCAGCGTGCACATGGCGGGCGTGGCCGTCTTCGGATCGGGATTCAGCTTCTGCAGCTCTTGCATCGCCTTGATGCCCATCGGCGTCGCGGCGTTGCCGAGCCCGAGCAGATTCGCGCTCATGTTCGACATGATGTATCCGATCGCCGGGTGATCCTTCGGCACGTCGGGGAACAGGCGACGGACGGCCGGACCGAGCAAGGCCGCCAGCTTCCCCAGCAATCCCGCGTCCTCGGCGATCCGCATCAGGCCCATCCAGAACACGAGCACGCTGATGAGCCCGAAGCATACGGTAACGCCGGTCTGCGCGCCGTCGAACGCCGCCTTGGTCAGTTCGTCCATCCGGCCGGTCGCGGCGGCGGCGATGAAACTGAGCACGATCATGCCGAGCCAGATCAGGTTGACCACGGCTCACACCTCCCGCATCAGCAGCGTCAGACCGACCGTCCGCAGGGCGGAGAGCAGCGTGCGCGCCGCCGGCCGGGCTTCCGGCTGCGGCCCGGCGCCGGACGAAACGGCCTTCCGGTCAGCCTGGCCGCGCGACAAGCCGGGCTGCTCCAGCAGCTTCAGCGGCACCGAACCGATCGGCACGCCGCCGAGCTCCAATTCCAGCCGCCCGGCATCGCCGAGCAGCGTCCGGACATCGTCCTGCGGGCGGACGACGAGCCGCGTCGTGATCCGCTCCCGCTCGCCTTCCGCCAGCGGGTAACGGAACGTGCGTCCGGCCGCCAGACTGTAGCCCGCGATCTTGCGGCCTTCTTCCACAATGGTTTGCAGCGGATAATGCCGGAACCCCCAGTCGAGCAGCCGCTGATGATCGGCCCAATCGTCTCCGTCATTGAGCGTGACGGCCGCGAGCTGCTGTCCGCCCCGCGTGGCCGAACTGACGAGGCAGCGGTGCGCCAGTTTCGTATAGCCGGTCTTGACGCCGTCCGCCCCTTCGTACATGGTGAGCATTTTGTTCTTGTTCGTCCATATGTAGTCCCATTCCGCGTTCGGATTCGGCACCTTTTTGACGCGGGTCTTCACGATTTCGCGGAATACCGGATTGCGCAAGGCGTATGCGGTGAGCCTCGCCAGATCGTTCGCGGACGAATAATGATCGTCGTGGTCAAGTCCGTGCGGGTTCATGAAATGCGTGTTCGCAAGTCCGAGCTCGCGGGCTTTCTCGTTCATCATCCAGACAAACCCTTCCTCCGAGCCCCCGACATGCTCGGCGATCGCGACGGCGGCGTCGTTGCCGGAGCGAAGCATGAGGCCGTACAGCAGGTGGTGAAGGCTCATCTCCTCGCCCGCCTTAAGGTAGATCGACGATCCTTCTTTGCCCGCCGCGCGGCTGCTCGTCTTGACGATATCGGACAAGTCGCCGTTCTCGATGGCGACGATCGCGGTCATGATCTTCGTCAGACTGGCGATGCGCATCCGTTTGTCGCCGTTGTGGCTGTAAAGCAGCCTTCCCGATTCGACGTCGATCAGCGCGGCGGCTTCCGCGTTTGTCTCGATCGGGCGGGGCGCGGCGGCGGCTCCCGGCGAGACGGCCGATGCCAGCAAAGCGGCGACGGCCAGAATCCATAGCATGCGCGGCTTCATCCTGCGGCTTCCTCCTTCGCGGACTGGCGGATCGGGCGCGAGTCAGGCCGCGCCCGACCCCCGGGTCTTGTACCATCGTATGTCCGAGCCTCCGCCCGAATGCTTCGGTCCTGCAAAAGCCGAAAAAAAAAACTGCCCTTGAGCGGGCAGTTGCCATCAGACGACCGGGGTGTTCGCCGTTGTTGCTTCCGTCTCGATCTGCGCGTCCGAAACGTGCTTGTGCGAGCCGGATTTCATCATGGCCGAAAGCTTGTCGAGCATCTTCGGAGCCGAGTCGATGACGCGCTCCCACAGGTGGGTCTGGTTGTCCAGCGAAACGATCTTGACGCCCTGCGAGCCGACGACCAGGAATGCGATCGGCGTAATCGACACGCCGGCGCCGCTGCCGCCGCCGAAAGGAAGCGAGACTGTCGCGTTATGCTGATCGACCGAAGCGTGCGTCGGTTCGGAATTGCCGTCCAGTTTGATGTCGGAGCCGCCGGCGACAAAGCCGAAACCGACTTTCGAAATCGGCAGGATTACGCTGCCGTCCGGCGTCTGCACCGGATCGCCGACGATCGTGTTGACGTCCACCATCTCCCGGATGCTCTCCATGGCGGTCTCCATCAGCCCTTGGATCGGGTGCTCGAGCATGTTCATCCTCCTTCGTCGGTTAATGCTGCTGCTCACGCATGGTTAGGTTGCCCCGGGCCGGATTCTTTATGCCGCGCGATTCAGCGGGCGTGCGGCCCGCATGGCAAAGCGTTCTGTGAACGCTGTTCCCGCAGCGCTATGTACGCTGAGGCTCGGCCTTGTCCGGCTTCGTCAGCAGCTTTACCCAGCCTTCGATTCCGCCGCGCACGCGCAAGATCCGGCCAAACATGCTCAGGCCGGCAAGCAGCAGCAGGCCCGCGCGGATCCGGGCGGTGAAGGTCAGATTTGTCTTGAACACGGATGAACCGAACAGCGGTTCCACGCGCAGCACCGGCTTCGCGCAAAGGCGCAGACGGTGCGACAGGAAGCCCGTCAATCCCGCCTGGAGCGACCAGGCGGCCCCGGTCATCATCGCCGTCCAGAACGCGTCGCGCAAGCCGATGACCGTATGCCATTCCCACTCGGTCAATCTCATTCTGGCTGTCAGCCGCTTGACGACATCGGTCAAATGAAAGGTCAGCCGGAGGGCCACCCTGGTATTCCGGAAAAACCGCTCCACATCGTCCCGGTCGATATGCGCGACGCCCTGCTGTCCGCGCTTTACGAGAAATTCCGTGCCGGACCAGGACCAGTCGAACGCCTTCACCACCGAGCGCCGACGGATCAATCCGTACAGCGCGCGGATTTCCAACTCGGCTTCATCATCCGCGCCGACGCGGCGGTAACGCCCGCGCACTACGACATCCGAACTGCAGACGGCTGTGAGCAGAATGATTGCGGCGACGGAAAACCAAAACCAGGCAAACGGCATCGTCCATCCCCCGCTTTCCGACGCGTTGCCATGGATAGTATGCTCTTCCGCTGCCGGATTATGCCGCAGGCCGGACGGCTGAAAAAACGGCAGACCGAAAGCGCCGCCTGGGCGCGTACCAGTCTGCCGTCGTCAGGATTGATATGATGGTGATCAGGCCTTGGTCAGTTTTCGTCCCTGAATTCGTCCAGCGTCATCTGCATGCTGTCAAGCTTCTCGAACAGCATCTGCGTCTGCTCGGCCAGCAGATCCTGCTCGGCTTCTTCCGGCTCGGGCAGGGCGCTCAGATCCGGCAAGCCGAAATAGTCGAGGAAAGCTTTCGTCGTGCCGTACAGGATCGGCCGTCCGATCGCGTCCGCGCGGCCGACTTCCTGGATCAGTTCCTTGTTCACCAGCGACTGCAGCGCGCGATCGCTCTTGACGCCGCGGATTTCCTCGATCTCGACGCGCGTGATCGGCTGGCGGTAGGCGATGATCGCCAGCGTCTCCAGCGCGGCCTGCGACAGACTCTGCCGGCCGGGCGTATAGGCCAGCTTCTCGAAATAAGGCGCATGCTCCGGCACGGTGGTCAGGCGATAGCCTCCGGCCACTTCGGCGACGCGCAAGCCCCGGCCCTCGCGGACCATGTCCGCCTTCAGTTCTTCGGCGGCGTCCCGCGCCAGGGCGGGGTCGCAGCCGAGGATCTCGCCGAGCTGCTTCGCGCTGATCCCTTCGTCGCCGGCCATGAACAGCAGTCCCTCAATAATCGATTTCAAGGTCTTGTAATCCACTCGCCGCCGCATCCCCTCTCCATTGAATGACGATATCGTCGAACAACCGATGCTGGAAACAGTACACCGCCCGCCGCTTCATCAGTTCCAGGATGGCGAGAAAGGTCACGACGATCTCATGGCGGTCCATTTCCCGCCGGATGAGCTTCGAGAACTTGACGGTCGAATGCTCCCGCAGCAGTTCGGCAATATCGCGGATCCGGTCCTTGACCGAAATTTCGTCGCGCCTCACCGTGGAGACGATGTTGCGGCGCGCCTGCCGGCGCAGCGCGCGCATATAGGCCGCGGCCAGGTCGGCCGGCACCAGCCCCTGGACCGGATTTTCCGGCTTGGAAGGCATGTAGGGCGTCAGATCTTCGGGCTCCTTGGTGTAGACAAGCCCGCGGTCGGTCTCCAGCTCGCGCAGCTTCCCGGCGATTTCCTTGTATTTGCGGTATTCGACCAGCCGCCGGATCAGCTCTTCGCGCGTATCGATTTCGTCATCCTCGAAACCTTCGGGCCATTCTTCCTCCACGACCGGCGGTTTCGGCAGCAGCTGCCGGCTCTTGATGGCCAGCAGCGTGGCGGCCATGACGAGAAATTCGCTCGTGATCTCGAGTTCGAGTTCCTGCATGGCGTTCAGATACGCCAGATATTGGTCCGTGATCTCGCTGATCGAAATCTCGTGGATGTCGATTTCCGCCTGATCGACCAGATGGAGCAAGAGGTCGAGCGGCCCTTCGAATGTCTCGAGTTTGTAATGGATCGTCACGCTTAGAGTTCCCTTCGCTTCGGCTGTATCAATTTTCAGGCCTGGATAGCCCGGGTCAGGTTCGCCATTTCAATGGCCGTGACGGCGGCGTCCCAGCCTTTGTTGCCCGCTTTCGTGCCGGCCCGCTCCACCGCCTGCTCGATCGTGTCGGTCGTCAGGACGCCGAAAATGACCGGCACGCCCGTCTTCAGCGAGATCGCCGCGACGCCCTTGGACACCTCATTGCAGACGTAATCGAAATGCGGCGTCGAGCCGCGGATGACCGCGCCGAGCGTAATGACGGCGTCGTACTTGCCGCTTTCCGCCATCTTCTGCGCGATGAGCGGAATCTCGAACGCGCCGGGCACCCAGGCGATCTCGATCTCCGAATCGTCCGCTCCGTGCCGCTTGAGCGCGTCAAGGGCGCCCGACACCAGCTTGGATACGATAAACTCGTTGAACCGTCCGGCGACAATGCCGTATTTGAGCCCTTGCGAGACCAGCTGTCCTTCGTACACTTTCACCATTGCATCCGTCATCCTTTCTCTCCACCCAGGGAATTCAGATCGAGCATATGCCCGAGTTTCGTCTGCTTCGTCCGCAGATAGCGGACATTGTCTTCGTTCGCTTCCATCTGCAGCGGCACCCGCTCGACCACCTCGAGGCCGTAGCCTTCGAGACCCTTGATCTTGCGCGGATTGTTCGTGAGCAGCCGCATTTTGCGCACGCCCAGATCTTTCAGAATCTGCGCGCCGATGCCGTAATCGCGCAGGTCGGGCTTGAAGCCCAGTTTAATATTCGCGTCGACCGTGTCGAATCCCTGCTCCTGCAGCTTGTACGCCTTCAATTTGTTGATCAGCCCGATGCCCCGGCCTTCCTGGCGCATATAGAGCAGGACGCCGCAGCCGGCCGCGTCGATCTGGCGCAGCGCCGCCTCGAGCTGCGGACCGCAGTCGCATCGGTGGGAATGGAACACGTCGCCGGTCAGACATTCGGAATGGACGCGCACGAGCACCGGCTGGGAAGGATCGATCTGCCCTTTCACCAGCGCGACGTGCTCTTTCGAGTCGACATCGTTCGTATAGGCGATCGCGCGGAACACGCCGAAATCGGTCGGCATCCGCACCTCGACGACGCGCTGGACCAGATTTTCCTTCTCGTTCCGGTAGCGGATCAGGTCCCGGATCGTGATCAGCTTCAGCCCGTGCTTCTCGCGGAACTTGAGAAGATCCGGCAGTCTCGCCATCGTGCCGTCGTCTTTGATGATCTCGCAGATGACCGCCGCGGGATAAGCGCCGCACATCCGCGCCAGGTCGATCGCCGCTTCGGTATGGCCGGCGCGCCTCAGCACGCCGCCTTTCTTTCCGATCAGCGGGAAGATGTGGCCCGGCCGCCGGAAATCGGTTGGCTTAGCCTTCGGATCGATCAGCGCCTTCACCGTTTGGGCGCGTTCGAACGCCGATATGCCCGTCGTCGTCGAAACGTGGTCGACCGAGACGGTGAACGCCGTGCCGTGATAATCGGTATTGTGGCTGACCATCGGCGGCAGGTCAAGCTCCTCCGCGCGTTCCGGCGTAAGCGGCACGCAGACGAGGCCGCGGGCCTCCGTGATCATGAAATTGATCACCTCCGGCGTCGCCTTGTCCGCCAGCGCGATCAGATCGCCTTCATTTTCCCGGTCTTCGTCGTCCACGACGATAACCGGCTTGCCCAGGATGAGATCGTATATCGCATCTTCGATCGCATCGAATTCCGGTTTCATCGCACTCCCTCCGTTTCTTCGCGCATCTTTTTGAATATCAGATAAAACCGTTCTCTCTGAGCAGCGCTTCCGTCAGGCCGCCTCCGCTGATGTCCGCCCGCCCCCCGGATTTTTGACCGAAGCCGAGCAGATGCTCCACGTATTTGCCCAATATGTCGCATTCCAGATTGACGCGGTCGCCGGGCCGCTTGTGCCGGAGCGCCGTCATTGCCAGCGTGTGCGGGATGATGGAGACGCTGAAGCTTCCGCCGTCGACCCTCGCGACCGTCAGGCTGATGCCGTCCACCGCGATCGAACCGCGCGGCACGATATAGCGCATCAGATGCGGATCATCCGGCTTGAACGCGAACCAGACGGCGTTGCCCTCGTCCTCCCGCGACACGATGACGCCCGTACCGTCGGCATGTCCCTGCACGATATGGCCGCCGAACCGGCCGTCCGCAGGCATCGCCCGCTCCAGATTGACCGGGCTGCCCGGCTTCAGATCGCCGAGCGCCGTGTGCCGGTAAGTCTGCGGCGTCACGTCCGCGGTGAACACGCTGCCGCCCAGCGACGTCACGGTCAGACAGACGCCGCTGACCGCGATGCTGTCGCCGATTTTCGTGCCTTCGAGCACCCGGTCCGCCTCGATCGTCAGTTCCATCGACTCGCCTTTCTTTACGGCTCTCACGAGCCGTCCGACTTCCTCCACCAGACCGGTGAACATGCTCTACTCCCCTCCCTGTGCTGGCTGCTCCGGATAACCGGTGACGCACCAATCGTCTCCATAGCGTTCGATCTCGACCCGGGTGAGCCTTACGGCTTCCGCCATCCGCGCGGCGACCGGATGGTCGAACAGCGGCGTTCCGCCGCTGCCGACGATCTTCGGCGCGAAGAAGACGGCGATCTTGTCGATAAGTCCGGCCTGAAGCATCGCGCCGTTCAGCCTGCCGCCGCCCTCAAGCAGCACGGAGCCGATCTCGCGCTCGCCCAGCTTTCGCATCGCGTCATGCAGATCGATGCGCCCGCCGTCCGCGGCGCAGCCGATGACTTCGACGCCCGCCGTTTCGAGCACGCGCCTCTTGTCGGCATTGGCGTCCGCCGCGGTGAGCACGATCGTCGGCGCCTGGCCGTCGGTGAACAGCTTCAGGTTCGGCGGCAGCTTGAGCTGCGCGTCGACGACGATGCGCACCGGATGGAGGCCCGGAACCGGCGTCCGCGTCGTGAGCGACGGATCGTCCTTGAGCGCCGTGCCGGCGCCGATCATGATCGCGTCATGCCAATGCCGCAGCGTATGCACGGCCGCCCTCGACTCCTCACCGGTCACCCACTTGCTGTCGCCCGAGCCAGCGGCCAGCCTTCCGTCCAGCGTCGCGCCCGCTTTCAGCGTCACGAACGGCAGGCCGGTGCGGATATATTTCTCGAACGCTTCGTTCAGCTTCCGCGACTCGGCTTCGAGGACGCCACTGACCGTCTCGATGCCGGCGGCCCGCAGCTTCGCAAGGCCGGTTCCCGACACCTTCGGGTTCGGGTCCGTCGCGGCGGCGACCACGCGGCCGACTCCCGCTTCGATCAGCCGGTCGGCGCATGGCGGCGTGCGGCCGTAGTGGGAACATGGTTCAAGCGTCACGTAGACGGCCGCTCCGCGCGCCTCTTCTCCGGCCATTTTCAGCGCGTGGATTTCGGCGTGCGCTTCGCCGCGCCGCAGATGGCTGCCGAGGCCGACGATCCGGCCGTCTTTCACGATGACGCAGCCGACGACCGGATTGACGCCGGTCTGGCCGCGTGCCTTCGCGGCAAGTTCGAGCGCCAGCCGCATGTAGTATTCGTCATCCAATCGGTCGATCACAACAAGAAAACCTCCGAAGTTCGTTCCTTCGGAGGCTTGGAGAATGCGGACATTTATGCGCACGCAAGGAGCGTCCGGAACCGTTAGGCCCAGGTCCGGCCGAATGCTTTTTTTCAAAACGGAGAGAATGGAATGGCCCGTCGGTTCACGGCCGCGCCAAAGGCGGCGGCTGCAGGAAGCAGCGTATGCCTTGGCTCGCGAGGTCACATGACAAACCGGATGCCCCGGTACAGGATTTGCGTACGCACATGCCCGAACATGCACGGATATACCGGCATGCACGCCCAGACGATAAGCGCCCGGTTATGGGTCATGGCCGAACAAGTGCAACCCGCCATTGGGGCATGCCCGGATCGACGGACTGCCGGCCGGCGCCGATTGTCGAACTCTCCATGTGAAAAAAAGTACAATCCCTGCTGTCTCAAAACTGTTGCGCTTCTGCCCGCTTCCTTCTCCCATCCAGACTGTTACTGTCGGCTCCGGAATTGCACCGGATCCACCGTGCCGTCAGACGGCTTATCGCCGTCGTTCCGGCCCGGGTCACGGGCTGACGCCGGTTCCTTGCGGCTGTGCGCCGCTCCGGAACCGCGATCACCGCCGGTAGGGACTTCCACCCTGCCCCGAAGGAAACGTTCATGAAAAATATTCAAAAGGGATACAGATGAATAGTAGCACCATCGCCGGCAATTTGCAAGAAACGCCGAACGAGCGCCCGGCTGTGGATGCCACTCGGCGGCGGAACCACGTTCCGTTAGCGTGCCCGTCCCGCCCGCGGACCGCGGCCACGCCCCCCGCGGTCAATCGAATCACACTTCGTAAACTTCGACTTTCTCCATGACATCGCGCCCTTTGAACGCGTCGACATGCTCCATGCCTTTGATCACTTTGCCGAACACCGTATGCTCGCCGTCCAGATGCGGCTGCGGCTGGTAGCAGATGTAGAACTGGCTGCCGCCCGTGTTCCGTCCGGCGTGCGCCATGGCGACGGTTCCGCGCTCATGCTTGTTCGGATTGATCTCGCAGTTGATCGTATAGCCCGGGCCGCCGGTGCCGTTGCCGTTCGGGCAGCCGCCCTGCGCGACGAATCCCGGAATGACCCGGTGGAACGTCAGTCCGTTGTAGAATCCTTTGTTCGCGAGTGTCTCGAAATTTTTCACCGTATTCGGCGCGTCTTTCTCGAACAGTTCGATGACGATTTCCGCGCCATTCTGCATTTTGATTTTTGCTTGTTTGGCCATGGTCCGGCTTTCAGCTCCTCTGTCCAAAAAAGTTTGCACCCATCATACTACAAACCGCCCGTCGGCGCAAAAAGGCCGACCGTCAGCAAACGCAAAAAAAAAACTCCCCGCACCCGCCGCCCGGACCGCCGAGAGTTCGACGTCAGGCGCGAAGGCCGGGGAAGCTGACGCGCTTCAGATCAGTTCGCCGCCGGCGCGGCTTTCAGCCGCTCGGGCAGCAGATCGTTGCCGACGATGTCTTCGTACGTTTCGCGTCGCACGACGAGCGACGCCTGGCCGTCCTTGACGAAGACGACCGCCGGACGCGGAATCCGGTTGTAGTTGCTGGACATCGCGTAGTTGTAAGCGCCGGTGCAGAACACGGCGAGCAGATCGCCCGGCTTCACGGCCGGAAGCTCGATGTCCCAGATCAGCATGTCGCCGCTCTCGCAGCATTTGCCCGCGATCGACACCGTTTCGGTCGCCGGCTCGTTCGCCCGGTTCGCCAGCACCGCTTCGTACTTCGAGCCGTACAGCGCCGGACGCGGATTGTCCGTCATGCCGCCGTCGACGGCGACGTACTTGCGCACGCCCGGAATGTCCTTCGTCGTGCCGACAGTGTAAAGCGTCGTCCCGGCGTCGCCGATGATGCTGCGGCCCGGTTCGATCCAGATCTCGGGCAGCGGATATTGCGCCGCGGTGAAGTTCGTCCGGACCGCATCCGCGATCGCCTGGACGTAAGTTGCCGCCGGAAGCGGCTTGTCTTCGGCCGTGTAGCGGATGCCGAAACCTCCGCCCAGATTGATGACGCGGAACAGGATGCCGAGCTCGTCCCGCACCTGGATCGCAAACTCCGCCGCTTTGGCCGCCGCCAGGCGGAAGCCTTCCACTTCGAAAATTTGCGAGCCGATATGCGAATGGATGCCGAGCAGTTCAAGATGCGGCTTCGCCGCGACGCGCTTCACCGCTTCGAACGCGGCCCCGCCGGCCAGGTTGAAGCCGAACTTCGAATCCTGCTGCCCGGTCGAAATGTATTCATGGGTATGCGCTTCGACACCGGGCGTGATGCGCAGCAAAATATTCACGCGCTTGCCCCGTTCGCCGGCCAGCGCGTCGAGCAGATCGAGCTCGACGAAGTTGTCGACGACGAAGCAGCCGATGTTCGCGTCAAGCGCCAACGCGATTTCATCCGGCGTCTTGTTGTTGCCGTGGAAATGGATCCGCTTCGCCGGGAAGCCGGCCTTGAGCGCCGTGTGCAGTTCGCCGCCGGAGACGACGTCCAGCGACAGCCCTTCCTGCTCGGCGACGGCGCAGATCGCCATCGTGCAGAACGCCTTGCTGGCGTAAGCGACCTGGAACGGAATGCCGGTGGCGCGGAATGCGTCCATGTACTCGCGCATGCGCTGCCGGACGAGCGCTTCATCGACAATATAGAGCGGCGTGCCGAATTCAGCCGCCAGAAGCTGAACGTCGCAGCCGCCGATTTCAAGCCGGCCTTCGGCATTGATCTTGCTGGTTCCGTGCAAGTGCATCAAAGATTCTCCCCTTGCGCTGGTTCATCTGATTTGCAGCATATGCACTAGTATATCGCATTCGGAACCAGTGAGAAATGGATTTTTTGCAACAACCTTTGCACTTTTATGCCTGTTGTTTGCACTTATTTACCTATTCTTCTGCGTATCCGGGAGCCGGTCCAGCTGCTGCGGCTTCAGCAGCGGATTCCGCTTCTTGTTCTGCAGCTCCGGCGGACGAATGAGCAGGGCGGCCAGCGACCTGCCGTCGAACGGGATGAACGGCCACAGATAGGGCCGGTTGAACGACCGGGTGCAGGCGAGCAGCACGACGAACAGCGCGGTGCCGACGACGAATCCCGGAATGCCGAAAATCGCCACGGCGATGATGAGCGCCAGCCGGACGATCCGGTTCGCCAGCCCAAGCTCATAGTTCGGCGTGGCGAACATGCCGATCGCGGCGATTGCCATGTACAAAATGACCTCGTTGTTGAACAGCCCGGTCTTCACGGCGATGTCGCCGATCAGAATCGCCGCGATCAGGGACATGGCGGTCGACAGCGGCGAAGGCGTATGAACGGCGGCCATCCGCATCAGGTCGACCCCGATCTCGGCGAGCACGAACTGCAGAAACAACGGGATTCGCCCCATCTGCTGCGGGCCGAGGAAGTCCAGCTGCGGCGGCTTCAGCTCCGGCTTCAGTACGAGCAGAAACCAGAGCGGCAGCAGGAAGAGCGAGAAAAAGATGCCGATATACCGCACCCAGCGCAGGTACGTGCCGATAAACGGCGTCTGACGGTTCTCTTCCGCGTGCTGGGTCAAGTCGAAGAACGTCGTCGGCAGCATCATGACGCTCGGCGTCGTGTCGGTCAACACCGCGACGCTGCCTTCGAGCAGCTGCGCCGCGACGACGTCCGGCCGCTCCGAATAGCGGACGAGCGGGTACGGATGCCAGCCGCGGTTGACGGTCGTCTCTTCGAGCTGCTTGTCCGCGAGCGGCAGCCCGTACACGTTCACATGCCCGATTTTCCTCTTCACTTCTTCGACCAGTTCGGGATCCGCAATGTCGCGGATATACGCGATGCAGACATCCGTCTTCGTCCGCGCGCCGACGCGTATCAGCTCGTACCGCAGGTCCTTGTCGCGCAGCCGGCGGCGGATCAACGACACGTTCGTCATCAGCGTCTCGATAAAACCGTCGCGGGAACCGCGCACGACCCGTTCGAGCGAAGGTTCTTCCGGCGTTCGGTCCGGGAACATCTTCGCGTCGATGATCAGCGCCGCGCGCTCGCGGTCGACGAACAGGGCGGCGCAGCCCGCGAACACGCTGTCCAGCATGTCGTCGAACACATCCGTCTTCGTCACCTGGACCGCGGGCACATACGTCTCGAAGAAAAGTTTCAGCGCGTCCGTATCGAGATCTTCCGCCGTCAGGTACGACAGCCGTTTGAGCACTTCCGTCAGCTCCGCCGAATTGACCAGCCCGTTCATGTAAAAAAGCGCCGTCCGCCGGCCGCCGAACGTCATCTCGCGCAGCACGACGTCGAAACTGGTGTTCAGCCCCGTCTCGCGTTCCAACAGCGGCTTCAGCTCATCGATGCTTGCCGGAATCGGCTGCTTTTCCGCCGGCTGCGATTGCCCGCGCTGTTCCCGGTTCTGCGAGCCGGCTTGTCCATGCCGGGCTTGACTTTGCTCCTCCCGGTTGCGGGCACCGCCTTGCCCCGGCTGCCCCAGGCTTTGCGCGCGGGTCTGCCCCTGCCGCTCTCCGTTCTGCCCGCGGGCTTGATCATCCAGGCTCCGCGCCGCCAGGCGGGATCTGCGGCCCGATTGCCGCCCGCGTCCCCGCCTGGAACGCTCATCTTCCGCGGCATGCTTGCCGGAACGATCGTCCTCCGGTTCTTCCCGCTCCGGACGAATCAGCTTCCGCCGGACGGGACGATCGGTGCTCGCTCCCGGTTCCTTCGGCGGTTCGGGCGGAACGACGGGAGGCTGCCATCCGCCATCCTGCTGCATATCGTTTCGTTCGTCCATGGGGCTGTTGCGCACCTCCTGCCGGAATGTGCCGGAAGCCCGGCCTCAGCGATGATAGACGAGCCAATCGAACAGCGAACCGGCCAGCTTGCCGAGCACCAGCGCCCAGACGAGCGCCGGCAATTTCGACTCCAGCCTGAGCCGCTTCGCCATGATGGGCAGGACGTTGACCACTTCCGTCAGCGCGGCCGCCAGCATGCCGACGAACAGCCCGGTGAACAGGCCGGCCAGCGCGGCAAGGATCTCGGCTGCGCCCGTATGCGGGCTCCGCCAGTCGCCGAAATCAGCCGACATCCAGTACACCGTGCCGGCGATGATGGCCGTCTCGTACCATGCCGCCAGCCGGTATCCCCGGGACAGCTGCGCGAGCCGCGGAATCAAATCCAGAATGACCAGCAGCGCGATCAGGCCGCTTCCGACCGCGAGTCCCCCGGACAGGCCGAGCAGCGCGGCTGCGCCGTTCGCGAGCCATTCAGCCACGGCCGCCGCTCCCTTGTCCGCCGCCTCCCTGATTCCGGTGCAGTTTCCGCATCTCGTCGGCGACGACGTAGGCGTCGACGTTTTCCTGGTACAGATACAGTTCGACTTCAAGCGGACTGGGCTCTTCGCTTAGCTTGCGCCGGATCACGCGGTTGAAGAACAGCACCATGCCCAGACCGACACCGATCGAATACGGAATTTGGAACCAGAGCGGGCGTTCCGGCTTCGTGCCCGTAATCAGCTCCGTCATGCGCCGATGCACTTCCAGCATGCCGACGTCGGCGTGGAAGTTCATGATGGCGAGCCCCGAACCGAAGAACAGAAGGAGCCACGCCACAATCAACATGCCGGGCAGCGGCTTCTGCGGCCGGGCGGCGACCGTGACGAGCGTCTGCGGCTCGCCGACGAACTCGACGTCGAGCCCCGGCTCCGTTTCGGACACGGCGCGGATGACGTGCAGCATGTCGATGACGACGCGGTCGCCGTCTTCCGGCTTGTGCCGGTACAGAACCAGCTCCTTCAGCCGCCGCTCCCGCGCTTCGTCGGCGAGCAGCCGGGCGGCGTCGCCGAGCCGCACGTCATCGCCGGGCCGGATGACCAGCCGCTTGCGCAGCCGGACGTACAGCGTGTTCGTTCGCACGGTCGTCATGGGACTCACCCTTTCGCGGCGTTCCTGTCAAGTTCTAGTATGAGTGGGAAACGGCCAGCCTAACCGGGAGCCTCCCTGACAAATGCGGGAAACGCGGACGCCGCCAAAAAAGACCAGACCGCTAAAGCGCGATCTGGTCCTTGATCGTCTGCAATATTTTTTTCTCGAGCCGGGACACCTGCACCTGCGAAATGCCGAGCCGGCTGGCCACTTCCGATTGCGTCTGGTCGCGGTAATAGCGGAGATAGACGATCAGCCGCTCCCGTTCGGACAGCGTCCCGATCGCTTCGCTGAGCGCCAGCCGATCAAACCAACGTTCTCCCGATTCGTCGGCGATCTGGTCCATCAGCGTAATCGGATCGCCGTCGTTCTCGAACACGGTCTCATGAATCGACGCCGGCGGCTTGTTCGCTTCCTGCGCGAATACGACTTCTTCAGGCGATATGCCGAGCCTCTCGGCCACTTCACCGATGGTCGGCTGCCGGCCGAGCCCCTTGGACAGTTCGTCCTTCGTCTTCCGCACCTTGTTCGCAAGCTCTTTCAGCGAGCGGCTCACTTTCAGCGTGCCGTCGTCCCGGAGGAACCGCTGGATCTCGCCAATGATCATCGGCACGGCGTAGGTGGAGAATTTGACGTCGTAGGACAGATCGAATTTGTCGACCGACTTGAGCAGGCCGATGCATCCGATCTGGAACAGATCCTCCGGTTCATACCCGCGGTTCAGGAACCGCTGCACGACCGACCATACGAGCCGGATGTTGGCCTGGACCAGCTTGTCGCGGGCATCCGCGTCCCCGGATTGACTGAGTGCGATGAGCCGTTTGACCTCGGCGTCGTCCAGGTACGGCTGCGACTGCTGTCTCCAATCGACTTCCATGCGGTCCAACCCCTGTGCGCGCTTAGTTGTACAGCGCCTTTTTCGATTCGATCCGCTTCATCATCCGGATCTCCGTTCCTTTGCCAGGTTCGCTCGCCGCCTCGAATTCGTCCATGAAGTTTTCCATGATCGTGAAGCCCATGCCGGAACGTTCCAGCTCCGGTCTGGAGGTGAACAGCGGCTGCCGCGCCAGTTCCAGATCTTCGATGCCCTTCCCTTCGTCGCGGACGATGATCGAGACGGTGTCGCCCTCGATGCGCGCCTCGATCGTCACCATGCCGTCGGGATTGCCGTCGTAGCCGTGGATGATGGCGTTCGTTACCGCTTCGGACACAGCCGTCTTCAGATCGTTCAGTTCATCGACCGTCGGGTCAAGCTGCGAGACGAACGCGGCGACGGCGATGCGCGCGAACGCTTCGTTCTCCGAGCGGCTGGAAAACGTCAGGGTCATGCGGTTCGATCCGTTCATGATACGACCTCCAGACTGCCGAGCGCTTCATGTTCATTCTCGTACAGCGCGACAATTTTGAGCAGACCTGACAGTTCGAACAGCCGCCGGACGGCCGGATTGACGCCGCAGATGATCAGTTTCCCGCCGCGGGCGGTCACCGTCTTGTAGCGACCGAGGATGACGCCGAGGCCCGAGCTGTCCATGAACGCGAGCTCACTCAGATTGAGCACGACGTGCGTTGCCCTGCCCCTGAGTAGCGCATCCTCGAGCCGCTGCTTGAGTCCATCGGCCGTATGATGATCCAGTTCGCCTTTCAGCCTGACGATCAGCACATTGCGGTAATGCTCCATTTCCTCACGAAGCCGCATTGCCGTTCACTCCTCTCCCTGCTTCAGACAGTCATTTCTACGCGTCCGTCCGCCGTTCCTGCCCTGCGACAAAACTAGAACCTGCCGGACAAATTCCGCCGCCGGACGCGTCCGGATTCGCGGTTATGCGAACAATTCCGCGCATGTCCGCTTGAAGAGCGTCCACCAGTTCGCCCGTCCCACGTTCTCCGGCGCTTCGACGTCGAATTCGGCGAGCACGTTCGCGCCCTGATAGACGATGACCTTGCCGATCTTCTGGCCGGCTTTCACCGGCGCCTTGACCGGTTCGTCGAGACGCAGCTCATGGCGGATGTCCTTCATGTTCGCGCCCTTCTTCATCAGCACGCTGTACGGATGCCTTGCCTTCAGCTCAAGCCGCGGCACTTCCCCTTTGGCGATCCGCACCGTGCCGATCGTGTCGCCTTCCTTGTAGATCGGAACGTTCGTGTACATGGCGAACGCGTAGTCGAACATCTGGGCCACTTCGGCGTTGCGCGTTTTCGTGTCCGGCTCGCCCATGACGACGGCGATGACGCGGAAGTTGTCGCGCTTCGCGGTCGCGCTCAGACAGAACTTCGCCTCGCTCGTGTACCCCGTCTTCAGTCCGTCCGCGCCGGCGTAGAACCGGACGAGCTTGTTCGTGTTGACGAGCCAGAACGGACGATCGGTGTCCTTCCGCAGATAGTCCTGGTACAGTCCGGTATATTTCGTAATCTCGGTATGCTTCAGCAGTTCCCGCGACATGACGGCGATGTCGTAAGCCGAGGTGTAGTGGTTCTCGGCGGGCAGCCCGTTCACGTTGACGAAATGGGTGTTCTTCAGACCGAGCTGCTGCGCCTTCTCGTTCATGAGGCGCACAAACTCCTGCTCGGTGCCCGCGATCTTCTCGGCGAGCGCGACGGACGCGTCGTTGCCGGATGCGATCGCGACGCCTTTCAGCAGATCCTCGACCGTCATCTCTTCGCCCGCTTCGAGGAAAATTTGCGACCCGCCCATCGAAGCCGCATATTCGCTCGTCGTCACTTTGTCCGTCAGCTTGATCCGGCCTTCATCCAGCGCCTCCATGACGAGCAGCATCGTCATGATCTTCGTGATGCTGGCCGGCGGCAGCCGATCATGGCTGTTCTTCTCGAAAATGATCGTGCCGCTGTCGGCATCCATCAGAATGGCCGAGCGCGCGGAAGGCGCCAGCTTGACCGCTCCGTCCTGCGATGACGCGGGCGCGCCTTTCGTCTTCTCCTCCGCGGCCGCCGCTGCGGGCAGCGCCATGATCATGGATAAAACCAGCAGCAGTACGGGGCGTAATCTCCTCACCATCATGGTCCCTCCTAAGTCTCTCCGCCGCCCGAAAAAGGGGCAGGCTTCTTCTTCCCAGTATCACCAGACGGGAGGAAAATTATTCCGCCTCCGCGGCAAACGAAAGCCCCGCCTTGAGCAGACGGAGCCTGGTCGTCCAGATTCGGTTCGGAGTAAAATTAATTAGCGTAGTTTTTTCTTTAACTCAACTTTCGCAGCTTAATTGTCCAAACAAACCCTTGATATAATTGGGCAAACTCGAAATCCAATGCTGGAGTTGACGAAAAACGGCAGACTGATCCCGTTTGGACTTGGCTTCCGTGAACTCCATGAAAAATGCTATCAGATGTTGC
>Ga0207865_100222_pt1 | contig 66693 bp, 70 predicted proteins | sample HigsolmetaAR204D_FD_184836 | JGI IMG/M metagenome (GOLD analysis project Ga0207865, IMG submission 184836) | Ionic liquid and high solid enriched microbial communities from the Joint BioEnergy Institute, USA - AR20-4-D (SPAdes) (version 2) ... | reverse complement strand
CACGCCTTTTTGCTTTTTCAATAGTTTAAGATTGATAGATTTCTCGTTTTGTTTAACCGGTTTATATTCTCCGCGGTCATAATACAGGATTGTACCGTTATCTTCTTTATAGAAAGATGTTGCACCGTTTGCGATCATTTCTTTAATCCAGCTTGGAACAGTCAACCCTTCACTTTCCATACGCTGAACTGATTTTTCAAGACCAATAGCGTCCCAAGATTCAAACGGACCTTGTTCCCAACCGAAGCCCCATTTCATTGCATTATCAACAGCAACTATATCATCGGCAATTTCATAAAGTAATTCTGAAGAGTAAACCAATGTTTTGGAGAATACACTCCATAATAGTTTCCCGGCACGGTCATCGGCATAAACCAATGCTTGGAGTTTTGCCTTTGTACCCTTTTGTTGTTTTGCCAGTTCGGTTGAAGGCGTTCTCAGTTTTTTGACCGGTTCATATTCTAACGTGTTTGGATTTAACTCATGAATTTCCTTCCCTTTTTTCAAGAAAAATCCTTGACCTGTTTTCGCACCTAACCATTTTCTTTCTAACATCTTTTCAAGTAGCGGTGGAACGGTAAATACTTCTTTCTCTTCTCCTTCTACTTGATCTTTCACATTGTTGGCAACGTGAACAAATGTATCCAGTCCGACAACATCGAGGGTACGGAATGTGGCACTTTTTGGTCTGCCAATCATCGGTCCCGTAATGGAATCGACTTCACCGATGGAATAATCATTGTTTAATACTTCCTGTAAGGTGATTAATAACCCGTATGTTCCAATGCGGTTGGCAATAAAGTTCGGTGTATCTTTGGCAATGACTACCCCTTTGCCAAGGACATCTTCACCGAATTTTTCCATGAAATGAACGACTTCCGGATCGGTATCTTTTGTCGGAATGACTTCCAATAGTTTTAAGTAACGCGGCGGATTGAAAAAGTGTGTGCCGAGAAAATGTTTTCTAAAATCTTCTGAGCGACCTTCCGCCATTGCGTTGACGGAAATTCCGGATGTGTTTGAGCTTACAATTGTTCCCGGTTTCCGATATTGGTCAACTTTTTCAAAAACGGATTTCTTAATATCCAATCTTTCGACAACGACTTCAATTATCCAATCAACTTCACTGAGTCGCTCTAAGTCATCTTCTAAGTTTCCTGCTTCAATCAGGGATAGATTATCTTTTGTAGTCAACGGTGCCGGTTTTTGTTTAAGTAATTTTTGTTTACCTGCTTCTGCAATTCGATTACGGACGACTTTATCATTTAATGTCAGTCCTTTTGCAGCTTCTTCTTTTGTTAATTCATTTGGTACAATATCGAGCAATAATGTCGGGATCCCAACATTTGCCAAATGTGCTGCGATGCCGGAACCCATGACACCGGAACCTAGTACGGCGGCTTTTTTAATTTGTTTAACCAAAACTTCTTTCCCCCTTTGTTCAGTCTTGAATGAACACTCATTCATTTTTAGTCGAAAAAAAATTTCTAAAATAATTTTCCATCCATGTTTTTAATATACATAATTTTTCCCAACATTGCAATATATAATCATCTAGAATCACGAAATTTTATATAAATGTAGTAAATTTCAATTAGCTGAGGCAGCAATATCCCAAATAATTCTTTATTGAACTAGGCAAAGCATATGTGCATCCCCTCTCTCGCCTGTCTTTAAACAATTTAATTTTGTAGGGGGAGTTTTTCCCGCCGACTGGAGTAGGATAAATAATTTTTCGGTTTAAGTGTATAAAAGCATATTTTACATAAATTAAGGAAACAGTGGAAAGATATGAGTAGTAAAAATAAAGGAGGCCACTATATGGAACAGCAACAAACACAGCAAAATCAAAGCGGGCAAATTATGCAAGAGCCGCCTAAAGTCGTAACCGTAAAAGATTCTTTATATTTAACCGACATGTTGTCTTGGAATTTGATTGCTATGAAAAAAGCTCGTTTTTTTGCAAATCAATGTCAAGATCCGGAAATTAAAGCCGCTCTTCATCATGCCGGGGAAATGCATCAAAAGCATTATCAGACGATCTTAACCCACTTAAATACATCCGGCAGTCAACAAACCGGTTTCAGCGGCAGTCACTAAACATAATCGAATCTAGGGAGGTTACATAAATGAGCCAACAAAATAAAATTCAAAATCCTGCTGTCCAATTACAAAAAACTCCGGATATGAATGACCGGGATTTTATTAATGATATGCTGGCAACGGAGAAATATATGACTTGGGCCTACAGCACTGCGTTGAATGAAACAAGTTATTCCGATTTATATCAAGATGTTTTGGACATTTTTACTGAAACACAAAATTGCCAACGTGAACTGTTTGAAGTCATGTTCAAAAAAGGCTGGTACGGTTTTGAGGCAGCTGATCAGCAAAAATTGCAACAATCTCACCAACAATTTCAAGGCTATAGCAACCAGTTTCCTTACAACAACCAACAAATTCAATAAATTTGCTTTTTAAGAGGCAATTTCTTGACGGGAAATTGCCTTTGTTGATTTTGTTAAACGGAAAAATCGCTCATTGCCATTAACTTCTTCAATAAAAAATATGTGCCGGATAAAACATTTTTCTTCCCGCCTAATCACTCTTCCCCTTTAATCAACACAATAAAATTGATCCCATTAAAATTTTCTACATGAATATTTGAAACCTATGGAAATTTCCATCCGTATTCTATAATATTAACTTATACATAAACGGAAGGAGTTTGTTCGGTTGTTTAAAACTAAATTACATTTTTGGACATTAGAGATTCTGCTTATCGTCGGAATTATTTACATATGTACCAAAATTTCGTTTCTGTTTAATCCGATTGTCGTCTTTTTATCCACTTTGTTTTTCCCGATATTAATAACGGGTTTCCTTTATTTTCTCTTTAATCCGATCGTTTCTTTATTGGAAAAAATAAAAATTCCACGAACTTTGGCCATTTTTATTTTGTATGTATTATTTATCGGGCTCGTCGTTCTTATCGTAGCATTAGTAATCCCAATTTTATCACAGCAATTTCGCGAGCTTTTTGCAAATATTCCAAAATATATCGATAAGCTTCCAGAGATCATCAATGATATATCCAAGTCAGACGCGTTCCATTGGATTCAAAATCAAGAGTATGTAGATCTTGATCAAATTCAACATAATTTAATGAGTTATCTTTCGGATATTCCAACAGCTGTCACAAATAGTCTATCCGGCTTAATTGGTGCGGTTGCGAATATTACTTTAGTCATTGTGACGGTACCATTTTTACTTTTTTATTTATTAAAAGATGGGCATAAACTGCCGAATGCAATTTTACTGTTTTTGCCGAAATCGTATCGTAAAGAAGGCTTAGTTATTTTAAAAGATACAACAAACACTTTAGCAACCTATATTCAAGGACAGATAATCGTTTCACTATGTGTAGGTACATTGTCGTTTATCGGTTACATGATCATAGGCTTACCTTATGCATTATTATTAGGATTAGCAGTTGCTGTGACCAATATTATTCCATATGTCGGACCGTTTTTAGGGGCAGCTCCTGCTTTTATCGTCGGGCTATTTATTTCCCCATGGACGGCTATATTGGTCGTTGTCGTTGCCGTAGTCGCTCAGCAGTTCGAGAGCAATTTTATCTCACCGCTAGTCATTGGGCGAGCTCTGGATACCCATCCGGCGACGATCATTATTATTTTATTGGTAGCCGGAAACATTGCGGGGATTTTGGGTATGATTTTAGGTGTTCCGGTCTATGCCGTTTCAAAAACGATTGTTTTAAACATCGTTCGACTTGTCCGGCTACACCGCGAGCATAGAAAAGAGGCTACTATCGGATTAAACAAAGAATAACAAATGCTCCCTATCCTAAAAATAGGGAGTTCTTTATTACTAAACAACCCTGACTGAAAAATAATGCCCCTCATCCATAAGTGAAACACATTCCATAAAGCATGTTGCTATTAAATTTAGTAAAACATTTGTATAATAAGGACAAAACGGAACGAATGGGGAAATCGGTTATGGGGCTTTTTAAAAAAAAGAAAAAGGTTATATTGGAGTTCTGTACCAATAATTTAAACCAATTTTATGATGATGATCTGTTTGACGAATTAGAGGAATTGGTCAATGAACAAGACTATCAAGTGAAAGAGATGGATTGCTTAAGTTATTGTGATGAATGTACATGTTCTCCCTATGTTTTAGTTAATTCGACTTTTGTTGAAGCGGAAACACCGCGGGAATTAATCATGAAGCTGAAGGAAAAGAATACATAAGCTGTGGATAATCTTTTATTTTAACAAAAAAGGACAGACCCCTATGGATCCGTCCTGTATATGCTAATCTTCATCATCTGTTGTCAATCTTTTCAAACGATCTTCTTCTTGAAGAAACTTAATAAAATTCTCCATAGCCATAACCGGTTTCTCATTAACAAGATGAATATACTGGTTTTTTCTTTCACTTGTTAAATAGCGGCTTTTTTTCATCCGTTCAATAATATAGCGAACGCCGATACGTTCTATTTCCTTTTTGGTTAGTTTTGTTTCCCGTAAAAGAGCAAATCCAAATGCACCGATGACCGCATAAATAATTACCGGTATATAAAAATCTCCGTCTCTTGTTGTAAAAAACAATAAATAGATAAGATTAATCATCGCAATACCAATAAGTGGAAATGTCCAAAACATATATTTCGAAGTTTTCCTCGCCAATGGTAAAATAAGCTTTTGAATCTGTTCTATTTCTTTCTTAATATTCTCTGGAAAACTATTCATTAAAAAGTTGTCCATATAATCACCTTTTATAATTATATTCCTAACATACCTATTCAATCACACGGTTAAACATGCAAAAAAGAAATAAAGAGACCTACCTTCATTCAATAATGGAGGTAAGGTCTCGCTAACAATCAATATTGCCAACAAAGCCGAGAGAAAAAAATCTCCGTAATGACGACCTCGCTGTAGAAGCTACTCCCCTTATCAAAAACAGATAAATTATTGATTACAGATATGATACTATATAAATTTCATACTGTCAAAACATACGCAAAATTAGTTCGCGCGTATTTCTTGCCGCCTGAATAAAATGTAGGCAATGACAAAACAAATCAATGTTGCGGCAATCATTCCGGTTAGCTGCGGCCAAATTAATAATAGACTAAATATTTATTTTATTACAGAAATACATTATCATAATACTAGAAATACTGTAATACTATTCATGGTTTTTTTTAAAATTTGGAGGTCTTTGTCAATGAGGAAATTTTTTGGTATTATTTTAGGTTATTTAATTGGATTCGGTGTTTTACTGCTTATTGGAATCGATATTACTTTGGATACTTTGAAAATATTTTTATTTGCAACTATTATTGGTCTTGTCATTGGTGCAGTCGTAAATAGATTATGTAAAAAAAGGTAATATACAAGTATGGTGTTAAATTATAAAAGCAAGCACCCTACAGATAGGGCTATTTATGGACACCGGCGGGATTCCGATTACTTACGGCCTCTATCCCGGGAATATGTTGGATAAGCAAACCCTGATCCCAATGCTTGGAAACATTCAGCGCAACTTTTCTCTCGGGCGCATCATTGTGGTGGCGGATAAGGGGATGACCGCGGGAGATAACATTTGGTACACCCTTTCGTCCAAAAATGGTTAAACTATTATCTGCTTGAGTATTTAGATGAGGTGCTTGTCGACATCTGCAAGGAATTGGGAATCGATTTTGGGAAGAAATACATGTCACTCGGAGAAATCAAAAAAATTTTAGGAGACGTGAAAAAGGAATAATTTTCCTTACAACACTGTGACAGACAAAACCAGCCCTAAACATTTGTTACTACTAGGTTTAGGGCTGGTTTTTTACCATATAAGGTGCAGAAGTCAGAATACTATCTAATTTACATACTGTCAAAACATACGCAAAATTAGTTTGCGCGTATTTCTTGCCGCATGAATAAAATGTAGGCAATGACAAAACAAATCATTGTTGCAGCAATCATTCCGGTTAGCTGCGGCCAAATTAATAATAGACTTTGAGATAACGGCAACGGACTCGCTACTGCCCCAACCGTTTGCTCCATGGTTAGCGGCCCCAAGCTTCTCACGGTTGGCGAGAGCAAGGTTGTCGTTGCTTCACTAAATAAATAGTTTGGCGATAGTCTGAGCAAGTTAAGTACGAATTCTTGCCTGCCGACTGCCTGTTCAACTGTTGTAATGGAATCATTGTTTAAAAGGGGCTTTGCAATCAGATTGATAATCATCGTATAAAATACACTAAAAAATAACCAAACAGCAATTGAAGAAAGAGCCGATGTTGCCGCCTGACGAAAAATGACTGAAAACAATATACTTAAGTTTAACCAAAAGGCAATATATACGATACATGAAATAAGAAAAAACACGATCCGGAAGAATTCTTCTAAAGTTGGCGGTATACCCAAAATTAACATGCCCATAGACATAACTAATAATCCTAAAGTGAAAAATAATAAACTACTTAGTAATAAGGCAGCGACAAATTTGCCGTTAATGACATAATCTCTTGGAATCGGTTGGGCCATTAACCGACTCAATGTTCCCTTATTTCGTTCTGAGTTAATCGCATCAAAACCAAGAGCAATTCCTAACAATGGGCCTAAAAATCCAACAAAAGTGATAAACGAAGGTAAAGTTCCATCACTCGTTGTAAATAATTGCAAAAATAAATACGAACTCCGCCCAATTTCCTCGGCCGATTCATTGGCGTCAATAGCATCTTGAATAGTTGTAACAGCAGTATAAAGGGAACCAACGCATGTTAAAAGAATAATCGCCAATAAAATAATAATTCGCCAGCTTGATATATAATCGCTGAATTCTTTTTGGACAATGACCCAAAATGTGCTGTTGTTCCTATGCTTTTCCGTATGTTCCTTATTCATAAGTAACGACCATTTATTTTTTAGTGAGGCCAATTCCATCCGGATTACCTCCTTCAAAATAACGATGGTAAATTTCATCAAGTCCAAAATTTTTCTTTTGTAATTGATAAAGGGAAGCGCCTGACTCGATAATCGCTCTACTTATTGCGGCAGAAACATCTTCTTTACAATAGATTTCTATACCACTAGGAACGGTTTCTACTTTATTGACATTCGGGATGGTCTGCAATCGTTCTATTAATTCCTTATGAATAGGTTGGGCTTTAATTTCAATCACAAATGTATCTTCAACAAACAATTGCTTTGCCAGGCTTTCCATATCTCCCGCAGCCAATAATTCTCCATTGACAAAAATTCCGACTCGATCACAGATTTGTTGGACCTGATGTAAATGGTGGGAGGATAGAAGAACGGTCATTTGTTCCTCTTCGTTTAATTCCCGGATTAATTTTAAAAAATCACGAACGCCCTCAGGATCAATCCCTAAAGTCGGCTCGTCCAAAATAATGACTTCCGGTTTTTTCATGAGTACATCGGCGAGTCCGAGTCTTTGCCTCATCCCCCGTGAATATTTTCCTGTTTTTTTATCGGCGGCATCCAGTAAATCGACTTTTTGTAATAAATGATGGGCCCTTTTTTTCGCTTCATCTAAAGGAATTCCGTTCAATTGCGCTGTATACAATAAATTTTCCAAACCGGTCATATGTTGATAAAAACCGACATCGTCCGGAAGATACCCAACTTTTTTCTTAACTGCAATCGGATTTCGGGTCGGGTTTATTCCACAGACCGTAATATTTCCTGAAGTTGGTTCACTTAATCCCAACATCATTAATATCGTTGTCGTTTTGCCTGCACCGTTTGGTCCCAGTAACCCAAAGATTTCACCTTTATGAATGGAAAGAGATAAGTTATTAACCGCAAGTTGTTCTTCATATTTTTTCGTGAGTTTGTCCAATTGGATAATTGGGGTTGTCACAGCTATCTCCTCCCATATTTTTTAACAATGTAGTATAATCCCGCTACTACTCCTGCAATGATGAGGACAGCAACAATTCCCCAAAGTGTTGATGTTTTAACCGAAATTCTGAAGGTGGCATCCGCCGATTTTTCTGCCGCTGTAGCAGTAAATGTTGTTACATAGTCACCGGCAATCGCATCATCAGAGGCTTTTATTTTTGCCTTTACAGTTGCCGATTTTCCGGGTTCGATTTCGGGAATCGTGCTTCTGTCAAATTCCGACTCCCAGTTTGGAGGAGTTTTCGCTGTAATACTGACATCTGTCAATGGTGCAGTACCGGTATTTTTAATAACTAAATCAACTATTTTTTCTTTACCGGCAGTTATATCTGTACTCAATTTTCCTGAAGGTGTGGTTAATTCTAATTCGTAAGTACCGGTAATAACTGCCTCCAGTTCAAGTTCTGCTGACGTATTACCGCTCGTTGCCTTGATTGGGATTTTATAGGTTCCGGCTTTCACTTTTTCCGGCGGTGTCACCTCGACAGTAATATCTTGTGTATCATTCGGCTCTAATTTTACAGATGTAACTGAATCACTGCCTGTTTTAAAGCTTACCCCCCATCCTTTCTCGGCAGAAGAACTTAATGCATAATTTTGAGTATCGGCTGTTCGGTTTCGCAATGTGACCGTATAGGTGAATTTAGAATCAGCATTCCCTTGTAAATTTGCCTGGTCGCTTGTCAATGCTGATGCCAGTGCTCCTTGTTCACTGATTGAGATTAAAAATGGTAGTTTTGAATTGCTGTTTCCGTCCGATGCAAGCAACGAAAAACGATAATCTGCTTTTTGGACATCGAGCGGTGAAGTAATGTCCAAAGATATTTTTTCTTCACTGTTTCCCCGGACGGACAGCTCCTTAATTTCTCTACCGTCTGCTGTTATTTTATACTGCCAGCCGTCGGGTAAACCTTCAACGGAAAAAGACATATTTTTTATACTCGGGCTACTGTTGATAACGGTAATAGAGTAATTGATTGTTTCACCTGGCGTTGCAGATAATCCTGTATACGGTGTAAATAATGATACACCTTCTACAGCCAAAACTTGTCCGGGCTTGATAAAAGTAAGAAGGATGAAGCCAACTGCGATAATCGAAATCATCTTTTTCAATTTACCTGTCATTTTCATTCCCTCCTTTTACATTTTCATATTTAATACGCAAAAGTATCAATTTTAGATTTGTCATTTTAAAAATTTGGTGGTAAATTTTTTATGAAAGTTGTGATCGAACTAGTAAAATAGTTACTTCCAATTTGAAACACAGCAAAAGGTGGTTAAACCTTTTAGGGCTAATTAGCAAATGAACCTTTCTACAACGTTTTAGCTTTTAAGGGGGGCGTTTCTGATGAGTAATGATCAGGAAAATATCCAATTATTAAAGGATATTGCAGCCGGCTCCCGACAAGCTTTTGATATTTTTTATGAAAAATATATTTCCTTTGTTTACCAAATTGCTTTTTCCATCGTTCATAATCACGCAGAGGCTGAAGATATTTGTCACGATGTATTTTTGGAAGTTTATCAAAAAGCAAGGCAGTATTCAGAGGAAAAAGGAAGTATCAAAGCTTGGCTTGCCGTGAAAACAAAGAGCCGTTCACTGGATCGGTTACGGAAAAATAAACCTCTTCTTATTCATCGTCTTGAAAATTTATCGGGGAGCAAAAAAATGGAACCGGGAGCAGATTTACAATTTTTACATTCATTAGAAAAGCATTTAATTGTTGAAGCATTAAAGGCAATCCCGATTGAACAGCGGGAAGCAATTATTCGCTCCTATTATAATGGGGAAACACATAATGAGATTGCAATGACTATGAAAAAACCGTTAGGCTCAGTAAAATCACTCATCCGATATGGACTGAATAATTTACGAAAGCAAAAAGCACTGATGCAATGGGTAGGTATTGATCGAGGTGAGAAAAAATGATGAAATCTAAGCACATCCCTGAAGAACAACTGGTTGACTATCTATTGGGAAACATTGGGGAATGGGATGCGAAACAAATAAAAGCTCATCTGAACCATTGTAAAAAATGTCAATATTTATTGAGCGATTGGCAGTTTTTATTAAGTCAAGATCATAAGAAATTTCAACCTTCTCAGTCAATGAAAGATCGTATTCAACATAGTATCAATCAGATGGAAGGAAAATCATTTAAACGAAGAACCGTGATTGGGAAACCCGGTCTCCTTTTTGCAACAATTGCATGTGTATTCCTAATTTTTTATAGTGTTCACAGTTATTATCAAGATATCAACACGAGGAATTATGAAATTGCCGAAAATGATGAAATACCACCGGAAACAATTCAAAGCGCACCTCATACCCAACAAATAAAAGTCACTCCGGTATCTGAATTTAATCAAATAAACGGTTATGTCTGGGTAAATCGTAATCGAAATGAAATGTTGTTGGAGGTAGACGGGCTTGAAGAGTTAATCAATCAGGATTATCAATTATGGATCATTTACATGGATAACTCGATCGATCATGAAATCCTACCGACTCAAAACGGAATGACAAGAATGTTATTTAGAGATATTGATGTAGATGAATTTAAAAAATTGAAAGCAAGTGTCGAACCTAGAGGCGGAAGCATTGAACAGACAGGGCCCGATACGTTCATTGTTGAATTTCAATAAACAGGCCTTCTTTTTGCAAATCAAAATAAGCATTATGCCCCGATACATTCATTGTTGAATTTCCATAAGGTGTCAGATTTCGTTTCCGGGTTCTGACACCGATTTATTTAAGAAGACTAACCCATTTAATACTAATCGCCCGCTCTGAAACTGATTTATTCAAGCAGACCTAAGAACGCTTTTGTCCGTTCATTTTTCGGGTTTTTAAAAATTTGAGCAGGAGAATCGGATTCAATAATTTCCCCTTTATCCATAAAAATAACCCGGTCGGCAACTTCTTTAGCAAAGGCCATCTCATGGGTTACGACGACCATGGTCATTTGTTCATCGGCCAAATCTTTCATAACCTTTAATACTTCACCGGTTAATTCAGGATCAAGTGCTGACGTCGGTTCATCGAAAAGCAAAATTTCCGGGTTCATCATTAATGCCCGGGCAATGGCAACCCGCTGTTTTTGACCGCCGGATAGCTTTGCCGGAAATGCGTCTGCCCGATCAGCTAAATCGACTTTTTCCAACAATGCGCTACTTCTTTTTTCCAAGTCACCGCTTGCTTCCTTTCTCACAAGTTTCGGAGCCAATTCTAAATTTTGTTTTACCGTTAAATGAGGAAACAGGTTAAAATGTTGAAAAACCATTCCCATTTTCGCAGTTATTTCTTTGATTTCTTTTGGTTTTGCATACACATCATTCTTTACTAAGCTGCTACCATCTACCGTAATGGTTCCGTTATCGATAGTTTCTAAATGAACGAGACTTCTTAATAATGTACTTTTTCCCGAACCCGATGGACCGATAATCGCAACAACCTCATTCCGTTCAACGGTAAAACTAATCTGTTTCAATACATCCAGGCGATCGTATGACTTTATCAAATTAGTAACTTCTATAAGCGCCACAATATCACACTCTCTTATTCAAATTGATATTTTCTCTCGATTCTCTTTAAAATCATTGTCAAAAGCAAGGTGATGACCAGATAAATAACTGCTGCGACAAAATACGGGACGATTGTAAAATCCCGGTTAACAGCCGTTTGTGCATAATGGAGCAATTCCGGTACTGCAACAGCATACAATAAAGAGGTGTCTTTAACTAGCGTAATCGATTCATTTGCCACGGTTGGTAAAGCAACACGAAACATTTGCGGCAAAATGATTCGGGTCATCGTTTGCCATTTATTAAATCCAAGCACCTGGGCAGCTTCATATTGACCTCGATCGATTGCGAGTAACCCGCCGCGGAAAATTTCTGCAAAATAAGCCGCATAGTTTAATACGAAACCAAGACATGCCGCAACAAACCGGTCAAGAACTAAATAATCACCGATCACCGGTAACAGAGGCAGTCCAAAAACAATAAACAATAATTGCAACAATAGTGGAGTCCCGCGCATGACATAAATATAGGCTTGGACAATTAAGGATAATGGTTTGAACCTGCTTCGAACAACTAATGTCAATAAAAAACCAAGAGGGACGGAAAAAATAATAACGATTAAAAAGAGCAAAAGCGTTACCTTCGTTCCATCAAGCATCGGTTTCAAAACCATATTGATGTAATCAAATGACATAAGGTCCTCCTAAGTTTGGAATGTTTATTTATATTGTTGAAGAAAGCAAGGGAAAAATACATATGAAATCGGTTATTGCTCTTCCGCTTTGATAAGGTACATACATGGAAGAGCAACCAGCCGAAACGTATTACTGCAACTATTAAACTTTTTTTATTTTAATACTTTATCTTCACCAAACCATTTTTCCGAGATTTTAGCTGCGGTCCCGTCAGCAATCAGTTCATCCAGTGCCTTTTGAACTTCTTTTAATAAGGCGTCATTCCCTTTTTTCACACCAACCGCATATTCTTCAGGTGCAAGGGATTCTTTTAAAATTTTATACGTATCCGGTTCTTTCGTCATGTAATAATCGATAACAACTTCATCAATCACAACCGCATCGACACGACCATTTTTTAAATCACTTAAAGCAAGGACATTATCTTTATATTCTGTAACCTGCTTGATATCTGAAGCAATTGGAGCGGATTTCAGTGCATCGCTTGCGGAAGATTGTGCTTGAAGACCGACATTTTTCCCTTTTAAATCATCCAGTTTTTCAATTGTGGAATCTTTCAATGTGACAATCACTTGGGCATTAGCCAAATATGGTTTCGTGAATAATACCTTTTCTTTTCTTTCATCTGTAACCGTATAACCGTTCCAAATTAAGTCAATGCGACCGCTGTTCAATTCCGATTCTTTCGCACTCCAGTCAATCGGTTGAATAACGACATCCTTCCCCATTTTTTCACCTGCCGCTTTTGCTAAATCAATATCAAAACCGACTATCTCATTGTTTTCATCACGGAATCCCATTGGGGCAAATGCATCATCAATCCCGATCACTAATTGATTATCTTCTTTACTTGTATTTTTAGATGAGGCATCGGATGAGCATGCAGCTAATAGAGATACGAATAACATAAAGAATATTATTTTTCCCAGACGTTTCATAAAAGCCCTCTCCCATTCAAATTTATTTATCTTATTAGCAATTTAATTCTTTAATATACTAAAATATGAATTTGATAAACATATCATATCATCGGAAAGAAGAGTTGTCAATAAAAATATTTTATTTCATTAGCAGACTAAAGAATTCTTCGAAAAAAACGACCTCTCCTTTATGTCAGGGAAAGATCGTTTTTCATTCTTATTCTTCACATTTTTTCTATCCGTTTCCAATAAAAAAGCAGTAGCGAATTGCACCACTACCACTTACCCAAAATTGATATTATCTGTCAAAAAATTTCTTGGCTTTTTCAAAATAAACTTGTTCTTCAGGTGTTAAGTCCTCTTCATAAAAGATTGCCTCCACCGGGCAAACAGCTTGACATGCTCCGCAATCAATACAAATGGACGGATCAATATAAAATTGATCTTCTCCTTCTTCTATACAATCAACAGGACAAACCTCCACACATTCGGCAGCTTTTTCGTCCTTACATGGTGCTGTTATAACAAAAGCCATCAAAACCCCTCCATTTATCTTATTAAATATTCACCCAATCATAACCTTTTGATTAAATCAATTATATCCTTTCTTTCTATATCAAATTTAATTCTAAATTCAATAAAAGTCAATTTTCATTTTTCTTTTTTTCAGTCAGCTTTGAGTTAAATTCCTCTTGGATCCAGCCACTTTATCCCTACTCGATTCACTTCACTAAAATCTGATGAAATAAGTGTCCACATTTATCCTGAAAAATTTGTTCCAAAGAAGAATCATAAGCAACTAGACAACAGGTAGCCGGTCCCGAAGATTTATCCAAATCGACGTCACAATTGATTTGATGAATAGGGAATTCATAGTTAAGCAGGACTCGAAGTTCATGCAAAATTCCTTTTGATCCGACAGGTAAAAGAACGACATCCTGCAATTGGCATAGTTCCTGAAATAACGAAAGAGACAGTACTTCATGTTCCCGCTCCAAAACTTCATTTCCGACTAAAGGAGAGCCGATTACCGCCAATTTCATATTGTCTACAGAAAGAATGGTGTCATGAGCTAATCGGTCTTTTTTCCCCATCACAATAATACCAATTGCTGATTGAACGAGAGAAAAATTACTCTCTGTACTACCTGTAATGGGAATATCTGCTAAACCGAGTTCTTCCAAGCCCCTCTCTATACCTTTCATGAGCGACGGCCAGACATCATCCCCGGAAAAATTATGAAGCACGACAGCTAACGGTGTTCCCCCAGCTGCCATACATTCCATCACAGCTACACGGAACCCGTAATAAGAAACAACTTCATAGGGTGTCTGAACGATATCATGCGCCTTTAATCCGATGCCTCCGCTATTATCAGCAGCAATCACAAGAGACTTCTTGTCATTTAACGGAATTTCTGTAATATCTCTTTTCATCGCTGTTCTCCTTTATACATGCAATCGTTTTGCAAAATACGTTGATAAACTTGGTGTCAGAAGTATGGCTAAGATTGTATTTAATAGGGAACCGATACACAATGACGGAATCATCCCGACGTAAAATCCGGTGCCAATGATAAAAAGGAATGGGAGGCTGGCTAAAAAAGTATTTCCCACAACAAATAACACACCGCCCAACACCCGTTTTCCCTTTTGATAAAAATAACCAAATACCCAAACAAGAACAGCCATTTCAACAGCGATTAACACATGAAACGGACCCAGTGGCATCCCGCCAATCAATGCCGATAACAGATGACCAAAAAAAGCAATACATCCCCCGGCACGCCCGCCTAAAACGACTGCCCCGATAAGCGCGGGAACCATATCCAATGCAACACTGGCAATGACGGCCGGAATTTTGATGGAAGCACCGACAACAGCCAATGCTAAAAAGATACCGAACAAACTGATTTTCTTCGCATTCATTCCGACTGCTCCTTCCTCTTTCCATTTCGAAAAACACGGGCACTCCGAACATATTCAACATCATTTACTTCGAGCCGAAAATTGACTAATCTTGCGGCTACGAAAAAATAATCAGACAATCGATTTAAAAATTTCAATGGGTAAGGTGTTATTACTGAGTGTTCCTTCATTAATTTGACGACGAATCTTTCTGCTCTTCTTGTCACCGTCCGGGCAATATGTAATGTTGCTGCTGCACTCGTTCCTCCGGGCAAAATAAACCGTTCAATTTCAGGCAATTCTTCATTGATTTGATCAATCCGGTTTTCTAAATAGATTATCGCTTCTTCGGTTAATTTCGGTTCCCGTTTCTTTGTTACATTTGCCAAATCCCCACCACAATCAAATAACTCATGTTGAATTTTTTCCAGATCTTCCAGTAGATCCTGAAATAAAACCGGATCCAGTTCTGTCATTGCTTTGCCGACAAAACAATTCGCCTCATCAACCGTTCCGTAAGCTTCCACCCGAATATTATCTTTATCTACTCGACCACCAATGATACTGGTTTGTCCTTGATCCCCCGTACGTGTATAAATTCGCACTTCACCCATCTCCTCTTTATTTGATTTGGATATTTATGCCATACCAAATGACATCAACCCGGTCACAAATTTTTGCCGTATCTTGAAAAATTCTTCCTGTGACATCCCGCCATAGTCGTTCTTCATGACTTGCCGGAACAATCCCTTTTGAAATATCGGAACCAATGAGAATCATCGTTTGATCCCCATCTAAGCAGCTCCATTCCGTTAATTTACCCAGCCATTTTTCCCGAACAGCTTTTTCATCACAAGCAATGAGCCAGTCCTTAACATATTGCTCAATTCCGCTTACAATCCAATATTCAGTTGCAGGCAGGAGGGAATCCGGTATCTGTTCGCCGGCATAACCGGAAACCCAAGTACTATTTTGATCATTGATAGGATAAGTTTTCCTTACCCAATTCGATTTTCCGTTAAAAGCACCACCCGTAACAAAGTGCATTGGTCCTCCCTCCTATATCAATCACGTTCTGTGAAATGATTTTATCGCCACTATTCCAATCGCAAACTTCCTTTAAGTTGGGAAATTCCACTTTAACTAACGGCTTCAGGCCAAACCAACATAGGGTAACAACCACAGGATTAGCCATAATAACGTTTCCCCTCCTTCAACAGCTGCCCCCAGCACGTCACCGGTTATCCCGCCAAACCAGCGAATTATCTTCTTTCTTGCAATCAGTATGAATAAACTCGACCCTATAATGAATGAAGCCAGCCCCCAAAAGGATTCAGGCCAAATGAACAAAATCATTCCGAGCAATACGATAAGATAAACGGGATACAGCCAAAGAGTCCCTTTTGATGCAGCCTGTTGAAACATGGCCCCAAGACCATCCGCTTTTGCTGATTTGACTTTAATCAACAAGACGCCCATCATTATTTTTCCAAAAAATGGTATCAATAAAATAAGCGGGTAAGTCCAAAGTGACATCCGGGAAATCGTTTCATAGATAAATAGAAATCGGGCACTTAATAAGACAAGCACTGAGAGAACGCCAAAAGCACCGATTCGTGAATCTTTCATAATCTCTAATCGTTTTTCCGGGTTACGAAACGAGAAATAACCGTCACTGACATCCATCCAGCCATCAAGATGCAAACCACCGGTCACAATGATCCAGGATAACCAGAGAAAAAATGCTACGGCAACAGTTGATAACGGCGTCCATTCCAGAAGAGCAAATGTAATAAACATATAGATAATCCCTTGTAAAATGCCTAATATCGGGAAAACGCGAATCGCTCGTTCCATATGCTCCCGATCCATCGGTACTTCATAAGGAACCGGAATACTTGTAAAAAATTGAATACACATGATCAGTGCCTTAATCGTCTTCATGGTGGTTCTCCCATGTTAAGACAATGTTTTTCACCTTTTTCCAATCAAGGATGTTCATGACACCCTTCATCTTTCCTCGCCTTCTTTCATAAAAATCGGAATCCCGGCTTCTATAAGAATAGCTTGATATGCATTTGTCACAATTTGCCGGTGCAAAAGACCGAGTATCCTACTGTAAGCAAGCACAAGTTCATTATTGGCTAACGGTTCATGTAACACTTCATTACTGACAATAATTAATTTATTGACATGGGAACGGATTCTGTCAATTCCATACCACATCTTGTCAAACAACTCATCATGAAATTGAGCATCCTTCCAGTCGTTCGAAGCAAAGAAAAATTCATTGTTAAGCCAAGTCGTCAAACAATCAAGTAAAACAATATCCTCTTGACGAAAATGATAGGCTAAATCACCGACAGATACCGGTTTCTCCCATGCCCGCCAAGGCAAGCCTCCTTTGGTCCGATCCTTTTTGTGACGGTCAATCCTTTTTTCCATTTCTGAATCTGTTGCCTGCATCGTGGCAATATAATGCAGTGTCCCGGTTGGTGATTGTTGCCACCATGTTGCAGCGGTTTTTTCGGCAAAACGGCTTTTTCCGCTCCGAACCCCGCCTGTTATAAAGATGATTGATGAATCGCTCGCCATTTTTCCATCACCTCAAGCAGGATATCGTTCTCTTTTTCACTGCGTATGGCAAAACGCAACCACTTGCCTTCTATTCCCGGGAAATTATATGTATGTCTCGGAACAATTCCCTCCTTTAATAAAAATTGGAAGAAAGTAGATTGATCCTCCATGCTTGGATCTCTTAGCAAATAAAAATTGACCGCCGATGGAAGAAAATCAAACCGGTGTTTTCGAAAATTACGAAACAGTCTTTCCCGCTCTTTTCTTACAAATAGTCTTGTTTGTTCAACATAATGTTTTTCATCAAGGCATCGTTCGCCCGCTTTTAAGGCTATCCCGTTCACGCTCCAATGGGATTGCTGATTTTGGAGGGATTGAACGATTTCCGCATCAGCCATCATATAACCTAATCTTACCCCCGGTATGGCATACATCTTTGTCATTGACCGAATCAAGATCAAATTCGGAAACTGATTTAACAAAGGAACGAGTGATTGATATGCATCAACAAAATCATAAAAGGCTTCATCAACAATCAAATAACATTTCTTCTCGGAACAGATCGTCAATATCTGTTCAATCACTTGTTTTTCAAAATAAATTCCGGTTGGATTATTCGGGTTACAAAGAAATAAAGCGTCTTGATCAGTCAGTGCTTCAGATAGATGAGGCACATCAATTTTTCCGTTATGATCGATAAAAAAATAAGAAATCGAACATTCATTTACCCGGCATGTCTGTTCATATTCCGAAAAGGATGGTTCAATAATCATAACTCGTTTTCCTGTAAGCCATTTTCCAATCAGCGAAATGATTTCCGCCCCACCATTGCCTATGATTACTTGGTCTTTATGCAGCCCTTCCTGTTCAGCAAGCCTTGTTCTTAAAGATGTTGCTTTTGGATCAGGATAGTAAATAATTTCTTGAAAAAAATCATCCCAATCTTCCCGAAGCGACTTCGGTGGACCAAGGGGATTAATATTTGCACTAAAATCATATATCTGTGCCGGTTGCCGGATTCCTGCCGCTTTATATAAATAATGCGGATTGGAACCATGTGTTGGCCAATTCAATGAAAACACCTCCAACCCATAATAGTATTAAAAACGCAAGGGAAGTTCTTTTTAAAATATTTATCGTTTCAATAATATCGTTACTTGTTAGTGGACGAAGCGGGTTCCCTATGAGCGCACGCCGGGAAACAACACCTTTATATGTATTCCGTCCGCCGAGTTGCACGCCAAGAAGTGCCGCAGCCGCTGCTTCACACCATCCACTATTCGGACTTGGATGGTTTCCGGCATCCCGAAATAAAAGTTGCCATGCTTCTTTTTTACTCCCTTGCAAAGTTTTATTGACCAATATCATAAGCATTCCGGTTAATCGGGCCGGAATCCAATTCATCAGATCATCAAGTTTGGCTGAAGCAAACCCAAACTCATGGTAGCGATCATTTTTATACCCAACCATTGAATCACATGTATTAACAGCACGATAAACAAAAGCAAGCGGGGCACCCCCAACAAAAGCCCAAAACATCGGTGCTGTTACCCCATCACTAGTATTTTCTGCGACCGTTTCCACCGCACCCCGGGTAATTTCACGTTCATCCAACTGATTCGTATCCCGGCCGACAATATAGGAAAGTTTTTTCCGTGCTTCATCCAATTGAAGATGTTGTAACGGCCGGTACACTTCTAAAGCCGCATCTTGTAATCCTTTTTGAGCAATTGTTGTTGAGATTAAAACAGCTTCCATCAAAACTCCCGCCACGATATGGATGCGGTAGGCAATAAAGGTAATACAGGATGTAACAAGAAGCACAAGAAATAGAATAAGAACCACCATTGCGAAACCTTTCCATTTCCGGGCCTTACCTCGGTTCCAATGTTTATCCAACAAGGAAATGAGCGAGCCCATCCATTTGACCGGATGCGGCCAGCTAGGTGGATCACCGACGATACGATCAATAATATAAGCGAGTGTGATTGCAGATACATGCTGGATAATCATAGGTCGGGACTCCGTTTTAGGCTTTTTTGGATTGCTTCAAGTGTACACTCATATACACCTTTTCCAATCAACTTTCCGAGGGGGGTAATCGTCCCGGCAAACTCTTGGTATTTTCCCTTTTGTGTCGCGGCAATTAAAATACTGTCGGTTGAGGTCCCGGTCGCAATGGTTCCTGTCTCTTGGTCGGGAATTTGCAATTCAGCCAGCGCCTTTACCTTTGCTTCTGTTGCCGTTATGATGGATTGGATAAATGCCTCTTCAGATAATCTGCCATTGACAATGATCCACGTATTGATTGTTCCCGGTCGATAAACAAAAGGATGTTCGACACTTCTCGATACATCCACTGCATTGCCGACCCCGGCTGTGACAACCACTAGTATGGAAAAGTCCTTGTCGAGGTATTGTTTGTATTGAACATTTTCCATCTTCACCGCCGTCATCATCCCAACCGTATTTGACGGGTCCAAACCTTCTTCCACAACAAAACGTTTTAATTCTTCACGATAGTTTCTTGAATGATATGATTTATCAACATACCGATTGATAAAAGTATTGTACCATCCAATACCGGAGCCAATAACGCCGGAGGACATTGTTTTTAACATCATAGGGGATTGGAGCAAAATGTAGTCATCGAAAACACCGATATGATTCTCCGTTACTTCTTCCGTCCCACCATTTTCTAAAGCATCATCCGGCAGTAAAACCATCAACGGGGCCGGCACTTTAGGATGCTGGTGCATTTCAATTTTCGTTTTAAACACTTGTTGAATCGTATTTTCCGTCAAAACATCTTTTGGTGTATCGTTTTTGATGACCTTTCCGTCTTCCAAGAGCAATAAACGGTCACAATACAGGCCGGCTAAATTAATATCGTGAAAAATCGAAATAATCGTCAACCCTTTTTCCCTCGTCCACTTGTGCAATAAATCCAATAAATCCTTTTGGTAGGATAAATCCAAATGATTTGTCGGTTCATCCAACAGCAAAATTTCCGGTTCTTGAGCAAGTGCTTGTGCCAAAAAAACCCGCTGTTTTTCTCCGCCAGATAAAAACTCAAGTGATTGCTCTTGAAATTTTTCAATACCGGTCCATTGCATCACTTCCTGAACCACTTCTTCATCTTTTTGACTCCATGTTTGAAATAAGCCTTTTTTATGCGCATATCTGCCAAGTGCGACCGTCTCCTTGACCGTATAAGAAAAAGCCTGTGAAGAATGTTGCGACAGAACAGCAATAACTTGGGCAAGCTCTTTTGCTGAAAATGATTGGATAGATCGGTCCCCTACAAAAATACTTCCTTTTAAAAATGGCAAAACTCCACTGATCATTTTTAATAATGTCGTTTTCCCACTGCCATTTGGACCTAATATCCCGAAAAATTCTCCCTGTTCAACAGTAAATGAAACATCTGTTAAAACAGGTTCGCCACTATACCCGCCGAATAGATTTTCAACCTTTATGGACGTCATCTTTCCCCTCCTTTCCTTTTGTTTCGGATTAAAATGGCAGCAAATACCGGAGCGCCGATTAAAGATGTAATCACACCAATGGGAAGCTCTGTCGGTGAAATGATGGTTCTTGCCGTAAGATCCGCTAATATTAAAAAAGCACTTCCGGTTAACATCGATAATGGTAATAAATGCTTATGATCAGGTCCCCACAGTAATCTTGTTAAATGGGGGATGACTAAACCAACAAAACCAATTGTTCCCGATACCGCAACAGCTGCCCCGGTTAAAATTGAGCCCGCTGTTAATACAAGCATTTTCCGCCTTTTTACATTTACCCCTAAATGCTGCGCCCTCTCTTCACCAAAGGACATCGCATTTAGTTCATTTCCATTCATAAGTAATAGAAACGAGCCGATAAGAAAAAACGGTAAAATAATCTGAATATATTCCCAACCTCTCATCGAAACGCTTCCCATTAGCCAGCTGACAATTTGCCGAAGTTCATCCCCTGTCAAAGCAATCATCAAGGATATAAAAGCACTTAAAAAGGAGCTAAAAATCACACCTGTTAAAATAATCGTTTCGACTTTCATTGAGCGATCAATTCTTTTTGCAAAAATAAGGACAGCAATAATGGTTATTAGGGCAAATAAAATACTTAGAAACGGCAGCGTATATGAACCGATGACAGGGATAGTGATATGCAAAAAGATAGTCAAAACAGCACCAACCGAAGCCCCGGATGAAACACCGAGCGTGTAAGGATCAGCTAACGGGTTTTTTAATAACCCTTGAAAGGCGGCTCCTGCAATGGCCAAGGACGCACCAACCAATCCCGCTAAAACGACACGGGGAAAGCGAATATTCCAAACGATTGTTGTATACATCGGATCGACATTTACATGCGATATATTAAAAAGACGTGATCCGATAATTTTGACAATATCACCAATCGGAACCGTTACAGTACCGATTGAAATACCGATGAGAATGGCAGCAACCAAAAGGATGGATGCTGCCATATACGCAAAAGGTTTCTTATTGGAAAATTTCCGGATAAACTGCTTTTGCAATTTCCTCTACCCCTTCAGCGAGACGTGGACCTGAACGAGTGACCATATCGGAATTAACATCGACTACTTGGGAATTTTTTACAGCATTCACCTGGTCCCAACCTTCTCGACTTAGCACTTGTTCAACTGCCCCTTCCGTATAGGATCCGTAAGTAGTTATGATGACATCCGGATTGGCGGCAATGATCGCTTCCGGTTCAATTTTTGGCCATCCTTCTTCAGTCACCACATTTTCTGCTTGAATGATCTGCAGCATTTCATCCATAAATGTATTTTTCCCTGCGGCGTAAATATCAGGGGCAGATATTTCAATATATACTTTCTTCTTATCTTGAATCTTTGCAGTTTTTTCACGAATTTTTTCAATTTTCGTCTTCATGTCATCAATAAGTGATTGTGCTTTAGCTTGTTCCCCTGTCGCTTTCCCAATCATTTTAATAGAATCATAGACGTCTTCAAAGTTTTCCGCATCATTCACAACAAGAACGGTTATGCCCGCATCTCGCAACTGTTGTAATCCGGCTTCAGAATTGTGAGCACCTGATGCATGTGCAAGCACTAAATCAGGTTTTAAGGAAATAATCTTTTCTACATTGAAATCCATAGAGCCAATTTTTTCTTTTTCTAATGCTTCTTCGGGATAATTATCAAAATCGGATACGCCGACAATTTCATCACCAAGTCCCAACGCAAAGGCAATCTCTGTATTGCTCGGAATTAAGGAAACAATTCTCTCCGGTTTTTTATCAATGACCACTTCCTGATCGACGGCATCTTTAATCTTAACCGGGAAGGCGGCTGTTGTACTTTCTGCTTGTTCTGTTTTAGTATTATCTCCGTTTTGATTTGTTTTCGAGTCATCCTTTGCCCCGCACCCGGCAAGTAATCCGAATGTAAGCAACAGGATTAGAAATATGTATCTTTTTTTCAAGGTTAATCTCTCCTCTATTTTGATAAACTAACTATCGATAAAATTCGATTGGTTTCGGCTTAAAAATGACCCTCATTAAAAGACAAAAAAACATCCTATCAATTCGAGGATGCAATGAACAACTATATTGCACACCTCCCTATCCGCGTAGGTTTTTTGGTGCAAAAGAATAGGCAGGTCTCCTGGCTCATGATCATCACTCTCTTATGCCGCCTTCCCATTCCGATGACAGTGGCTTGTATATAAGAGAGCTCCCATTTACAGTGGCGGGACCGCGTTGGATTTTCACCAACTTCCCTATTAAGTCTTTAAAAAAGACACCTAATCCTTTTGGATATGAAATTTTTTCTTATGCAAGAATTATAACATGTAGAATTGCTTAGTCCAAGTAAATATATTATCTATTTTTTAGACCTTTTTTCAGGGTAATTCAATAAGTTTTTTGTTATACTAATGAAAACGTATTTATTAAATAAAGTGAGAACTAGGAGGCGGTTTAAGATGGCAGAAATAAAAGCAGGTACCAATCAATTTTACATGGAAGAAGACGGGGAAGTCATTGCAAGAATTGAGTACATTCCTTCCGATCTCGACGGTAAACAACAAATCACTATAACCCATACGATTGTGAATGAAGGACATAATGGAAAAGGTTTAGGTAAACAGTTGGTAAATCAAGTGGCGGAATATGCGAAAGCAAACCAACTGCACGTCATCGCTGAATGTTCTTATGCCAAAAAAGTATTGGAAAACAGTGAGGAATATAAAGATTTACTTCTCTAAATCATTTGGGGGCAGTCGATGTCCTCTTTTTTAATGGGAATTATAGAAAAGAGGAAATATTTTTATTATGATAGTGGTATGACTATTTAATGGGCAGGAGTACATTATGAACACGTATTCAAGAAAATTAGGGTTATTGCTAGTCATCCTCGGCGCGATATTTTGGGGAATCGGCGGCACTGTCTCACAAAAACTGTTTCAACAATTTGGTATCTCGGTCAATTGGCTAGTCACCATCCGATTATTGCTTGCCGGAATTGCGTTATTGACTATCCAATTTTTTAAAAAAGAACGGAGCCAAATCATTCGTGTATGGAAACAGAAAAGGTCATCCATACAATTAATTATCTTCGGGTTGCTCGGTATGCTGGCAGTCCAATATACATATATGGCATCTATCAGCCATGGTAATGCGGCAGTGGCTACACTTTTACAATATTTGGCACCTGTCATGATTATTATTTATACCGTTTTCCGCAGACAGGCCGTTCTTACCGGGCAAGACGTTATCACGGTTTGCTTAGCCCTTATCGGAAGTTTTTTATTATTGACAAACGGTTCGATATCTAAACTCTCTGTACCAATGCCGGCCATTATTTGGGGCGTTTTATCCGGTGTGGCACTCGCCTTTTATACATTGTATGCCGTCCCGCTTATCAAGCAATTCGGTTCCCTTGTTATCGTTGGTTGGGCCATGATCATCGGCGGTGTTGCTCTCAGTTTTATCCATCCGCCTTGGAGAATACATATAGCAACTTTCAACTTTGAAATCGTAATGTATCTCAGTTTTGTCATACTGTTTGGAACAATGTTAGCCTTCTGGTTTTATATTGAGAGTTTGCAAAGCTTAGAACCAAAGGAAACTAGTTTACTAGGTAGCCTTGAACCATTAGCCGCCGTGTTGACCACCGTCTTCTGGTTGAAAGTACCGTTTGGATTTTTTCAATGGCTCGGCTCCCTCTGCATTATTGGCATGATTTTCTTATTAGCCTTAGGGAAAAAACCGGGATTAGACGAAAGCCAAACAAATAATAAGAAGAGGTTCCTCCACAGTTGATTGCTGGAGGTTTTTTTAGGTAATGGAAAAAAATGGTTTGATTACAAGGGAACATGTCAAACATGATGCCCGACTAAAAAAATTAAAACTGACACCAAAAGCAATCAAATTGCATGAAATGATATCTCAAAAAATTGCCGAGATTGAAAACCAGTTGCGCTCCGGCTTAACGCAGGAAGAAATTCATTCGTTTTTTACCATCATTGATAAAATCAAAAAAAATATTGAATAATTTATTTATAAACTAATTGTTAGGAAACTGACAATAAGGATGCAAACAAAATTACTTATGGAGGATGTATATGATTAAAAAACTAGCCATGTGTATTGGGCAATACAAAAAAGCATCCATTCTCACCCCGCTTTATGTTCTCTTTGAAGTCATCACGGAAGTGGCCATTCCATTTCTAATGGCTGATTTGATTGATAAAGGGATTAACGCAGGTGAGATGAGTGTCATTATGAAACTAGGAATTGCCCTGATAATATCTTCATTAATATCACTTTTATTCGGAATTTTGGCCGGACACTATGCGGCCGTTGCCTCAAGCGGATTCGCCAAAAATCTCCGTCAAAAATTATATTATGCTGTTCAAAATTTTTCTTTTGCAAACATCGATCAGTTTTCAACAGCAAGTCTCGTCACACGGATGACAACCGATGTAACCAATATTCAAAATGCTTATCAAATGATTATTCGGGTTGCATTTCGGGCACCATTTATGCTCATTTTTTCACTGATTATGACATTCAGCATCAGTCCGAAATTGTCACTCGTTTTCTTGGCAATAATTCCGTTTTTAGGAACGGGGCTTTATCTCGTCATCTCCAAAGCCCATCCGATATTTGAGCGAGTTTTCAAAACCTATGACAAATTGAATAAAGTTGTACAGGAAAATTTACGTGGTATCCGGGTCGTGAAGTCCTTTGTCCGTGAAGACCATGAAAAAGGTAAATTCCATTCTGTTTCTAAGAAAATCTTCAATGATTTTTCCACAGCTGAAAAAATTCTTGCTTACAACGGACCGATGATGCAGTTCTCTGTTTATACAGCGATTTTGCTTATCTCCTGGTTTGGGGCAAAAATGATTGTCTCAGATACATTAACTACCGGGCAACTAGTCAGCATGATATCCTATACCGGACAAATTTTATCCAGTTTAATGATGTTATCAATGGTATTCGTCATGATCACCATCTCCCGAGCATCTGCAGAACGGGTTATCGAAGTCTTAGATGAAGAGAGTGATTTAAAGAATGGTGAAAACCCAATTTATGATGTGAAAAATGGCGAAATTCAGTTCAAACATGTGAATTTCAGCTAATTGAAAGATAAAAACAAACTCGCAATTCACTATATCTGACTGTAAGTTTTCATTCTTTTATCGATAAAAAATAATTGATGCTTGACTTTTGTATATTTATAATGTTATCAATCGTAAGGTTATCATCGGTAATTGTTTCAAATATTTTTAATTGAATCTGATATTTTTCAGACAACCGACTATCTTCCTCTGCCTGCTTCGACTTCAACCAAAGTCTGGCAGATTCAATATCCCCTTTCAAATAATAAGTTCGAATTAAATTTAACTGGATTTTGCTTTTGTTATCGCCATTTACATATTTTATCGCTTCTAAATAATAATTGATTGCTTCATTGTACTTCCCTTGATATTCATAACAATTGCCCAAGTTATTACTAATTATATATAAATATTTATTCTGATCTTCCTTTGGCAGATAAATGAGGATTCGTTCCGCTAAGCGAAATGTTGCAATGGCATCGTCCCATTTTCTTGAATTATTGTAGCAGGTACCAAGAATAATATGGCATGCCAAGGCTCTTTCCAATAAATACTCGTCTTTAAAAATTTTCAATGCTTTTTCTATGTAAATGAGCGCCTCTTCGTAACAGTAAATATTTTTCAGACTAAGAGAAAAATTATAGTAAAAGATTCCTAATTCAAATCGATTTGCCAAATTTTCGTAACCGACAAGTTGTAATAATTCCACCCCTGCTTCTACAGCTTCAGAAAATTTATTAGTTTTAATATAATATAGTAATAATACATTGGTATATAGGAAAAAGGTTCGGTTATTTGCAACTTTGATAATTTGTTTTAAATTTTTAAGAACTTTACTGACTTCAGTTAAATTATCATGTTCCAAAAGATAACGGCAATAAACGATTTCAAATTTGATTGAAGTACTACCACCGCCTATGATAGATAGACCCTTAAGTTCTTCAATATTTACTTCATACTCTTCTTTATTCAGTAAACTATCATACCATTTTTCAATTTTTTCATCGATGTGCTCAATACTTTCGAGTAGCTGATCATAAGCAATGCCTAATCTTTCAAATAGTAATATGTAAATTTCTTCATCGGCAACCACATGATTATTCTCGATTCTACTTAAATAAGAAGGAGTGCAAATTCCGCGGCATAAATCGTCTTGCCTAATATTTTTTTCTATTCGCTTTAATTTTAAAAAACTACCCAAATTATTATTCATATGGATCACCTGAACCTAATTTACCAAAATTTCAAACATGCATATCTCAAAATGATTATATCATATTGTTTCATATAAATTAATTGTGTAAGTTGATAGTTTTTATTGTTATTATTGACAATTTTTACCCGCTAATTGTTAAATTTACTCTTTATAAAATTCCACTTATAATTAATGTAAGGGCTGCTGAATGTTTATACGGGTTTGTTCGTTAGGCGAAGGAATGGCAACGACTAAATTCACTAGAGTATCAGTAATGAATATTAGTCTATCAAACCCATCGATTTTTATATTTCTTCTCTCAATAAAATTAGTCAATTTTCAAATGCATTTCATTTACAGACTTAATTAAAATCCTGTATATAGTGTTCGTTCTATAATCTTAATACTTTATCCAAATTCCATCCAAAAAATAGAATTCTAATACTTCAGCAGCTCTTAACTTTTTTATGCCTCCTCGCTAAATCATGTGGGAAGAAGAAGTAGCTTCGGAGGTTTTACATGGAGTGGCGGGCATGATAGCCTGTTGTGCGAAAGCCAATTTTCCTTATTAATTGGCGGCTTGGCTTCGTAATCATGCCCGCAGAGGCTCCATGTCAAACCGACTATGATTTTATCTTTCCCCATACCAAAGAGCGAAGAGCCTTTTTTATTTTGTCAGAAGAAAAAGTATCTGCCATATGAACGATTTACACGTAAAAACTGGCAACTATTTCTTTTGCCAGCACCGATAATCCTTCATATGAACATCAAGAGATAATTGTATTAACGGTTCACCAACAATCTATCAGTTTAGACTTCAACCAAATAAGGTTAATCCCCCCCTGCTCATATTTATGAAAAGAAACTCTTTCAAGAATAACATGTAATCGATTAAGGTGATCGATATATAATACATCCATACACTCATATGCACAAATTTTTAAAACCGTTAAGTCTCATTTTCCAAACTATTTGTCATCTATTGTTTTTTTTCTTATAATAGGAAAAAATTTGGATAATGAATAATGCTAGTATTATCCAGAAACCGCCCTGAGAAGTAGACAAACCATTTTTTGATTTACCAAAAATTATCGTTAATAAGACTAATAAAATAATTAGGTATCCAGAAAATATTATTTGACTTAATTCATTATGGGAATTGGAACTGCTACTAATGGTAACAAACACACCCAATATTATTAACATTAGCCAATAAAGCCATCCATTAAAATCGAAAAATAAATTTGGGATAAAATCCAGTATTAAAATAATTGTAATTAAAATGATGCTAATGATTTCAAATAATCTTCTTTTCATTTTGTGTTCTCCTTATATATCCTTAGTTTGGTGATCATTCTAATATGACGTACGCCATAGATTTGCTTGTAAACCTCCCGACCCTTTCAAATAATTAGGAACTTAGGGAAATTATACCTAATTTTTATTAATTTGTATATTTAACAATTACATTAAATTTTTTGACTTATTTGTTTTTAGATACCTAACTTTAAAAAAATAAAAGCGGCTTTGTTTGCAATCTTTGAATTTGTTCATTGGGTTCGCAAGCAAGTTACTATAAAAAAATTATTTCTATTACCTTTATCACAGTCTTTTTTAATACATGGGTATGGGAAGTTGGCATGCTACTGGCTTTATCCAAGATGAGTTCTGCAAGTGAACAACTCTATAGTATTTTACAAGGGTTGTTTGGGGGTATAGTTATTGTTACCAATATCATCATCCCATATTTTATAAAAAAAATGACACTGCGCCATTACTTCATTGGTTCGATTATCTGGGCTACCGGAATTACCTACTATGGTCTCCTTTATGATATTCCGCATTTTTTCATCGGGGCCGCCATTGTTGGTATTGGAATGCCGCTCGCCAGTTTAACACGGGTGTATATTGTTCAATCACTGGTACCGGAAGATAAAATGGGCAGAGCATTTAGCTTTAATGCTGTTTTATTATATTTTTCGAACACCATCTCACTTGCACTTTATGGTATTTTCTCCCTACATGTGTCCATCCAATTTTTAATGTGTGTGAGTGGTATCTTCATGTTGCTTGTCAGCTTGATAGGACTACTTTCGTCTATATATTTTACGAAATTCGGTCGGCGTTTTCCGATACATTTTCATAAATAGACGATTGTAGGAAGAAATATTTTTAAACCCGTGTTCTAGTGCAATTGATAAAATGGATTCATCTGTATTGATTAAAGAGTGCTGACTTTTAAACAAACGATATAATTGCAGCCAAGAGTATGGAGAAATCCCTGTCTCTTCCTTGAACTGATGGGCAAATTGATATTTATTTAATCCCGAAATGTTGGCCATCTGATCGAGTGACCAATCTTCTGTATAGTTTTCTTTTAGGGCATTGATTACTATATCAATATTTGTTTTCGTTTGAATCGTCGGCAGTTCCTGTTGATATGAGCCTAAGCCAAATTGTAAGAGCAAGATAGTAAGCTGTGCTACACTATTATCCAAAAACAAATCATTCGCCGGTAGTTCTTCGGCTTCTTGTTGAATGAAATAATTATGGATAAAGGACGCCCACTGGCTAATCAGCGGGTGTCTAAATGCCTGTGCAGAAAACTCCGGCTCCGGTTGTTCAATACCTAATTGAACAGCTGCCTCCTTCACTACTTCCGGCTCAATTTCAATAAGAAACTTTTCCTGTGTAACTTTTAGTTGTTTATGTGGTTCATTTGGGTTAAAAATAAAAAACTCTCCAGCATGAATGGTGAGATCCTCATAATGGGTCTGATATACACTTTTTCCAAAGAATGAAAAAATAAATTTATAACTTGTATCATCTCGCCAATTACGTTCTTCTAAATGATTGCGTCGAATTAAGATTAAACCATTATTATTTGCTACGATCATCATCGATACTTCCAATCACGTTAATTTTATCTAGTACGACTGCCTTAAATTTTCTGTTTCATCTACTACCATAGCTCAATTCAGAAAATGGATTAATCACTTTCCATCCAATTCCTTCAAATAATTTCCTTAGCATCCACAAATGGACTCCGCCTATCAAGAGGAGCATGCGCTCATTCGTTTTACTTTCCACTTGCAGGATGTTTTTAAAAAATGAAAAGACCCTACCAGTATAATCTCTTTAATGTTACTCATCTTCTTCCCACATAAACTTTAATGACTTTCTTGAAAATACACTTCTTCATACGGTTGGACAATGACAAAGCCGTCCCCTTGGAAGCGCATTTGGATGGACTCGCCGCTTCCTCTTCCAATAAAGGTTTTAAAGGAAACATCCGTTTGAAACTCCGGCTGCAGATTTCCTGACCAGGCAACTGTAGCATTTGGGTCAGTTATAATCGGTTTGCCCGGTGTGACACGCAATGTTAACGGCTCATAATGGCTGGTAATCGCAATTAACCCGGTACCGGAACAACGGATATTAAACAATCCGCCCGCCAACATGCCGCTAACCCGCTTCATGAGCTTAATATCGTGTTTAATTGTTGTTTCCAATGCGAGTAAATCATTGCCATTCACATAGATGGACTCATTTTGTAAGTCCAGAATAATAATCTTTTTTCCGTCATCCGCCAAATACAATGTTCCTTGACCATTCGCCTTCATTAAAGAGGCTCCTTCTCCTGAAATCGCCTTTTTAAACATGCTACCTAGGCCTTGTTCCAATATTCCTTCACGTTCAAATTTAATTTTTCCGTGATAGGCAACCATGGAACCTGCTTTTGCCCAAATCTGTCCATTCAAATTAACTTCAAGAAGATGCGGAGTTTCCAGTTCAAATAATCCTTCCCCTTTATCCTCTTGTTCTGTTTGGCTCAAAAATTCATTTAGAGAGTATTTACTCATTGCAAACACATCCTTTCATCATACATATATTTACGGATAGCGGTTCGGATGTGTTTCAGATTTTTTTGCTTAGCGAAAAAATGATGAAGAACCGACCGTTTATCGAACTTGGAGCAGTCAATCTCCACCACCGCCTCCTCCATCTCCACCGCTATCCCCTCCGTCAGAGGAATCCCAACCGCCAAAACTAAAGAACCCCCCTGAATCATAGGAAGAGGAAGATTTCGATTTACTTGATTTCTTTCTTTGAGAGGAAGATTTGTAATGGCCCCGTCTTCTTCTATTTGGTAAAAGCAACCGAAAGAAAAGAAAATAGAGGATCACAGCCCACCCTAAGCCTAATATAGCCACCTTTACATCATCAGTCCGTAAAAAGTCGATTATTAGAAAAAACCAAAAAAAGATATAAAAATATTATTCTAAAAAAATGATATATTTTTCTCATGACTGCCCCTTTCGATATGTTCATAATTTTAATGCAATTTTTTCACCGGCACATGTTCCTCCAATTCTTCAAACCAATCATGAAAACGGCAGGTGGTATAAATCGTTAGTAACGGGAAAAAGATTAAATTTAACAGCAACTGTCCGAAAAAAATAGATAAATAGTCTGAAGATACACCTGAAATGGCAAGCAATAATATTGAGCTGAATAAATTGTCGATAAGTCCCATGGCAAGTATAATCAATAGGATTTTAAAAAAGTGCTTTTTAGCTAACCTGAAAGCCGTGCCCAGAGAGCGAAACGGATTTTGTTTTTTATAAATCATAACGTAAGGAGTAAAATAAAACAATATAAGAACAATTATTCCGGGTAGCACAAATAAAGTTATCCCAATAACAATAAGTGAAATATACAGGATGGCAAATAAAAACGCCATAAATCCATATTTGAAAAATGTATGGTAACTCGAACTGAGCTGATTTTCCTCCCCGTTCAACTCCATCTGTATGAACTTGATCAACGGAATTTGAACAAGTACAAAAAAGACCATACTCAAAAATAAATTCGTATAATCCCCAAAAATTTCAGCAGGTGTATAACTTACATAATAATAAACGACATTCGAAGTAAAACCATGTACAAGCAAAAAAGGCAAGCATATCGTTAATGCTAATAACGTGATTTTCCAAAAATTATTCACATACAGACTAAAGGTCTCTTTTACATATTCCATCCTCTTCACTCCAATACATTGACATAATTAAGGATTCCGGCAATCTCTTAATAAGTTTCTTTTATAATCGTTTTCAGCCATTTGATGAATAAACTGAACGTATTCATCTGTACTAAGTTCCCCTCTCGTTTTCGTGAAAAAGTCTCCTTGAAAATCTTTTTCAAATCCTTCAAGGGATTTTATTAAATTTGCCTTTGCTTCCTTACCAAATATTTTTTCAAGCTTTTTCGCCATTCTTTTGGCTTTAAACCTTTCAAATAATATAAAATTCCCTTCATCATTTAGATAAGTGATTATTTTTTCCGCATGATGCAAGTTATTAAAAACGTAATTAAATTCACTATATATTAATCCATCATATTTTTTGATTAAACTTCTTCCCCTTAACCACAGTTCTTTTGTTAATGTCTTTGATCGGTCATAGATTTCGTTATCAATTTCCAAAATAGATTGGTATATATCATTGAAAAGAATCGTATTTTTTGCCTGTATTGTTAATGTATTTATTATAATGTTTACTGAACTTTGTACAGGAAATAACATACTTTTATTTTGCTGAAGGAGCTGAATTAGTTCTTCAACATATTTTTTGCTTCTTTTCATCACTTTTTTTATCACGTTTGTAGCAGCAATTGCAGTTCCATTATGTGTCAAAAAGAAATAAGCAATTTCCACACCTTCCTGTTTATTTAAGAGACCTCGTTTGGAGGACAAGACAAGCATCCCTTTCCCCTCTTGATACTTTTTATATAAAATATAGTAATAAAATTCTTCATCTGTTTCGGTATATTTAAAAACGTAAGGGTAAACCTCATATTTTTCATTTTCCCGTTTATATTTTTCGGCTATTTCTTGAAATTGCTGATTTAATTGCATTTACTGACACCTTCTTCTCTTAAAACCGAGCAATGATTTAAGTCACTCGCCTATTTCTCTAAACTGCGTCAACATCAATTAAAAATAGAAAGGCATTACATAAAAATTCCCATTACTTTTCGGATTTTGCATTTAGCGTCCGTATACACTTTATTAACATTGAATATCTTATTCAAGGATTTCGGCAAATTTCTAATAAATTTTTCTTATATTCATATTCAGCCATTTGATGAATAAATTGAACGTATTCATCAGTACTAAGTTCACCTCTTGTTTTCGTGAAAAAGTTTCCTTGAAAATCTTTTTCAAATCCTTCCAAAGAATTTTGTAAATCTTGTTTGGCCTCTGCACCATAAAGCCTTTCCATTTTCCTTAAAATTTTTCTAGCTTTGAATCCGTCAATGAATGAAAAGTGACTTCTCTCATTTAAATATGACATTATTTTTTCTGCCTCGGGAATATTATATATTACTTGCTTTACTTCACTGTACACTAAAGCATCATAATCCTTTATTAAATTCCTTCCCTTTTGCCATAATTTTTCCGTTAATACTTTTGTACCCGTGTGAATTCTTTGATCTAATTCCAGTAAATCTTGATAAATTTGATTTATACGTTCTGTATTTTTTGCTTGTAATGTTAATATATCAATAACGATATCTATTGAACTCTGTAACGGCTTTAGCAAATGTCTGTTTTTCAAAAGTAGTTCCATAAGTTCTTCCACATACTCTTTACTTCTTTTTCTATTTTTATTTATTACATGATTTGCCGCATTTGCAGTTCCGTTATGTGTTAAAAAAAAGTAAGCTATTTTCACTGCCTCTTGTTTATCAATAAGTCCACGTATAGAAGAAAGGACCATATTTCCTTTTCCCTGTCGGTATTTCTTATAAAGGATATAATAATAAAATTCTTCATCTGTTTCGACATATTTAAAAACGTAAGAATATACCTCGAATTTTTCATTGTCTTGTTTATATTTCTCGACTATTTCTAGAAATTGCTGGTTTAGTTGCAATTACGGACACCTTCTTCTCTGAAAATCCAAACAAATTTAAGTCCACAGCCTATTTTACTGCCAAACTTTTTTCATCTTTTGTTGACCTTTTTTATTGTTTCAACTTCTCTTTAATCTTCTTTTTGCTGTTTTACCAACTTTGAGTAGAGCTCGAGAAATTAAGAATTTCGGCAATCCCGTAATAAATTTCTTTTATAATCTTCTTCCATCATTCGATTAGTGACTTGAATATATTCCTCAGTGTTCAGTTCTCCTCTTTGATTGGTAAAAAAATTACCTTGGAAATCTTTTTCAAAGTCTTCTAATGATTTATTTACCTTTTCCTTTGCTTGTTCATTAAACATTATTTGAAGTTGTTTTACTACATTTCTTGCCTTATATTTTTCAAGGAAACCTAGATTCAATCGGTTTAGATAATCTATTATTTTTTCGGCACTCTCCCAACTTTTCAATAGGGTTTTCAATTCTTCATACATTGTTACATTATATTCATGAAGTAAATTTCTTCCTTTTTGCCAAGCCTCTTTCGTTAACACATGTGTTTTTCTCTGAATATGTAAGTCGAGTTCTTTAATTTGATTATAAATATCATTTACTTTTCTCGTATTCCCTATTTGCAATTCTAACGTATTATTAATCATATGATAGGAATCAGCTAAGTGTCTATTTGTTAAAATTAAATCCTCTCCTTCTAATAATTTTGATTTGATTTTTTTAACGGTTTCAACCTTCCTTTTCCGAACCTCTGACATTGGCCCCAGAGCAGCAGAAACTGTACCATTATGGGTTAAAAAGTAGTAAGCAATTTCCACTGCTTCATTTTTTGGAATCAATTTTCGGGAAGAAGACAGGATGATATACCCTCTCCCCTCTTGGTAATATTTATAAACAATATAATAAAAAAATTCGCTATCTGACTCATGAAATTTATATACGTGTTGATAAATTTCATATTTCTCTTTTTCTTTTTGTCTGTCTTCTATTAGCTTCAAAAATTCATGACTAATTTTCATCTGCACTTCCACCTTAATCATAAATAAGTAGGTATTACATGAAAATCCCCATTTGTTTTCGGCTCATTAATCTGAATTTCTTAATCATGTGCTTGTTTTCTTACTTAAAATCCGAACAATGATTTAAGTCCATCGCCTATTTTACTACCAAGATCACTTACTTTTTTACCAACCTTTTTAAATGTTTCAACAGTTCCTTTTATGATTTTTCTACCTGTTTTTGACTTATTAAGCCATTGTAAACCGGTTCCTGCAGCCCACAGGACGGCACCTGTCACCAATAAAACTCCACCAACTACTTCTGTTGCCGGTGTCGGTATCGATGCACTTATAACCCCTGCGCCCATTAACGTCTCACCAAAACTGGAAAAAGTTTTTCCAGCTAAATCGGTTTTCATTTCAAAATTTGTTTCATTTTGCCATGCATGGAAATTTGTACCTGTTTCATATGCAGAAAAACCTAGGCCTACGGTAGCTGTTGCAATATTAAATTTGGAAAGGGTGGTCATGGGGCCTGTGGCTGTAAATAATTGTTTCGTTTTTGCTAATAATCCAAATTGACTTTGGGCACCAGCAATGGATTGATAACCTTGAATCGCGGTTTTAACATTTTGAAAACCTTGGGTGGCATCTATCCCTTTCAATACCCCATCAAACGCATCACCGGATAGCTGAACGTAGCCATTTCCCGTTCCTTGCCCGACCAATTTATACCCGGAGACTAGGAAGCTTTTCCATGTACCTGATTTTCCAAACTGATAATTTCCATTTGAATCCAACACCTCTCCTACTAATTTAACTTGTTGTCCAATTGCATCATTGACAACGTATTTTATTCCTTCATAAAAACCCGGGCCTTCAGCATTTGGATTATATCCGTAATTCTGGTTATTCTTTCCAGATTGTGTAGATGTACTATTTTTATATTTAGTATATTGATCAATAATGGATTGGCTATCCTTCGAGTTAGGTGGCATTTCTGAATAGGTTCCATCTTTATCAGGCTTATAGATTGAATAAGTCCCATCCTCATTGGGCACAACAATCGTCCCATCCGGCATCATAACGGGAGCAGTAGTACCGTCAATTGGTGCGCCATTTTGTTTATTATTTACGTTGGTGCCTTGATTTCCATCACTCCACTGATTATCTCCAGTATTTGGGTTCCCCGGTTCAATGGGGTCTCCCGGCTGAAGTGGATCGCCCGGCAGAATAGGCTTCCCAGAATCAATAGGCTGACCCGGGGAAAGCGGAGTTCCCGGAGTGATTGGTTTCCCCGCGGTAAATGCCATTGTTGAAAAAGGGGTAGTTAAAAACATTGTTAACAGCACAATTACAACAAATAAAAATTTTCTAACAAATCTCCCCATATTTTCCCTCCCCTTTTAGTTTCCATCTCTTCCGGCGAAATAAAGAATGATGACATGGCTGACAACTCAATTTTAATGTAACTCCGATCCATATTTCGTTTAATTTCTTCCCAATTAAATTTCCTCCTTTTTTATACTAAAAAAAAGGAAAGTAATACACAAATCCCAACACAAAAACGGTAAAACTCACCTAGAAAATATTTGCATATTCTCCAATAGGTAATTTAGCAAGGTCCGTATACGTAGAGGCAATGGCTCTACTTGAATATTTTCTGTTGTTTTTTTCACTTCTTTGTTTTCATTTTGGTTTGCTGAGAACTATCTACATTAGTTTCTGTTGCTTCCTCCAGATTTTCTTCTGCCTTCTTGTTATCATTTGAATTGCATCCATATTAATCAAAAAATACTATACCCTTAAATTAAAAAGTGACTGAGCAACTAAAATTTCTATTGATTTTACGTACAAGCGGTGTTTGTTAAGCAGTGGATCTTGGTTCATCTCTTGAATAAAATGCCTGTATTCCTCCTTAATTTAGTCCTCTATATCCGGGTCAAATAAATACTAATTGCTATTTAAAACGTGAAACATACAATTCCAGCTTTTCGGTGAGGCGGTAACACATTGCAAACCGCCTACTTCCATTTCATTTAAAGGGAATCCATCTCTTCCGGCTTGATGAGAAAAGCCGGCAACATAAACAAACAGAAAAGAGAAATAATATAAGCAACTGCCCCCATTGCCATAAATTCAATGTACTGTTCTGCTATTGTCGTCCCCTCTTGACTAGTAAATATCATAATGAAGGGAAGAATGATGATAACAATAAGAAATAATATATGGAAAATCCTCCCACCCTTGGAATCAAATGGATCTTTAAACATTTTGCCAATTTTCCATTTTGATAGGTGGGTGACAATAAATAATAATAACCATGTGACCACAAAAAGAATCCATAAATGACTTTCCCCAATCCAAAGTAATCGAATAATCGGTTGTGCACCTACAAATGCCATCATAAAAATCATACCGTAGCTCATTATCGAAAAATATCTTTTACTATCTGTCATTGTCAGCCAAGCATAAGCAGTTCGAATGATAAAGAACATAGCAACAGTTGTATTAATTAACCAAAATTTTGTACTCCACTCCGGTAATGCACTAAATAATAAAGCAAAAAATAAATTAAATCCAATTGCTGAAACTAATTTACTTTCTTTAAATGTAAGTCGATTATTATCCAAAGATACCACCTATTTTCTAAATACAGATTTAAAATTTAGACCCTAGAATTACCCGGTTCATATACTTTGCCTGGTATAATAAATGTTCCTCCCTGAATCGGTGCACCCGGGGTAATTGGTTTCCCCGGGACAATGGGTGTTCCCGGAGTAATATATGCAAAGGCACTTACAGCCGGAAACACCGTCCAAAAGATTAGCATAGAGGCTAGCATTAAATATAAAATTCTTTCAAGTTTCCTTCCTCTCAAATAATCTCACCCCAACCTATTGGGTATTAGAAATATATTTATCTTCCAATGCTTTAATAGCTTCAGAATAACTTGCTTCATTTAACGCTTTTAATTCTTTTTCAAATTTTTTTATTTCTTTATTTATCCATCGGTGATATTCAATACGTTTAGTTTCTAGATATTGATATGATTCGTCATTCATACGTCCTGCTTCATGTAAATAGAATAAAATAAGCTCTATTTTTGTACTCTCATTATTCGCTTTTATTTCTTCCTTTGCAATGTACGAAAAAATGGCCAAGTCGTTTTGCAGTTTTTTAGATTCTATTTTTTGCTTTCCCTGCTCCAACCATTCTTTCCATTTCTCAGTCAAATTACTTAAATTATCTAATTCCTTTTGCAATTCCCCTTCATTTGTAACGGTACCGTAAATTCCTTCAGTTGCAGCGGCAATTTCTCTCAATTGGTTCTGTCCCTCACTGTCCACATCAAATCCGATAACATTTATGATTGGGGATATATTTGATGAATATAAATCTTTAGCCGCTTCAATCGGCTGATCTTCACATGTATCAATTCCATCACTGACTAAATAAACGATATTTGTATTATTAGCTCCATCAAAGGATGCTAAGTCATTTTTCGCCTCCCGCAAGGCTAAACCAATCGGCGTCCAGCCGCTTGGTGAAAATTTGTTAAGTGCTGCTTGGAACTCGCCTGCATTATAATTCGATATTGGATAGACAAGTTCACTGCTGCTACATGACAATGCTTTGTCAGCGTCTGAACCTGTTCCCTTATGACCATAAACCCTGATTCCAACTTTGGCGTCTTTCGGAAGTTTACTTACAAAATTGAGAATCGAATCCTTCGCTGATGCCATTTTTTCTTTTCCATCTATTTTTTGTGCCATACTACCTGAAGCATCAATAATAAATACGATATTTAAGTTATCTTTAAATTGATAACGGCTATCCGTATTTTCCGGACTTCCTAGTGACTCAAATTTTAATCGGTTAATGAGATTTTCCGGACCTTCAAAATCCTGTTGCATTTTTTTTAACAGTTCTCTATAAAAATAATCTAATTCTTTTTCACTTGGGTTTCCGGATATATCAGGTAAATCACTGAAAACTTTTGGAATTTCTTTTTTAGAATTTTCTTCAGATGTTGCTATATTGTAATATTCTCCTACCGGGAGTTTTGCTAATTCCTGATATGTTGTTGGTAATGGTTCCACCTTTACATTGTCATTAACCGCTTTCTCTTTTCTTTCCTTTTTTACCGTCTGTTCATTTCCCGGTGTAGATTTATCTTCTGTTTCGTTACTTTCCTTGGCGCTATCATTACTGCATGCACTTAGTAAAAATAGAAGTAGTGCGGAAACAAGAATACTTTTAAAAATTTTCATACCTAGACACCTCCCTTTTAAAAATTTTTTAAGTAGAATTAGTTATCTAGCTAAACTGACACTAATCTAGCGGATAAGTTGCCTCTCCCCACCCTAAGCGATGAACAAAATCAAGTTTTGGTCCACTCCCCTTTTGAGGAATATCACTGACTATTTTTCGTAAAAACTTTTCCTGCTCTTGCCCTTCGAAGTGAACTACGGCTTTTACTTGGACACGCTCATCTTTAAAAACAGTTATTTCTGATTTACTGGTATCCCCGTTATTTCTTTGGATTACATCTGCTGCTACTTGCCTTATGTCTGTTAATTTCGTACGAATTTTATCTGTAATATATGTTTCAAGCATTTCGTCTAAGCCGGGTAATTCCGCTTCAACCACCTGGTCAATCGCTTGGATGGCCGCCTCATTTCGAGAGTAGCCCACTGCCAATAAGTTAGTTTCTTGTTGGTCAATTTTATAAGAAAGCTTTTGCTCTTCAGGAAATACTCCTAGTGGGTTTGCTTCTAAAAACTTTTGAATTTGATATTGGTCATAATCACTTACGGCTTCCCGAATCCCATCGTATAACACATCCGTTGCCGCAATACTCGCTTGTTCTGCTGCATTTGAAGCTTGTTGCTTGGTGACAAACACACCACTGATATTAATAATTAAAACCAGCATGAGTCCCATGATAAAAACAATCCAGATAATATAAAAACTTGCATTTCCACGTTCATCTAAATTCTTCATCTCATCACCCGGCTCGCCGTTTCTTCTTTAAAGTCAATGGCCGTCGTCTTTTTCCACTCTTTAGGAACAAAAACAAGTTGATGCTTTAAATCCATCTTCACTTTAAAGTCCTCCCCTACTGGCATCGTAGGATCACCACTAACCGGTACCACTTCAAATTTCTCCAATAATAAGACAGAACTTTTTCCAATAACCTCTTTCGCTTTATTTTCCGCTTTAAGTTCATCTTCTTCCAAAGCAAATACTTTTGCCGCCTCATTTGCAGCTGTTTTTGCGGTCATAAGTGCATACCCCGATGCAACAACCTGCCAAAGCAACAAGAAAAGCATAAAATAAAACGGAAGAATCCCGAGAAATTCAAAACTTATTGCACCTTCTTCATTTTTTAACCGTTTTTCCCTTTTCATCATAAATTTCCCCCGGCATCAACTAAACGATTAATTTTATATTGGAGATACCAAATATGAAACAATACTAATAAAACCGGACTAAATATTTCTTCAACTTCTTCCTCAAGTAACTCTTTTAATCGAAAAGTTGAATAATACAACAAACCTAAATAAAAGAATGAACAAATCGTATCCAATGAATCAAAGAAATTTAATCCTAAATCCGTTAAAAAAGCCCCTCCTAAAAACTGGTAAATAAACGAAACAACAAGAAAAATGATAAACACCCACCACCATTTAAAGGGAATATAATTTTGTTCACGCAGCCGGATAATGTCTTTTTTCCTGCTTAAAAACCAGTATCCAATATAAATACCTAAAGTTAGGACAGATAGAAAAACAACAAAAAAAACATTTGTTTTTTTCATATATATCATTTCATTCTTTTCAATCTCAGGCTCCATAACGATTCCCCTTAAAATATATTTTTTAATCTTGTTGATATTTTATCGTTAAATAAATGTAAATGAACGGAAACAGCAATGCATTAATTAGTGAACGCAATATAATGTAAAAAAACAAATTATTTTCAAATCCTTGGACAATGTACAGTGCACCTGACCAAACGAACACATTTAAGGAAACAATAATTAACAAATCAATTAAAATAAATATATTTTCCTCTTTAACTACTTTCCATGCAGATCGTAATGAATCCCGAATCGATTTCTTCTGTATAAATAATGGCATTAATAAGATCATTGACAATCCGATAAAAGTTGGAATCAATAATAAAAACGAACCATAAACAGATAGAATATAAAAGATGAAAGTAAAAATGAATATATACCCAAAGTTGTTTATGAACGCCTTAAACATAGCACTCCATTGATAAGATTGATCATTTAAATCATGCCAGGTTATAAAAAAGAATGGTGGGAACAGAACTGTAAAATTTAGAATAACAAAGAAAAAAATTGGAATATATGGTTGTTCAATATTCAACTCATACATATATTGACCAGCTAGTAATAAAAAAATCGTAACTGGTATCACTAGAATACAAGAAACAATAATGATGTTGACTAAGTTACGATTATAAATATCTAATGTATCCCTAATCATCATTGGTCACCTGATTTCGTTTCGTAATTTGTAAAAAGATAAATGTTGTTATCAATGATGTTGTGGTACTTATTACTAAACTATTATTTACACCATCAGGATTAAAAAGAACATTTACCCCTAAAACATAATTCGCAGCAAAAAAATTGAAAAGAGTTAATATTATACTTGCTAAATAGCTGGAAAAATATGGCGTCTTTGGATTCCAAATAGGAGCTGTAATTCCGGTTACGACATAAGTAACTAAGAAAATAATGGAAACTACTAAAAATTCGTAATTAATTTGTAATAACCCAATTAAAAATGACACTACTAAGGTACTTATTAAGGAAATTCCTACTGTACTAAACAACCCTTTTAAACTGAACATATATAATCCTCCATTTAGTAACATTTTGATTGCTTTCTGCTAAATGGAATCACTTAGCTTTACAAAAACTATCTAAAATATTATGTGTAGCATCTTAATGAGAGGCCATTTTTTATTTCCTCCCCTTTTTATCGATACTTTTTTTAATTCATGAACTCTTTTAGGATGAATTAAAAATACAGGCTATATAAATTGCCATTGTAGTGACCATAATATAAGATAAAAGAGAAAAATAACTTTACTATGATTCTGATGTTTTCTCCAAAAATGGAAAAACAAAATCAATGCGACCAGTGCAAGTACTTCATTAATAATAAATAGCATACAAGAACCTTCCGAATCCAATCAGTGGTATAATAAAGGTTCCTCCCTGAATCGGTGTACCCGGAGTAATATATGCAAAGGCACTTACAGCCGGAAACACCTCCCAAAAGATTAGCATGAAGGCTAGCAATAAATATAGAATTCCTTCAAGTTTCCTTCCTTTCAAATAATCCACCTCAACGGCAATATTCTATTCTTCTAATGCCTTAGTTGTTTAGTTGCTCTGGATTAACGTACTTATCGTGAAAACTTCAATTTTATCAAACAATCCTTTTAGACGAAACCTTTTAAATTCCCAATTATTTACGAATGCTTTTTTTCTTAACATTACTTCCGTTTCTCATCTCTTCAATTTTATGGGGTTTGATTAACATAATGGGACTAATAAACAATAACAATAACGAAAACAAGTAACAAACAATGGCAATCGGAAAAGCCTCAGGTATTTCTGCATAAAGCGTAATCCGATATACAATCGATCCAAGGCCGATGACAACACCAGATATTACCCAAACAAAAATTCCATATTTTGTTGGTTTAATAAAACCCATTGCAGTCTTTTTCGACAATGGAAAAGATGCAATAATGATAGTAATTAATACGAATATTTGTATCCAAAAGGTACTTGTTCCATAGAACATCCTAAATATTGGTTCAACAAAGAAAATAGATAGTACAATCATTAACACGTAAGATAGTAAAGAAAAATAACGAACACTAAAATCCCTATTTTTCCTCCAGAAAATAAGGGACAAGATAAAAGATAGAAATGCTATAAATTCATTTATCAACGCTAATGTCCAAGATTCTTTAGGAACAAAGCTTGTAAAGAATCCAATCATTGCCATAACTAAATTTGTTGAGATAATTTTACTCTCTTTAAACGTGACAATTCTTTTGTTTGATATCAAATATATCACCTTACTTATCGTTTTTGAGATAGCTAATCTTATGTATCGGGTTTGAAACTTTGTCGAGTGATTTTTATGACAATAGTTCCAAACCCGAGCAATACCTTTAGTTGTTTTTAGGTACCTTCAATTGTAGATAAAGAATAGAAATACTTTTCAAAAAATGTTCTGCTATCCCCCAAATAAACTTCCAGCTTTTTTAAACATTGAAGAAACACCACTTTTTATTCTCTTACCAAGTTTCTTAGCCCCACTTACAATTCCATCATAGGTAACCTTAACAGCATCCCTGACTGCAGTTTTAATTTTCCGACCAGTTTTCGTACCGTTTATTAAGTAATTTACAATAAAACCTGTTCCCAAACCTGCCACGGCTCCAACAATTGTACCAACAACAGGAACTGTAGACCCGGCCACAGCACCTGCTATCGCACTCGATGCAAGGCTCCCTAAAGCAGTTGAACCGACGCCAATTGCTGTATCTACCGTCACATCTGCAGCAAAATCTGTTGAAGCGTATCCTAAATCACTCTTCCTTCCCCACTTGGAATAATCAATTAAATTGTTGGATGATGACAGAAGAACGTTGACAGGTCCATTCAGTTTTAACAAATTTTTGGCCTTATAAGCATCTTTCGAGAAGATATTCCAAGATTCTTTTACAGAACCTTTAACACTTTCCCAGACATGACCAATCCTTTTTGATTTAAAAAAGGAGTCCAATCTTTCTTGCCCTATATGTCTGGAATATGAACCAAAAGCGGTTTCTTCTCCTTTATGCTTGTAACCTTTATATCTCTCGTAAAACCAATTAACCACTTTATTATCCAGTTTATTTTTTCCTTTAACACCATACTTTCCGTTTCCTTTTTCGTTAAACATAAAGCCTGCATAGCCCGCAGCAGATGCCTGAGCAATTTTATCAGCAAATCCAAGAATATAAGTCTTATAATCTTTAAGAACCCCTGCTATTTGACCAACGATCCCTCTACTTGTATCCGTTGATTTAAATAGTAAATTTATTAATGAGGGTTCTTGACTACTTTCTCCAATTAGTTCATTACCATTTGAAGGTCCATTTCCATTCTTGCCTGAATTGCCTCCACTAAGGCCTTGACCGCCATCTGTAGCAGTACCACCATTTGGGCCTTGACCACTATTAGTTGCTTTCCCGCCATTTGGACCCTGACCACCATTGATTGCGGTGCCGCCATTCGAGCCTTCACCACCGTTGATTGCGGTACCGCCATTCGGGCTCAGACCGCTATTGATTGCCGTGCCACCATTCGAGCCTTCACCGCCGTTAATTGCGGTGCCACCATTCGGGCTCTGACCGCCGTTGACTGCCGTGCTTCCATTTGGACCCTGACCACCATTGATTGCGGTGCCGCCATTCGGGCCTTGACCGCCTTGTATAACAGTTCCCCCAAGCACCGGATGTCCCAATACCGGTGGCGCATTTGGTATGATGAAGGTTCCATATGTTAATGGTGTAGATGGAACAATCGGCTGCCCGGAAATTAATCCGGAAGAACCACTGACACTTTCTCCACTCTTTACAGCCTTACCCGGTTCATATACTTTGCCTGGGATAATAAAGCTTCCTCCCTGAATCGGCGTACCCGGGGTAATTGGTTTCCCCGGTACAATGGGTGTTCCCGGAGTAATATATGCGAAGGCACTTACAGCCGGAAACACCGTCCAAAAGATAAGCATGGAGGCTAGCAATAAATATAGAATTCTTTCAAGTTTCCTTCCTTTCAAATAATCTCACCCCAACCTATTGGGTATTCGTAATATACTTATCTTCCAATGCTTTAATAGCTTCAGAATAACTTGCTTCATTTAACGCTTTTAATTCTTTTTCGAATTGATCGACTTCCTCTTGTATCCATTGATGGTATTCATTATTTATTTTGTTAAGATATTCATAGGCTTCATCATTAAAGCGGTTAGCATTATGCAATCTATAAAGTATTAATTCAACCTTTACTTTTTCGTTTGTCTTTTTTACTTCTTCACGTGTAATATAGGTAAATATATCTAGCTCATTATTTACCTTTTTATAGTCTAATTGTTGTTTCCCTTGCTCTAGCCACTCTTTCCACTGTTCTACCAAATTGCTTAAATTGTCTAATTCCTTTTGCAATTCCCCTTCATTTGTAACGGTACCGTAAATTCCTTCAGTGGCAGAGGCAATTTCTCTCAATTGGTTCTGCCCCTCGTTATCCACATCAAATCCGATAACATTTATGATTGGGGATATATTTGATGAATACAAATCCTTTGCCGCTTCAATCGGCTGATCTTCACATGTATCAATTCCATCACTGACTAAATAAACGATATTTGTATTATTGGCTCCATCAAAGGATGCTAAGTCATTTTTCGCCTCCCGCAAGGCTAAACCAATCGGCGTCCAGCCGCTTGGTGAAAATTTGTTAAGTGCGGCTTGGAATTCGCCCTCATTATAATTGGATATCGGGTAGACGAGTTCACTACTGCTACAAGATAATGCTTTGTCAGCGTCTGAACCTGTTCCCTTATGACCATAAACCCTGATTCCAACTTTGGCATCTTTCGGAAGTTTATTTACAAAATTGAGAATCGAATCCTTCGCCGATGCCATTTTTTCTTTTCCATTAATTTTTTGTGCCATACTACCAGATGCGTCAATAATAAATACAACATTTAAATTTTCTTTAAATTGATATCGACTATCCGTATTTTCCGGACTTCCTAGTGACTCAAATTTTAATCTGTTAATGAGATTTTCCGGACCTTCATAGTCCTGTTGCATTCTTTTTAGCAATTCCCTATAAAAATAATCCAGCTGTTTTTTAGTCGGTTTCCCAGAAACATCTGGTAAATCACTAAAAACCTTTAAAATATTTTCAACATCGTCATCACCTGAAACTTCCATATTATAATGTTCTCCAACAGGAAGTTTTGCTAATTCTTCATATGTTGTAGGTAATGGTTCAACTTCAATATTCGTATGATTATCAGATGTATCACTCATTTTATTTTTATCTTTATCATCTAATTGTTGTGATGTCGGAATATCTTTTTCCTCATTCTCATTCTTACTTTTATTTAAGTCTTTGTTACAAGCTGTTAAAAAGATTATTAAAACAAATACTATAAAAAAACTTTTTTTTGTATCTATTTTCAATTTAATTCCTCATCCTTTTTTATAAATATCCAAATAACTTAAAACAAGCAAGTTACATTATCATTGATATTTATTAGGTCCAAAGAATTGGACCGTAGTCTTATTTAATCTGAATGAACAAATGTGATATTTCATAGTAAGACTCCTTCCACTTTATCTTTCTGAACTTCAACTTTTAAAGTAGGTAAGATCACTAATACGAATGTGATAGAATTATCCTACCATCTCAGTAATCTTTTTAATAATATTTGATATAATTTCACCAATTGAGTTTTCCTGTTTACTTACAGCCTGCGAAATAATCCCCAACACAAGGATTAGCAATGCTGCCAAACCCAACCATTCCAGTGATTGTGCTCCTTTCTCGTTTTTCACCGGATGCATCATTTTAATGTACAGACCTAATAATTTTTTCTTCATAATTCACTCTCTCCTTTTCTTTTTTACTCAAAAAATGTAAATAAATTTTTGTTTTGTGAAAACATATTCATGATCATCAATCCCCCGATAAATATGAGGGCTGATGGCATCACCAGAAATGTAGTAACAAGCGTAATCTTTGGCGAAGCTTTTGCCGCCTTTTCTTTGATTTGCTCTTTTTTCATTTTGCGCATTTCCTCTGAAATCTGCTTAAACGTTTTAGATATTGGGACACCTAACCTTTCCCCCTGAATCAATGAGCGAATGAGCAATTGAAATTCCCTGCTATCATTGCGTTCAAGCAGCGCCTGATATGCATCCGACCTTGGAACACCAACATCCATTTCTTGAATGAAACGGCCGAATTCTTCCTTGATAGGTCCCTCAAAATACGGGACAATTTCCCTTAATGCTTGATCTAACCCAACTCCGGCTTGCAAGGTTACGCTCATTGTATCCATAAAATCCGGAAGCTGGTACGATAATTCCTCCTGCCTTTTCTTTGCCTTGTTTTTTAACCAAAGGATGGCCCCCATATAGCCGAAAACAGGATAAAGAATAACCGTAAATTGGGAAAAAGGAAATCTGAGTACAAGTGAGACAGCCCCGATAAAGAAGCCTAATATTAATAAAAATATCTTTAAGCCCTGGAATCTTGCCAAGGTCAATCGATATGGAAAACCAGCTTGAGTAAGTAGTTTTCGAACGTCATCATTCTCACTGAAAAAATTTATTCGTTGACCAAGGTCAGAAAAGTCATCCGCAAATTCAAACATTTTTGCAATCAATTTTTCTTTTCTTGTCAGTCTTCTTTCAAATGTGTACGGGATAAAGGTTTTTTCTTTTATGTCTTCTTTGAGTTCATGTTTTATCATTAAATACAAATAGAAGTTTCTCAGTGCAAGTGCGAAAAATCCAAGTGCCAAAATAATAAAGATAACAATTAATCCATCCATAATTTTATTTTCACACCTTTATATTGGTAATCTTTCTAACAAGAAGAAAGGTTCCAACCGTTCCTAAAAGAAACAATGCAAACAAGACTAAACCTACTCCTGAAAATAGCGGGTCTAAAAATCCGTCAACCACATTATTCATCATTAGCACCAAGAAAATAGGGATAATTGGAACGATATACGCGACATAGCGCTGTTCCGCTGTCATTGTTTTGATTTCCTGTTGGAGGAGATTCCTTTCCTCTAATGTTTCACTCATTTCATCTAATACCGCATACAAATTACCACCTGCCTTTTTTTGAATAAGTAATGTAGCAACAAAAAGTTGAAATTCTCGAACATTAATTCTTTTCTCCATTTGCCGTAATGCTGTATGAAAGTCGACACCAAGAGATAGTTCATATGCTAATCGTTTAAATTCTGCCTTTGCCGGCATCGAAATTTCCTGGGCAACTAGTTGAATCCCCTGATTTAAGGTCATCCCTGAACGAGTCGTGTTCGCTAATGTACGACAAATTTCCGGTAACTGTTGAATAATTTTTTGCTTCAGCTTTCCTTTTCTCATGAAAAAGATTAGTCTTCTTGCTCCTTCAAGAAGGAGTGCGGAAATAAACAGGGCTAATGGAAATTCAACATTAAACATATTATGAAGTAAAAAATTAATACCAAAGTAAGAAACGATAATTGCTCCAATGTATTCCGACGGTGTAAAAGGAATGTTTGCAACTTCCAATTTTTCATATATTGGTTTGGCTATCTCAGTTTTATCAAAGCGGTCCCCTAAAACGACAATAAAACTTTTCCGCTTTTTACCATCATTGTAAAAATGGTCAACGTTTTTCTTCCAATCCCGCTTTTCTTTTCGGTAATCCAAATAAAAGTAACAAGCGATAATAAATACAAATACAGCCATTGTTGAGACGAGCCAATAGGTCATGATACCACCTCCTTTTCTATTGGTGTAAATGCGGCTTTCGGTATGGTAACGCCAAAAACTTTCAATCTATCTAAACATTGCGGCACATAGCCGGTTGGTGTGAAATAACCCTCGATGCTCCCATCGCTCCGAATACCAACTCTTTTAAACTGAAAAATTTCTTCAACGGAGTAAGAGCCATCTGCATTTTTTCTTACTTCCGATATCGAAACAATTTTCCTTGTTCCATCTGTTAATCGGGTTGCTTGAACAATAATATCAAGAGCTCCGACAATATATTCCCGAATAATATGACTGGGGAGCTCCATCCCCGCCATGACGACCATCGCTTCAACCCTCCGCAATGCATCATCCGGAGAATTCGCATGAACGGTTGTAAGGGAGCCTTCATGACCGGTGTTCATAGCTTGAAGCATGTCAAACGCTTCCCCGCCCCGAACCTCACCGACAATAATTCGATCCGGCCGCATCCGTAGGGCGTTTTTCACCAGTTGCCGAATGGTTATCTCCCCACGTCCCTCCACATTGGACGGTCTTGCTTCTAAGCCGACAACATTTGGACGGTCTAATCTAAGTTCCGCTGAATCTTCAATGGTAATTACCCGCTCGCCATGCGGTATGGAATCAGCGAGGACATTTAACAAAGTTGTTTTTCCGCTACCTGTTCCGCCGGAGATGAGTGTATTCATTTTCGACCGGACAATTCCATCCAGAAACTGTGCCATCGCAGAATTCAATGTATAAAAGTTTAACAAGTCAGCCATTTTGAAGGGTTCTTTTCTAAACTTTCGGATTGACACCAGTGTTCCATTTAAACTGATTGGTGATATAACCGCATTAACACGGCTACCATCCGGTAATCGTGCATCAACCATAGGTGAACTTTCGTCTATTCTTCTCCCTAGAGGTGAAATAATCCGGTCAACAATATGGCGAACATGTTCATCATTACGAAACTTGACTTCCGTTAATTCAAGTTTTCCTAGTCGTTCGACATACACTTCATTATAGCCATTGATTAGTATTTCTGTTATTGTCGGATCATTGATTAGCGGCTCCAAAGGTCCAAACCCGACTGATTCATCTAAAATTCGCGTAATCAGTATTTCTTTATCTTTTCTTGATATAATGACTTTTTCTTCGGACATAAATTGACTGACAATCTGCTCAATTCGAAGACGCATTTCCCCCTGTGATAATTCAGTAAGGGATTCGAGATTCGTGTCCCTCAGTAACCGTGCCTTGTAATGCTCTACTAACTCATCGACGAAACGATTTTCGTATTGATATGATTGAATATTGGGTTTGGCATTCAGTTTTTGCCTGCGATTTTCAAATAATGATGACATTTTTTAAACCCCCTATTTTAACACCGAATGCGCCCATTTTCTAATATCCTTTGCAAAGGGAATCAGCCTTCTTTCTTTCGCCATTTTCCGTACAGGTTCCCCTTTATTAACAAAAGGTTGTAACCCCTTTATATCTCTTCTTATTTTGGCTTCGATAGGAAAACGGACGATATCCTTCAAATCTTTTTCTTGAACTTCATTTTCCTTCCCAACATGGTTTAAAATGATGCTCATCCTCGATTTTAATTCAATTCCTAATCGGATTGAGAGTTCCTCAAATTGTTTTAGTACTTTTAATGATGGTGTGTCCGGTACTAACACATAATAAATTTTATCGGATTCCTCCAAAGCAGTTACGACTTGGTTATTGATAAAAGATGGAAGATCAATGATAACAAAATCGAAACTTCTTCTACAGGTTCTCAGAAGCTTCGTTATAAAATCTTCTGATAAAGTTTCGGCCACTTCCGCATCGCATGGACTGATTAATACATCCATTTTTGAAAAACTCTCCGTTTGGGAAACATTGCGAATATGACCTTCATTCAATTCTCTGATTACCGGGGCTAAATCGGCAATCGATCGGTTAGAATTTATTGATATGACCGTCTCAATTCCGCCAAATTGCAAATTCAGATCAATTAAAATCACCTCAGCCGTCGATTCCAACTTCAATGTTTGTGCGAATGTTGATGCCAATACGGTTTTCCCCGTTCCCCCGCTACCGCTGAAAAAAGAAATGATTTGACCGCTCCCTCTTACAAAAGTGAAAAAGGTTGTGTCCTGATTGTCCTTGTTCAATTCATAGTTTTTTATAATCGTAGGAAGTTTAGCGGCAAATACTCCTTGCTCTTCCGGGAAAACAAAAAACTCCGTTGCTCCGGCTTTTGTAATGCTCCTTAGCAAGGTAAAGTCGGAAGTTTTTGCAATAAAAATAACTAAAGTTGATGGGCTTGCCGTTTTTATAAATTGAATGTTCTCCACCGCTATATCATTTGTTGGCTGAATAAATATGACGATATCCTTCGCTTCCCGGTTTATTTCGCGGACAACGTCAACCGGGTTCACAATTTGGGTTTGGATATGTTCCCCAATTATATTCAGTATTTGATTTTGTATAATTTCATCATCACTTACTAATAAGAGCTTTACGTTATCTTCCACGTTTCATTCCTCTCCACCTTCAAAACAAGATTTATAGAAAATTATGATCAGCAATTCTTATAGATTATGGCTTTATGGATTTTCCTGTTGTGCCGGATTTTCATTCAATTGTTGCTCAGTTCCGTTTGGCTCAGTTCCGGCTTGTATCTCTTGCCCTTGGGTTTGTTGTTGCTCTGTTTCTGTCGGTTGACTTTCTATTTGAGTTTCTTCTTTTCCAACATTCGCCTTTAGCACTCGAATATGATCAGCATAATTTTGTATATTAATTAATTTAGGTGCATCATCTAAAGGCACCTCTAATGCGACACCGACAAAATCTTTCCCTTTCCCCTGAGCCCATGCTACCGGGACATCTTTCATAAATAATTCTGTTTTCTTTTCTCCGTTTTCCTCTTTGGAAATAATAATATCAACGCGGTCATTCGTTGTGACAACTTGGTCAAATTGAACCTTATCCGATCGATACATTGCCACTAACCGATGATTTGCTTCCCTTAGTTCTGTTGCAGGCTTAAGCATGTTACCGGTAATGATATCATCCTCTTCTAAAGGGACAACGGTTACCATGTTGATGAGTTTTTTCTTATCCGTGATGTAGGAATCTAATACATATCGATTGGGGATTTCCATCGTTTTTATTTGACCTTCCGTTATTAATGTTCGCGATGGAATACTCCCTGCTGCTACATAAATCTTCGTCATCCCGCCAAGCTCTGCATTTAATGTTCGAACTTTGTCATACACTAAATATCCTGCAATTGCAGCCAGAACGAATGCCAAGAGTAAAAATATCGTTGCTCGCCTCTTTGACTCTAACATGCTACTACCTCATTTCTACGCCTTAAGTAAAACGGTTGATGATTTTTACACTTTCCCCGGTAAAGTGAAACTTCCATCCGTGGGGGGGGTTACTCCCCATGGTTGGTTAGTTGAACCAATCGGGCACTTACGGGCACTTATCTTCCTCCCTTACATCTTGGATTTCTCTTAAAGCATAGAGGAAGATTTAGTGACCGTTTGTGCGGGATAAAGTGAAAATTCCAACAGTGCGGATTTGCTTCATTCCCCCTGTTAGTTAGTTAGTTAAAGCAATCAGACCTTTACGAGTAGTTCATCTCCACCTATTTTCATTGTAACTTGAGGCTGGTGTCCTACTACCCGTTAAGATGGGACAAGTAAAATATATAAATTTTAAAAAATTATTATTACTTGTTTTAATAAATACCAATTAATTTAAAGTTCGTCAATATCTCAAAAAATATGTCGAATTTTGTCTCGTTCTTTTATCCTATATTTATTGTGAAATCGAGATAATTTTAGGAATAAAGTCTTAGGTCATTTTATTCTCACTTTTGACAATCCTTACCATATTTTGTAAAAACAATATTGTTTTTTTACAAATATTACAATTCGTGGGGCTTTATTCCTCTTTTTTTAATGCCTTTGTTATTTAAACAAATGACAGTTTTCGACAAAAACTTTTTGTGCAAAAGTAAAATAAGAAAAGCGCAGAGCGCCCGCTTAGCGACGTACAAACTGGAGCGCCCCGCAATGAGAACAGATTTGCTTCCTCGAATAGGCATCGCACGAAGAAAAAGCGATTAGCTTTTTCGAGGAAAAGGAAACACGGCGAGGGACGAGCCGATGTTGACTTATCGTAGTGAAGCTACTCCTAGAGTGAACTTCATGAGTAATCTTCCTTGATATACTTCATGAAGCTTTGCGACGAGCTGAACATCCGCTTCCTCGAATAGGCTATGGCGCAGGAGCACATTAAAGGGGAGTTAGTTTCTCAGTCGCTGGCGCTCGTAGCTAGACAATAAAACTAATCCCAAGTTAATTGCCTGTATTTTTATACTTTCTTATACTATAAAGAAAACTCGGCGATTGCCGATCCTTTAGGCGAAAGCAGAGCCGTAGTCAGCGAAAATACATTTTCGCTTGCGAGGTAATGCTACCGAAGCTTCTCTAGTTCACCGAAAAAATATAAAATTTTTTCGGCTGCGATGTATTCCAGTGAAGCTTTCCTTATGCACTTATACTTAATTCTTAAAATTTCCAACTACGTCGAATTCGCTTCTTTGCTGGAAATTTATACTTTCTTAACGTATAAAAAAAGCGACTGTTCAAAAACAATCGCTTGATGATGATTCTCCTTTAATCCAGAAAAGGGAATGAATGTGTTTGCATATTTTCCATTGTTCATATTCATTTAAATTTGGCTTCAACTTTTTGAAAACAACCTTTGAAAATTAAATTAGCCCCATCATTTTCAAACCGTGTTGTATCCCGTCATGATCCACTGACTTGGTTACGTATTTCGCTACAGATTTTACTTTCTCTTCGGCATTCCCCATTGCAACACTATTATGAATGGTAGAGAGCATTTGCATATCATTGAGACCGTCGCCAAACGCATATTGCCGTTCTTCTGGAAAGCCTAGTTTTTCAATAATTTTTTCAATGCCCTTCGCTTTTGACCCACCTTTGGGGAGGACATCAACTGAAACCGGATGCCATCTGACAAAATCAAATTCCGGAAAAGCCGTCTCATATTGTTTTTCCTCTCCCTCAGGACAAAACAATAACGCTTGGTACAATTCACGCCCTACATAATATTCCGGATCAAGCGAAGGATAGCGATCAATTTTCAAAGTGTTGATACTTTCTTTCACATACGGATGTTCCGGAATGTTGGTTTTCATATCTTTATGATCCATATATGCCACGGGATAATGATGACTCAGTGCTGCTTCTGTTAATTTTTCTACAGCATCCGTCCTCAACGGATTTTTGTACAGTACTTTACCATTTAATACAACATATTGTCCATTGTAACTAACATATGTATCAATCCCCAACTCTCTCCGCAAATTTTCAAACATAAAGGGTGCTCTTCCGGTAGCGATGGCAACTATATGCCCTTGTTCCTTCAATTTAAAAACGGCTTCTTTCGTTGAATGGGGTAGTTTTTTGTTAGAATCAAGTAACGTTCCATCAATATCAAAAAAAATTACACTGCGATTTTTTGTCAATGCACTCACCTTCAAAATATGTCTTTCTCTTAGTTTAAACGTTGAAAAGGATTTCATGTCAACAATTATTAAGAAATTGAATAAAAAAAGAAAAGCTCAGGGCGTCCGAGCTTTCATTTTCTGCCTGTTTTTAGTGAGAGAAGGAGAAAACTGTTTAATTTTTATCTATGAAACTTTCTACTTCATTCATCGCCTGCTCATCATCCATATAAGCGATGATTTTCTCGATAATCTTTTTATTTTCCAGCATTGCTTTGCGAAAATCTGATTCGACTTTATGATCATCAGTTTCACTGATATCATCAATAATCAATTTTGCCAAAATTACACGCATTACATGGATGTCGTCAATCTCTACAACCCGCTGCCAAGCTTCTTCTGTCAGAACAAGATTTTGTTTTTCATAAACATATCCGGCAAAAGCACGTTTTAAGTACTCAATCGGTTGCATATAGAGTACCTTTTTAAACAAATCTGCATTGACATCAGTGAAAAATCTGTTTATGGCATAGGCAACCATTTTTATCTTCAATTCCTGTGCTTCCGTTAGTGCGACTGAATCACCGTCATAGTACAAAAACGCATCTTCATCTGCCATATACGTTTTCCCATCCGTATTTTGCTCAGCTAACTGTAGAACATGAGCAATTCGAAAATGAAACAGCGATAACTTTTGTTCAATTCTTTCCAGTTCACCCTGCAAAAGCGTGTCAATATTACTTGACAATTCCGGAAAATGAGTTTTAAATTTTTTAGCAACTTCTTCCACTGGAATATATGTTTTTATTTCGCGACCAGTAAACATCATATCAAGCATTGCAGTTCCCAGTTGCCTCTCAACAATGTGCGGATGCCCGGGAACTTTGCCGAAAACGTCCATGAAAGAAAATTTTTCAGGTGGCAAACAAATCCACGTGCCTGCAATTGCCCGAATCAAATCGGAAGCCAAATATTTTGGTCCGGTTTCAGTTTTACAAGCCATGTTTATCAACCCATCTATATCATTTGTTAAATTCAGATAATAAGTAAATAATTTTACGGCACCAACCATATTTGGTGATGAATAAGTCTTTAAATGATTGCAAAACCAAGTAACAAAAGCTTCTCGGGAAAATCTTTCATAGATAAGCCGAAATATATCCTCAGCATCGGCAATTAGCCATTTTTCGATAGTAGCAATTTGATCGAGTTCATTTTTATCATTTATTCGGTTAAGTAATGAATCCACGTGTACTCGGACCGGCAATTCAATTGGAGATGACAAGTATTGATCCGCCCATTGTTTTGCTTTCACACACTGAAGATAGTCAATATCACCACTTACGAGAGCAGCTTTTGGAAAACGGCTTTCGATTAACATAGCAATGGCCAATATATATAAATGATAATTCAATCCTTGAGTTTTCGAATCAAATACAGAGACAGCGTTGTACTCATCCCCTAAGAGTATGTCACTTATCTCTTCTTTTCGGTTCGTCTTATACTTATCCAAATCTCGATAAAGCTTAAATGATTCTGCAAATTGTTTTGATTGCAAATCACCGGAAATCCGCCAATACCTGTCCTTTTCTGTCAATTCTTTTGCCCTTGTATAGACCGGAACTTGAAAGCCAAAATAGTCTCTCTTTTCAATTTGTGCAAAAGGAAAAGCGTTAACCAAAGTCAGACTTTCTTCATATACTTGCTCCCATTCTGCACGAGAAATTTGGTTAGGTAAAATTGACAAATAGATATACGTTCCCATCTCTTTACCCCTTTCGAAATTTGACGTTTCTATTAATATAATACGAACATATATTCCATTTTACTCAATTTTTATATTCTTGTCCATATATTTTAAAAATTTTTAATAAAAAATTTATAACCCTGCATTGAAATATGATTATTGGGCAAGTATACGGTTAGGTTTTGAAAAAATCGTTGACCACTGCTAAACTATTTTATATTATAAAATGAGAACATATGTTTCTGTATTCTGCTTTTTACATTAAATGTTCTCTTTCAAAAATTTGTTAAAGGAGTGGTGGGACGATGGAACAAATTATTTTAAAGGAAATTTTAACTGCATTCAAAAAATGTTAATTTAAGATTTGATTAGCTGGATAGTCGCACGGGAAGTCTGGAAAGCCTAGAAAATCGTATGGACAGGCTGAAAACTCGGGTGGAAAGCTTGGAAACTCAGGAATAAACTGGAAGATAAGGGACGTTGGTTTTGCAGAGGTTAATAAACGACTGGACCGGCTTGAGATAAAGGTTGACCGAATAGCGAAGATTTGAAAGAAAAACAAGAGACAGTTGACTATTTATCCAGTAAAAACGTTCAACATGGGAAAAAGCCCCGTATTCTCAAAGAGCAGCATTCGTAAAAATCCCCCTACCTTTAGTTGATAGTTGGTATAGATAAGTTTTTTTGCACTTTTTTATAGAAAAAAGGGGGGAATAGACATCGCCCCCTTTTTTACATTAAATCGCCCAATCCCCGTTACGGAAAACGGGTACGACTGTGCCGTCTTTTTTAATGCCATCGATATTCATTTCACTGGAACCGATCATGAAATCAACATGAACATGAGATGTGTTAATTCCTTTTGCTTTTAACTCTTCTTCACTCATTTTCGTACCGCCTTCTATATTCGTTGGATAGGCAGAACCAATTGCCAAATGGTTAGAGGCATTTTCGTCAAATAATGTATTAAAGAAGGTTATTCCTGACTGAGAAATTGGTGACGGATCCGGAACAAGCGCAACTTCCCCTAAACCTGTCGCACCTTCATTTTCAAAAACGAGTTTCTTAATAACTGCATCTCCTTTTTCCGCTGAGATATCAACTATTTTGCCATCTTTAAAATGAACTTCAATTCCTTCAATTAATGTTCCTGCATAGCTAAGTGGTTTGGTGCTACGAACAACACCATCCATCCGACGGGTATCAGGCGCGGTAAACACTTCTTCTGTCGGCATATTGGCGATGAAAATTTCTCCTTTAGGATTGCGGCTTCCGGCACTTGCCCAAATATGATTTTCCGGCAATCCTAACGTCAAATCCGTTCCCGGTGCTGTATAGTGGAGGGCACTAAACTGAATTTCATTTAGTTTATCTGCTTTTTTCTTCAATGTCTCTACATGTTGGTCCCAAGCAGTAATCGGATCATCTTCATAAACACGACAAGTTTTGAAAATTTGGTCCCATAACGCATCAACTTGTTCTTCTGTTGTGGCTAAATCCGGAAAAACTTTTGCAGCCCAACCGGCACCGGCCGCAGCAGCAACTGTCCATTTTACTTCATCATTTTGAGTTGCTGTCAGTTGTGTCTTAAATGCTTTTGACGCTACTTTTTGATATGCTGTTATTTTTTCCGGATCAATATCATTTAATAATCCCGGATCACTTGAAACAATGGAAAGCCGACTAACCCGATGATTTAAGATATGATCTTCAACTTCTTCAATTTCATATTTTGGAATATCCGTTAGTACTTCTGTCGGTTGGTGTTGATAATGCATTTTACCAATGGCATCATCACCCCATTTTACGATCACTTTTTCGGCTCCTAATTTATAAGCTTCTTCTGTAATTAAGCGAGCGAGTGGGGCTTGATCCACAGTAATCGTCATTTTTACCCAGTCACCCGGTTGCACATTAATTCCTTTTACAGCAAGTAGTTTCGCATATTTCTGTAAATTCTTTTCAAAGTTTGGCAAAACCATTTGTCATTCCTCCATTCAAATATGTACATATTCTATATCAACATAGTTTTCCATTTTCTGCAAGTATTGAACAATGTATTAATTTTGTTTTGATGAACGCCAATTCAATACATATATAATAGTAGAAACTGGAAAAAACCATTCCTAAAATGGTAAATTTTCATTATTTATTTGTTTTATCTGTTTGATTGTTTGAATTTTTTAGCAGAGGTTGTTTATGAAATTTGGTCAGCTCATCATTTGTTTGTAAAACAGATGAACCTAAATTATTATTCAGTGCACCTTCTTCGTTTAGTCTTTCTTTTTTTGCCATAAAATTACCTCCAAATCTGTATAATGATTTCCTTATTTTATCCGTTTATTTTAAATGCAATACATGATCAAGAGGGAACTAGACTTTTCATAGTAAACAATTATTTTTTCACAAGCAAATCTTTCAATGCTTTTTCAACGGTGGGAAATTCGAATTCAAATCCTTCGTCCAGTAACACGCTCGGTAAAACCTTTTGACCTTCAAGGACAAGCTTACTTTTTTCTCCAAGAACAAGTTTTAATAAAAATGAAGGGGCTGGGAACCAATGAGGTCGCCTTAATACAAAGCCGATTGTCCGGCCCAATTCCTCCATTTTGACAGGATTTGGTGCGACAACATTTACAGGCCTGCGAACACGTTCATTTTCCATAACAAACACGATAGCCCGAACGGCATCTATTACATGAATCCAAGATACCCATTGTTTACCTGAACCAACTGTCCCGCCGGCAAACAATTTATAAGGTAAAGTCATCAGAGGTAATGCACCACCGTCATTGCCCAGTACGACACCAAATCGCATAAAAACCGTTCTGATGCCGAATTGTTCAGCTTCTTTTGCCTTCTTTTCCCAATCAATAACAGTCTTGGCCAAAAAGTCATTCGATCTGTCCGGTGATTTTTCCGTATATATTGCATCGAATGAAGACGGATAGATACCGACTGCACTTGCATTAATTAAGGTCGCCGGTTTCTGAGGGAAAAGTTTAATAACTCGTAATAATTCTTCCGTTGCTTCCATCCGACTTTGGTAAATTTCCTTCTGATGTTTTTTTGTCCATCTTCCGTCATTAATAGATACACCGGCTAAATTGATATAGACATCCGTATTTTCTAACTTTTCCTCAAGATTTGATGATCCGTTTAGCCAAGTCACATATTCCACATTTGGAAATAAACTTTTTCCACTACTTGTTAACACAATAATTTCATGCCCTTGTTGTATAAGAAAATTCGTTAACTTATTCCCAATAAAGCCGCGCCCTCCGGCAATAACAATTTTCATGCCCCTCACCCCAACCGCTAAAATGATTTACAGAATTTTGAAAAACTATTCTGGCTAAATGAACTATAATTTGATACAAAAACCGGTTTATCCGCCATTCTTCGGTCTTCGTTCAAAACATCTCAATAGATTATATTTATCAAAGCATAATTTTTATGAATGATGTAATTATTTTGAATTGTTAGAAAGGGTTGGACTGCAGTGAGTGCCCTTCCTTTTTTTAATATAAAGTGGAAACTATATACCTTTATACAAGTAGTGGAATATGCTTAAATTCGCTAACATCAAACAGCCCTTGATCGGTAAGTTTTAATTTCGGAATGACCGGTAAGCTTAAAAATGCAAGTGTGATAAACAGATGTGGCAGCCGACCATTCGTTACAAGGTCTAAGGATGCGTGCAATTTTTCGATCTCCTTCAGCACTTCCGGATAAGGTTTATTCGACATAAGTCCTGATATAGCTAATTCTAGAGTGGCTAACACTTTCCCGTTTTGAACAACAACTAATCCGCCTTGAATGGCTTGGATTACTTCCACTGCTTTCAAGATATCCCCGTCATTCGTTCCGGCAACTATCAAATTATGCGAATCATGTCCGACCGTTGAAGCAACCGCGCCTGATGTCAATCCAAGCCCCTTCACAATACCTAAACCAATATTTCCCGTCAAATGGTGCCGTTCAATTACAGCTAATTTAGCTAAATCTTTTTCTGCGTCAGGTGAAAAAATGTCATTTTGTACCGGAACTTCTTCAATTAATTTATTCGTCACAATTTGATCCGGGATAACTTCAATGATATGGGCCTTTTGATGAACACCCATGGCAAGTTGTAAGTCTTCTTCTTTTATCTTATTTACCCGAACCGATTTCATTAATTTTTCCCTCGAAGGAATTGGCTGAGCACCATCAATTTTCCCTGTAAATGTTCCCGCTTCTGCAACCAACTTTCCGGCTTTGAAAACTTTTGCGATTTCAAGAGTCTTCAAATCTTCCAAAAAGACAAGATCTGCTTCAAATCCCGGAGCAACTGCACCTTTCGTATTCAAGGAAAAACATTCAGCAGCGTTTAATGTAGCAAGTTGAATTGCCTGAATCGGGTCCATGCCATATTGAATAGCCAAACGTATGTTATGATCAACACTGCCTTCAATAAGCAAATCATCTAAATGTTTATCATCCGTGCAAAATAAAAATCTTCTGGCATTAGAAGGGGTAACCATTTTGATTAGTTGTTTCAGGTTTTTTGCCGTTGTTCCTTCACGAATCATCACATACATTCCTCTGGCGATCCGCATTTCTACTTCATTGCTGTTAACACATTCATGATCCGTTGTGATTCCGGCTGTCCGGTAAATATTTATCCCGTTCTCATCAAAACCGGAGCCGTGTCCATCAATTTGATTCCGATGTATTTTTGCTGATACAATTTTTTTAAACATTTCTTTATCATGATTTTTTACACTGGGAAAATCCATCACTTCTGCAAGTCCTAACACACGCGGATGAGCATAAAAGGGTTCCAGTTGTTCATTTTGCAGAACTGCTCCTGAGTTTTCAAAAGAGGTTGCAGGTACACACGAGGGCAACATGACAAATACATCTAAATCCAGTCCTTCCGAATCATGTAGCATAAAGGAAATTCCTTCTGTTCCTGAGACATTGGCAATTTCATGCGGATCGGTAATAACAGTCGTAACACCGTGGGGCAAAACAACTTTGGCAAATTCTTTCGGGGTAACCATCGATGACTCAATATGAACGTGGGCATCAATAAATGATGGAGCAATATATTGACCTATTGCATCAATGACATGTTTCCCCTCATATTCCCCGATGCCAACAATGATTCCATCTGTTATCGCAATATCCGCCTGTTTAATTGTCAAATTAAATACATCGACAATTTTTCCGCCTTTAATTACGACATCAGCAGGCACACGTTTGCTCGCTGCATCTATCCTTCTCTTTAATGATTCCATTTCATTTTTCATCTGTGTTCCCTCCGTTTTTAACTAATTATTTTACCATTTTTATAAAAGATTACAAGTTATGTTGACAAAGTTGCCATTTGTCTATAATTTAGAGGGATTCTTAATCTGTGTTAGAAAAGCGGAAGAAAAACTAACCTAATTGGGTTAGCAAATTGCTGGTTGTTTAAGAAAAGATTGGCATAAAAATATGGGTCAATTAAAAAAAAGATTTGCAAACTCTGATTGCATGGCAGTCCTTTACTAGAAAAAAACTGGATCAGAAACTTCTTCCACCAGTAACAAGTGCAACAACATTTATTATGTTTGTTTTTTTATACATTCAGATTTTATAAATTTCCAGCCATGTTGAATTGGTATCTTTGCCGGAGATTTATAATTTCCTAAGTGTAACAAAAAATCAGTTTCTGACAACTCTGGGGCAGAAACTGATTTTGATATTGTTATTCGAACAAAGTGAGTTATTACTCAAAACGATTTTCTTTCCTATTTACGAAAAATAAATAGATTAGTATCCCTAATAAAGAAATTAAATGGGAAATAACCATTTGCAGATCTTCCTTAAGCGGTGTAAACATTAAAACATACTCCGGTAAATAAAGAAATATTGGAATGACAATCAGTACCAACGATTTACTCCAAATGGAACCACCAATAAAAATCAGAGCTGAAAGGCAGAACAGAACAATATTTCCCGTAGAATTAAAATGAATGACTGTTTCTCCATAGCGGTTATCCAACCAAATTAATAAGACAAAACCACCAATTTGAATAGCTGATATCAATAATAAAACGATCCAACCAACGGACTTTTTACGGACACCCGACAAAAATTTCATCGTCTTCATTAACAGCAGTAGGAAACAAACAGTTAGTAAAGGATAACCAATGAGTTCAAACCATGAATAGTCAGTGTCCCGGTTGATTACGTCCCCCATTAACACAAAAGCAAAGACACCGAGAATCATCATTGCCCCATACCCTGTCCATTGCTTGATATCAAACTTCATTTCGTTTGCAAACTGTTCCATATATTCTTTTGGAGAATTGCCGATAATATCTATAATGGATTTTCCCCTTTTTTCTGCTTCCCATAAATGATCTTCAAGTTCAGCCACAATATCTTCAATTTCGTTATCAGATTTTCCGGTTGAAAAAAGATATAGACGTAAATCTTCAATAAACTTTCTACTTTCTGGAGATAACTTCACTTTTCAATCTCCCCCTTTGTTTCTTGATCTAATAGCATATTTACACTGGTGGAAATGTCCATCCAGATTTCTTTAAATTTTTCCAACTCCTCCAGTCCTTTATTTGTAATGTAATAATACTTCCGTTGAGGTCCTCCCGATGGAACCGGCTTAGTTTTTACTTCAACTAATTTTTCCTTTCTCATTCGTAACAGTAATGGATAAATACTCCCTTCTCTAACCATGATAAAACCGTATTTTCCAAGTTTTTCAATCATTTCATATCCATACGTTTCACCTTTTGAAATAATTGCCAATAAGCATCCTTCTAAAATTCCCTTTAATATCTGACTGGATTCCAACGCATTCCCCCCTTTCATTGATAAAACTATCTTGCTATACAATATAGTAAGCAAAAAATAAATATGTTTCCCAAACAGCAGACTAATTTGCATTGCAATATAGTTAAAATGTAATTCAGAATCATGCGTTTGTCAAGCATATTTTACAAAAAAAAACAATTAATTTTTCCTCAAGCATTCGTTTAGAGCACAGTTAACAGATAGACAAAGGTTGAAGGAAAGTGATTGCTGTTGAATAATGGGACAGAGTTGTTGAATTTTGCTTCTTCACTGTTGAATAAGGAGACAGGGCTGTTGAATTCCGGGGTATATTTCCCTAGTTTTTCATTCAGTTTCTCTATCCCCCACTGATGGTTAGACGGGCAATTCATCCCGCACCCGTCTTCGTTTGTAAACTAAAAAAACATGAGGAGGACCAAAGGAATTTATATCATTAAAATTTCCCGAATATCCTCCTCTGTCAAGGTGGATGTGGTTTTTTCATCAGCATCAAGAATATCTGCAATGAGCTTCCGTTTCTTTGCCTGCAGTTCATTCATTTTTTCTTCAATTGTACCGCGTGCAACGAGCTTAATGACCTGTACCGTATGTTTCTGACCAATTCGGTGCGCCCGGTCTGCAGCTTGTTCCTCTACTGCCGGGTTCCACCATAAGTCATATAAAATCACAGTATCCGCTCCTGTCAAATTAAGACCGGTACCTCCAGCTTTTAGGGAAATCAAAAACAAGTCCCGTTCACCTTCATTAAATCGCCGGCAAAGTTCTATACGTTCCTCTGAAGGTGTACTGCCATCCAGATAAAAGTAGGCTTGACCGCGGCTGGTCAATTCCCTTCCAATCATTCCCAGCATCTGCGTGAACTGCGAAAAAATCAACAACCTTCTACCGGATCGTCTTGCTTCCTCTAAAATTTGAAAAAGCTGTTGGAATTTTGCTGAACTGCCCTGATAGCCCTCAACAAACAAGCCCGGGTGACAACAAATTTGGCGCAATCGCGTTAAGCCTGCCAATATACGAATTTTATTTTTATCGAACGTCTCTTTATCTAAGTGCTTTAAAGTCTCCTCTCTAAGTTTTGCCAAAAATCCTGCATATAGTTTCTTTTGTTCCGGCAGCAATTCAGATACAGCAAGCGACTCCTCTTTTTCCGGAAGTTCAGCCAACACATCTGTTTTTTCCCGCCGGAGCATAAACGGGCGGACTCTCTTTGCAATGTCTTGCGTTCTTAGATGGCTATATGCCTCCAGCCCTTGAAACAGTTGAGGGAAAACAACATGATAAATCGACCAAAGTTCTTCTATAGAATTTTCAAGTGGTGTTCCGGTCAAACCAAAGCGGTTATCTGCTTGGATTTTCTTTACTGACCGGGCCGTTTGCGTAAAAGGGTTTTTAAACGCTTGTGCTTCATCAAAAAACACGGTATGAAAGACTTGCTTCTCAAACCAAGTGAAATCTCTACACAGTATCGGATACGATGTAATGAGAACATCGATATCTTGTAGATTTTTCCGAAGCTCTTTTCGTTCGATTTGATTCCCATCCATCACAATTGCTTGAATTTCAGAGGCAAAAGTCATCAGTTCATTGAGCCAGTTATATGTTAATGAAGACGGACACACGATTAGAACCGGACACTTTCGGCTCCTTATATTTGCGAGTTCAGATACAATAAAGGTAATGCTTTGCAATGTTTTTCCCAATCCCATATCATCGGCAAGTACCCCGCCAAATCCGTATTGAGCAAGTGCCTTCATCCATTTGAAACCCGCCTTTTGATAATCTCGTAAAATTGACTCCAAACTTTTTGGCACCTCAAATTCCAGGCTTTCCGGATGAAGCAATTGATCTAAAAAGGCCAAAAACGATTCTTCCGGAGAAAAAACAGGACTATCCTGAATGAAGTCAAGAAACTTCAAACTTTCTAAGATAGGTTTCTCTAAAGTTAACTGATACCCGTCGTCTTGTGCCGGTTCAGCCGCTAAAAGTTTACGGATCACTTCCATTTCCTTCGCCTCCAAGGATAGAAGAGACCCATTCGGAAGCCGGTAATATTTCTGTTTCAATTCCAAGGCAGCTAAAATCCCGCGAATATCTTTGTCGCTAATCCCGTCCATTTCAAACTTGAATTCCAGCCAATGGGTGCGTTCTTGATGCATTTTCACTCGAATTTTCGGATGAACCTCTCGTACAATACGATTGCGGACGGCCGTTGTCGCATAAATTTGAGCAAGCTTTTGCAGTTTCGGCAAGATATGTACTAAAAAATCATACTCTAATTCTTCATTTTGCATAAAATAGCCGCCTTCTGTTTTTGTAAACCCGCTCGTTTCCATCAGTCCCAAAATTTCATCTTCCCTCTTAATATTTCTAACGACATAAGGACCGGTTATGTTTTCTCGACTTTCTAACGGTTGAATGACCACATGTTCATAATGGAATTCCAAGCCGGCCAACAGGCGATTTCTCACCCGATCCAAGTAAAGTTTTGCCACAAGCGGTGTTTTCATCATCCGTTCCATAAGCGGTTTGGACAGCCGGACTTCCCCGATTCTTTTTAAGCCCGGTACGATCTTTTTTAAAAAAAGATCCAGCTGCTTCTCCGGAATGGGTAGGTGTTCAGTCCCGGACTTAGCCAGCAATTCTATTAGTCCCGTTAATCGCGCAAAATCATCTTTTAACTGAAACAGTTTTCCTTTCCATAACACGGACCTGTAACCATCCATCAAAATCCAAGGGAAACCGCCCCTTCCTTTCATTTCTTTTTTTCCGTTCCTATGATTATTGTCCATTTTATCATGAATTCTTTATACATTCGAGCCACTCCTAATCTATCTAGCACCTTTTTGAATCAATATGATCTCTTGATTTATTTAACTATGAAAGATCATTTGACTTGTTATCCCGCTAAGCATAAAAATATATTACTTATTATATTTTTATAGTCGTGAATGCAGCGTAAAACCATGCAGCCAATTATTACTTAAATCTTGGGAAAAATAAAATTATATATAGACAAACTAATGTTCCGTATGTTAAAATAACTCTATCAATTACAACTTTTGACATGCTTGTATTTGTCCGAAATTTACTTATAATATCAGTAGGAGGGAATGCCGGTGGAAAATGAACTGTTAAAACAAATACTTGCAAAATTAAACGAAATTGATGACATCAAAACAGGTTTAAACGAAATGAACAACAGATTAAATCGAATGGAATCCGACATCAGTGAAGTTAAACAAGACATTATCGGCATGAAAGAAGAAATAATAGAAATCAAATTAGAACAACAACTAATGAAACAAGATATAACAGATATCAAACAAGAACAATTACTTATGAAACAAGATATAGCAGAAATGAAACATGAACAACTACTAATGAAACAAGATATAACAGATATCAAACAAGAACAATTACTTATGAAACAAGATATAACAGATATCAAACAAGAGCAATTACTTATGAAACAAGATATAACAGAAATGAAACAGGAGCAGCAACAAATTAAATTATCCGTTCTTGAAACGAATGAACGGACAAAGGAAATTGCAGCGAAACAAGATGAACATGAGCAACTCATTCATTTATTAGGAATGAGATCCCTTAAACAGGAAGCAGAATTAAATCGGATGAAGTAATC